>WNFG01008611.1_pt1 | contig 15993 bp, 16 predicted proteins | sample 5400431 | NCBI WGS metagenome assembly WNFG01 (sample SAMN13153346, study PRJNA577476) | soil metagenome | isolation source: 120 cm saprolite under Douglas fir tree site 2 hole 3 replicate 2 | place: USA:California | collected 2015-04-18 | reverse complement strand
GGCCTCTGCGCCTACGTCGAGGGCACCGGTATCGGTCCGTTCGAGGGCGCCGACATCCGGGTGGATCCCGACGGCACCGTGTTCGTGCATCTCGGCGTCTGCGCCCAGGGCCAGGGCCACGAGACCACGCTGGCCCAGATCGCGGCCGACGAGCTCGGAGTCCCGCTCGAGTCGGTGGCGGTGGTCGGCGGCGACACGAGCCTGGTAGGCTACGGCATGGGCACGATCGCGAGCCGGGTCGCCGCGGTGGGCGGGCCCGCGGTGCAGCGCTCCGCGGCGCAGGTGGCGCACAAGGCGCGCCTCGTGGGCGCCGAGATCTTCGAGTGCGCGCCGGAGGACGTGGTGCTGGCCGAGGGGCGCGTGGCCGTTCGCGGCGTACCGGGCAAGAGCGTGACGCTCGGCCAGGTCGCGCGCGCCGCGGTGCGGAGCCGCGCGGTCGCGGAGGCGGGCGGGCCGGGGCTCAGCGCCTGCGCCTTCTTCTACCCGGAGACCGTCACGTGGGCCTTCGGGGTGCAGGGCATCGTGCTCGAGGTCGACCTCGAGGCGTGCGCGATCAGGCTGCTCAAGCTGGCCGCGATGCACGACTGCGGGCGGCCCATCAACCCGGTGATCGTGGAGGGCCAGCTCCACGGCGGCATCGCCCAGGGCCTGGGCAGCGCGCTCGGCGAGGCGCTGATCTACGACGACGCGGGCCAGCTGCTGACCGGCACGCTGATGGACTACCCGCTGCCGCGCGCGGAGGACATGCCGCCGCTCGACGTGGTGCACATGGACTTCCCGTCCGCGATCAATCCCCTGGGCATCAAGGGCGTGGGCGAGAGCGGGGTCATCTCGCCGGCCGCCGCGGTGGCCAACGCGGTGGAGGACGCCCTCGCGGACTACGGCGTTCTGGTGGACCGGCCGCCGCTGACCTCCGCCCGCGTCTTCGAGCTGTTGCGCGCGACCGGGCGCTGGCCCGCCCGCGGATAACCCCGAGGCAGGTAGACACCGACAGGGAGGAGCCGCGATGATCGAGCGTCGACCGTTCGGCCGCACCGGGCACCAGTCCACCGTCACCCTCTTCGGCGCGGCCGCGCTGGCCCGCGCCAGCCAGGACGAGGCCGACCGCGCGCTCGAGGTGCTGCTCCGCCACGGGGTCAACCACATCGACACCGCCGCGCGCTACGGCGACTCCGAGCTGCGCATCGGGCCGTGGATGGCCCGTCACCGCAAGGACTTCTTCCTCGCCACCAAGACCGGCTCGCGCGGCGGGCGCGAGGCGCGCGAGGATCTGCACCGCTCCCTCGAGCGGCTGCGGGTGGACTCGGTCGACCTGATCCAGATGCACTCGCTCGGCCACCCCGACGACTGGGACCAGGCGATGGGACCGGGCGGCGCCCTGGAAGCGCTGGTGGAGGCGAAGGCGCAGGGGCTCGTGCGCGCCATCGGGGTCACCGGCCACGGCTGGACCATCGCGGCCATGCATCGGCGGAGCCTCGCGCGCTTCGACTTCGACTCGATCCTGCTGCCCTACAACTTCTTCATGATCCAGAACGAGCGCTACCGGGAGGCCTTCGAGGAGGTCGCCACCATCTGCCGCGAGCGCGGCACCGCGGTGCAGACCATCAAGGCCATCGCGCGCGGGCCGTGGGCCGCCGCCGACCGGAGCCACGCCACCTGGTATCAGCCCCTCGAGCGCCAGGAGGACATCGACCGCGCGGTCCACTGGGTGGTGGGCCGGCCCGGCATCTTCCTGAACACCGCCGGGGACCTCGGCCTGCTCCCGAAGGTCCTCGACGCGGCGAGCCGCTTCACCCGCCGCCCCTCCGACGCGGAGATGACGGCCCTGCACGACGCCACCCGGATGTCGTCACTGTTCGGACTGCCGACCTGACCCGAGAGGAGACCGACGCTCCATGCGCAAGGCCGCCATCGTCCTCTCCCTGCTCGTCCTGTGGGCGCCCGCCGCGGCGCTCGCCCAGACCACCAAGCTGCGGGTGGCCATCTGCGCCCGCACCATCAGCATGGGAGTGGGCTCGCCCTTCGCGGTGGCCATGAAGATGGGCTGGTTCAAGCAGGAGGGTCTCGACGTCGAGATCGTCCCGCTGCCCGGCTCCACCGACTGCGTGAAGGCGGTGGCCACCGGGGAGGTGCCGATCTCGCTCCCGAGCGTGGAGCCCCTCGCCAACGGCCGGCCGCAAGGAGTCAAGGCCAAGATCTACTACACCGCGTACCAGACCAACGGCTACGGCATCGCGGTGCCCGCGGACAGCCCGATCCAGAGCCCGGGCGAGCTGCGCGGCAAGTCCATCGGGGTCACCAGCCTCGCCTCCGCCGGCGTGGTGGTGGCGCGGGCCCAGGTGGCGGCGGCCGGCCTCGACCCCGCACGCGACGTGCAGATCGTGGTGGCGGGCGAGGGCGCGCAGACCGCGGCGATGGTCCGCAACAAGCAGGTGGAGGCGCTCAGCCAGTTCGACACCCAGTACGCGATGGTGGAGAACGCGGGCGTCCGCATGCGCTACCTCGACCGGCGCGACATCGAGAAGTTCCCCGGCAACGGCTTCCTCGCCTCCGAGGAGACGCTCCGGACGCGGAGCAAGGAGCTGATCGGCATGGCCCGCGCGTACGCCAAGGGGACGATCTTCACCATCGCCAACCCCGAGGCCGCGGTGCGCATCGTCTACGAGGTGTTCCCCCAGACCAAGCCCACCGGCAAGGACGAGGCCACCGCGGTGCGCGAGGACATCAAGGTGCTCGAGGCCCGCATGCCCCACTACAAGCTCGAGCCGGCCGGGGTGAAGCGCTGGGGCGAGAACTCCGAGGCCAACTACCGCGACTACGTGGACTTCCTGGTGAAGTGGAGCGTGATCACCCAGAAGGTGCCGACCTCCGATCTGATCACCAACGACCTCATCGAGGACATCAACCGGATGGACGTGGGCAAGATCGCCGCGGAGGCGGCGGCCTACCGGTACCGCCGGTAGACGAGGACGCCCCGGCCGAGTGGAGAGATGGGAACGCAACGTCTGGGCGCTGGCCCTCGTCGTCTTCATCGCGTTCGTCGGCTTCCAGTTCTTCTCGCCCTTCCTGCCGCTCTACGTGATGGAGCTCGGAGTCACCGACCCCACCCGGGTCGCCCTCTGGTCGGGGGTGCTCACCGCGGTGACCCCGGCGGTCTCGGGGCTGCTGGGCCCGCTCTGGGGCAGCTTCGCGGACCGGGTCGGCCGCAAGATGATGATGGTCCGCTCGCTGGTCGGCTTCGTGATCATCGTGGCCGCGATGGGGCTCGTCACCTCGGTCACCCAGCTCCTGATCCTGCGCGTTCTCCAGGGCGTGATCGCCGGTTTTTCCATCTTCGCCATGGCCCTGGCCAGCGTGTCGTGCCCCAAGGAGCGCGTGCCGGTGGCCATCGGGCGCGTGCAGGGCGCGCAGCTCCTGAGCGTGGCCATCGGGCCCGCCGCGGGCGGCTACGTGGCCTCCCACTTCGGGCTCCGCTACGCGTTCTTCGTCACCGCCGGCATGTGCGCGCTGGCCCTCGTCGGCCTGCTGGTGCTGTTCACCGAGAACCGAGCCCCGGGCGACGCGGGGCCCGCCGCGGCCACGTCGGACACCGGCTTCACCCTCCGCCAGGTGTGGACCTCGCGCGGGTTCCCGCTGGTGCTGGTCCTTCTCTTCGTCGCCCAGTTCATCGACCGCGGGCTCTCGCTGCTCGTGCCGCTCAAGGTCGGGATCCTGCTCGACGTCACCCGCATCGCCGCGACCTCGGGCGAGATCATCTCCCTCGCCGCCATCTGCGCCACCGGCTCGGCCCTGCTCGCGGGCCGGCTGGCCCAGCGATGGCCGGCGGAGCGCCTGCTCCTGATCGGCCTGGTCGCGGGCGGGCTGCCCTGCGCCCTCATGGCCTTCACGACCGGGTGGCAGAGCCTGATGCTCTTCCGCTGCCTCACCGGGCTCTGCCTCGGCGGCGCGCTGACGCTGGCCTACTCGATCGGCGGCAGCCTCGTGACGGGTGAGCGCCGCGGGGCCGCCTTCGGCTGGCTCGCCCTGAGCGTGCAGATCGGCACCGCGGCGAGCCCGCTGGTGAGCGGCGGGCTGGCCGCGATCAGCCTGCCCGGCGCCTTCGTGCTCGACGGGACGCTCGCCTGGCTGGCCGCCGGCCTCCTGCTGCTGGGGGCGCGGCACCTGCGGCGCGGGGCGGCGCCCTGAGACGATCCGGACCGCGACGACCCCGCGGGGGCGCCGCTTGACGTCGGGCGTGCGAGCGCCTAGTGTCTTCCGCATACCACGCGGGACCGTCCAGGAGGCGCACATGCCACTCGATCCGCAAGCCCAGAAGGTCGTCGAGGCTCTCGCCGCGCTCAACCTGAAGCCGATCAAGGACTCCACCCCGACGGAAGCCCGCGAGTCCATGCGCACCCGCACCGCCGCGCTCGGCCCGTTCGAGGAGGTGGCCGCGGTGGCCGACCATCGCGTGCCGGTCACCGGCGGAGAGATCACGGTGCGCGTGTACCAGCCCGCCGGCGTCGGCCCGCATCCGGTGCTGGTCTTCTACCACGGCGGCGGCTGGGTGATCGGCGATCTCTACACCCACGACGGCATCTGCCGGTCCATCGTCAACGCGGCCGGCTGCGCGGTCGCCTCCGTGGACTACCGGCTCGCGCCCGAGTTCAAGTACCCGACGCCGGTCGAGGACTCCTACGCCGGGCTCCTGTGGGTGGCGGCCAACGCCACGCGCCTCGGGCTCGATGCGGCCCGCATCGCGGTGGGCGGCGACAGCGCGGGCGGCAACCTGGCCGCGGTGATGGCGCTCCTCGCCCGCGACCGCCACGGGCCGCGGCTCCTGTTGCAGGTGCTGATCTACCCGGTCACCAACCACGACGTCGCGAGCCGCTGGCCTCCCCGCTCCTGGCCAAGAGCCTCGGCGATCTGCCGACCGCGCTGGTGGTCACCGCGGGGTGCGATCCGCTGCGGGACGAGGGCGAGGCCTACGCGGTGCGGCTGCGCGACGCGGGGGTGGCGGTGACCCTCACCCAGTACTCGGGGATGTTCCACGGATTTCTTCGGATGACGCGCATCCTCGATCAGTCCCGCGCCCTGCTCGACGAGGTCGCGGTCGCCCTGCGCAAGGCCCTCTCCTAGAGCTGGCCTCTCCTAGAGCAGGAACGGGACCTTCGCGGCGGCCGCCACCGCGCGGAGCTGCTCCATCAGGTCGTCGGGGATCGGCACCCCCTGCTCGAGCCGCTCGGCCCGGGTGAGGCGCTCCGGGTCGCCCGCCACCAGCACCGGCTGGGCCGGATCGGCGCGCTTGGCCCCGTGCAGCACGTCGATCACGTCGTCGAGATCGCTCTCGAACTCGCCCTCGTCGCGGAAGGCGCCCGGATCGATGGCCATGAAGAAGTGGCCGATGTTGTGCGGATCGGAGTCGCGCTGGGTCCGGTTGCGCAGCGGCGAGAAGGACGCGCCCGCGAGCGTCCCGCCCAGAATGTGCACCATCACCGCGAGGCCGTAGCCCTTGTGCCCGCCCAGCTCGCGGCCCCCGCCGAGCGGGGTGATGCCGCCCTCCGGCCGCTCGAACACGTGGCGGAAGGCCTCCGCCTCGTCGGTCACCGCGCGGCCGTCGCCGTCCACCACCCAGCCCGAGGGCACCGGCTTGTGGTTGAGCTTGTAGACCTTCACCTTGCCGGCCGCCACCGTCGTCGTCGCCATGTCGAGCTGGAACGGGGCGTTCCGCCGCGCGGGCGCCGCGAACGCGAGCGGGTTGGTGCCCATGATCGGCTCCGCCGCGAAGGTCGGCACCAGGGTGACCCCGCGGGTGGCCGAGGTGACCATGCCGATCACCCCGCGGTCCGCCGCGATCTTGGCGTAGCAGCCGGCCGCGCCGAAGTGGTGCGAGTTGAACACCGCGACCACGCCGACGCCGGTGGCCCGGCACTTGTCCACCGCCAGGTTCATGGCGTGGGCGGAGACCGGATGGCCGAGGGAGCGGTCCGCGTCGATGCGCGCCATCGAGGGCCGGTCGCGGACGACCTTCCACTGCGGGCGCATGTTGAGCCGGCCCGCGCGGAACTCCTTGTCATAGGTCGGCAGCATCGAGACGCCGTGCGAGTCCACCCCGCGCAGATCGGTTTCGACCATCATCTGGGCCGTGACCGCCGCGTGCTCTGCCGACATCCCCCACGCCCCGAGCACCGCCACCAGCTGCGCCTCGATCTTCCCCGCCGCCACACGCATGCACGCGCTCCTCAGTTTTCAGTTTGGGGTCAGGTCTTACAAAACGACATTTCGGCGGCCCGGCTAGACCGCGGTACGGCGACGGACTTCGGGAAGGACCTGGCGACCCAGGAGCTCGATGCCGGCGAGGACGTCCGCCTGGGGCATGCCGGGCCAGCTCACGCGCATGGTCAGGTGCGTGGCGCCGGCCGCGTGCTGGGCCAGCAGCGCCTCGATGACCTGGGCGGGCGAGCCGATCGCGAAGCGGTTGGCCGCGAGGCCGCGGAGCTGAGCTTCGGGCGGAGCGCCCGGGTCGAGGGTCACGCCCTCGAGGCCCCACGAGAAGTAGGCCGCGTACTTCTCGAGCAGGTAGGGCGCGGCGCGGCGGATCGCGGTCTCCTCGTCGGGCGCGCAGACCACCTCGAGCAATCGGCAGATCTGCGCGCCACCGGTCCGCCCCTCCGCGGTGCGCGCCGCGGTGAAGGCGCGCGCCTGCGCCGCGAACTCGTCGACGCGCGGCAGCGGCACCACGAGCCAGCCGTCGGCGATGCGCGCGGCGCGCGCGATGCCCGCGGGCACCTGCGAGCCGACCAGGATCGGCGGGCGCGGCGACTGGATCGGGCGCGGCCGGATCGTGACGTTCTCGAACGTCCAGTGCCGGCCACGGTGGGTGACCTTGTCCTCGGTCCAGAGCCGCCGGATGATCTCCACGCCCTCGGCGAGCCGGCTCACCCGCTCCGCCATCGGCACCCCGAAGATCTCGAACTCCTCCGGCCGGTAGCCGAGGCCCACGCCCAGCAAGAAGCGCCCGCCGGTGAGCACGTCGAGGAAGGCGCCCACCTCCGCGATCTCCACCGGGTTGTGCAGTGGCAGCAGCACGAGGTTGGTGCCGATCTCGAGGCCGGGCACCTCCGCGGCCAATCGCTGCAGCATCGGCAGCAGCGGGAAGTAGTGGAAGCCGGGCGTGGCGTGGTGCTCCCCGCCCCAGATCGAGTCGAACCCCAGCGAGCGGATCAGGCGCGCCTGCTCGACCGTCTCCGCGAAGCGGCGCGCCGGATCGTCGCCCGCCGGATGCTGCGCGTTCAGGTAGACGCCGAGTTTCATGGTTGGCATGGGGTCAGGTCTTACATTCCGACATTTCCAGGCGCGCCAGCCGTCTGCGAGCGCAGCGAAAATGTCGGAATGGTGGCGGTGTAGACCGCGTAGAGCGACTGGCTCGCGGCCATGAACAGGCGGTTGCGCTTGGGCCCGCCGAAGCAGACGTTGCCGCAGATCTCGGGCAGCCGGATGCGCCCGATGAGCTGGCCCTGCGGCGTCCACACCGTCACCCCGCTGTAGCCCACCGCGCGCCCCGCGTTGCTCGACACCCACAGGTTGCCGTCCACGTCGGCGCGCACCCCGTCCGGCCCGCACTTGACGCCGTCGACCATGAAGGCGCTGAAGAGCTTGCCATTGGAGAGCTTGTTGTCTCCACCCACGTCGAAGACGTACATGTCGCCCTTGCCGCCCGCGTGGGTGTCGCCGGGACCCTTGCCGGTGCTGATCACGTAGAGCTTCCTGTAGTCGGGCGAGAAGCAGAGCCCGTTCGGATCCGGCACCAGGTCTTCCCCCACCACCTGGGTGAGCGTGCCGCCCTTGTCGACGCGGTACACCGCGGTGGGCAGCTCGCGCTTGTAGGAGCCGAGCTCGAGCGGCTGCCCGAGCTTCGGGTTGAGCCGGCCCCCCGTGTTCGCGGGCCCGCCCGCCGCGTCCACCGTGCCCTCGTAGAGCTGGGCCCCGTAGGGCGGGTCGGTGAACCAGTAGCTGCCGTCCGGATGCGGCACCACGTCGTTGGGCGAGTTGAGCCGCTTGCCGTTGTACATCCCCGCGATGAGGCTCACCGAGCCGTCCAGCTCGTAGCGCACCACGCGTCGGGTGACGTGCTCGCACGAGAGCTGCCGCCCCTGGAAGTCGAAGGTGTTGCCGTTGCTGTTGTTGGACGGCATGCGAAACACGCTGACGTGCCCGTTGTCCTCGATCCACCGGAGCTGGCGGTTGTTGGGGATGTCGCTCCACACGAGATAGCGGCCCTGCGCGTTCCACGCCGGCCCCTCGGCCCAGAGCGCCCCGGTCCACAGGCGCTGGATCGGCGCGTTGGGCTGTCGGAGCCCGTTGAAGGCCGGCTCCACGGTGAGCACGTCGGGATCGGTGAAGTAGGTGGTGGGCGCCCCGCGCGGGCTGAAGTCGCGCGGCGGCTGCGTGATGGTGCTGGGCGGCCCGATCGGCGGGGTCTGCGCGCCCGCGAGCCGCGGGGCCAGGACCGCGGCCCCGACCGCCGCGCCCACGCTGCGGAGCATCGTGCGTCGCGACATCGCGCCGCGTTCTGGATCGTACGCTTCTTGCGCCATTGCCACCTCCCTGACCACGTCGTTCGAGAGGAATGAGAGAAGCGATTCGCGCGGCAACCGTAGCAGACGGCCCGGAGGCCGTCAATGCGTCTCGGGCTTGAGCACGCGGCGCAGGAAGGCCGCGACGTCCTCGGGGGCCCGACGCCGCGCCTCGGCGTCGCCGCCGACGGTGGCCCCGCGGGCCAGGCAGTCGCGTCCGTACCGGCCCGCGGTGGCGGTGATGTCCTCCCCCCCGCGCCCTTGAACCACTCCGCGTAGCCGCGACAGGCCTCCGCGGGTGTGTAGTCGTCGGGGCCCCCGGCAGGAGCAGCAGCGGCGCGCCGGTCACCCGGGCCGCGGTGTACCAGTCGCTGCAGTACGGGTAGAGCGCCACGTGCGCGGCGAAGCGACGCTCGTCGTCGAGGACCCCGCGTCGGAACGGCTCGAGCGCGGTGTAGAGCGCGACCTGGCCGCCCTTGGAGAAGCCGATGACCCCGATGCGGTCCGGGTCGATGCGCGGATGCGTGGCGAGCAGGCGCAGCGCGGCCAGCGCATCGGCCACGTTCGCGGCGGTGGGAAGGCGGCCCTGGTCGGTCGCGGTCTCGCGGATGTTGCGGGGCGTGAAGCTGTCGACCACGAAGGTGGCCAGGCCGAGGGCGCCGAGACGGTCCGCCCAGGCCGCCTCCCGCACGTCCACCCCACCGCTGCCGTGGGCGATCACCATGGCGGGCACGCGGGCGGCCGCGTCCTTGGGCAGCCGGAGCGTGCCGACGACCACCGCACTCGGGGCCGCCTCGCGCCGCGCGAGGGCGAAGTAGCCGGCGGGGGTCCGGCTCTCGAAGTGAATCTGGCCCACCCGCCCGTCGGCCAGGGTGGCGACCGGCGCGCTTCCCTGCCCCGCCGCGCCGCCCGGGAGCCCGCCGACCAGGCCCAGAGCCGCCACCAGCCACGCCAGCGCGATTCGTGAGACCATGCGGACGATTCTCTACCACAGAAGTGGCCGTCGGGATCGCCCGACCCGGGAGGTGGACCATGAGCAAGCGCAAGGCCAGGCCGAGACGAGCGGCGGCGAAGCGGACCGCGAGAAAGCGCAGCCCGACGAGACGGGCCGGCACGAAGCGCCCGCAGGCGAAGCGGGCCCGGACGAAGCGCGTCCCGACGAAGCGCGCGGCGCCTTCTCCCAGAAAGGCGCGCGCCCGCACGCGCAAGCGCACCCCGGCCACCCGGCGTGGGCGGGAAGGCGGCGAGGACCGCGGCCAGACCGTCGGTCTCCTGCGCGATCTGACCGAGCACCACGAGACGGGCCCCGCGGCCACCGGCGGCGACATCGACGCGGACTGGCAGCGCGCGCAGAGCTCCGGCGAGGAAGCGGTGGGAGGCAGCGTGTCCACCCCGGATCAGGACATCGTCGACGAGATCGGCCACGCGCTGGGCGTGGAGCAGGCGCCCCAGGCGCCGCTGCGGGCCTCGGAGGAGATCCTGGCGGATCGCGACCGGCGCTACTGGGATCTGGAGCGACGGGCCAACCGGAAGGCGGTCAAGCGCCAGGAGCCGTGAGCGCGCCCGGCGCCGTCCGGGCCGTCGTCCGGCAGCGCTGGCGCGACCTGCTGTTCATCCACTGGCCGGCACCGGCGGAGCGGCTGCGGCCGCTGGTGCCGGCCGAGCTCGCCCTGGACTGCCTCGACGGGTCCGCCTGGATCACCCTGATCCCGTTCCTGATCGCCGACTCTCACCCGGCCCGCCTTCCCGCGGCCCTCTCGATCGCCTTCCTCGAGACCAACCTGCGCACCTACGTGCGCGGCCCGGACGGCGAGCCCGGCATCTATTTCTTCTCGCTCGAGGCCGCCTCCCGCTTCGCGGTGGCGGCGGCGCGTCTCTGCTACGGCCTGCCCTATTTCCACGCGGTCATGTCGCGGCGGGTGGACGGTCCGCGCGTCGCCTACACGTCGAGGCGGCGGGGCGCGCGGGACGCGGCGCTCGCGGTCACGTGGACGGTGGGCGCGCCGCGTGAGCCGGCCCGGCCGGGAAGTCGCGATCATTTCCTGATCGAGCGCTATTGCCTCTACGTGCGCCGGCGGAGCGGCCTGCACCGCGCCCGGGTGCGTCACTCGCCCTACCCGCTGCGGGGTGCCACCGTGGAGCGGCTCGAGGAGTCGCTGCTGGCCGCCGCGGGCCTCCCCGCCCCTTCGGAGCCGATGCTCTGTCATCATTCCCCGGGGGTGGACGTGGAGATCGGCGCGCTCGAGTCCGCGGCCCCGCGCGCGCCGGCCGCCTAGGCTATACTGCTCGGCAGCGACACACGCTCTTTGATTGCGTCAGAGAAGGCTGGATGATCGCCGGTGCGGGCAACCGCACGGGAGGAAAGTCCGGGCTCCGCAGGGCAGGGTGCTGGCTAACGGCCAGGGGGGGCGACCCCACGGATCAGTGCCACAGAGAACAGACCGCCGCCTTCACGGGCGGTAAGGGTGAAACGGTGAGGTAAGAGCTCACCAGCGGCCCGGGTGACCGGGTCGGCTCGGTAAACCCCACCCGGAGCAAGGCCAAATAGGAGAGCGATCCTGCTCGCAAGAGCAGGTGAAGCGCGGCCCGCGTGGGGCTCTCGGGTATGGCCGCTTGAGGCGCCGGGTAACCGGCGTCCTAGAGAAATGATCATCTCGCCGACGGGGGAAACCTCGGCGGTCAGACAGAACCCGGCTTATACGACCTTCTCTGGCGCTTTTAAAGACTTCAGGTACTTGGACACCGTGTTTCGGCTCGCCTTCGGATGAGACATAACCAGCCACAAGAAGCCGACGTGAACCCAGTCGTCCGCCAGGGTGGGGTAGCGACTCCAGAGGTCCTGGTAGTACCGGCGCCAATGAGGCGGGTGGAAATCTAGGAGTTCAAGTAGCTCGGCTGCATCGGGGCGATCGGGCAACATGGCAAGGGCAATCCTGTCAAGATTGCGACAAGGTTGCAAATCTCGGCCCTCAAAGGTTTTAGAGAATCAAATTCTGCGAGACCTCCCTGCTTGGAAACCTACGAACCCTGCAGAATCGGCCCGCCACTTTTGCAAGGAATCGGCGGGCGGAAAGCTCCAGATTTTGTAGTCTCTCTACTCTCCCTAGTTCGCGGGGTGGAATACTCCCCGGGTCCTGGAAGTTGATATCGCTGGTTGCGGGGGCCTGCAACCACCGATATCAAAAATGCTCAGGTTCGAGATCGATCTAATCTAGAAGCATTGCGCGGGCTGGATTTGAACTAGCGACCGTTGGGTTATGACGGCAATCCAGGCCTTCCCCGCCGCGTGCCCTGTCCCCCTGCCGTCGGCCCTCAGCCGTAGGCAGCTCAGTCCACCGCCGCCCGTCGCACCTCGCACAGATTGGCGCGGTGCGACGTGGTGCCGCTGACAGGGTCGCGCATGGTGGGGTCGACGGTCAGGTTGAAATTGGCGCCATCCGGCCCGAACGGATCGTAGCCTGGGGCACCGAGCTCGGCGCAGTCCTGCCACCAGCCATGCTCGCCGACGACAACGCGCGGATCGAGGCTGTCGTTCAAATGCGCCCGTGCCCGGGCGCGTCCTGCCGGCGTTTCGATCGTGACCCAGTCCCCGGCGGCGATGCCACGCGCGGCCGCGGCGTTCGGGTGCAGTTCCACCTCTGGGTCCGGCGCGCGCTTGCGCAAGGAGGGCAACGCGCGGTGCTGGGTCTGGCAGAACAATGTGGGCTTAGCGCAGGTCAGCACCAGCGGGAAGCACGCCGCCAGGTCAGGCCGGGACACGGGGCCGATGCCCGGCTCGACGAATGCGGGCAGCGGCGCGTAGCCCTGCTCGCGGAACGTCTCGGACCAGAATTCGACCTTGCGCGACGGGGTGGGGAAGCCGCGCTGGTTACCCTGCGCGTCCGTCTCGGCGTGCTTCTGGTATCGCGTGCTCAGCGGCACCCGCACCCCGCGCGGCTCGGCGCGGAGCTGTTCCAGGCTCAGCCCGCTGGCGGCGAGCTGGTAGCGGTAGGCGGCATCGATATCGCCATCCCAGAAATGCGCGCTGAGGCCGAGGCGCGCGGCGAGGTCGAAGATGATGTCGGTATCGGGCCGCGCCTGGCCCGGCGGCGGAACCACCGCCTGGCGGAACTGGACCAGGGACTGGGCTTCCGGACTAATCTCGAAGCCGATCCGCAGCGCCTCGCGCTCGAAGGCGGAGGCGACCGGCAGCACGATGTCGGCCAGCGCCGCGGTGGGCGACATGAACAGATCGACATGGGCGTAAAAATCCAGCCCCGCCAGCGCCGTCCGCCCGCGCACCGGATCGGCGAAGGCGAGCAGCATGTTGGAGCCGAAGCCGATCAGCCCGCGCATCGGGTAGGGCGTGCCCTCCAGTACAGCACTGTAGAAATCCTGGGCGGAGACACTGTTCCAGCGCGCCGGCCCCAGCGGCCGGTCGGCCACTCCGATCGCTGGCGCGAGTTTCTTCGCGGCGGGTAGATCCTCCCCGGTGACCGACGCCGAGGGCACGGCGGGGAGCAGGACGTTGCCGCCGGCGGAGTCGAAACTGCCGGTCAAGGCATAGAGCAGCGCCATGGCCCGCGCCGTCTCGGTGGTGTTGGCGTGATGCTCATGCCCGCTCCAGGCATAGTAGGAGACGGGGCGGGACTGCCAGATCAGTCGCGCCGTTTCCTCTAGTTGGGCCGGCGGAATCCAACATGTCGTCGCCACCACCTCCGGCGGGTATTGCCGGCACAGCGCGGCGTAGTGATCGAAAACAGGCCGGCACATGAGGGTGCCGTGCGGGGTCGCCAGGCGGACTTCGCCGGTCAGGGCGAGGTGGTCGCTGGGGCTGTCGTAGCGGCCGGTGGCGGGGTCGTAGGCGACTGGTCGAGCGGCGTTCGCGTTCCAGGCGACGAGGCGGCGCGGATCACCGCCCGATGACAAATCGCTTTCGCGCAGCAGGGTGCCTGTGTCGGCGCGGACCAGATGCGGGCCATTGCTCCAGTCGCGGACGAATTCGCGGTCGTACCAGGCGTGCTGGATCATCAGATTGGCGAGGCCGAGTGCCAGCGCGCCGTCCGTGCCCGGGCGCACGCGCAGCCAGACATCCGCCTTGCTCGCGAGGCCGGCACGGCGGGGATCGACGACAATCAGCTTCATCCCGCGCTTCAGCGCCGCGACCGTCGCCGTGGCGTGGGTCAGGCGGGAGATGGAGGGGTTGTAGCCCCACAGGATCAGGCAGCCGCTATTGGCGATGTCCGCCATCCCGCCGCCGGCGCTACCGGTCGCGACGCTGCCATGGCCGAACGCATAGCGCGTGGCGAAGCCACGCCCCCAGCCGCAGAGATCCAGAGCCCAGACCATGTTCGGCGTGCCGAACGCATTCATCAGCCGGCGCACGAAGACCGCGGAGTCGGCGATCGCTGTCGTGGAGGGCGAGGACTGGCTGAAGGCGACCGCCTGTGGCCCGTGCCGGTCCGCAATGCCGCGCATCGCGGCGGCGGTTTCATCCAGCGCCTCGTCCCAGGACATCGGCACCCAGCCGGGATCGGCATCGCCCTTCGGCCGCGTGCGGCGCAGCGGCGTCGTCAGCCGGTCCTGGTGGTAGACCAGTTCCGGCGCCGCACGGCCCTTGGCGCAGATCGCCGCGCCCGTTGGGTGCGAAGGATCGGGATCGAGGCGGGTGAACCGACCGTTCTCCACCGTGGCGATCGTGCCGCAACGGGCGATGCACAGGCTGCAATAGCCCGGAACTTTTTGTACGCGGGCTTGTCCGCTCATGCCGCCCCCTCATGGCGATGGTCATTCACTGCGTGATCCGGCAGTGAGGTTAGGTAGGGCGATGCCGCGGGCCGGGCTTCGCATGATGTCGACGTGTCCATTGCCCTCCCTAAGAGCGTAAGCAACACGAACGCCCTCCGCCCTTGCCCCTCGGCGCTACGTGCCCCCGTGCCCATGCCGTCAGCCCCGAGCAAGGCGCCGCGTCACCGGGTGCGGCGGATGAGCATCGTGAAGATCATGGCGTGGGTCACGAACAGGGCCGGTACGGCGAAGGTCGGGATGTAGTACGCGGCGCCCAGCTGAACGTCGTTGAGCAGGCCTTGATAGAAAGCGTTGACGAGGTCGAGCGTTCCCTCGACATTGAAAAGCCAGACGAGGGGGATCGCCAGAGGCCATGCCGTTCGCAGGGCCGCGATGGCGAGCAGCGCCAGGAGCGCCGCGAGGAGGTCGCCGTAGGCCGCCGGCACCGCGAAGGCTGGCGGGAGGGCGGTTCCCACGACGGCCGGGACCAGGAACACCATGCCGAGATGGCGAAAGGCGTGGAGCAGGAGCAGCGGGGTCAGCGCGGCTGGAAGCGGAAGCGCCGCCAGTCGCGGCGCTACGTAGAAGCGGGCGATGCGGGAATACCCGACGAGGCTCAGCAGTACCTGCAGCCCGAAGATTGCCCGCGCGCTCAAGGTCAGCCTCCCTCTGCTCGCCCCTGTGCGCCATGCACGTGCTTGAGGCGCGCGCCACGAGCTCGGTCCTTGTCGTTGTGGACCTGCACTCGACATCGATGCGTCCGAGAATCTGCCCAAAGAGGCTCCGCGTCAAGTGGCCCTCGGCCAGCTGGAACGGGCGCCTGCTAGTCTTGAATAGCCGGGCGGCAGATGGAAGCATTCTCCATGGCACCCGTGGGGGCCAGTGGAGCGCCCACGCGACGGGGACCTCCAAAGACCCTCGCGAAGACTGCGGAGGCGACCGTCCAGAATTCGCGGGATTAGGTTGACAGCGGAGTGTGGATCAGAAACAAATGGTTCTGACGTAGGCCAAGAGGATTGTAGGTGACATAAGGCCCCTTCTCAGGTGAGTCGCTCGCCGCGGAACACGGTGGCCTCGGCGCCGGGACGCGCGGCCGCGGTATCGTCGAGCAGGTCGCCCAGCGTGCCGGAGCGCGGCGGCGTCATCGGCCGGTGCGCCGCGCTCAGCGTCTCCTGGGCCGTCGCCGGGAGGCGGTGGGGCTTGAATGAGCGCAGATGACGGTGAGTGAGCACCGACGGCTCGGCGGGGGGCGGGAGCGCCGTGGCCGACTTCCTCGAGAAGCGCGGGCCTTGGGGTCCGCGAAGCAGTGTACTCAGCGTAGCGAATCCCAAGTGATCCCGAGCGATCGAGCGGGACGAGCCCGTCGCTGCCGGCTAAGCGCGACGTCGTTCTCCGGGCCCATGCGCCGATGCTGCGGCGCGCAAGCGGGGCGCATGTTTGAGTCGTGACTGAACACGAGTTTAGATCGGGATCTCCAAGCAGAAACCCAGCGTCCTGTTTGCCTGCAGGTGGTTGCGGGCCCCCGCAGCGACCTAAATCGAATTGACCAGTCTCACCGCTAGGTGTTATCCGACCGCGGTACCAAACCCGTCAGCGTGACGTCATCAGGACAGACGAAGACCGAGGGGGTAACTCGGCGTGATCGAATGCAGGCTGCTGAGTCCAGCGACCG
>WNFG01002299.1_pt1 | contig 16002 bp, 12 predicted proteins | sample 5400431 | NCBI WGS metagenome assembly WNFG01 (sample SAMN13153346, study PRJNA577476) | soil metagenome | isolation source: 120 cm saprolite under Douglas fir tree site 2 hole 3 replicate 2 | place: USA:California | collected 2015-04-18 | reverse complement strand
TGGCGGGCCCTGCAGGATTCGAACCTGCGGCCTTCGGATTCGTAGTCCGACGCTCTATCCAACTGAGCTAAGGGCCCTCAACTGGCTGGCGGAGAGGGAGGGATTCGAACCCTCGATACAGCTTTGGGCCGTATACTGGTTTAGCAAACCAGCGCCTTCAGCCTCTCGGCCACCTCTCCCCTGATTCGTCGCACCTGTTTCTCCGGGACGGGACGCCCCGGGAGCGCTGGCTTCTAGATCAGGGCACCGGGTCCGTCAAGGCAAACCTCCCGACAGGCAAACCACCCCACCGCAGGCACATTCCGGCGCCTCCGCGCACGGTACAATGGCCCGGACGCGCCTGTAGCTCAGCTGGATAGAGCAGCGGCCTTCGAAGCCGCGGGTCGGGGGTTCGACTCCCTCCAGGCGCGCCACCCGAACATCGCGGGAATCAGAGCGGTCTAGAAGCGTCCCCCGACGCGGGTTCGAGCGCCTTCGGAGCCGCTGGCGGCACTGATGCAGCAAAAGTTTCGAGCCTTGGCAGCTGATCGATCTGCGCAGGTGGGCAGGCACGAGGTGCGCGTACGTTTCGAACGTGACCCTCGGATCGCTGTGGCGGAGGATCCGCGCGACCGCGTAGAGGTCGACGCCCGCGGCCAGGAGGGCGTCGCCGTCGTGTGCCGCGTGTCGTGCAGGCGGAAGCGGCGAGGCAACGCCTTGGCCCACAGGAGCATGCCGCACTTCGGGCAGCGGCGCCGCTCGTAGTCGGACTGCTTCTCCGTGGGCGATATCGGTCGCGGAGTGCGGCCCCTGTGCCGAGCCTCAGCCAGCATCACCTCACGTAACCAGCGCGACCACCCTCTGGAAAGTGACGTCCACGGGCGTGGAGCGCGTCGGCAGCGTCGTCAGACGGTCCTGCTACGATGACGGCGTGGCCGAACAAGACGATACCGAGAACATGTGGTTCCTGCGAGGCCATGACGCCCTATTTGAGCAGGCGGGATTCTCTCGGCCTCTGCGTGAGAAGGCAGTTCATGCTCTGGCCGCGCTCTATACGCCTCCCGTGTTGGAACAGCTTAGGGCAGGATCGGAGCGAGAATTCTACGCGCCGATATTCGGCGTTGGTTGGCCACTCCTCGTCGTTGCTTTCCTCGAAGTGGGTCTCGACCTCTGCGAGGTCGGTCTCCCTGCCGCGACGCCGCTCTCCAAACGCCTGCTGGTGCCGGATCAGTTTCGGGACGCTGCATTCGAACTCCGCGTTTGGGCGAGTCTTCATCGGTCGGATTACGCGGTCACGCGCGTTCAGGAGACCCAAGCAAAGACGCCGGACTACCTAGTCAAGCGAGACGGGATGGATGTCGACTTGGAAGTGAAGATGGTCAACGAGTCGGCAGCCGACGACCTCGCGGACGAGATCAACAAAAGCGTAGCGGACGCCGTCGACGTCACTCCAGGGCTTGCTCTTCGCCTCCTTGGCAGCGAACAGATCGGTGCGAAGTTGCTGGATCCCCGGTTACATGAGGACTTACGAGCTGAGCGCGACCGGATTGTTGTAGCATTCCAGCAAACGGTCGAGAGCATCCGCGAGCATGGCGGACCCGGTCGCTATCCAGTTGCGGGCTACGGATTCGTTGAAGCGAATGCCACCCAGACCCATCCGCGATTGACACCAGATCTCTTCCCGCAGCAGTCTGACGAGAAGAAAGCGCAGCGGGTCCTGAGATTACTTAGAAACGCGAAGCTCCAAGCGACGCGCAAGCGTCCCCTCGTCGCTGTCGTCGGCATTTTTCATCAAGCAAACCCGGTCGTGGTCGAGCAGGAACTGCGTGCCCAAGTGAGGCGCGATGGCCAGTGTTTGCAGCCACTCGAGATGGTAGTCCTCGTCGAGATGATGCGGAACAACACGACCGACTACAGTGCCACGCGGCTCTGCTACCCGATTCCGGTACGCAACGGCCGAAGCCTGACCCACGCGCAACGCCGCCTCGCTGCTGCCGCCGGCGGCTCTTTCCGTGGACCCGCTGAGGAGATCCGAGCATCTCTTCCGGGCGAGCAAGGAATCACGCTAGGCCCTGCACGACGTGCCACAATGAAGGTGCTCCTCAAACAGCTGAGCGCTGATTCAGCCGCCCCAATCAGGTTCAACCCGTTGGACCCGGAGGGCACAGACTAGGCATTTCACAGTACCGAGGAGCGTTGCGAGAGGTACGCGGAGACCAGGAGCCATTCCCGAACCTGGCGCCCGAGACCATACACATCCTTAGAGTCGTGTCCGCTAAGCCCGCCGCACCGAAGTGGACCCCTCGGGCTACGCGTTGCAAGCAGCATTTCCGGTGGAGATTCGATCCGCACGTGGTTGCTATGTTGTGGCGATGGCGAGACGTTCACTGCCAACCACGTTTCCGAGCCCGGCACATCGGCGTGTCTGGGAACGCCTGACTCGCCTCCTCGGTGATGAAGGGGCTGCCGACTTTTTCGCGGACGCCTGCGAGATCGGGCAGCTCGACCCGGCGTTCCGCACGTCTACGCATTTGATCGGGCACCTCATGCGCGAAGTTCAGAGCATGGTGACCGACCTGCTCTTGGGACTGCCGGCGGCACGACAGGCGCTCAACGCCATGGCGCCCGAACCTTCCGGCGACCAAACACAAAGCCAAGAGATTCGCGCGATTCTCGCGGCGTTGGGGCTCGAAAACGATGAAGTAGCGAAGCGCTGGCTCGTTGTTAGGAAGTGGCACAAACCAGCGCATCACGACGAGTTCGCGCCGCCTCGGCCTTTTGACTCCGAATTCGCCGAATACTGGTTGGAGTTTGTTAGGATCCTCGACCGAGTGCTCGACAGAGCCGAAGCTGTGTACGCGGCCTATCTTCACCAGCTCGATCTTGTGAAGCTTGAGGGTCACGAACGCGGCGAAGCCTTCGTCCGAAAACACCTCGCCCCGGGAGCAACGGCGGCTGTAGACCATTTCTTAAACGGACTGTCCGAGGAGTGGCTTCCTGGGCTGCGACGCGGCCGCTTCTTCGCATTCCCACGGGCGCCGATCGTGGATGAGGTACAGCGGCGGAGAGCGTTCCCTCCCTGGCCCCAATCAGCCTACCTCGCGCGCATCGCTGCGCGCCGCCCGCGGGAAGTTGTTGAAGTCATTTTGGACGTGCCCGAAACGGAGAACCTTTCGATCCATGTTGATTTCCTGCGCGCAGCGTTTGCGATGCCGGCCGATGAGGCAGACCGAATCGTGCAGAGGGAAGTCCAATGGGTCACGGTGCGCCCTGAGCGTACCTACCTCTTTCCGGAGCTCGGAGCGGAACTCGCGGCGAAGCTGGCGAGTGCGGGCAAGCTCGATTCAGCGACTTTGCTTCTGAGAAGTCTCTTGGGGTTCCGCAGCCCCACTTCGCAAGCGATCCGCGAGCGCGATCCCCTCGTTCAGGAGTGGCAATACGAACCGATTATCGCGAAGGGCTTCCGAGCTCTCGAGGCGGTTGACAGCGGACGCGCGTTGACCCTGCTGGCCGAACTCATCGTCGACGGCCAGGGCAACGGCTCTTCGGGATGGCGCGCCACCGTCGAGGATCATGAGCAAAACGGGCCCGATGGGCCGCTCGATGCCATACTGCGTGAGCTTCGAGACCTGAGCCTCCGTCTCGCAACGGACGGTGCAACCCTCACGGCAATGGTTGAAACGCTGGAAGCACGCGAAGCCGCCATCTTTCGCCGCGTCGCCCTCTACTTGCTCGCAGAACGAGGAGGACTGGCGCCGAGCCTAGTCTCTGAGCGCGCGAGGCAGTCTCAAGCATATGGCGACTTCGAGACTTTCCACGAACGCGCCTCGATGTTGCGCACTCATTTCGGAACGTTCTCGGACGAAGACAAGACGGCGGTCGTGAACGCCATCAGGCGGTACGCATTCGAGGACCGACCGGCACGGCGCGGACGGCGCGACGAGCCAGACTCGCGTTACACCTTCTGGCGTTGGCTGACGATCATCGGCGAGCAGCTTCACACAGAAGAGCTCAAGGCTGAGTACGCCGTACTAGTGCGGGAATACGGTGCCGAAACGCATCCAACATTCTTGAGTTGGAGAACAGTCAGTTGGGGACCACGGACGCCACGAGAGTCCGCAGATCTGCTTGCCCTCAGTGACGACGCCTTGATCGCGTTTCTGACACAGTGGCAACCCACTCCGCGAGAGCATTTCGCCCCCTCACGTGAAGGACTCGCGATGGAGTTGAAGTCCGCCGCAACGAAAGAACCTCGGCGGCTGTCTCGGCTCGCTCGCGAGATTGCTCGCACGAACCCGCAGTACGTTGCCGGCTTTTTGTGGGGCTTGCACGAGGTCGCCCAAAACACGCGCGACCAAGATATCGCGGCGGCAGCCTTCGATTGGGATGCACTCCTCGACTTGGCGGACTTCACGAGCAAGCAGGAGACCACGGATCGGGCCGAATATAGTCCAGGCAACTGGACTTGGGCTCGGCAGACGGCAGTCGACATACTCCGAGATGCCGCTCGAATCTTTGCTCCCAAAGACGAGCAACGAACGACGCGGATTTGGTCCACGTTGAAGAGGTTGCTCTCCGATGCGGATCCCACTCCTGAGCGCGAGGACGAGAGTTCTTGGGATGCCGAGACTTTCCTTCTGAACACTGTGCGCGGACGGGCCCTAGAAGCCGGCTTCATCCTGCTGGGGAACGTTCTGGAAAGCTCATTGGCAGTGCATGAGCAACTGAAGGCGGAGGTCTTCACGACGCTGCAGTCGCGTATCTCGAGCTCGAATGAGCCATCGGTGCGTCTGCGCTCGAGCGTGGGGCATTTCTTCAACACGCTGTTGGCCGCAAACCCGGGAGAGGCGACAGCGATGGTCGAGAGACTGTTCCCAACAGATGACGCGACCTGGTCGGAGCGCGTCGAGGCTTGGTGGCTATACCTCAAGTGGAATAGACCGTGGGCGAGAGCGTTCCCGGTTCTGTTCAGTCAGTACCAGCTGACCGCCCGAAAGATCCCGGACGTCGATCCAAAGCTTCTCGAGGATTACTCCGAACACATAGTTTGGCTTGCAGTTTGGGGAATGATTTCGCCAACGAGCGAGGATCGCCTGCTGCAGCGGTTTGTTTCCGCAGCTCAGCCGGTGACACGTGAACATGCGCTGGCGGATGTGGGGCGCGCGCTGCACCAAGACAAAACACCTCTGCCAACCGAGGTGGTTGATCGCCTCCGAACGTTGTGGACTTGGTGGAGGATAGCATCGCCCGCCACCTCGGATGCTGCGGATCTCGCCGCATTTGGATGGTGGTTCACAAGCGGTGTCTTCGATGACCAATGGGCAACCGACGAGTTGCTAGAGGTTCTGACCCTCACGGACGGCCGCGTCGAGTGGGATCACGAAGTGATCAAGAAACTCGCGCAAGGAGCGCCAACGCGACCAACGAAGGTAGCTGCATGCCTGCAGAAGCTGGTGGACAGCCATCACGATCAATGGCTCGTTGCCCGCAACATACCCGCACTTACGGAAGCACTCCGGGCTCTGGCCTCGGTTCCGGAAGGTGCTGGACCGGCGCGCGAACTTGTATCAAGGCTCCTCGCCCGTGGCTACAGCGGCTTCGCCGACACGCTCGCCAACCAGCCAGGATAGGATCACACCTTTTGCGGTTCGGTTCCCGCTCGAAGGCGATCGAGGTAGACGGCGTAGCTGAACGTGCGGTCGCGGCGGCGGCCGGTGGTTTCGCGCAGGATGCCGAGCTGCTCGAGGACGCCGACTGCCTTTGCGGCCGTCGGCTTCGTCGCTTCCAGCAGCTTGACGACCGCCGGGATCGTGACGATGGGATGCCGTGGGAGTTGGTCGAGCAGGCGCGCGGCCATCACGGACGCATTTGGCGCCGAGAGAACCCGGGCGCGGTCCTTGTTGACCAGGAGGAAGAGATCCCGTGCGGTATCGGCGGCCTCGTCGGCGATGGTCGAGACGCCTTCCAGGAAGAAGGACACCCAGGACTCCCAGTCGCCTTCGAGGCGGACTGCGTTGAGCAGCCGGTAGTACTCGGCGCGGTGACGCTTGAAGAAGAGGCTCAGATAGAGCAGCGGCTCGGAGAGCAGCTTCCAGTGCTCCAAGAGGAGCGTGATGAGTAGGCGGCCGATGCGGCCGTTCCCGTCCAGGTAAGGATGGATGGTCTCGAACTGCACGTGCACGAGCGCGGCGCGCACGAGGGCGGGCAGGTCGTCGTCGCGATGGATGTACTTCTCGAGGTCGCTCACCAGCCGTCCCAACTCCTGCGGCGGAGGTGGAACGAAGATGGCGTTGCTCGGGCGAGTGCCGCCGATCCAGTTCTGGCTGCGCCGCAGTTCCCCTGGCTGCTTGCTCGCGCCGCGCACGCCCTTCATGAGCCGGCGGTGCGCCTCGTTCAGCAGCCTCGCCGAGAGCGGCAGGCCCTTGTCGCTGCGCACCTGCTGCCGCGCATACGCGAGCGCCGCGAGGTAGTTCGAAACCTCCTCCACGTCGCTGGCTTCCTCGGCCACAGGCGCACCAGCCTCGTACGACAGCAGGTCTATGAGCGAGGCTTGGGTGCCCTCGATCTGCGACGAGACCACGGCCTCCTTGCGCACGAATGCGTAGATGAACCACTCGAGCGAAGGCACCATCTCGCCGGCCAGTTCGAGGCGACTCAGCTTCTGTTCCGCGAGACGCACTTTCTCCTGCATCGCCGGAGGACGCGCCAGCGGAGGCTGCGGCGGCAGCGGGTCGGGGATGAACGCCGAGATCGCCTCGCCGGCGGCGGTGCTCTTCTCGTATCGGCCGACTTGCCGTTTGGGCGTCGCCATCCAGGGAAACGATCCTTGCCTAGCGAACGCCGAAAGTAAAGGGGCGTTTACTAGCGCCAGTGACAAGTCAAGGGTCCCTTACGAACCTAAGACGATCGATCGCGGGCGGAAGCATCAGCCATCGGATTCATGTGGGTGCGCGCCCAATCGGCGAAGGTGGTGAAGCCGCCGGGCACGAGTGCGTTGGCCGCAGCGATATGCGCCTCGTGCTGCGGGCCAAAGTAAGTGTCCTCCTCGAAGTACTGAAACGTCTCCCGGATCTCGTGGGCGCCGGGAAAGGAGCGGTCATAAGCATCCGCCGGGACCCGCACAACCTCCACGTCGTGACCGAGCGCCCTCAGCGTGCTGACGAAATCGTTCCAGGAGTAGGTTCCGCCGCAGACGGCGAGGACGCTGCCGTTCGGCAATCTCCCGCGCGCCCTGAAGGCGGCGGCGACGGCCTTCCCGACGTCGCTGATATCACCCGCATGGATGACGCGTTTCGCTGGATCCATGGGCACCGCCCAGCCGCGGCCACCGCCCGGGAGCGGTTGTGGTGCCATCACGGTGAGGAAGTTTTGAAAGTAGAAGGGTGCTTGTACGAACGTGTGCCGGGCGAAACCGGCGCTTCGAACCACGGCGTCAACGTGCGCTTTGCCGCTGAAGTGGATCACCTTGCGGCGCCCGCCGGTCAGCTTCTCGACATCGGGCAGCGTGGACCAGATCAGGTGCTCGACACCGGCTTCCCGTGCGGCCCTTACGGCAGCGGCGCCGATCTCCTCCTCTCGCGCACCCTGAGTCGGTTCCCAGAAATTGGTGACGACGAATGCGCCGTATGCGCCCTCGAATGCAGCCACGAGACTGCCCGGATCGAGCAGATCCGCGTGGACCACTTCAACATCTCGCGAGGCGAGCGCTCGCGCGGCGTCGCTCGCCGGATTGCGGCTCGCCACCCGTACTTTGAACTCGCCCTGGGCGAGCAACGCGTTCACGACGCCGCCGCCTTGGAGACCCGTTCCGCCGATGACGCTGATGATGCTCTTTGCCATTGCGGTCCTCCTCCAACTCAGCGCCTCAGTATTCCCTCAGCGCGGAGCTTCCGACCGATGCGACGAATCTCCGCCTCGCCTTGACGCAGCGCCTCGGCGCTCGTGTGCACGGAGTAGTTGCCGAGGGCGAGGTCATGCGGATGTTTGGCCGCCGAACCGAGCACGAACCTCGTGTTGCCTTCGGCGACGAAGTCAATCGATTCGTCGACGGGTTCGAAGATCGCGATCTCCCCGCTGGAAATGGGCGGGGAGGCCCGGAGGACCCCATCGAGCACGGCGACCCAGCCCACGGTGTGCCCCTTGGGAGGGTGGTAGGACCAACGTTCGCCGGCCTTCAAGCTCACGGCGAGGTAGCTCATCGGAGGCGCCGCGATCGGGCTCTTCGCTTTGCCATACGCGCCCAGGATCACCCGAACGGGACCCTCGACGGGCACCTCTTCAGGCATCACGTAGTGGCTGGCGTTGGCCGCGTTTTCCAACTCGGGCGGGAGCGCGACCCACAGCTGGAACCCCTTCACGCGCCCCGGCTCGGGAGCGCCGGTATGCCAGACCCCGTTTCCGGCTCGCATCCACTCGACGCCTCCGGCCGCCAGCACACCGGCCTTGCCGGTCGTCTCCGCGTAGCGGACCGACCCGTCGAACATCACGGTCACCGTGGCGATGCCGGAGTGTGGGTGCCAACCGAGCTCCATCGGTGCTGGCGGAGTCCGGCCGTCGAAGTCGAAGTGGTCGAGGAACACGAAGGGCTTGATGAGCTCGCCGAGGTCGGAGGGGCTCACCAGCCGGGTGATGGGTCCATGCGTACGTCCGTGCGTGCGGTACACGATTTCGCGGACGGGTTGCTGAATCTGACGTGCCAACATGACTTGTTTCTCCCAGCGTGCGCGCAGGAGCCGGTCCGGCGGCGCATCGCGCTTCCTTCTTGGTAGCTAGGTAGATGCCGTTCCGCGGGTGGGATAGACGTCGAATTCTGGAATAACTGTTCCATATGTGGAATAATTGGTCATGGATCTCAACGAAATACTTGTATTTGCTCGAGTCGTGCAGGCCGGCAGCTTCACGAGCGCCGCGGCGGAGCTCGGGATGCCGAAGTCGACCGTCAGCAGGAAGGTGTCCGATCTGGAGGAGCGGTTGAAGTCGCGCCTCCTGCAACGTACGACCCGCAAGTTGAGCCTCACGGACGTCGGTCGCACCTACTACGATTACTGCGCGCGGATCGTGGGCGAGATCGAAGACGGCGAGCGCGCCGTGAGCAGGTTGCAAGAGAGTCCTCGGGGGCTCTTGCGCGTGACTGCTCCCGTCAACGTCGCCTTCCTCGGCCCGATCGTCAGCGACTACCTCAAACGCTACCCAGAAGTCCGGCTCGATCTGCTCTGCACGGGACGTGCAGTGGACCTCGTCGAGGAACGCTTCGACGTGGCCATCCGAGCTGGAACGCTCGCGGACTCGACCCTGATCGCCAGGAGCCTCGGCAGCGCGAGGTGGTTCCTCGTCGCGACGCCCGCGTACCTCAAGAGACGTGGACGTCCGCGGTCACCCGACGACTTGAAGAAGCACGACTGCCTGCTCTTTGGCCCAGGCATCGACAACGCTGGCGTGCGCCTCGAAAACGCTGACACGTCCGTGCAAGTCGCCGTGTCTGCGCGGTTGATGGTCACCGACATGGACGTCCTTCACGCAGTGGCGGCCGCCGGTCTGGGCATCGCTCTTCTTCCCGCGTCTGTCTGCGCGGAGGATCTACGTGCTCGCCGATTGGAGCGCGTTCTTCCCGACTGGAACGCTCCGTCGACGCCGGTTCACGTGGTGTATCCGAGCACCCGGCACCTGTCTCCCAAGGTGAAGACCTTCGTGGAGCACCTGCACGAACGCATGACGCCGCCGCCGTGGGAGGTCGGACCCCTGCCGTGATCACTTGCGAGCGGTGCCCTAGGCTACGTCGCTGCGACAGCGTGTTCGCTCAGATCCCCTCGACTTTGAATCGCGCGCAGAAAGCCTCGCCAACCTCGAACGCGTGGCCGCCTTCGAACTGTGGCAGACGGCGCGGCTTCGCGATCGGCGGCCAGTGGTGTGCAGGTCGAGGTGCTCGAGGATCTGCGGAGACAACCCCGTTCGCCCGAAACAAAGTGAACGGCGCGGAGCCCTCGCGGGTCCCGCGCCGCCCGTGAAGCAAAGCCTCCTGGCTTCCTACAGCAGCCCGTGGATCGACGTCGCCAGCGGCAGGAGCTGGGGCCTCGGCATCGCCTGCACCTCGACCATCTGCCCCACCTTCAGATCCGAGAGCGCCGCGGCGTGGTCTCCGATGGTGATCACGGTGTGCGCATCGACCGCGAACCGCGCGCCCGACACGGTGAGGCCGTCCTGCCCGATCTGCTGCACCGCTCCCTTGAGCTCGATCGCGGTGGGCGGCGGCGGAAGCGGCAACCGGCGGATCGCCTTGGCCAGCGGCGAGCCGTCGGCGGCCTTCACCACCTCGACGTCGACCAGGTCGCCCACCTGCAGGTCGGCGAGAGAGTGCGGGTCGCCCGCGCCGCCGAACTGGGTGTGCTCGTCTACCGCGATGGCGTGGTCGTTGACGGTGATCGAGCGGTCGCCGAGCGCCGTCACCTTGCCCTGGAAGTGCATCGAGCCGTCGTCGGGCACGAGGATGCGGATGCGCGCCGCGAGGATGCCCTGGTTGGCGTCGACGATGCCCATCACCAGCAGGCGCTGGCCGACCTGCAGGGCCGAGGCGTCCACCTGCGCGTCGCCGCGGAAGATGGCCGTCTGCGCCCCGATCAGGACCGGCAGGATGCCCACCGTGAGGTGGTTGCCGTCGATCTTGTTGAGGTCGCCGACGAAGGCGGTGAAGGAGGGCGGCCTCTCGCCCGCGGCACCGACGCGGATGCGGGTCGCGAGCACCGAGCCGTCGGTCTGCAGCGCGCCCTGGACGGCCGCCATCTCGCCGACCTTGATTCCGTCGACGCCGATGGCGGCGTCGCCGCGCGTGATCTTGGTGTTGGCGTCGGTCTTCACTGTGCGCCCTGCGACTGTGAGGTCGGGTGGGTTCACCGCGCTCACCTGCCCCGCGAAGGCGGTGGAGGTGTGCGATTCGTCCACCTGGCCGCTGCGGCCGGAGACGGTGATCGACATCGAACGGTGCTCGCTGCTTGAAAGCGGCTCGAAGTGGACGGTCGCGTCATCGCTTCCGCCGCTGACGTGCAGCTCGCCGGTGCCGGCCGCAACGTCGGTGAGCACGAAGGCCCCGGTCGCGTCGGTGGTGGTCGACTTGCTCGTGCCGGGCACCGCGACGGTCAGGGCCTGCGCCGAGCCGGCAACGGTGCCCTCGATCGAGCCGCTCTCCCCGGAAATGCTCCCATGCCCGCAGGCCGCGATCAGCGCGACAACGACGAGCGGACGAATCAGCTTGTCCATGTGTTCCTCCTCCTTCCGCGTGGATGTCTCGGCGGCGGGAGCGCCTTCAAGAAATCGTCCAAGGGCTCGTGGGAACGGAGGATTGACGCGCTAGGATGTGACCGAAGGCCCGCAGATGCGGTCGGAGAAAACGTGCTCGCGCTCGCGTTGATCGTCGCCGCCTTGCCCGCGTTCCTCGTCGACGAGGGCGATCCGCGCTGCCCCGCGGCCGCGCTGGAGGACGCCATTCGCGCGCGCCTGCCTGGCGTGCAGCTCGCCGGCGCGCCGTCAGGCCCCGACGATCTGCGCGGGTGGCTGCGGCCGGCCGAGGGGGGGTTCGCCCTCGAGGTCCGCCGCGCCGGCGGCGAGGTCGCGCTGCGCAGGCAGCTCCCGCTCGGCGAGGACGACTGCAAGCTGGCTGCGGAGACGGCGGCGCTGATCCTCGATCGATTTCTCGACGAGATCCGCTGGTCGGGAAAGCCGGCCTCGATCGAGCCGCTGCCCGCCCGGCCTCCGCCGCCGATGCCCGCGCCGCTCCTTGAGCCGCCCCGATTCGAGTTCGCCGCCGGGCCGGCGGTGTGGCTCGGTGCGCCAAACGATGTGCGGGCGGGTGGATTGATCGGCGCAACCGTGCGCCTGAAAGTGCCCTTCGAGGCATCGTTCCTCGCGCTGGTGGCGGCGAGCTCGAGGACCGTCTTGCAGCCGGCCGGGTCGATCGACGTCAAGCAGGGTTCGTTCGCGCTCTCGGCGGCCGCGTGCGCCGAGCCTGGGCGCTTCCGCCTCTGCGCAGGCCCGCTGGCCGGCGCGCGCGCTTCGCTGGGAAATGCCGCCGGCGTTCGCCAGACGGCCTCCGCAATGATGTGGCAGGCTGAGATCGGCATGCAAGCCCGCGCGGCGCTGCGGCTCGGCGCGAGCTGGCTCCTCGGCCTGCAGATCCTCGGCGGTGCCGTTCCCGGCAGCGGGACCTTCACCATCGCGGGAACCGACGCCCGCAGGACGCTGTCGAAATTCGACGCCATGGCCGCGATTTCGCTCGTTTTTCAGCCCTTTTAGGAAATTTGAAGGTGGCGCTCCCCTCGGGACATGCATCAGCGGTGGGTATCCCAGAGGCGGAGCCGTCCGATGAACATCGACTCGTGCGCGCTGCCCAGGGCGGAGACCAGGCCGCTTTTCGCGCGCTCTACGACGCGCACTTCGACCTGGTCTACCGGACCTGCCGGCGACTGGGCCTGCCCGACGCCGACGCCGAGGACGCCGCGCAGGAGACCTTCATCGTCGCTGCCCGCAAGCTGGACCGCTTCAGCGAAGGGAAGCTCTCGACCTGGCTCTACCGCATCGCCGCGAACCTCGTCTCGGCGCGCCACCGCAGGCGGCGCGTGCGCGAGGCGCTCACGGCGCTCTGGAGGCGGCCCGAGGAGCCGGTCGCGCCTTCCGCGGAGCGCAGCTACGAGGCGCGCGAGGCGGCGCGGCGCGTCGGCGAGATCCTGGCGACGATGGCGCCGAAGAAGCGAGAGGTGTTCGCGCTGTTCGAACTGGAGGGGCTGACGGGCGAGGAGATCGCGGAGAGGGTCGGCTGCAAAGTGGAGACGGTCTGGACCAGGCTCTGGCATGCGCGGCGCGATTTCGAGCGCATTGCTCGCAAGCGCGGCCTTTTGGAGGAGGCGCCATGACCACGCCTCCCCGCAAGCTGGCTGAGGGGCAGTCCGCGGTCTCGCGGCTGCTCGAGGCGGCGGAGCGCGAGTCGCCGCCGCCGGCCGGAGCGCGCGAGCGCGTCTGGCGGCGGATTGTGGCGGGGCGCGAGAAGCGGCGGCCCGCGCGCCTGCTGGCCGGATTCGCGTTCGCCACCGCGGCCGCGGCCGCCGTGGTCCTGGTCTGGCCGCGCGCGGCCCCCGTCGCGACGCTGGTCGAGCGCTCGGGCGTAGTGGAGGTCGCAGGCGCGTCCGGCACGGCGCTTCCCGCCGGCGCGCGCGTTTCGGTCGGCGAGGGCCTGGCGCTGCTGTCGCTGCCCGAGGCCGACGTCACCGTGGCCGCAGCGACGCGCGTGGCCGTGCCCCGCGAGCGGACGGTGCTGGTCTACCAAGGCCAAGTTTCGGTCGTGACGCGCGGGCTGGTGAGGGTCGCTGTGGGCGCGTACCTGGTGGAAGCATCGTCCGCCGTTTTCACCGTGCGCGCCGAGACCCGCGGCGTGACGGTGACGGTGCGCGACGGCAGCGTGCGCGTGGGCGACGTGGCCGTGTCCGCCGGCGGGAGCTGGTCGACCATTCCGCCGGAGCCGCCGCCCGCGCGGCGCATCGAGCCCGCGCCGGAGAAGCCGGCGCCCGCCGAGCCGGCTCCCCTGCGCAAGCCCAAGGCGCCGGTGGTGGCGCGCGTCGAGCAGCCCGCACCCCCGCCCGCGCCGGAGCCGCAGCCTCTCGCGCCGCCGCCGCCGGAGACCGACGACACTCTTCACGGCCGCGCGCAATCCGCCGAGGCGCAGGGCCGCTACGGCGAGGCCGCCGCGCTCTACGCCGAGCTGTCGCAGCATCAGGGTCCGCGCGCGGGAACGTCGCTCTACGAGCTCGCGCGCGTCCGCCAGCGCTTCCTCGGGCAGGCGCAGGCGGCGGTCGAGGCGCTCGACGAGTACCGCCGGCGCTTCCCGGACGGCCCGCTGGCGCTCGAGGCTTCGCTGAGCGCCGTCGAGGCGCGGCTGGCGCTCGGCGACGAGGGTGCGGCGCTCCGCGAGATGGACGCCTTCCTCGCGCGCTGGGGCGCGAGCGAGCGCGCGCCCGAAGTGCGCTGGCTGCGCGCCTCGCTCCTGGCCGGCCGGGGCGATTGCGCCGCCGCGCTCGAGGATCTGCAGGCGCTCGCGGCGCAGGGCCCGCGTGCGGACGACGCCTCCTTCGCCCTCGCCTCCTGCGTGCGCCGGGCGGGGGACGTCGAGAGGGCGCGGGCGACGCTCGAGGAATACCTGCGGCGGTTCCCACAGGGCCGCCACGCCGCCGAGGCCGCGCTCGCTCTCGGCCGGGAGACGCCTTGAAACGGCTGGGCCTGCTGGTCCTCCTCGCCTGCGACCAGACCGCAGAGATCGGCTCGCGCTACGCCGCGCAGCAGATGGTGAGCGCCGCCCAGGGCGGCGCGGTGGCCGCGCCCGCCGGCGACGAGCTGGCGGGCGCGTCGCTCCAGCTTCCCCCCGGCGCGCTTCCCGCCGACGCGCTGGTGACGCTCGACCGGGGAGCAGGCCCGCTGATTCTCGATCCGCCGCCCGCCGGGCCGGTGGTGGTCTTCACGCCCGTGGTGGCCCTGCAACGTCCCGCGACGGTGACGCTGCCGCTCCGGCTCGGCCCGGGGCAGTCCGCGGCGGACGTGATGGTGTTGACCAGCGACCCGGGCGGCCAGCTGACGAAGATCGACCATTCTCTGCTCAGCATCGAAGTGGATCGGGTCCGCTTCGCCACCCCGCACCTCGGACCGTTCGAGCCGGCCGCCGTCCTGCACTGCATCCAGGTCTGCCCGAACGGCTGGACGTGCCTGAACGGCGAATGCCATCCGTAAAGCGCCCTGTGCGGGCCAGGTCGATGCGTAGAGCAGCGCCGAGGCGGATGTGCGGAGGCCATCGCGCGAGACCTGCCGCAGAGCAGTAGCACATTGAATCACAAAGGATGCCGTTGTCTGACAGGCCTGGGTCGGAAGCGGCCAGACTCCCGCGGAATACAATCCGAGAGTGGCGCAAGGGCGGGAGCGCCGCAGACATCCCCGGGTCCACCCAAAAGGGGTGGTTGCGCACGTGCGCGCTCTTTCGCGCACTCTCGTGTGCCAGGTGGAAGACCTTTCCGCAGGTGGTGCATTCGTCCGAACGGACCAGCTGTTGCCTGCCGGAACCGGTCTCGAGCTCGACCTGGTCAAGCCCGGGGCCCGCAAGGCGCTGCACCTCACGGGAACGGTCGCATGGGCGGTCGACCCCGAACGTGCCGGGTCTCAGAGACGCGCTCCCGGCATGGGCGTCGAATTCACACCGCCGGCAGCGGAACAGGCCGAGCGCCTGAGGGCTCTGCTCACCGCTGCCGAGCCGCCGTCCGACGGCACCGTTCTGGAGACTCCCCCCGACGAGGGCTGTTCGGCACGCCGGAATGTGCCGTTCGACGTCCCTCTCCCCGATGTCACGGCCCCAGGGGAACTACCATTGGAGCCGAACCAGTTTGCAAGAGCGGCGAAGGAGGAGCCGACGCGTTTTCCGGGTGGGCCGGATCACGCGAACGCGCCGGCAGCGTTGCCACAGCCGGCAGACGTGAAAACCGAACGTCTCATGGTACAGGTCCGCGGCCTCATCTTCGAACTCGCGGAACTGCGCGGGAAGTTGGAGGAGCGCGAGACTCAGCTGCGCGAGGCTCTTGCCCAGTTGCGTTCTGCACGTAACCGGATCGAGCAGCTCGAGTGCGAAAGACAAACGGAGCTGGCCGCCAAGCGTGGCCACTCATGACTCGTCGAACCGCTGTCACGAACGGCCGCCGGGCGCTACGTACCGCAAGGTGTCGCGCGGCGAGGGCGGCTTCACCGCAGGGCAGCGGTTGCGGCGGTGGCCTACGGAACGGTCCTGGGACATCGCCCGGCCGGCGCGCGGCGCGAAGAAGCACCGAGCGCGCCGCCGTCCTAGCCCATCATGTTGCGGAGCAAGGCAAACGCGTCGTCGCGTTCCTTGACGAGCCGCATGCGCTCGCGCTGAAGACTGCGGATGGTCGCCAGCAGCCGCGGGATGCAGAACGCGCTGAACGCGCCATAGCCCTGGTTGATGCCGCCCAGGGTCTTGTGCTGCTCCAC
>WNFG01005272.1_pt1 | contig 16009 bp, 12 predicted proteins | sample 5400431 | NCBI WGS metagenome assembly WNFG01 (sample SAMN13153346, study PRJNA577476) | soil metagenome | isolation source: 120 cm saprolite under Douglas fir tree site 2 hole 3 replicate 2 | place: USA:California | collected 2015-04-18 | reverse complement strand
GGCTATCAACTCCCGGCCGAAATGGCTTGTGTTCTATCGCCCGGAAGGGTGGCCGAGTGGTTTAAGGCAGCGGTCTTGAAAACCGCCAGGGCTCGCAAGGGCCCTCGTGGGTTCGAATCCCACCCCTTCCGCCAGAAACTCTTGTAGATCAAGGATTTGTCACCCACCAAATACAGCGGGTTTGTCACTCCCGCGAGAACAAACACGCACACCGGGACATTCCCGCGGGCGCCGTCACCAACAGCTTAGAAGGCTCCTGGGTTGGACGTCCGATCAATGCGTTTTCGGACATCGGACCGCTTCGCTCAACCCGGCTGTGCCATTGGCGCCACATGCTCTAAAAATCGGCGTGCTGGGCAAAGGTCAAACAGACGCCAGCGCTGTGCAGGCCATGGTGGGCGGGGGTGTCGGCGCGCTGCGCTAGACGCGCCGTTACTGGCTCTTCGGAACCGTGTGCCGCGGCCGAGAGTGATGCCGGTGCCTGAGCCCCCATTCGCTCGCGATGCCCGGCCCGGCCGTGTAGCCGACCACCCCGCCGGCAACCAGACCGAAGGGGCCGGCAACGACGGCACCGGCCAGCGCGCCCAAGGCTGCGTCTCCAGTCCGCTCCTGAGCGCCGGCGGTGCCCGGCGTGAGAGTGATGCTGGCGGCCAATAGGCCGAGCGCGACGAGAGCTTTCATGTTCCCTTCCCCCTATCGACCAGAGCGGCAGGCTACGCGCCACCCCTGAACGGATGGTTAGCTCGATTCCGGTTCGAATTAAGGCCGACGCCCGCCGGAACGCCCCGGGGCAACGGGCGCTGATGCCTGCTTTTTTCGATCGCGTCTGGCGACACAGAGGGGGAAGAAGAGGGAAAAGCATTGATACGTGTGTCGGACCGGAGCCTGAGTGATGTAGGATTGCGCGTGCCGGCTGTCTTAGCTCAGACGGCTTGCCGGCGCGAGCGCGCGGCGGCATTTGAGGCTGGCCCGCTATGCCCCCTGCATCGCGACGCTGCGTGACGAGGTTGTGCAACGACATGACGACAGACAGTCTACTGCGAAATCTCCGCGCCGGCGGGGTAGTCCTTGCGACGTTTGCTGCTGTCGGCACGTTCGATTTTGCCGCTCACGCGGAGCCGAATTGCACGTGTCGTGCGCGTGGTCGCAGTTTCGAACTTGGGCAATCGGTGTGCCTGCAGACCCCGAAGGGGCCGCGTATCGCCGTTTGCGCGATGGTGCTCAACAACACTTCGTGGCAGCTCTCCGAGACGCCGTGTATCAGCGCGCACGCCCGACCGCCGCCGTAGGCTATGGCGCAGCCAGGCCGTCGCGAGCAGCACCGGAGAATCCGAGCACGCGGCAACATGTTTGCCTAGGGGCGCGCCGACCCTTTAACAAACCCAGGCCGTTCCGTTCATGGCGCGAGACCAGCTACGTGAAAAAATGTCAAGCCGAACGTTCTTAGCCCTGCCGCTCTGAAAATTTGGTGCGGCAAATTGGAGCCCCTACACGCCCTCGGGCTATTACGAACGGGAGACCAGTTTGGCCCTATGTGAGAACCTCAGCGGGCTGCTCGGTTTTCAGCATCTGCACGCATAGGCTGGTTCTTCGCGCACATGGCGCGATGAACCTTTTGGATCGCGTTCATAGCCTTCTGCGAGGCACCAATTTTCTCAGCGAGTCCGGCGGCCTGCGCCTCAACAACAGAAACTCTCTCCATATCTCCTTCGAGCGTATCGATCATTGATTTCAAGAGATCAGGCGCTTGAGTCATATCGGACAATGTAACGTCTCGAAATGATTGCTGGACACTGCTCGCGCAGCTTACGCGGGCGTCATATTGAACCTTCAGCACTTTGAATTTCGCGCTGAAATCGGTTGCACCTTCTATGTCGCTCGCAAGAGCGTCCGATTTAATTCTGCAAACACCTTCGAGGTTGCTCAGATCAGGATAATTCGCATCGATAATTTTCTTGTAGCCTTTAAGAAGGGATCTTGCCTCTGTCAAAAGCGCGTCAACACTACAGACAAAATGGTCGCGTCCCCGATAACAACGGTCGAGCTTAACCTCGCCTCTTGCGCCGAGCAATGCGAGAGCTTCGAAACCCTCGGAGGACCTATCACAGGAGGCAAGCGCGCTTCCGAGGGCCGAATTAGGGTCCGCAACGGGCATAGCCACGGGTACTACAGTCGGAGCTGGTGGGTGAACAGGGGCGGGCTGGAGAGCCAAGGCTTCAGGATGCTTTGTCCCTCCGGTTCGAAATTTAGCAAGCGGGACTGCAAGTGGGGCTGTTCGGGACTGAGCGAACTCCGAGCGGGTAAGATACTGACCCCATGCTCCGCCGGATGAAAATGGCGCGAACAGAAAATAGAGCCCGGCTAGAGTAGCCGATGCAATCCTCAGCTTCGAGGAGATACTCATTACCATCACCCCCACACTCAGCACTTTTACGATCCTCCTGTACGTTAACGGCGTCAAGAAGTGGTTAATAAATGGGTATGTTTCTCCACTTGGCAATCGGTGTGCCTGCAGACCCCTAAGGGGTCGCGCATCGCCGTTTGCGAGATGGTGCTCAACAACACTTCGTGGCAGATCTCCGAGACGCCGTGTATCAGCGCGGACGCCCGACCGCCGCCGTAGGCAATGGCGCAGCCAGGCCGTCCGCGAGCAGCGCCGGAGAATGCGAGCACGCGACAACACGCTTGCCTAGGGGCGCGCCGACCCTTTAACAAACCCAGGCATCGAGGGAGGGAAGCACGTGCCTGGACCTCTATCCGGCGTGAAAATTCTGGATTGCACTTCGGTCGTGCTCGGCCCTTATGCGGCGCAGCAGCTCGGCGACCTCGGCGCCGACGTCATCAAAGTCGAACCGCCGGAGGGCGACACCACCCGGCAGCTCGGCCCCAGACGCCATGCGGGCATGGCCGCGTTCTTTCTCGGCTGCAACCGCAACAAGCGCAGCATCGTGCTCGATCTCAAGAATGAAGCGGGTCGAAGGGCCCTCCTGCGGCTCGCCGAGAGCGCCGACGTGCTCATGCACAATTTCCGGCCGGAGCCCGCGGCACGCCTCGGCATTTCCTACGAGATTTTTGCCGAAACCAACCCGCGGCTCGTCTATCTGGCGACCTACGGCTTCCGCGCCGACGGCCCGATGGGCGCGAAGGCCGCCTATGACGACATCATCCAGGCCGGCTGCGGCATCGCCATGCTGCAGGCGGTAGTGGCCGACGAGCCGCATTTCGTGCCCACCGTCATGGCGGACAAGACCGGGTCGAATTGCGTGGTGAGCGCGGTTCTCGCCGCGCTCTACGAACGCGAGAAATCCGGCCGCGGCCAGGCGGTCGAGGTGCCGATGTTCGAATCGCTCGTGGCGTTCACCATGGTCGAGCATCTCTACGGCGAAACCTTCGTGCCCGCGGTCGAGCGCATGGGCTACCGGCGCCTGCTCAACAAGAACCGCGGACCGTACAAATCCAAGGACGGCTATTTCGCCATGCTGCCGTACACCGACGCGAACTGGCGGGAGCTTTGCGCGCTGATCGGGCGTCCGGAGATTCTGGAAGACCCGTGCTTCAAGTCGACCGCGCTGCGTCTTGGCAATATCGAGACGGTCTATGCAACGCTCGCCGAGATTTGCTCGACGCGCACCAATGCCGAATGGACGGCGCTCTTGAAGAACTCCAACGTCCCGCACGGGCCGGTGCAATCGATCGAGGACCTCTTGGACGACCGGCAGCTGGCCGCGACCGGATTCTGGAAGGAATTCGATCATCCGACCGAAGGCCGGATGCGCACGCCGGATATTCCGCCGCGCTTCAGCCGCACCGAGCCCGACATTCGCCGGCTGCCGCCGCGGCTCGGCGAGCACAGCGTCGAAATTCTCTCCGAGGCCGGACTGTCGCGGTCGGAGATCGATGCGCTGATCGCCGTCGGCGCCACCCGCGACGGGCGGGCGCAATGAGATGATTCCTCTCAGCATGTCCAATCTGGAGAGGGCGGGTTACGGGTCGGGTGGCAGGGGCAGATTCGCCGGGTGGATGATGAAGTCCGCGTGGCGGTCCGTCCGTGGACGCGGGCCGATGGCCTGGAGCGCATCATTCAGCTCGGTCAAATGCGCGGTCTGCAATTGGAGGACATGCTCGCCAGGTTGAAATAGCGCTCCAAGCCCAAACCAGCGCCCTGGCTGATTGGTCATCTCGATGTGAGCGCCCAGGATGAATGAAACCGGACGAGCATCGACGAATTGCTTCAAGCGCGCGATGCTACGAACATACTGCGGCCAATCGTAGACGACCAACAGACCGGGATACAGAGTATCTCCGGTCAGCAGGAGTTCGGTGTTGCGATCATATATCGCGATGTGCGATTCCTCATGCCCCGGAATTGCGATCACGTCGAGAGTGCGATCACCCAGGGTAAACTCGGCAGCAGCTTCCGGCCAACGGCGTAACTCGAAGACTGATTTTACGCCGGCGAGATTCGGTGGAACTATGGTTGCGTCGGCCACGCGGTCGAACTGACGGTCGCCTGCAATATGGTCAGGGTGACTGTGCGAGTGCGCGATCACCAAGGGAACGGGCGGCGTGGCCCTGGTTGCGGCATGCTCGCCCAACAATCCGATCACCGTCTCCGCCAACGGAAGCCGTTGCGGCGAGCGGCTCGCGCCAGTGTCAAGCAGCAACGCCCGCGACCTGCCGATCATGAGATACATGAATGGCGCCTCGAAGGAGGGACCCGGCTTGACCGGCGTGCCCGGCTCCGAACACTTGCTCTGACGCAGGATGAACGTGTCGGCGTCGTATCGATGGACTTGGATCGGTCGCTCGGTCGAGGAGGCGCAGTGGTTCGGAGCGCCATGGATCCACGTAACGTTCAAATCCCCAGCCATGGAACAGACCTTATTCCAAGAGGCAAGCTCATTCAGTTCGCGCGCGACAACACATCGCGAATTGCACTGATGGAGGGGGAAAAGAAATAACCACCTCCTGTGGGAAACACGAACCCGTCGCCGTAGCCGCGAGAAAAACCTCGGCATAAAGGTTATTGGCCCGGTTTGTCAGATGCATCGCCCCATCGGTTGTGGTCCATCGGTTGAGACGATCGTACCTATTGCCGTTGAAGAGATCGGACTGCCGGACCGACGGGTTGACCCAGTTCTGGTAGAGTGAAACGAGTTTATTGGGCGCATATTGCGCAAGGAAGTCGAAGTAGTCCCAGCCTTCGCAGGTAAACTGGATCGAAATTATCTTCCCGGGTCTGTTACGCGTGACATGCCACTCCAGGTACTCGTCTTGCGGTCACTCCTGGCCTGGTAGAACCGCGGGTTCGGCGTCCTTAAACCGGGTCGGAACACCGGGCCCGGTAGAGATAAATTTTTTGGAAACCCGTTCCAGGTGAGGTCCGCAGGCGGCAGGTCGGGGTCCGTGCGCCTCTGAGTCAGGGGATTGTAGAACTGGCAGGTGCCGCCGCCATGTGCCGCGAGATACGTCGTCACCGAATTGACACCGGTGTCGAAATAGCCCGACATTGTTTGATTCCAGTGCTCCTTGAGCGCAGCGTCGCTGCCGAAATCGTCGTTATTGCCTGGCGGATCGAAACGATCGATTTTCATAGGAACCTCCCTCTTCCCCCATTGGTTGCGGTATCTTAGCACAGCTCGTTAAACTCGCAAGATCCGCGTTGCGCCCGCCGCGGTGACGGTTGGGATGTAACTCAGCGGCAGCCTTGCGCTCCATAGGTTTAGTCCTCGCGATCCGACTCCATCACGGACAATGCGGCGGCTCGCTGTTCGCGGGCGGCGGGCCACCGGCCTCAAGGTCGCGGTATTTCCCGACGTTGGGAACGCATGGAGCGGCCAGGGTCGACGAGATATGCAGACGATATCTGGAAGCTATCAGGTAATTCGAGCGGACGCGTGCTCGACGAATCCCGTTGAAGCGGCCGATTGCGCGCGATAAGGGTGCTTGCTTGCTGCTTCTGCTTCGGGGATTCGCCCAATGACGGCACGATGGCTCCCGGCAAGCTTCGGCCGATCGCGTCAGGCGCCAAGCCGAGCGGATCGCGCGGGAGCCTCCGCGCCGCGCGGGCCGCGGAACTCGGGCGAGGTGAAGTGCACGACGTGCTACATGTGCGCCTGCCGCTGCGGCATCAAGGTGCACCTCGACGACGGCCGCATCCGCTACATCGAGGGCAATCGCGCGCATCCGGTGAATCGCGGCGTGATCTGCGCCAAGGGCGCCGCCGGGATCATGCAGCAGAATTCGCCGGCGCGGCTGTCCAAGCCGCTGCTCCGCGTCGGCGAGCGCGGCCGCGCCGAGTTCCGCGAGATCGAATGGGACGAGGCGCTGCGCATCGCCGGCGAATGGCTCGGCAAGATTCGAGCAACGGATCCGAAGCGGCTAGCGTTCTTCACCGGCCGCGATCAGAGCCAGGCGCTGACCGGATATTGGGCCAAACAGTTCGGCACGCCGAACTATGCCGCGCACGGCGGGTTGTGCTCGGTCAATATGGCGGCGGCGGGATTCTACAGCATCGGCGGCTCGTTCTGGGAGTTCGGCGAGCCAGACTGGGAGCGCACCGAATATTTCCTGCTGTTCGGGGTAGCCGAAGATCACGATTCCAATCCGATCAAGATCGGGCTCGGCAAGCTCAAGGCGCGCGGCGTCAAGATCGTCTCCGTCAACCCGGTGCGCACCGGCTATTCGGCGATCGCCGACGAGTGGGTCGCGATCCGCCCCGGCACCGACGGCCTGTTGGTGTTCGCGCTGATTTACGAACTGCTGCACGCCGGCCGCATCGATCTCGATTATCTCGTGCGCTACACCAATGCCGCGTATCTGGTCGTGCAGGATGCCGGCGCCGCCGATGACGGCTTGTTCGCCCGCGCGAACGGCAGGCCGCTGGTGTGGGATCGCGCGCGCGGCGCGCCGGCGGAGGCTTGCGATGCGCCGGCGCTCACCGGCGAGTTCACGCTCGCGGACGGCCGCCGCGCCGTCCCGGTGTTCCAGCTCCTTACGGAGCGCTACCGATCGCCGGAATATTCGCCCGAGGCGGTGAGCGCGCGCTGCGGCGTCTCCGCGCAAAAAATCCGCCGCATCGCCGCCGAGCTCGCTCATGTGGCGTTCGAGCGCGCGATCGTGCACCCGCAGCCGTGGACCGATTGCGGCGGCCGCCGCCACGAGTCGATGATCGGCAGGCCGGTCGCGATGCATGCGATGCGCGGCATTTCGGCGCATTCCAACGGGTTTCACACTTGCCGGGCGCTGCACCTGCTGCAGACGTTGCTGGGAGCGATCGATTGTCCCGGGGGCTTCCGCTACGAAGCGCCGTTTCCGCGCCCCTGCCCGGCGGCGCCAAAACCGTCGGGAAAAATTTCGGGCCCGATGCTGCCGCTCGACGGCATGCCGCTCGGCCATCCATGCGGCCCCGAGGATTTGCTGGTCGACGGCGCCGGCCGGCCGCTGCGCATCGACAAGGCTTATTCCTGGGAGGCTCCGCTCGCAGCCCACGGCCTCATGCACATGGTCATCCGCAACGCCTGGGCCGGCGATCCCTATCCGATCGACACGCTGTTCCTGTACATGACCAATCTGTCGTGGAACTCCGCGATGAACACCGCGGACACCATCGGCATGCTCACCGACAAGCGTGCCGACGGCGAATACAGAATTCCACGGATCGTCTATTCCGATGCGTTCTTCTCGGAGATGGTGGCGTTTGCCGACCTGGTGCTGCCGGACACGACCTATCTCGAACGCTGGGATTGCATCTCGCTGCTCGATCGCCCGATCAGCACCGCGGATGGTCCCGCCGACTCCATCCGCCGGCCGGTGCTGAAGCCCGACCGCGACGTTCGCCCGTTCCAGGACGTGCTGATCGAACTCGGCGCGAGGCTCGATCTGCCCGGCTTCGTCGCGCGCGACGGCGGTCCGTTGTACGAGGATTACGCCGATTACCTGGTGCGCCATGAACGCAAGCCCGGCATCGGTTCGCTGGCCGGCTGGCGCGGCCGCGACGGCGGGAGCGACGGCGTCGGCGAGCCCAATCCAGGCCAGCTCGACAAATACATCGAGAACCAGTGCTTCTGGAAATACGAGCTCCCGCCCGAGCAGCGTTACTTCAAGCACGCCAACAGGGATTATCTCGAGACGGCAAAGCGCTTAGGCTTCATCGAGAAAGTCGAGCCGATCGTGCTGCAGATCTATTGCGAGCCGCTGCAGCGGTTCCGGCTTGCCGCCCGCGGCCACGGCGCGGTGCAGCCGCCCGACGCGCACCGCGGCCGGATCGAAACTTATTTCGACCCGCTGCCGATCTGGTACGTGCCGTTTTCCGAGGCGGCGGTCGATGGGCAAACGTTTCCGCTGCACGCGGTGACGCAGCGGCCAATGCCGATGTATCATTCGTGGCACTCGCAAAACGCCTGGCTGCGCCAAATCCTCAGCCACAACCGCCTCTATGTGAACCGGGCGCGCGCGGCGGAGCTCGGTCTCGATGACGAGGATTGGGTCTGGGTGGTCAGCCACCACAGCCGCCTCAAGTGCCAGATCCGCCTGATGGAAGGCGTCAATCCCGACACGGTGTGGACCTGGAATGCCATCGGCAAACGTGCCGGAGCCTGGAACCTCTCCGCCGACGCCCCGGAGTCCACGCGCGGGTTCCTGTTGAATCATCTCATTGCGGAATTGCTGCCCGCCGCGAGCTCGGTTCGATATGCAAACTGCGACCCGGTGACGGGCCAGGCGGCGTGGTACGACCTGCGGGTCCGGATCGAGAAGGCGCTCCCCGACGAGGTCGGCAACGCCGAGCCGCAGTTCCCGGCGGTGTCGCGCCTTCCGAACATGGCTTCGCCGCCCGGGATCGTGCGGGACGCGCGCATGGATCATGGCGCGCCTGGAGGCGGCCGATGACCAGCCTCCCCGCTCCACAGCCTGGCGCCAAGAAGCTCGGGCTCGTCATCGATCTCGATACCTGCGTCGGGTGCCACGCCTGCGTGGTGAGCTGCAAGGAGTGGAACGCGTTCGGCGAAACCGGGCCGCTGCCCGAGTTCGGTCCCTATCAGGCCGAACCCTGGGGCGTGTGGCTCAATCGCGTGCACACGTTCGAAGTGGGCGACGGCGAGGACGGGCGCACCGTATATTTTCCGAAGAACTGCTACCATTGCGAGGAGCCGGACTGCGTGACGGTGTGCCCGACCGGCGCTTCCTACAAACGCGCCGAGGACGGCATCGTTCTCGTCGATGCCGCGCTCTGCATCGGCTGCAAGCTGTGTTCGTGGGCCTGTCCGTACGGCGCGCGCGAGTTCGACGAGGACGGCGGCGTGATGAAGAAATGCACGCTGTGCGTCGATCGGATCTATGACGAGAACCTGCCGGAAGGGGACCGCATTCCGGCTTGCGTGGCGGCTTGCCCCACCTCGGCGCGGCATTTCGGTGATCTCGGCGATGCGAGCTCCGCCGTCTCGAAGCTGGTGGCCGAGCGCGGCGGTTGCGATCCGATGCCGGAAATGGGCTATCGGCCGGTGAGCAAATATTTGCCGCCGCGATCGATCCGCCCGACCCGGGTGAGGGACGAGAGACCCGAGCATAAGACCGCCGGGGGAAACGGGTTCCTGCAGTGGATCGATCGGGTTCTGTCGCGGTGAACGGGAGCCGGCGTCGGCGGCGCGGTTGGGTCTTGCCGGCGGCTGCGATCACCAACGCGCCGGCTTGATCCGGGACCGGGGGATAAATTGCATCCGGCGCTGTCGATCATTTTTTTCACGACGTCGTCGGGCGTCGGCTACGGCCTGCTCGCCTGGATCGGGCTGCTCGCGCCGATCGGTGCGCTCCCGCTCACCCGTCAATTCGGCGCGGTAAGCCTCCTGCTTGCACTCGGCTGCATCACCGCGGGCTTGTTGTCCTCGACACTCCATCTCGGCCATCCCGAGCGCGCGTGGCGCGCGATCTCGCAATGGCGCTCTTCGTGGCTCTCGCGCGAAGGCGTGGCGGCCATCGCCACCTATGTGCCTGCACTGACGTTTGCGGGCCTGTGGCTGTTCGACGCGAGGAACGGGGTCTGGGCGGTCTGCGGCTGGCTTGCTGCGGCCGGATCGATCGTGACCGTGATCTGCACGGCGATGATCTACCGTTCGCTCAAGCCGATTCGGCAATGGTACAACCGTTGGGTCATACCGAATTATCTGATGCTCGCCGCGATGACCGGCGCGCTTTGGCTTACCGCCGTGCTGGCCGTCCTCGACGTGCTGCGTCCCGCCGCCACCGCGCTCGCCGCGGTTTTCGTGCTCGCGGCGGCCGCGGTGAAGCTCGCGTACTGGCGCTCGATCGACCAAAACTCCGCCGGCTCGACCTTGGCGTCGGCCACGGGATTGCCGCCGGGCCGCCCGATCCGGCCGCTCGATCCGCCGCACACGGAGGAGAATTACCTGCTCAGAGAAATGGGATATCGGATCGCGCGCCGGCACGCCGCCAAGCTGCGGACAATTGCAATGGTGGCGGGGTTCGCGGTTCCACTGGTTGCCCTTGCGTTCGCCTGGCTGCTGCGCGGCGCCGCCGCAAGCACCGTGCTGGCGCTCGTTGCCGCGGTCGTGGCAACCGCGGGCGTTGTGATCGAACGCTGGCTGTTCTTCGCGGAAGCGACGCATACCGTCGCGCTTTATTATCGCGGGGAGGCAAGTTCCAGCGTGCGCTAGCCGCGCTGAAGGGCGAGAACCGCACACTGTCTTCGGATCACCGGCTCGATGGAACAGACATGGCGTGTGGCGCCGGCAAGCACGAGGGGCGCGTGTGGCGCCGGCAAGCACGAGGGGCGAACGGCAATGGCGAACCACGATCTAGTCTTGCGCGGCGGACGCGTGATCGACGGCACCGGCGCCGCGGGGTTCAGCGCCGATATCGCGATCGACGGCGAGCGCATTGCTGCCGTGGAAGGTTTGCCGCGCGGCAGCGGTCGGCGCGAGCTCGACGTGGCAGGGCTCATCGTCGCGCCGGGATTCATCGACGTCCACACCCACGACGATCGCGCGCTCTTCGTCAGCTCCGACATGAGCGCGAAAGTCAGTCAGGGCGTCACGACGGTCGTGACCGGCAATTGCGGCATCTCGCTTGCTCCGCTCACGCTTACTCGCGCGCCGCCGCCGCCGCTGGATTTGATCGGCGACGAGCGCGACTATTGCTTCGGGCGCTTTGCCGATTATCTCGGCGCGCTCGATGCGCATCCGCCGGCATTGAACGCCGCTTGTCTCGTCGGTCATTCGTCCTTGCGGGTCGGCTGCATGCGCGAGCTCGACCGCCCCGCGAGCGAGCCGGAGATCGACGCGATGCGGGCGCGGCTCGCCGAAGCGCTCGAGGCCGGTGCGGTCGGTCTCTCGACTGGGCTGTGGTATGCGCCCGCGAACGCCGCGCCGAAGAGCGAAATCGTGGCGCTGGCCGAGCTGCTCCGCCCGGCCGGCGCCGTCTATACGACGCATATGCGGGACGAGGCCGAGCACGTGCTCGACAGCCTCGAGGAGAGCTTCGCGGTGGGCCGCGAAGCCGATGTCCCGGTGGTGATCTCGCACCACAAGGTGATCGGCAAAGCCAATTTCGGCCGCACCCGCGAGACCCTTCCGCGGCTCAGGAAAGCGGTTGCGGAGCAGCGGATCGGCCTCGACGCCTATCCTTATGTCGCCTCCTCGACGGTGCTTCGCGCGTTCATGGTGCCGCGCGCGCTCAAGGTGCTGGTGACCTGGTCGAAGAGCCGCCCCGAGATGGCGGGACGCTATCTCTCCGAGATCGCCGCCGAGTGGAAAGTGAGCGAGGCGGAAGCCTGCGAGCGCTTGCAGCCGGCGGGCGCCGTGTACTGGACCATGGACGAGGCGGACGTCCGGCGCGTGTTCGCCTTCGAGCATACGATGGTCGGCTCGGACGGGCTGCCGCACGACCTGCATCCGCATCCGCGACTGTGGGGCACGTTTCCGCGCGTGCTCGGACATTATTGCCGCGAAGTCGGGCTATTCCCGCTCGAGGAAGCCGTTCGGCGCATGACCGGCCTTCCCGCCCAGCGTTTCGGCCTCACCAACCGCGGCCGCATCGCGCCGGGCGCCTATGCCGATGTCTGCGTGTTCGATCCGGATCGGGTGATCGACCGCGCCACCTTCGAGCAGCCGGCGAGGCCGGCCGCCGGCATCGCGCATGTGCTCGTGAACGGCACGCTGGTGTGGCAGGACGGCGCCCATACCGGCGCGCGTCCGGGCCGCGCGCTCCGCCGCCAGGCGATGCAGCAGGAGCACGCCGCCTGACGCATCGGTTCATTGGTGCTACAATGATCCGGCAAAGCAGGAGGAAACTGCGGGGCATCCAGCGGGCGACGAACGCCGGCGGGTCCTCGCCGAATTTTCACAACCCAGGAGGCGGTTCCATGATTTGGTCCTATCTGCCCCGATGGAAATTCACCGACAGCTGCGGCCGGCCCCATGCGCTAGGCGCGATTCACCTCGGCTGCGCCGATGCCGGCCACGCCGCATGTCACCACGCAACGCGGCGCCACTTTCTCAAGGCCGGCGTCGCCATCGTCGGCGCCGCGGGGTTCTCTACGATTCTCGATCCGCGCGAGGTGTTCGGGCAGGTCCGCGTGTTCCCGCCCCCGCCCCCGGCGGTGAGCCCGATCGCCGGGCTCATGGACACGCACGTGCACGCCGCGCCAGACGTGTTCGGCCGTTCCCTGGACGACGAGGAAATGGCGATTCTGTACAAGGAACGCGGCTTAGAAGGGCTGGTGCTCAAGAACCATGTCACAACGACGGCGGACCGGGCCTGGTTCGCCCGCAAACACGTCGAGGGTCTCAAAGTATTCGGCGGCATCGTGCTGAATTCCGCGGTGGGCGGCATCAACCCCGATGCCGTCAACTGGATGTGGCGAATGCAGGGCGGCTACGGCCGTGTGGTGTGGTTCCCCACGTTCGACGCCGACAACCACGTCAAGCATTTCAAGGATGCTCCGGAGGGAATCAAAGTCCTCGGCGCCGACGGCAAAGTTCTGCCTGCGGTCCGCGATGTGCTCAAGCTCGCCGCCGAGCAGAAGCTCGTGGTTCACACCGGCCATCTGTCACCGACCGAGGCACTGGCCGTGATCGAGGCCGCCCGGGAAATGGGGGTCGACCGGTTGGTCGTTACCCACGCTCAGTTCGAGGTCGTGAACATGAGCGTCGATCAGATGAAGAAAGCCGCATCGATGGGCGCCAAGCTCGAGCTCTGCGCGATGGGGACGCTGATGGGGCCCACCGCGCATTTGGCGTGGATGCGGCACTGGCGGGTCGTCAAGATCGAAGAGACCGCCGCGGCGATCAAGGAAGTCGGCGCCCAGAACTTCGTGCTGGCGACCGATCTGGGTCAGACCGGCAACCCCAGTCCGGCGGATGGACTCCAGCTGTTCGTCACCGATCTGTTGAAGGCCGCGGTCGGTAAGGATGAAGTAATGAAGATGGGCCGCGAAGTGACCGGCCAACTGCTGATGGGCTGACGGCAAGAAGCATCGGCAGCCCCGGCCAAGACTCCCGACAAGACCGGGGCTGCACCAGCCGGCCTACAGGGAAGAATGCGAGCTCGAACCGCCAAGCCGGTCGGCGCCGATGCAACGGCCCATGATGGCGTAGGTTCCGGAGGCACAGCCCGGCAAGATTATGAGTTCCGAGGAAACGAGGCAGTCGATGTTGCCCTGCCCTGCTCGGCTCCGGCCGGCGGGATGCGCTGGCCGGAGCCGAGCAACCTCCGCACTTCGAGCCAATGCCATGCGAGAAGCCCTGGAAGGCCGAGCGCAAGGTCCGGCACCCGCTTGACCAGCGAGAGGGCGAGCGCCGTTTCGGGGGCCAAGCCCATGAGATGCCCGAGCAGAACCAGGCCGCCTTCCTGCACGCCGAAGCCGCCCGGAACCACAAAGGCGGCGCCGCGGATGGCATTGGTCAGGCTCTCCAGGATGATGGCTTCCTTGAGATCCACCGGGTGACCCATCAGGGCGAGCGCGATGAGGACCTCGAGCGTGCCGATCAGCCACCCCGCCATATGCATGGCGGTGGTGACGAGAACTCTCCCCGGATTGCGCCAGATCGCTTCGAGGCCTTCCTGCAGCCGAAAATCTGCGACCGAACCCGCGGAGGGCCAGCGCGCCGCGAGCGCGGCAAGGGCACGGTCGAGAACGCGCGCACCGCCGTAGCGCTGGACGGCGTAGAAGCCTCCGAGCGCGAGCGCGGCAAGCCCGAGCCCGGCCGCGAGCTCGACACCCGCCGGCCAAATTCCGGTCAATTGCATCAGCAGCGCGGCGCCCAGCAATGCGAACACGGCTTGCGCGCTTGCCTGCAGCAGCAGATCCGCGAAAACGCTGGCGGTCGCGATGCCGGCGGGCACGCGCCAGAACGTGAGCAGGCGTGCGCCGACGATCTCGCCGCCGACGTTGGCGACCGGCAGCACCACGTTGATGGCCTCGCGGATCCAGCGCAGCAGCAGACAAATATGGGTCGGCACCGGGAATGCGCCGCCGAGCAAGTACGCCCAGGCGGTGCCGTTCAGCGCCACGATGGAGGCACGAACGAAGACGACCGCCGCGAGGCCCCAACCGACCGCGGCAAACGCCCGGAACACCGCGCCCGCGTTGTTGACCACGAACAGCCAGCCGGCAAGCGCGAGACCGAGCGCCATGCAGACGAGGATGCCGACCGTCAAGATCGTCTTGGCAGTCAATTCGCGTGCTCCCTGGCCCGGCCGCAGCAACGATCGGCGATCGTTCGCAACAACGCCGGATCTTGGTGGCGGGGGTTAGCACACCCGCTCGCGCCGGAACATGGGTACCAGCCGGTACTCACGCGCAACGGCCGGGATCGGGCAGGAGCAACGCTCCGGAACGAACCAGGGCGGACCTAACAACCGCGGCAGATCGAGAGCTTGCGATCGATCTGCTTGTCCAATTCCTTGATCGGGTCGGCCGAGCTTGGATCGCCTTGCGGAACGTCCTGCGCGCGCGGCTGGCGATGGCTCGAGGCATACCCGGGCTGCTGTACGGTCGGCGAAGTGCCGGACGGCGTCGTCGCCGTCGAAGGTCCGGGAGCGTTCAGCGCGACTCCGGGATTGGTTTGCCCGGTCACCGGAGCCTGCGGCTGAACCGGGACCGTGGTGGCGGACGGGCTGGGAGTTCCAGCGCCGGTGCTCGTGGCTCCGGCCGCACTGCCCGTGCCTGCGGCCCCTCCTCCGCCGGATGTTCCCCCGCCACCCGCACCTTGCGCAAAGACCGGGGCGGTAAATGCTATTCCCGCCGCTACGAATAGAGCAGTGACGACTGCGCGCATGGTTTCCTCCGGACACGGCCCGAGTGCGAGAGGAAAACCCGGAAATCGGCGAAGGGGTTCCGCGCGTGTCGTTCAGAGGCAACCGGTAGCGCGGACATCCGTGCCGCCGCACATGCCGCCGTCCGCTTCCTGCGTGCCAAGCGCGCGTCGAGCTCGATCAGACCGGCCGCTGCTCGCCCTTGATCTGGGTCCGGTGCATGATGCGCCGCGAGCCGGCATCGAACGGATCGCGCCGGTGCATCGTGCAGCGATTGTCCCACAGCACCAGGTCGCCGACCCGCCAGGCATGCACCCAGGAGAACTCCGGGCGCGACACGTAGGACCACAGCTCGTCCAGCAGCGCCTCGGATTGCGCAAGCTCGAGCCCGACGATGTATGCATTGCGGCGCCTGCCGAGGTAGAGCATGCGCCGCCCGCTGTCCGGATGGACGCAGACCAGCGGGTGAACTGCGCCGGGCGAGGTCCGCGGATCGTCGGTCGGCGTCACTCCCTGCCGGACATAACCGCCGCTGTTGTAGGTGCCGTCGTGCTTGATCTTCAGCTCGGCGATCCGACGCTTCAGGCTCAGTGGCAGGCCATCGTAAACGGCATACATGCTGCAGAACGCAGTGTTGCCGCCCGACGGCGGCACTTCGAGTGCGTAGAGCATGCTGGCTTTGGGCGGCAGCTCCAGATACGACATGTCGGTGTGCCACACCGCCTCCCCGGCGCCGAGG
>WNFG01002581.1_pt1 | contig 16011 bp, 7 predicted proteins | sample 5400431 | NCBI WGS metagenome assembly WNFG01 (sample SAMN13153346, study PRJNA577476) | soil metagenome | isolation source: 120 cm saprolite under Douglas fir tree site 2 hole 3 replicate 2 | place: USA:California | collected 2015-04-18 | reverse complement strand
GGCAGCGGTGCAGCAATTACACCTCTCAGCCCGCGCCTATCACCGTGTCTTGAAGCTAGCCCGCACAATAGCAGACCTGGCGGGTAGTGAGACGATTGCGGCGAATCATATTGCCGAGGCGGTGCAGTATAGGCCACGGGTGGGGATGTAGTTTTCAGAGGAATTGCTGACCTCTGAATGAGCTTACCATCTTGAGAAAAATCATGACTTCCTGGATGTGTTGATAGACATTATCGAACGCGTTGATACCATCTCTTGCAACGACCCCATGATAACAGCACTGAAAGCACTGGGGGTAAATTGAAGTAATGATGATAGAATACTGTTTACTGAAATGGTAGCGTCCATTTACATTCATCTTTTACTAAAATATGATTTGTAGGTATGTATATGAGCACCGAGGATAAATGTGTTGATGGATTGGCCGACAAACTCGGTAATAAAAGGATTCTTCTGAGGCAAGGAGATGCTTTCTATGAGGCAAGACAGTATTGGAGCGCTCTTAGTGCCTATACAAGTGCTGTTTGGTGTGATCACCCCGATGCTGATGCCTACATTGGTAGAGGCAATTGTCTTCGTGAATTGAATTTTAATAAGGAAGCTTTCATATGCTATGACCAGGCAATTGCTATTGACCCTCAAAACGTTTTTGCCTACCTATCCAAAGCTAGCTTCCACTCCAGCCTTAGAGATTATGGTTCTGCTCTGGCTCTTTATGTGAAAGCCGGAGAAATTCTTTTGAGTCGGGGAGACTACAAGCAAGCTCTTGAGTCATATGATAAGGCTCTCCAGCTTAACCCTCAACTCGCTCAGGCCTACGCAGGTAAAGGTCATGCTTTCTTTTCGATGAATCGTTTGATAGATGCGTTAAATGCATACGAAGCTGCAATTAGTTTTAGTACAGATGATGTACTTTGCTATGTTCGTTTAGGAGACATTCTTGCTGATATAAAATGCTTTAACATAGCGGTTCAGAGATATAAACAAGCTCTCCAATTTGACTCGGACAGCGTATCTGCTCATTTGGGTTTGGGCAACGCATGCTTTGAACTGAGCCGCTATGAGGAAGCTCTTTCTGTCTACCAACGTGTAGTTACGCTTGATGCGAAAAATGCTGCGGCCTATGTGAGAATCGGAGATATTCGAACGATTCTCAAGATGAATGAAGACCCTGCTGATGCATACAAAAAAGCTCTCGAACTGATTCAAGGTGAACAACATCCCGACCTACTCTGGTCCCTTGCAATGCCATCTCGCGCTTCTTTCCGCCCAGCGAACAGCCAATTTGAATTATTGCGGCATTTTATCATTAATGCTCCAGGAGATACTCGCACAAATGAAGGTTTGGAAAGCATCGGCAAGCTGTATGAGCATCTTTTTGATCCTCAACGTATACCTCTTGAAATGCTCGAGCTGAACGTGCGAAAACTGGCACAAGTGCTTGAGAGCCTTCCTGAAGAAAAAAGAGCCGAAGCATTATTACTCGTTGCTAATAGTGAGGATTTACACACTGTTCATCTCCTTATAGTTCTAGCGCCTTATTCCCTGGCTGGTTTAGGCTCGCTTGCCCATGATCTCACACGACGATTAAAACCTGAACCTCGAGAAGATGATCTCTTTGTTCGCTTCTACCATGTACTTGATAGTTATAATGTTCCTTTTGAAGACTCGGATTGGCTGCTTGTTCAGGAGATGATGGCCGAAAAATTATACGTTCAAGCCAGATCAATTTTAACTGACCTGATAAAGCGGCGATCTACTCCTGATAGCCTCTGGCTTCTCGCCCGCGCCCATGTAGAGCTTAAAGAGACACCACATCGTCAGATAGAGGCACTTCAATGCTTCATTAATGCTGCTCCCCCTTCAGATATACGACGGGGCTATGCCTGGAAACGAATCGGTGAGCTTTATGAGAAAAAATTAAACAATGGTATAGAAGCAGTAAAAGCCTATAAGGAAGCTGAGTTCTACGGATTTGAATTTCAGCAATTGCAGGATTTTCGTACCGGTAATTGGGAGGCAATCCAGGCACTTCGCACGCATCCGGATTTTGTATTTCCAGCCGTGATAGTTATTGACCTGGAGAGTGCTTATCAGCCCGATGCTCCTCCTGGTTCTTGTGTGTTTGAGGTTGGCGCAGTATGCGTGAAGGGTGGTACTGAGCTTGATACGTATCAGGCTATCATTCAGCGCGATAGAGTTTCGCCGAAAGTGGCGGATAGGCAGAATGAAGCGAAGTCCCAAGGGCAGGTAATAAGGGAACTGCGAGCATTCATTGAAAAATCTCAGTGGAGTATCGAAACAGCGTTACTTGTGGGTCATAATCTTCAAGCGTTTGATGCTCCTCACCTGCGTGCAATGGGACTACCAATCAAGAATGACCAGATCATCGATACGCTTGTCTTTGCTAGACTACTATATCCAGATAGCTTGCACCACCATCTTTCGTTGCTCTGCGATAAGCACCAGATTCCTTTGGAGGCGGCTCATCATGCACTTGCCGATGCGCAAGCGTGTAGTCGTCTCTTACATGCTTTGGGAGAAGAGCTGTTAAGGCGTGGCGAGAAGCTCATTGCTGGTTTTCGCGCATTTGTGCCACCTGGAAGTGCCTTTGACAGGTCTGTACTACAGCCGAGAAATATTGCCGCTACTCCTGGCAATCCCTGGGAATTAGACCCCACTCCTACTCCTCCTCATGTGCTTCTGTCTATCGATGAGATGTCACCCAGCCTATCTATACTTGAGGCTCTGGAGGCAGAAAAGGATGCCCTCGTTGAGCGCTATGATCCGAATGCTGCATATGTGCGACATCTTCCAAGCTCCCAGAAATCAGTTGTCACTGTTAGTACACGCGCTCGCCTGGAGCGGATGCTCTTTGTGTCTCGCGAACGATCTGATCTATTTGTACTGCCTGATCCACGTACACTACTCTGTCCGCATCGTCTACGTCAATGTATTGAGCGGGAAGAAAACCAAGGAATAAACCTGACGCTCTTTTGCCTGTACCAGGCTTCGCATAATCATGACGCGCGTACACTTTATCCCCTATGCATCTCTGCTGATGACTCTGCACTTATCTATCTGAAGCAGATACTACTCGAGGCGTGTTGTGCAAGTGATTGGAACCATGCTGATTCTTGCTCGGCAATTCTAGCAGCAAAGAAAGCAACTAATACCAGTAGCCTTTTGCTTGCGACTCATGAAAGTTTTCTTCATCAAAAGTATCAGCCAGAGGGTGATCTAATAATCGTTGACGACGCCGATGAGTTGCAGATGCATTTTGCAGAATACCTGGCGGAACGAGTTACAGATGAGCAACTGTTAAGCTGGTCCGTAGATGTTTATAAATTGCTCGCGACCAGAATACATGCGTATGTAACAGAACATATAAGCTGTTCAGCGTTTCATGAGCGGATTCCTGTTCATAGGATCATACCCTATTTAACACAACCACAGGATGGATGTGATAGGAACCTGCTTACCCTGCTAAAGGAGGTTGATCCCGTTGGTGAGGTCGTTGCCAGTAAATTAGAGGATTTTTGTCAGGCCAGCTTGCAGGAAGCAATTGCTCCTGGGCACGTTCATGCCTACTGGCTTGATCTCCAGTTTGCTCATGGGCAGCCAGAAGCGGGCCTGATACTCCAACAATGGAGTTTTTGTGGACTGAGTCGAGACCTGCGCCAGGCTTTCCAGCAACTATTTTGGCAACCCTACCAGCAGCGCATTATCTGTGGCACAGCAATTACGCTGGGAGCATTGGAAGATAAATTCCTCAAGCGTTTCTTTGGATTACCTAATGGTATTGGGTTCCTCACTGATGAACGACCACCTGCTAAAGTGTACATACCAACTTCTGATGCTATTCGACCTTCAAGTTTTCTAGGTCGGAGACCTTGGGCAGAGAGAGCCGGGACTTTCTTGTACAGGTTAGCTATCTCTAGGAGGGAGTCTTTCGTTGTTACATTGCACTCTGCTGTAATAGCAGATGCATTAGCGGATGCTTTTAAAACACATGAAGAGCAGGTGGGCCATCAAATTTTATCACCTCATCTTGGTTGGACCACTGCTAAAATTGCTGATCGTCTTGCTATGGATGAGCGGTCAGCTATGGCAATCATCTCTCCATATCTACGTAGAGCAGTTCTTGATAGCTCAGTAGATATTGAAGTAACTGGTCCAATGCGTTTTCTCAATCAACGTGATCCTCTGGTAGCGGCTCAAATGCGGGCTTTTGCAGAGCTTTATAGAAACGAAGGTCATTTTACGGCTTATCTTCTGCCTCAGGCTCTCCTCGAGTTAAAAGCGCGTATTTCATCCCAAGCGAAAATGCATGTTATTCTCGATAGCGCATTAAGAGAAGCCGTGTATCGTGATGAAGTCTTCAAGCTTTTTGGGAACAGCGAGATACTGGATACGCTACCCGATACATCAGAGGAAGTGTCAGATTCTTTTCTAGAGAGCCTTTTAGCTGAATTAGAGCGACAAGGACTGGGTGCGGACTCTAATGTCAGCGATGAAGACCTGTACCTGACACTACAAGCATTTTGGGGAACGCATACGTTTAGAGAGTCTCCTCTCGACCAGAAAGAAGTAGTGCGCAGCGTTCTAGACGGTAAAGATCAACTGGTGGTTGCTGCTACTGGTGGTGGCAAATCACTTTGCTTCCAATTGCCTGCGATACTGCTGGCCCAGGATGTAGTGCCAAAGGTAACGCTCGTAATTTCTCCACTTATTGCCTTGATGCGTGATCAGGTTGAGGCTCTGCGGCGCAAGGGAGTCTTTTCTGCGGTCGTATTAGACTCGATGCTCTCGTCTGTTGAAAGAGAAAGCTATCTACAAGGGATTAAATACGGTGACTATTCGATTATCTATATCGCTCCTGAACAAATTCGTTCTTCTGCGCTGCAGCGTGTGCTTACTAGGCGGCAAGTAGGGCTCATCGCCATCGACGAGGCGCACTGTGTCAGCCAGTGGGGACATAATTTCCGCACCGAATATTTTGCCCTTAAAAAATGGATTGATGTACAGATTTGTGAGGGACTCAAGCGATCTTTCCCCTTGCTGGCCCTTACCGCAACCGCACGAAAGGGCTACATGGATTCTGGTAAAGGTAATAGCGAGAAAGGCACTATCGAGGATATCGTTGAGAAATTAGGATTACAACTGACAAGCGAAGAGGTAAAGCTGACGTCACCAGAGCGTCCAGAACTCGAATTTCGTGTTGAACCGATCATGTCGCAATGTCCAGCTTGTTGTCAAGCACTTGAAATAGAGATAGGTGAAGTACAGTGTCCTTCTTGTGGTAGAACATACGTCTACTCCGGGAGTGAGATGAAAGCGAAGGTTAGGCAGGGAAAGCTGGATAAATTGATATCGCTTCTCACAGATCGGAGCGAGACGGGCTTATGCCAGCGTTGGAAGAAACCATATGGGCAGCACCAGCGGGGCATTGTGTACTGTAGGACTGTTGATGAGACCAGAGCAGTCGCTCAAGACTTAATAGCACACATTCCCGGGCTCCGTGTGGGAATATACCATGCAGGGGAAAGGATAACCAAAGAGGAGCGCCAAAGTGTTTACCAGCGCTTTATGAGTGATGGCGATGATGGACTGGATATCGTCGTCGCCACAAATGCCTTTGGTATGGGCATTGATGCTCGACATCTGGGATTCGTTATTCATTTTGATGTTCCCGCAACGCTTGAGGCTTATTATCAAGAAGCTGGGCGAGCAGGGCGTGACCCTGAATTTCAGCAGGGTAAATACCGCGCTCAGTGCATTCTTTTCTATCATGAAAGTGATCTTGAAAATCAGCTCTGGCTTACCAGTCGAAATAGAATCACAGAGCAGGACATTCGAGTAGTCTATGATGCTGTTTGCAAGCTCAGAAATTCTGGAGAGCAAGAAATCCTTGTGACAGAAAGAGATATTGAGCTACTATCCGGCATTGATACAGAAAAGATTGCTACCTGCCTCTTCTATCTGGAATATCACACGCGAGCGGAAGGCGCTCCAGTTCTAGAACGTCGGGAAAATGCGGCGAAGCTCTGGCAACTCAAGTTTGAACAAGGATATCGGCAGCGTATTGTTGATCCGGCCATAAGTTCCCTATCAAAACGGCTTATCGAGGTTTTCTGTTCTTCTCTAGAATTTGGGCTAAATAATGAAGAAACCGTTATTATTGACGCAATTGGCTTAGCAGCGTATATAGGCTGGGAATTATCAACATTAGAGGCAGAGGTGAAAAATCTGGTAAGAAGGCATATCATCGCGTTCGCCTCTCTTGCATATGTGAAATGGAATAAGGGTAAAGCTGACAGTTGCGATGTAATCAAGCAAGTAATAATAGACGTAATAAATATGCTGAATAATGTAGAGGATCGACGTGTTTTCCACAATGGCAGAACCACACATGTGAACATACAAAGTTTGTATGATAGAGGCGAGCTGAAGGCAGTCTCCTTGCAAGTCTTCACACATTATCTCTTCCAGCTTGCACATGCAGATGCAGGTTATCAGCGTTTATTTGCATTGTTCGACAAAGCAACTGATTATTCTCAACAAGGATATAGGTTACGGCTGAGGCAAGAGTTGCAACTAGCACCTGCTGAAAGGATACAGGATATTCTTCTAAACATACGCAAACAACTAGACCAGGCTGTTAAGCGATTTGGTCATGATATTATAACCGATCAATGGCACTACATTGACTTGCTCAGAGAGGCACCAGATTACGAGGAACGTCAGCAGCTTAAGCAGTCGCTTCAGTGGCTCAATATACTTGGGTTGCTGGCATTTCCAGAAGAGCCAGAACGGGATGCTGTTATGCGGGTGTACTTCAAACAGGATGCTGTCTCTCTCGCCGATCTCAAAATAGACCTCTCTTCGCTTCGTCTGATTGAGCGGTATGGGGAAAAGAAGCTAGCAATTATGAGGGAATATGCAATGTTATCGCAGGAGCAGCGCAGTCAATTACTGCTGACCTATTTCTTTGGGGAGAGACCCTTGCTTGAGCCATTTGAAATACGGGCTGATCTTACCGAAGAACAGAGGTCTCTTATAACGGTTGCCGACGGTTATCACCTTGTTAGGGGGCCAGCCGGGAGTGGTAAAACTACGGTGTTGCTAGAACACTTCCGCTATCTTGTTGAGCAGCTCCTGGTTCCCATTGATCGCATTCTGGTGACTGCTCATTTCAATAGTGCTACTGATCGCATGAGTAGCAATCTGGAAGACATGCAGAAGAATGGGAAGAGAATACCCATAACAACACTTAATTCGTTAGGAGAGCGAGTCTTCAGACAACATCGACAACTGTTGAAGTGGATTGATGGGCAGCCCTATTATCATGAGAATGTGGAGGTGAAACTAGTAAAAGGTTCGTGGAACGAACGTGAAGACAAGGAAATCGCTCTTATTTCAAGTGCTTTAGAACGCCTCCATCAGGAAAAGTGGATACGGGAATCGCTACCTGCTGATCTAGGGCGACTTGATCTCCCTGAAACCTATAAGCGAGATGCCTCGAAGGAAAGAAATTGTCTCGAGGCTATATCCTGGTTCCGGTCTCTTGGTATTTTCCCTGGCTGTTTTTCTGTAGGTGAGAATATTCGTATTACATTGGAGCATACCGCAAGAGAAGACAAGTCGCTTGTCATAAATGATCTCTCATTTTACTATGCTGTGTATATCGCTTACCAATTAGTCCAGAGAGAGCAGCGAGTATATACCTATGATGATCAGATTCTCTTCGCGCTTGCCATATTGAAAACAAATCCGGAGATAGCAGAACAATATCAACGTTCGTATGAACATATCATTATTGATGAGTTCCAGGATCTCACACCTGCTGAAGTGGAATTGGTCGGCATATTGAGCCATAAGCATCGGAACGTTCTGGCAGTAGGGGATTTGAGACAGCGAATACGCTTCAAGCAATCGGAAGATGTTTTCTTTGATCAGGCTTTCGAGCTATTGGGTGATGAGCACTCTGTTCGGGAACATTATTTGACCAGGAACTTTCGCTCGGTGCAGGAGATTCTAAATTTTGCTAATGCGCTGCTGCCGCGTTATAGCGACAATACACAAATAGCGGCCCGCGGGCTGAGAGGGGTAAAGCCTTGTATTATTCATGTAAACACACCAGCCCCTTCTCTGTTAAGAACCGATGAAGAGATAGATGATCACCTCTTGTATGCTATGGTAGATGCTGCACTATACCAGGTAGAAGCGCTTCCTGACACTGATGCAGCGAGTGTCACCCTGATGGTTGCCAGGAGCAAGTGGTCCCATCGCGTCCAATCCTACCTGAGAAAAATAGGCAGAGCATTCTCTGTGTTGGAAAACACGCATCACTATCAGTCTTATTACGCCAGGCGTGTACTCACCTATTTCCGCCTGATATATGATAAAAATCAAGGCGAGGAAGTAGAGCGGTTGCTCCGACTATGTATCGTTCCGTATTTCGAGACATCTCAGATAAGGAAGTTGAAAGAGCTTGCGGAGATGCGGGGACAGGCGCTGCTTAATGCTGTTCTTGATAGAGAAAACCTCAGGCAGGTTGATGCCACAGAGGAGCAGGAAGCAGCCCTTCTGAGGCATATGGCTGTACTTGAGAAGCATTGTGCGGGCACCGTTTTTGAAGAAGTGTGGCAATCTATCAGTGAATTATCGGACGGGCCTATTGCTCAAGCCACGGATCATCCACAGGAGGATGAAGAGCTTGAGATCGTCTTGAATGAGTTGCGGGGTAAATCAGTAAAGCAAGCGCTGGAGCATATTGATAGTCATATTACTTTCCTAGAGGAACATCGTACCACTAAGGATCTCGTTGTCACCACTATCGACTATGCTAAAAGTCAGGACTTTGATACGGTGTTTTTACTGGGTGCGCATATACTCAAGGACCGGCGTCGCTGGTACGTGAGTGTCACTCGTGCGAGACAGCGGTTTTTCTGCTTGGTTAACGCTCAACCATCTGAGAGCCGTAAGAACAATGATATTCTTTCATCTATTCCAAGAGAATTCTATGATGAGCTATCCTGGCCTTAAATGTTTGAAAACCTGGCCGACAAGCGCAAAGTCGAGGATTCGAAAACCATCCGCGCCTATCACCGTGTCTTGAAGCTAGCCCGCACGATTGCAGACCTGGCGGGCAGCGACATGATCATGGCCAATCATGTTGCGGAGGCGATGCAGTACAGGCCGAAGGTGGGGATGTAGTGCTCAAGGAGATTCGATACGCTCGATTATAAACGTCTTCGTCGGCTTTTTCATCTCCTCGACTTTTGAGTTGCCCTACGACAGAGCAGAAATGTAGAGAGGACGATAGCAAGCGAATGTTATAATAAAAAGAACTAAAACTTCTGGTGAGGAGCAATATGAGCGAATACCAGCGTTATGAATTCATGACCATCGATCGACCACTGACACGGGTGCAACTCGATGCGGTCAATACCCTTTCCAGTCACATCGAAGCATCTTCCACCTATGCCCTCATCGAATATCACTGGGGCGACTTCAAGCACGATCCCATCAAAGTGCTCCACGAGTTCTTCGATGGCTTCCTCTATTGGGCCAACTGGGGTTCGCCCCAACTGGCATTCCGTTTCCCGCATGGAATCTTGCCAGCCGATCTCATCGATGGCTACGATCTTGAAGATTTCGTCACGTTCACCCGGTACCCGGATTACGATATCCTCGATATTCACTTTGGCGAGATGCAAGGGCCTGACGAATGGACCGCATATGAACTGGGGTCGCTCATCGCCATTCGCGATGAGTTGATGGAGGGCGATCTGCGGGCCCTGTATATCGTCTGGTTGGCCGCTCAGATCATGATTGAGGGCTATGACGAAGAAGAAAATGAGGACGAAGAAGAGGAAGAGGATTGGGAAATCAGTGTGCCACCCGTTCCGCCCGGCTTTGGCACGCTGACAGCGGCACAGCAGGCGCTGGCAGAATTGTTGCAGGTGCCACAAGAACTGCTCGTCGCGGCGGCTCGCCATAGCAAAGCGGCCGCGCCATCGGCTGGCGATGATTTTGCTGCCTGGGTCAAGTTGCTGCCATCAGAGCGCCAGAACGATTACCTGGTGCGGTTAGCACACAATGAGCCGGGCCTGAGCCGCCTACTCGTCAGAGAGTTGCGCGAATTGGGCCAGGGCAAGTCCAGAGCGGCGTCGTCAACGGGTGAGCACGTCACCTATGCCACGTTGCTCGTCGAAAGCAAGGCGATTAGAGCCCAACTGGAACGCGAGAAGCGCGAGCAAGAGCAAGCGGCCCGTCTGCGTCATCTGCAAGAAATCCACGATCAGCAGGACGCTTACTGGCAGCAAGTCGAACAGGCAGTGATGCGCGGTACAGGCACAGGCTATGACGAAGCCGTGCGATTATTGGTCGAGCTGCGTGAAGCCACCGAGCAATTCAAAGAGACCCAGCAGTTTCAAGAGCGTTTCCGCGCCTGGGTTCGGCCTCACCTGCGCCGTCCCGCCTTCGTCAAGCGCTTGCAGACTCACAAGTTCACGTTGCCAGAAGCGTAAGAGGTAGTGTCAAGCTTCCTTCTCAAATAACGAACAGCTCTTTCATTCCACCGCTGCTCGATCCAGGCGTACAGGTTCGTCTTTGCCTCTTCGCTCGTAAATAGCGCAGGTGCGATTCCATGCAGTTCCATCCAATGGTCAGCCAGCATGTAGCACGTGCTGTTCCAGCCGCTTTTGTTGCCGTGCTCGTTCAGCCTTTCGGAGATACCCGAGATGACAATATCGACTGTACTTTGCAGGTCGGTCAACGAACGGACGAATGCACGTTTGTCAGATGTGCGCTGCATACTCGTCAACATTCTGAGCGTCCTGACGTCGATGCCCTCGTTCTCCCGGATACATTCGTAAATCCGGGCGGCTGGTCTGGCCAAAATACCTGCTGCATAGCGGTCAGCAACTGTCTCGGATGGAGCGAGCAGGCATCTTATGAGCGGAAACATCTCCCTGGAGATCAGGAGCGGCTTGCCGGCAAGAAATCTTCCGTATGCGGCAACGCCCTCTCCGGCAAAGCGGTCCCTCCAGAGCCAGGGATCGGTGTCCGTTCCGGTATGCCACGCGGCGTCCTGTGTGATGGAAACGAGAGAGGGATGAGCGGGAATGAAGCTCGATAGCGGCACGATTCCCAGGTGTTCTACGACATGGCAGGCTTCTTCATATGTGTTAACAATGGGATGTGACAAACCCCCTACTCCTTTCCGGGCCAGCTTGCAGTATTCGGATGGTCCCATTGGCCTGTTTTCCACACGTTCCTTTCCAAGCTCTTCCGCTGTAGTCACAGTATAACATAGTATGGTGATCGCCTGGTGAGCACGAGAAAGAACGTATTAAGATAGGGGTCGCAACCGCTGCCCGCACGGGTGCCCCCGCCACTTCTACAACGCCCCCGTCAAAGAGTGCAGTTGTACCTCCATACCCATCGCCCGCTACCAGAAGAAGATCAGCAGCCCGCTGTTAGATCGTATTGACATCCACCTGGAAGTCCCCCACGTTGACTACGAAAACCTGGCTGACAAACGTAACGTCCAGGATTCCAAAACGATCCGCGCCTATCACCGTGTCTTGAAGCTGGCCCGCACAATCGCAGACCTGGCGGGCAGCGACATGATCATGGCCAATCATGTTGCGGAGGCGATGCAGTACCGGCCACGGGTGGGGATGTAAGGTTCGCATGCATGCCTAACAACCACATTCCTTTCCCGATACCAACTATATCAACTGTAGCTAAACTGTTACCACTCCAGGCTTGCTTTAATAATTTTTTATGTTATACTGATATAAGGGGAATTATCCACTACTAATCTTTCTTGTATAACTTTATGGGGGAAATCAACATGCCCATCGAAAAGACCCTTATTGGTAACTACAGCATTATCTCTGAACTCGCTATGGGTTCCTTTGGCCGTGTCTATTTGGCGCAACATAGTGTCCTCACAAATCGTGTTGTCGCGCTCAAATTGATGCATACTGTCCCACTATCCTCCGCTCAAGAGTGTAATCAATTTCTCCAAGAGGCTCGCTTTCTTGAACTCCTACACCATCACTCCATTCTGCCTATTCTGGATGTTGGTATTCACCAGGGCATGCCATACATTGTCTCCGAATATGCTTCAGGCGGTTCATTGCGCGACCGCCTGAAGCATAGGGATTTACAGCCTCTGGCAGCGGAAGAGATCCTAAAGATTCTTACTCACATCGGTGAGGCACTGCAATACGCTCATCAAAAGAGCATCATCCATCGTGACCTCAAGCCGGAAAATATCCTCTTCAATGCCAGGGGTGATGCACTCCTCGCTGATTTCGGCCTTGCGACCATGCTGGCAACGGCGAGTATCAAGTATATGAGCAACGCGGGAACGCCACGATATATGTCACCCGAACAGTTTCAAGGGATGGTGAGTAAAGAGAGCGACCAGTATGCTCTGGGTTGCATCGCCTATGAACTCTGGACCAGGCATCCTCTTTTCAATGCGCCTGACCCGGTCGCCCTTATGTATAAGCATGTCTACGAAGCTCCTGTGCCACTCACCAAACTCAACCCGAACGTACCTCCCCACATTGAGCAAGCTATTCTCAAGGCATTGGCGAAGCAGCGACATGATCGTCATGCAGACATTAAGGCATTTATTACAGCTTTACACTCTCCCACCTCTATACAACAAGTTCCTGAGTCTATTACACAGCAACCCACTACAGACTCTGACCAGGTGCTGGAATCTACAACTTACATAGCTGATGTTGCTAGACAGCGACAGGAACCCGAAGATGAAGACCAGGATACGATCATCAAAGGTGCATCATTTAAGGAAGAGAAAACTCAATCTCATAATGTGCGTCTCTCGACCCCGTTACCAACGTTGGCTGGATATGCTTCATCAAAGGAAACACCTACCCTGTCTCCTATAACACCGTTACCAATATCGTCTGGATATACTTCATCAAAAGAAACACCTGCCCTGTCTCCTATAACACCGTTACCTACGTCACGCATTTTGCACCCACGTTATCGGGCTAGAAGGTGGTTAATTGTAGCACTTGTTTGCCTTATCGTTATGGCCAGTATTATTGGTGGATTGCTCATTATGTTCTCTTCTTTTCATTCACCAAAAAGCGATGAGGGAAAGACTATCCACACGTCGGCGCGGCTCCAAGTCCAACCCAATAGCCTGGACTTCGGTACACTACAAGTCGGTGCCAAAGTGGTTCTGGCAGTATTAATCACGAATACAGGTGGGCAACTACTCGATTGGGAAGTAGATACAGGTGGGACTACCTGGCTCAAGGTTGGAACATTTTCAGGGAAAATTGAACCAGGTGGGCCACAACAAATTATTTATGCTACCGCTGATACGGCTAATTTGACACCAGGGACCTATGTTGCTTCAGAGCATATTCATTCCAATGCCAGTGATGTGCAGATACCAATCAAGCTCAAAGTGATTCCCTTTAATGGGAAGAAACAAGCGAAATTAGGTGTCAACCCGGGCACACTGAATTTCGGCAATCTAGCAGTAGGTCAACGGGCAACATCCTTAATCACAGTAGGTAATACTGGTACACTGGGGTTAAACTGGACGGCGGATACCGGGAACGTGAGCTGGTTGAATGTCAGCCCTGGTTCAGGTACCATCCAACCAGGCGGCTTCCCACAGACGATTAAGGTTGTAGCAAATACTGCAAATCTCACAATTGGCAACTACTCAGCAGTCGTGAATATTCACTCAAATGGTGGAAATGCACAGGTTGGTGTTGCCATCACCGTCAGTTCTTCACCACAGGGTGGAACGCTAACGCAACCAACAGTGACACAGCCACCAGTAACGCAGCCGCCAATAACCGCAGGTCCGACACGTGTGCCCCCACAATTCAATGTGAGTCCGCAGAATGTATCGTTCAGTAATGTGCCCACCAATACAACTCGATCACAGCAGCTTACTATCACCAATAGCGGGGGACAGCCCCTGAACTGGTCGGCAAATACCAATGCGAACTGGTTATCACTGGATACATATAATGGCACAATTAATCAAGGGAACTCTCAATCGATCAATTTGACTGGCAACACGCAGGGTCTCTCAGGTGGGCAGACATACTCCGGGACGGCCAGCTTCACCTCCAATGGGGGATCTTTCAACTTATCAGTCACCTTGAGCACAGTGGCCAATCCAGCTATACTCTCGGTTGACCAGTCTAGTGTTAATGCCAACAATGACTGTTCGTGGGTTCCAGGGTCGGGTCACGGTATCTGGACGTGTTACCTGACATTGAGAAATGCCCAGAATGCTTCTTCCAGCCTGAGCTGGACGGCATCTAGTTCTGGATTTGGTTCCGCGAATATGACGGCAAATTTTTCACCGCCCAGCAGCTCGATCTCTCCAGGAGGGTCAACATCAGTCACACTCACCATTTTAACGGGCAGTTCGCAATCTTCTTGCTGGGCCTCGTACTCTGCGACGCTGACATTTACCGGGCCTAATACTGTAAATGTTCCCTGGAGTTGTACTGCTCCTTATTATGTAGCCAGCCCTGGCAACCTAAATGGCGGTGGAGGCTGCCAGCATACTCAGGGTAATCCGTGGGTGTGTACTGTGATATTAACACAGCAGAGCCAGGGGTATACTAACTTCTCTGGACAGCAGACAGGTAGTGGGGCAAGTGCAACGTTCAACCCTTGTTGTGGTGAAACCTTTGGCCCGGGACAGTCAGTGTCGATAACGGTGACGATCACCGTGAGTGGAAGCTGTCCGGCCAGTATCACGCTTGTTTTTCTTAGCATCCCAAATGTAAATGTACCCTGGTCTTGTGCAACAGGGAGCAACGTTATTGTACTGTCCTTTGGATCGGTTTTGCTAGTGACACAGGATCGATGGAAACGCGAAATCTGACTTGAAAGCCTTATCACCCCATCAAAGAGTGCAGTTGTACCGCCATGGCCATCGCCCGCTACCAGAAGAAGATCAGCGCCCCCCTCTTAGACCGTATCGATATTCACGTGGAAGTCCCCCGCGTTGACTCCGAAAAGCTGGCTGACAAGCGCAACGTCGAGGATTCCAAAACCATACACACCTGGGTATAAGCCACTCGTGAACGCCAAGTCGAGTCCTTCTTGTAAATAGGCCTCTGCCTGGGTATATTCCCAGATGCGAGCGATGATAGGGTGAGCCACTTCTCAGAGCTGGGAAAGAATACATAAGAGCAGAGGGATTTACCTCCCGCTCCCATGTGTGTGGTACAACCACATACAGCTATTGTTGGCAAGACGGATGGGTGCCAGCGGTCGCCATGTTCGTCTATGGTAGGGGCGACCCTTCTCCTTTCGTCTCACCTGACCCGCAGGGTAGCTGCGCAGCAGCGTTGGTGAGACGGATAAGTGCCAGCGGTCGCCCTTTGGATCTAAACTGAGCGTAATATGCACAAATTGCACACCTTTGAATACCGTCTCAACAGGCGAGGAAAGGGAAAAATCAAAAAAATACGGCGCAAATGCGCCACAGTTGCGCCCTATCTGGCCGCAAGCAACCTCAGAAGCCATGCGCCAGCACCTCTTCCCCCCTCTCCATCTTTGATGGAGAGGGGGCTAGGGGGTGAGGCCTGCGACAATCTGGAAACTGCCGGATTTCGATTGACATGCGGTACCGTTTAGGCAATAATGCTTCTATGGATCAATCTATCACTGCCGCGCCATTAATGAAATCTACAGTTGAGTCTACACCTACATTGTTGGTGTTGGGAGCTGGCCCAAAGGGGGTCGCAATCGCAGCGAAAAGATACATGCTGGCGAAGTTGGGCTATCCCGTGCCGCACTTGCGTATTATTGATCAGCAAGGTGTAGCTTCCCACTGGTCTGGCCAGGCAGGATTCACCGACGGCAATCAATCCCTGGGGACACGCCCGGAGAAGGATGTTGGCTTTCCCTATCTCTCCGCCTGTTGGGGAGACAAGTCGCTCAGCAGAGCAGTCGCGAAGGAAATGTTGCACC
>WNFG01002292.1_pt1 | contig 16025 bp, 11 predicted proteins | sample 5400431 | NCBI WGS metagenome assembly WNFG01 (sample SAMN13153346, study PRJNA577476) | soil metagenome | isolation source: 120 cm saprolite under Douglas fir tree site 2 hole 3 replicate 2 | place: USA:California | collected 2015-04-18 | reverse complement strand
CGATCCGATTCAGGTGATTGAAAAATACGGAACTGATGCGACGCGATTTACTTTGGCGGCGATGTCATCTCCGGGGACAGATATTGCGTTCAATGAGAGCCGGACGGAGGGATACAGGGCGTTTGCCAACAAAATATGGAATGCGGCGCGGTTCATGTTCATGAATGTGGACCGGATCGACCCGGGCCTGCGGCCCGGGACGGACGAGGGCGTCCGTCGCTACGTGGGCGTTGCCGGGTTTGGGGCCGCGACTCTGGAAGACAGGTGGATTCTTTCGCGCTTCAACAGCGTAGCTCAAAATGTGAACGAGTCTCTGACCAGCTATCGCTTCGATGAGGCCGCGAATTCCATCTATGACTTTTTCTGGGGCGAGTTTTGCGACTGGTATATCGAACTGATTAAACCGCGACTGGCGCCGGAGTGTGCGGAAAACGCACGCGTCGCCTGCGGGAACCTGATGGCGTTGTTCGAGGCTTCGCTGCGGCTGCTGCATCCGGTGATGCCGTTCATCACGGACGAGATCTGGCACGCCATCTATGATGGGAAGCCTCCACAGAAGTCTCTGGCGCTGGCGGCATATCCGCAAGCGGATGAGAAGCAGATTGATCAGAACGCGGAGACGCCGATGGCGATCTTGCAGGATTTGATCGTCAGCGTGCGCAATTTGCGGGCGGAGTTGAAGGTTGAAGCGAAGGTCAAGGTGCCGATCGAGGTGTTCGCGCTTCAGCCGGAAATTCGGACGCTGATTGAGGAGAATCGCGGCGCGGTGGAACGGCTGGGGAATGTTGAGAACGTGACGTTCGCGGAGAAGTCTCTCAGCAACCTGCCGGGCGCGCGGCACACGGCGCGTTTTGACGTTCACGTGATCTACGAGAAGAAGATTGATGTTGCTCTTGAATGTGAGCGGCTGAAGAAAGAACTTGAGAAGATCGAGAAAGAAACGGCAAACTTGCAGAGGCAGTTGGGGAATGAGCAGTTCCTGGCGAAGGCGCCGGCGCAGGTGATCGAGAACATGCGCCAGCGCGTGGGGGAGCTGGAGATTCTGGGGGCGAAGACGCGGAGCAAGCTGGTCGAATTGGGGTGCACGTAGGCCCGGACGCCCCTTCGACTTCGCTCAGGGCAGGCTCTCGTCCGGGCGTCGAGCGCAGCTCGATGGTTTGCTGGTACGGAGCGGAAAGCAGAGGGTCTGCGACCCGCGGACGGGTGAGGGCACCCGTCCCTACGTAAACACTTTATGGATTGGAATAGCCGGCGGATTACCGCGATCTTGGAAAACGCGTTGCTCGAAGACCGGGCGACCCGCGATGCGACCAGCTATGCCTGCATTGATCCCAGCCAGCGTGCGGCGGGTACGATCCTTGCCAAGCAGGATTGCATTCTAGCCGGGCTGGGTTGCGTTCCGCGGATCCTCGACGTTTATGCGGCCCTCGACGGCGCGGTGGTTTCGCATTACGAGGTTACCAGCCATCCCGAGGTTTTCGACGGTGTGCGGCTGCACAAAGGGCAACAGATTGCGGTTGTGCTCCACAATGCCCGCGTGATGCTCTCCTGCGAGCGGGTGATGCTGAATCTGTTGCAGCGGCTGAGTGGGATTGCGACGCTGACCAGAAAATTTGTAGAAGCAGTGCACGGAACCAAGGCGAGAATACTCGATACTCGCAAGACCGCTCCAGGCCTGCGTGCGCTGGACAAATACGCGGTACGCTGTGGCGGGGGGCAGAACCACCGCCTCGACCTGTCGGATGGGGTGCTGATCAAGAACAATCACATTGCGCTGGCGGGGAGCCTGCGGACTGCGCTTGAGCGGGCTCACCGGAATCGGCGCGGAACCCAGCCCATTGAAGTTGAAGTGCGCACCCTGGCCGAGTTGGAAGAAGCGCTGAGCTGCGGTGCGGAGGCCATTCTGCTCGATAACATGCCAGTCACGGAGGTAAGAGCGGCGGTGGAGCGATGTTCGAAAGCCGACCGCCGGATTCCGCTGGAAAGCTCGGGCGGCATCCGGCTGGAGAACGTTCGCGAATATGCTGAAACCGGAGTGGACTTCATCTCGGTTGGCGCGCTGACCCACTCGGCGCCGGCAGTGGATCTGAGTCTGCGGATTGTGCCAGCTTAAGGGCCCTGCCTCGGGTTGAGAATTGACATTTCCAATCTTCCCATCTAAAGCGTTTCAGGTTATATTCATGGCGCTATGAAACGCGCGCGGGCCAATCGTTTTTGCAAAACTGCTTCAACCTTTCTGTTGACCTCGTTGTTTGTGGCCTGCGGTGGCGGCTCCACCGGCGGAGGTGGTGGAGACGGCGGAAACCCGCCCGCTGCTCCCACGGGCCTGGCTGCGGTGGCGGGTAACGCGCAGGTAGTTCTCAGCTGGAACGCCAGCGCGGGCGCAACTACCTACAATGTGAGCCGTTCGACCACCAGCGGTGGTCCGTACACCAAAATTGTAATCACGGCCCCGACGACCTACACCGACCCGGGGTTAACGAACGGGGCCACCTACTACTACGTGGTGGCGGCCTCGAACGCCAACGGGATGAGTTCGAACTCCGCGCAGGTTTCGGCCACGCCAGCGTTGCCGAACCCGCCACCAATGCCTACAGGTCTGATGGCGACGGCTGGAAACCAGCAGGTGGTCCTGAACTGGAAGGCGAGCGCCGGGGCGACCTCGTACAAAGTTGGTCGCTCGACCACGAGCGGTGGCCCTTACCCCAACATCGCATCGCCGGCGACGAATACATACACAGACTCGGCCGTAACCAACGGGACGACCTACAATTACGTGGTGGCGGCCTCGAACGCCGGCGGAACCAGTGCGAACTCCGCGCAAGTTTCGGCAACGCCGACCGGACCGACAACCGCGGTCAACGTCACCGTGGACGTGCTGGCGAACCGGCATTTCATCAGCCCGTACGTTTACGGCGTCAACTTCCCTCCCAACGCCGCCTATGTCACAAATTCGAATACCACCCTGGTGCGATGGGGCGGCAACGCCAGCTCCACCTACAATTGGCAGCTCTTTACTGACAACGCCGACAACGATTATTACTTTGAGGATTTCACTTTCTGCGGTATGGGCAGCTTCAACAACTGCACAGACAGCGACTCGGCACACTTCATCACAGACGTGAAGGCCGCAGGCTCTAGACCGTTGATGACCATGGCCATGCTGGACTGGGTGGCGCAGAGCCCGGAAACTGCAGGAGCAAGCGGAAACTTGCACTGGACTTTTTCAGTTTCACAAGATGGGGCGTGCAGCACAAAGACGGATCCTTTCAACAGCGATGCCTCAGTTGCCTTGAAGGCCGACTGCTCAACTCCTTTCGTTGCGAGTCAGGCCCAGCTTAATCGAGCATATTTCCCACTGCTCGATGACCATACGCAAGCGTGTCCTTCCGGTAATTGTGTATATCGGATCGATTGGGTCACCGACCCTAGTAAAGGACTAGCTCAGGCCTTTGGCAGCGGCTCCTGTCCAATACCGTACTTCGCCAGTACCTCATGTCACTTCTACAACATGGACAACGAGATAGATATTTGGGCAGGCACGCATTTCGATGTTCATCCCAATCAAACCACGTACAACGAACTGCGCGATGTCTTTCTCACGGAAGGGGGCAAGCTGAAGACGTGGGACCCCCAGGCGGTGCGCTTTGGCTGGGTGAGCTGCTGCTGGGGGCCGTATTGGAATCCAGGGTCCAATGGGGACCGTTCCAGTCACGCCAATATTGACTTCATGCCGTGGTGGATCAACGAGGTTTACTGGAACGATCAGATCAGCGGCTCGCGGACACTCGACGTGCTTGACCTTCATGCCTATCCCGAGACCAGCGGCAACGGTCTGCCACTCAGCCAGCAGCGGACGTTGGCCCTGACCGACACGCACGACTGGTGGGACCCGAACTACACCAGTCAGGCATGGTTCGGCTCAGTCGGCGCGACTAACGAGCAGCCGAATGATCACACGCCATTCCGCATTCCGCGCGTCCGGGCCATCGCGAACATGATTTATCCGGGCACGCCCGTGGGCTTTACCGAATGGAACTTTGCCATGGCGGGCGAGTCTGATTTTTCTACTGCGCTCGCTGATGCGGACGCATACGGCATCCTCGGCAGGGAGCGGGCAACGTATTCGACGCGCTGGACGGCACCGGATCCGTCAACACCAGCCTATAATTCGCTGCTCTTGTACCGCAACTACGACGGCAGCAAGAACGTGTTTAACCCGATTTCCGTTTCGGCCACGAACAATGCCGACCCCAACCTATTCGGCGTGTATGCCGCCACCAACGCCGGCGGCAATTCGCTCATGCTGATGGTGATCAACAAAGACCCAGTGAACATAGCCCAGGTGCAGTTCGCGCTCAGCCACTTTACGCCGTCGCAAGTCACCGCTTACAAGCTCTCCCAGGCTTCGCCCAATAGTATTGTGGCCGGCACATCGCAGGCGTGGCCTGCCAACTCAACCATTAGCGTCTCCCCGTATTCCGCCACTTTGCTAGTTGTGACTGGGAGCACACCGAGCGTCCCCGCGGCAGAGTGGGACCTGAACCCGGACACGATCATGGTCCCGGCGGGAGGGACGGTTAGCCTTCACCCGAAACTAATCTCCGGGGCGGGAACGGTGACTCTGGGATCCCCGAGTTCGCAGGCAGGCATTACGGTCACCACCACCAGTTCTACGGTGAACTCCGGCCAGCAGGGTTTGGTTCAAGTGGTCGCTGGCAACACACCCGGATTCTATTCATTTTCGGTCCCTGCGACAGACAACGGCGGCGTCTCCACCACCGAGAGCGGCTGGATAGTCGTCGGCAAACCTGCGGCCGCGCTGGCCAAGACCGCCGGCGACAATCAAACGGGAACCGCAGGCACGGTGTTGCCCGTCAATCTCACCGTGACGCTAAGCCCTGGTTCGTCAGGCGGGAGTGCCGTTGGCGCGAGTGTCTTCTTCGCCACCAGCTCAGGCTCGCTCACGAATGTTCAAGTTGGATCGGAGAAGGTTTTTAACGGATCGAAGGTCATCGCCGTGACCAACAGCTCCGGCGTGGCCAGCGTCACGCTGACTTTGCCTGGGACCCCTGGGGGAGTGACTGTGACTGCACAAGGTCCTTACGGGCTGGGACACCCGACAGCCCCAGCATTCAACGAAACCGCGCAGTAGTTGCTGTCGCGCCTTCTCTCCCGCATAATTCCAGCATCGTCAAAACAGCCTCAACTCGGCGCCCGAGGGCGGGGGCAAGATCCGACTCCGCGCAGGGCTGGTCCGCGCTACAGCAGACTGCGCAGCAGACCGACGCTCGTCTGGGCAAGATCGTCCGCGTGTTGATGAGTTTCCCGACCGTGGTCATCAGCGGAACCAAACTGGCGCAGGAGATCGGCACCAACCGGTCGGAAGTCTGGCGGCTGGTACAGCAGTTGCGGACTTTGGGAGTGGAGATTGCGGGGCATCCCGCGAGCGGGTATCAACTGACCGCTGTACCCGACTTGCTTTTGCCGGAGATGGTGGCGCCGCTGGTGCGCGGAACGATTTTCGGTGAGCACATTCATCATTACTATCGCGCTGGTTCAACCAACACGCTGGCGATGGAAGGGGCGGCGGATGGCGCTCCCGAGGGCAGCGTGTTTCTCGCCGAGCAGCAGACCGCAGGGAGAGGGCGCGGCAACAACCAATGGCATTCGGAGCAATCCACGGGGATCTACTGCTCGGTGGTGCTTCGTCCGGCGCTGCCGCCGTCGGAGGTGCTGACGCTTTCGCTGGCCGCGGGTCTGGCGGTGCAATCGGCGATTCAGGAGATTGACTCGCGAGTGCTTCCCGATCTGAAGTGGCCGAACGATGTGCTGATCCATGGCAAGAAATTCTGCGGGATTCTCACCGAGATGAGCGCTGAAGCCACCCGGGTGCGGCACATTGTTGTGGGGATGGGCCTGAATGTGAATCAGGCGAGCTTTCCGGGCGAACTAGAGCACACCGCGACTTCGTTGCGGCAGACTGCGGGCACGGAATGGTCGCGGGTTGAGTTGTGTGCCGCCTTGCTAAAATCGCTCGACCGGGAATACAAGGAACTACTGGCGAACCCGGAAGCTCACCCGGAAATTCTGCGGCGCTTCGAAGAGCATTCTTCTTCGGCGCGTGGACGGCAAGTGCGCATCGAGGAGAACGGCGGCTTTGAAGGCGTCACTCAGGGTTTGGATCCGCGAGGGTTTCTACGGGTGCGCACGCGCGAGGGAGTGCGGATTGTTTACAGCGGCACGGTGAGATTCAAATAAGGGGGCACTGACCGCTGAACATTGGCAACTGCTTATGCTTCTTGTCCTTGATGTCGGCAACACCAACACGGTGCTTGGAGTTTTCGCGAAGTCGCTGACGGACCTCGCGCCTCCGCCGAAGTACGACAAGCTGGTTGCGAACTGGCGCGTGACCACGCGGGCGTCGCAGACCACGGACGAATATGGCGTGCTCTTCCGCAACCTGTTTGCCATGCAAGACCTGGAGCCGAAGGACATTGGCGGGATCGTGGTTTCTTCGGTGGTGCCTCCGTTGGATTCAACACTGCGGCGGGTCTGTGAACGCTACTTCAATCGCAAGCCGCTTTTCATCGAGCCGGGAGTCAAGACCGGGATGCCGGTACTCTATGAGAATCCGGCGGAAGTGGGTGCGGACCGCATCGTCAATTCGGTTGCGGCGTTCGAGAAGTACGGAGGACCTTGCATTGTGGTGGACTTCGGGACGGCGACCACGTTTGATTGCGTTACGCTGACGGGAGAGTATCAGGGCGGAGTGATTGCGCCGGGGATTGGCATCTCCGCCGACGCGCTTTTCAGCCGCACCGCCCGCCTGCAGCGCGTGGACATTCGCAGGCCTCCGCGCGTGATTGGGACGACGACGGTAGGCAGTTTGCAGTCTGGTCTTTACTACGGTTATCTCGGGCTGGTGGACGGCGTGCTGGAATTGCTCATGGGGGAACTGGGCAAGTCGGTCAAAGTAGTTGCCACCGGAGGGCTAGCTGCACTGTTTGGATCGGGATCGAAATATATTCAGCATGTGGATGAATTTCTCACCCTCGAAGGGCTGCGTATTTTGTGGGAAAGAAATCTTTCCTCAAAGACACCGGAATCGAAGACTCGCGCCGAAACTGCGCCCCGTCGCCGCTAGAGCCTTCGCGATCTTTTGATGCCTTCGCGTACTTCGCGGTTAAAATCTTTAGAGCCTGCAACCGCAGAGGACGCGAAGGTATCGCAAAGATCGCGAAGACCAGCCTGAGAACGTGGACAATTACTTCAACTACTTTACCGAGATTGAGGAACACTTCCAGCAGCGGCGAGGAGACATGCTGTTGCTCTCCACTCTCGATTGGGCGCTGATCGAGACCTGGAAGGATGCGGGCATCCCACTGGAAGCGGCGCTGCGCGGAGTGGATGCGGCCTTCGACAAGTATGACCAGCGTCCGTCGAAAACTCGCAAGGTGAACAGCCTGGCGTATTGCGCGCAAGAAGTTCTGGCGGCTGCGGAAGACATGAAGGAAGCGGCGGTAGGCAGCGTCCGTGAGTCAGGAAGTACGAGCGGATTTGATCCGGCGGAGATTACGGCGTTCCTGCTGCGGACCGCAGCCGAACTGGAAAAAGCCTGGTTGCCATCCCGGCCGGGCATCTCGCCGGAGGAAATCGCGCGCGATACTGCTCGAACTCTCAAAGACATGGCTTCGGAGATCGCAACCAAGCTTCCGCGACTCGAAGATCTGGAGCGGAAGCTGACGGTGCTGGAGGAAAAGCTCTTCGCCGTTCTGCTTGCTGTTATCCCTGACGATGAAGTGGTAGCCGTGCGCGCACAGGCCGACGGGGAACTGGCTCCGTATCGCAGCAAAATGCCGGTGGCGCAGATCGAGCAGTTGCAAAAGCAATATGCGCACAAAAAGCTGCTGGAGAAGTATGGCGTTCCCCGGCTGAGTTTGTTTTACATGTGAGATTGCCGCGCCCGCATGCATCTCTGGGAGGCAGGTGAGGGCATCCTTCGACTCGCTCGGGACAGGCTCTGCCGCTACATCGGAAAGAATTGGTGATAACCATTCTCCACACTCTCATCACCTCTTGACCTGCCTTTAACGTCTCCGTAACAACCTGCCAGATAGAATCCGGTGCGTCGAAACCTGCGCCCAAAGCGAGAGTGCGCGGAACGACACTCTCATTCCAGGAAGGAAATCAAGAAAATGAAAAAAGTCGCCACTCTGTTTATTTGCGCGATAGCGCTGGTCAGTGCTGCATTTGCCGGGGAGGGAGCTACTCCCAAAGGCATTCCCCATCTGGACCACGTTTTCCTCATCGTGATGGAGAACCACGGCTACGGTCAGATCATCAACAACCCCAATGCGCCGTTTACCAACCAGTACGCGAACTCGGCCAACTCCGCGACCAATTACTTTGCCATTGGGCACCCCAGCCTGACTAACTATCTGGAGCTTGTCGGGGGATCGAATTTTGGCGTGCGCAGCGACAACAATCCGGACTGGCACAATGGCGCATGTGTTCCTAACATCGTCGCCAAGACCGTCAACACTGATAACCCTGCGAGCCCCAGCATCTGCCCGATCTGGGGAGTGGGGCGCGACGCGGAAACGCCAGCCGTGGATACGACAAACGAGACTACCGGTCTTCCCGGCGAAAACGACATTGATGGAATCCAGCACATTCCAGGCGCCTTCAACACCTCCGGCAAAACGATTGCAGATCAACTGGTGGCCTGGGGGCACAGCTACAAGAGCTACCAGGAGAGCCTGCCCCTTGCCGGCGCCAACAAGGTGAACTACAGCGACGGCTTCTACACCGACAGCACCGACTTCACGCAGATTTTCCCCACCCTCAACCCGCCACTGTCGCAGGGCAATGTGGTTAAGCTCTATGCCTCCAAGCACAATCCGTTTGTCTATTTCCAGAATGTGCAGGAGGGTACCGATCCGGGGAATACTCTGGCTAACTCGGTTGGCTTTGAAACCCTTTATGGCGACCTGGGTTCGGGGAACGTGCCGACTTTCTCGTTTATTGTGCCCAATCAGTGCAATGACCAGCATGGACGCGGGAATGCCGGCGCATTTTGCAACTTTGATCCCACCAGCAACGGCACGCAGGCGGGCTTGAACCCGGCTCTGATCTACCTGGGCGACGTCACGCTACAGCGCATCGTGGCGGCGATCAAAGGTTCACCGGCGTGGGCGAACGGGAAGAACGCAATCGTTATTGTGTGGGATGAGAATGACTACAGTCTGGCGCCGAACATCAACCAGGTACTCACAATCGTGGATACCAACTACGGTGCCCACGGCATGAAGAGCGGGCAATACTACAACCACTTTTCGCTGCTCAAGTCGATCGAAGGCGGGATCGGTCTGCCCTGCCTGAACCACGCCTGCGATGAGAAGGTCAGTGTTATGGGGGACCTTTTCAAATAGTTCGGCCAAAACTCGGAACGGAAGGAAAAGGAAGAAGATGAGCGGCGCCGGGGAACTGGCTATTGCGCAAACTGTCGAGGTGACCCACCTTTTCGCAAAGGACGCGAAAAGGTGGGTCACCCTCAGTTCTGTCGTGCAGTTCTGGTAATGCGAAGGACGTAACCAACTGCTGCCGAGCTACGGGTCGATGATAACGCCCGGCGACGACCCGCCAGTGGCTAGCTGGTCGTTGACGTATGCGTCATACAACTGCAAGCCGGGCGCGGCGTCGCTCCTGACCGTGGCGGTGGCGGTGTTGCCCTCGACGACAATCTGGCGGGGCTCCTCAAACACGTCGGGGAGATTCAACTCCAGCTTGCGGCAGTTGCCCGCTACCTGCCAGGTGACTTCTTGTCCCGGCGAAACAGGCTTGCGCGGCTCTGCCACAACCCAATCCCCGGGGGCGGAATGTCCGGCGAACTTCGAGGTTCCGCGCGGTGAAAAGTAGATGAACACTTTTTCGTCGCGCCAGGTTTTTGCCCGCGGGACTTTATTGGCCTCGGGCATTTTGTGCAGCACATTTCTTTGCATATCTTTCCTCCTTATTTAGCCGGCGGCTGTGCCGGTGATTCATGCACTATGTGTTTGAAACGGGGATCCTCTCGGAGCCCTTGTAAAGTCGGGTCGTGCTGGATGTCTGCGACGGAGTAGCCCGCCCGTGCAGCCTGGCCGAGCCAGTTGAGCGCCGTGGCATGGTCCCCGCTCTGCTCGTAGATCTCGGCGGCGCGGAACATGGTTTCTGGGTCAGCCGGCGAGCGCGCCTGTGCCTGGCGTATCAGCCCAATGGCCTGGGTCGGCATGCCCAGCATGGAATCGCAGATCGCAAGCTCGACCATCAGTTTCGAATCCTGCGGATTGACTTTCCTCTGTGTGTCGAGCAGGTCGGCCGCGCGTTTGTAGGCTGGCGCGGATTTTTCGCGTTCGCTGGGGGTCCAGTAGTAAGCGTCACCCAGGTTCCGCCAGACGCGGGCGTCGTGATCGTTCAGCTGCACAGCTCTTTCGAACATGCGCGCGGATTCGGAGTACCGGCCCTGGTCGAAATACATGGTCGCCAGATTAGCGTAGGCGCGGTAGTTGGGTTCGATGTTCAGCGATTTCTGGAGGGTTTCTTCCGCCAGCTTCTGCTTTCCCTGGAGCACGTAGATTCCGCCCAGGTTGGTGTAGCCGCGAACATTTTCTGGAGCCAGTTCGATCACGTGGCGGAACTGGGAGGCAGCCTCGTCGTAGCGAGCAGTCTTGGCGTAGAAGGCGCCCAGAGCGGAATATCCGCCCCAATAATCTTTGCGGATTTCGATGGCCCGGCGGTAGGCGGATTCAGCGTCCGCAGTTTTCCCCAGGGCCTCGTAAGAACTTGCCAAACCGCGGTAGGCGGCATCGCTGGTCGCATCGAGTTCGAGGGCACGCTGGAATTCTTTCACCGCGTCGTCGTACTTGCCCTGGCCCTGGTGGATCAAGCCCAGGGTGGTGTGCACGGGGGCGAGCCGGTCGTTCAATTCGGAGGCGCGGCGGCCGGCATCGAGAGCTTTTGGAATCCAGCTTTGGTCTTTGGTCTCCTGAAACAAACGCCAGTAGGCTTCGGCGGTGCGGGCATAGGCGAGCGCGAAGGCAGGATCGCGATCCAAGGCCGCGCGAAACAAACTGACCGCGGCCTGCAGACTGTTGGCATTCTGATATTCGAGCAGATAGCCAACCCCGCGAACGTAGTACTGATACGCGTCAGGATGCGGGGAGGAATCCGACGGCGAAGGCTTGCGGTCTTCAGGACGCAACTCGCCTGCCAGCATGGTGAGCAGACTGTCGGTCACCTGGCGTTCGACTGCCAAGAGATTGCTTACGTCGGCGCGGATATATTCAGCGCTCATATTGCGGCGGCTTTGCGCATTGACCAGGCTATACATGACTTGATTGCCGGCGAAATCCCAGCTCCCCTCGACTACGAGGCTTACACCCAGCTTTTTCTGCGCGTCGCCGACCGAGCTCACATTCTGGGTGCGCACTTCACTGGCGGGGACTACTTCCACGCCGTACTGCTTGCTGATCTGGGTGAGGCGGGTGGTGAGCAGGTCGGTCAAGCCGCGGCAGAGGACCTGGTTTTCGCGATCTCCGCCAATGGCGTCGAAGGGAAGAACCGCCACGACTCGCGGCGCGACGGGCAGCGCAGGCGATCGTGCCGCTCTCCAGCGGAGCGTGACTAACTCCAAACCTACCGCCAGCACTAACAAAACTATCAACAGAGGTGTGAGCCAACGCTTTCTGACCGTCGTACGTGCCGGGGCAGGCCAGCTTTCGAGCTTCCGCCCGGAAACCAGCCGCTGCAAGTCAACTTTGAATTCGCGCGCGCTCTGGTAACGGAGGGCGGGGTCCTTGTCCATGGCTTTGCGGATAATCGTTTCGAGTTCGGGAGAGATCGCGGGATTCAGCGATCGCGCCGCAGCCGGCTCGCGGTGCAGGATGGCGGCCAGCAGTGCGCCGACGCTTGTCTCATTGTGCGGTCGGCGTCCGGTTGCCATTTCGTACAGAACCACACCACACGAGTACAGATCGGACCGGCTGTCCAAGGTCGGCGAGCCTGACAATTCTTCCGGAGAGACGTAAGGCAGAGTGCCGGCGACGGTTAGGTTTCCGGTGTCGGTGTCGCTCTCGTCACCGGCGGTGAGCAGGCGCGCTAGGCCGAAGTCGAGGATTTTTACTTGCCCGCTGGGGGTGACAAGGATGTTGCCGGGCTTCAGGTCGCGATGGATCACGCCTTGCTTGTGGGCTTCCTCGAGGGCCGACGCCAGTTGGGTGGCGTGTTCAAGAAGCTCGGATTCACGCATCGGGCCTCGCGCCAGTTTGCTGGCCAAGGTTATCCCGGGGACGTACTCCATGACCAGAAAATCCACGTCGCCGTCTGCCTCAAAGCCGTGGAGGGTCCCGATGTTGGGATGATTTAGGCGGGCGAGGGTGAGAGCCTCTTTGCGGAAGCGGCGGCGGGCGGACTCGTCGCGCACGACGCTGGCGGGCAAAAGCTTAAGAGCAATTTCGCGTTGCAGGTGCTCGTCGTAGGCGCGATACACCACCCCCATCCCGCCTTCGCCGATTCGCTCCAGAAGGCGGTAATGACCGAGGGTCCGGCCGGAAATGGGTTGGGTGGCCATACTTCGTTCCTGGCGCTGAAAGTAGCACGGGTTGCGGCCCGGTGGCAGCCCGGAAGTGGCTGGGTGGAATTGTTACCCCCGGCGGAGGGAAAAGCAAGGCCAAATGTCGCTGAAAGGAGCGTTTTTCGCAGGTTTCTGAGCCCCTTTCCTGCCTGACTCAATCACCTTTCACAGCTGAGATCAGCTTTGAGAAATGTTCTTCAGGAGGGATTGAGTCCCAACGATCAAACCTGCTCCAGGGAGATTGCAGTGCAGTTCCGTTCTGGTAAGGATCTGCAATTCCCGCCATCCACCCTTCACCAGGTTCCCACGGCTTTGGGAACTCTCGGAATCGGAAGAGGTACACATCCCTCTCTGCCGTCGATTTCAACCGGAAATTTCTGCATCAGCTCAATCTCTTCCGGAGGTACTCCCAATTCCATGGGGTGACTTGCCCAGTTCACCAGCTCAGACGCGGCGAGCAGCTCCGGCGCTGACCACCTTTCCGGCATCAAGGATTCCATTTGCAATTCTCTTAGCTGGTTCCACTGTTTTTGCCTGGTCTGGTGACTGGCAGCAATCAACTCCAAGTCCGTTGCACCTACCGGTTCGAGGCGTCGGAGCAAAGACAGGGCAGCGAACAACTTAAGGAGCGGATCAGACAGCTTCAGGCTTTCCCGAAGCACGGAGGGAACATCTTCGCCAGGAAAATATCGCAAGAGGTCAATCAGCCACTCCAGTGGCGTTCTGACGGTCTGATACTCATCTCCGATCATCCATTCGATTTTGCTTGGGTCCTGTTGAAACGCTTTAGCCTCTTCGACCAACTTTTTCCAGATGTCCAGTACTGTGGGAACATGTTGAGCGAAGTTATCGATGTCAACTTCTGTTTCTGGCAGAGCTTAGAAAGCCTCTCGAAAATCTTAGAGTTCAACTCCGGGAGACGCGCCAAGTCGAGCAGACTGCTTATTGCAACCTGTCGTCTCGACCCATGTTGCTCTCGAACCTCCTGCATCAGTTGTTCAATGTCAGCCACAGGCATTTCCCTTACTCAAGGCCCAAGGGCCTTCCGTACTTCACCGCCAAATCGGCGGGAAAGACCTCCGATAATTGCGCGACAGTGAAACCACTGTTTCGGATCATGGGATCAATACTTTGGAGATCGAGGAGTTCGAAGCTCTTGACGCGATGGTTCAGTAACAAATGAGCCACCCGGTCTGTAATCAGAATGTGATTTGGCTTTGGCCAAACGACAAAGAAATCCTCACCCGTCCACTGGTTCCAATGAATCAATTGCTCGGCGTCCCTGAGGCCACTGTATTTTTTCCAATGGCACGCCGGGCAGCTTTTAACGACTTGAATCCCAGATTCGGGTCGTGCAATCCCCGCCCACCCTGTCACGATCAATTCTTGGTAATCATTCGACACTGCGCCGTCACGAAAACGTTACCGTCGCAGGCCGAAGTCGATATCCAGTAAAGCCGCCCCGCTCGAATTGATCGAGACCCTCCTTGTGAACGACAGATTCCCTCCCGGGAATCAAAGGCCAAATAATCAACTCGTCTCGCCTGTTGTGCTTCATTTCCAATGCGAGGTCACTGATTCGTCGGCTCCCCGAGTGATAAACATCAATTGGGCACTGATCTAGCTCTCCTGTTTCACGGGAGCACTTTTGCTATCATCAGCTAAAAGGAGCTCCGAGTGCGGCCTGTGCAAGTTGAAGTAGGTAACCGGTTCCATACAAGAAATGTGAATGTTAATCTGTGCGACCCGCTCTGTTCCCGGAACACCCTCTTCGGTTCATCCCTTAATTGAGAAATGTACGGGCGAGCTTTCCCGCCATCCTACATTTTCCCGTGAAACACATAAACTAGCTCAATCAGCAGGATCAAAACCACCATGGATTCCAGAACAAATGTGCGGGATTGGTGGAATTGGTCGATCAGGAAGCGGTAGAGGTCTTCGGCGGTGCGCAGTTTTTCTTTGGCCAGGCTTTTGTAGTCGGGGACGCCGATTTTGCTGGCGGCCAAACGGTAGAGGCGGGCGGAGAACATGTCGCTTAGGAACTTGATGGCGTTGTCGGCGCGCTCGGTGAGTTCCGTCACGTCGAGCAGAACTGTTTGCAGGCGTGAGGCTTCCTGCGGCAGGCGCCAGCGGCCGAACAGGGTGGACTTTTTCCCCAATGAATCGTAAACCACCGCCAGCTCTTGGGTGAGCAGGTCGTCATAGTAGCGGAATTCAAGCAACTGGGAGTTGGCGTATTCGAGCAGTTGCATAGTGGTCTCGGAGCCGGAAATGGAGTCGTAAACGAAGGCGGCATTCCATCCCAAGACGGCCACGTCGTTCGGGTAGTAGGACATCGCGGACTGCAAGACTTCACTGCGTTCGCCATCAGAGAGGGCGGCATTCTCTCCGCGGACAACCTGGGCGATTTGCTGACCACAGGAGCTGAGAAGCTGAGTAGCAGGGGGGGTGCCGCTGATTTCGCGCATGAAGAAAATAAAGTAATCTTCGCTGAGCCACTTTTCGTACGGCTTGATGAGCGCAGACCGGGTGCGCTCGACCTTCTCTTTGGCGATGGTCTCAGCACGGGTCTGCAACTCGGTTTCTGAGATCCAGCGGCACGAAAGCGCGATTAAGTCCTGCCATTCGCCGGCAAACGGGAACTCAAACAGAACACTTACGACGCCATAGTCGTAATACTTGATTCGCACTTGCGCGTCGGGGTGGCCTGGGAGCTGCGCGTCTTCGACCACCGGAGGCCGCTCGAAGAACAGCTGCTCGGCGGCGGCGTGCTTCATGCCTTCTCCCAGCCGGCGGGCGCCCAGAATAGAGCGCAGTTCATCCAGCCGCATTTCTTCGCAGACGTCGAAGAGGAACAGGCCGACGGCCGAGCCGCGCAGGGTCGGATTGGAACCGGAACTCACAGGCGAACCAGTCTATCGCGAGACGGGGGTATCAGGTTTCCGCGTTGGTTGACCAGAAAGTGGCAGATCGGGTGAACCCCTCCGGAGGTGCCGCCGGGAACGCAATGCGAAGTATTCGTTCATGGGGCGATCGTCCTGCAGTGGTGGAGCGCCGGGCGAAGCAGCGATCATTCGGCTTAAGGGAAATTCGTTGCCCAATAGAATTTCGAACTGACCTTCAGGCGTGGTCTTGGGGCCCCACTCAACAAAATCGCTGGCCGCAGCAGCGGGAAGTTTTTCCGCTAACTGGCGCGCGCTCATCTCCGGCAATTGCCAATCGCTGGCCAGGAAGTGATACCCGGTGCCATTCAGCGAGTGAAAGACCCGGACGTACGCAAACGACTGCTGAATGGCTTGCGCCACCGAGGAGCGAACGAGCCGGTCGTCAATCGCCGGCAGCCATTGCTGCAGAACCCCATGTGGGGTCAGGTGCCTCTTGGCAAGGGCGTAAAACTCTTCGGAATAAAGCA
>WNFG01002291.1_pt1 | contig 16027 bp, 12 predicted proteins | sample 5400431 | NCBI WGS metagenome assembly WNFG01 (sample SAMN13153346, study PRJNA577476) | soil metagenome | isolation source: 120 cm saprolite under Douglas fir tree site 2 hole 3 replicate 2 | place: USA:California | collected 2015-04-18 | reverse complement strand
TGCGCGCCGTGGCGTAGACCTTCCTCACGCCCCGGGTCAGGAGCGCTTCCGTCAGTGCTCGCCCGATGCCGCGGTTGGCGCCCGTCACCAGGGCGACCGCTCCTTCGATTCTCTGTGCGTTCATCGTCTCTTCCTTTCTGTTGGTTGACAGGTCGTCTACTGAGATGAGGGACTTAACGCCGGGCTTCGAACGATGGGAGCTACAAGTGTGACGGGATTCCGATGGACTCGCTGATCAATCACCGAGCCCGAGCCGCCGCAGGAGCATCTGCCTCACCTGGTCGGGCAAGGCGGGGGCTGCGCCGCGCCGTCCATTCACTCGCTCGCGTGGCGAGGCCGTGCCGCTGAAACCGCTGCCGTTCCCAAGCTCGGGGACCGCCAGGAAGGCCGAGTATTCGTTCGTGGTCGGATTGAACGCCTGGCCGGTGATCCGCCCGAGATCGTTGATGTCGCCCGCGGCGTAGATCTGGTCGCTGTAACCGGGCGCGACGAGCGAGTTCAGGTCGGTCATGGCGCCGTTCTGCCAAAGGAAGCCGCGGCAGCTGGCAAAACCCGCGGTACAGGAGATCCCGACGACCTGCCGCCAGTTGTTGATTCCGAGGGCCTGGCTGAATGCATCGCCCGCGAGCGTGCCGAGGTCCCGGATGCCATCTCGCCTGGGCAAATGGATCGAAGGTCGACTCCCTCGAAGCCGAGGAGCTGGTGCTCTCGCTGCTCCGATGGGCGCTAGCCGAGGACGCTCCGCTCCATCCGCCGGCCCGATCGACGCGGCGGCTCCTCGTGCGAACCAAAGCCTATCTCGAGTCCCAGTTCGCGCAGCCCATCCACCTCGCCTACGTGGGGCGCGCGGTAGGCGCCTCGCCTGCCTACCTCACGTATCTGTTTCGTCGGGTCGAAGGCGTACCGCTGCACCGATACCTGACGCAGCTGCGCCTTGCGCGCGCACTCGTCGAGCTGCCGCACACCGACGATCTTACGGCGCTGGCGCTCGATGTCGGGTTCTCGAGCCACAGTCACTTTTCCGCGAGCTTCCAGCGCGCCTTCCGCATGACGCCGACCGAGTTCCGAGGATGTCGCGCTGTCGGTTGCGTCCGTCAGTCATCTAGACGCGCGAGGCGCGCGGCGTGGCGTCATTCCTGTTCTTCGTCGTCTCCGCCGTCTTCGCCGATCTGCGGGTACTCCAGCCAAACGCCTTTCACCGGGCGCTGCTTCACACCGCGCTTCGACCAGTCGCAGACGCCGTCCGGAAAGATGGCCAGTAGCCGCGCCTTCTGCGCCGCGTTGAAGCCGACAGCGTAGTCCCTGGAGTCGATCGGCTTCAGCTGGCACTTGAGGATGTCACCTGCGAGCGTCCCGCCCGCCTCGATGCGCACGGTCGAGTAGATGGGGAAGAGCGAATTGCACACGCTCGGGCCGCTGCGCGTGAAGGTCTCGTCGTGCCTGGTGCCGTTCGCCTCCCAGCACCCGTCTTTCACCCAGGCGGGCTTGTTGCGGATGACCTTGGTGGCGTACGAGTCGCGGGACGTGTCCGCGCGGATGTTCTCCAGCCATTCGTTGAGGGCGCGCAACGCCAGCTGCGGGATGTTGACTCCCGCGGCCCCGAGTCGCGGCGTGAGCCAGTTGACTTCGTTGACGACTGTCCCGTTCGCCTTCTTCAACCGCTCGAGCTTCGCGAAGGTCCGCACGCGGGTGTGGATGTCGATGACCGCGTCCGTATAGTTGCGCGTGTCGATGATCGGGAGCGTCAGATTCTGTCCCGAAGTCACCACGCCATTGCGATAGGCGATATCGAGCCCCCGTAGGTTCGCCTCGGTACGATCGGGAACGTTGTTGCCATCGACGTCGATCCCTCCGATCTTCTCGTTGAGGTCGAGGAATTCGTCCGGCGTGATCTGCCCGTTGTTCAGGGCGTTGAGCCCATACTGGACGCCCACGTTGTCGAAGACGGTCCTGGCGAAGCCCGTGTTTGGGTCGAAGCCGAAGATGTTGATCATCCCGTCCGTGAAGGTGCCGCGGGCGCCGCCGGGATTGGTGGTGGGATCGTAGCGGACTGCCCGAGGGACGATCGGATCGAAGCCGTTGAATGGACTGACCCAGATATGGGCGAAGGCGTTCCAACTGGGCTTGCACGTGGTTCCGGCGACCCCTCCCACGGTGGTTCCTGCCGGATAGCCATCGACCTTCGATCGGCGCGCAGGCGGCCAGTTTGCGGGGTTGGCGATGTTGTCGAAGTAATTGTTGAGCAAGCCGCAGTCGGTCACGTCCGGCAGGATGGAGACGAGGTCCGAGTAGGAGATGCCCGGCGTGATGGCGTCGAGGAGGCCGGGATAGTTCTGGGCGATGAAATGCTGTTGCATGGACCCGCCCGAGCCCCCGGAGCCGATCGTGAACCTGGGCACCCCGTAGCGCTTGGTGAAGTGTTCCTTGATCATCGTCATGGTCTCGGCCGAGACGACGAAGTTGCAGCCGGTCCCCAGCGTGTTGCGGGTCCCGAAAGCAACGGCAAAACCGAGGCTCAGAGGATCGTTCGCAAGGGCGGAGTTGACCGCGTTCCGGCCGGACCGGAAGGCGGGACCGCAGCCGCCGCCGAAGGGGAAGCTGAGCTTCCCGCTCCATCCCGCGCCGGGTTTCTTGCCTCCCGGCGACCAGGGATTCCGGATCGGGTTCGTCGGGTCATCGATGATGGCGATGCGGTAAATCGACTCGTTGATGGTGCCCGACTCCACCCGCACGATGTAGTCGACGGAGCGGCCGTCGATGGTCGTCGTCTGCACCAGGTCCGAGGGAAACGGCCGGCTGAGCGACGCCAGCGGCTTGAACGTGTCGTTCGACGCCCGGTAGAACCACTCGTAGATTGTGGGCGCGACGCATGGTCCCGAAACTGGCGCCGGCCCCAGGCCCGAGGCAGCGGTCTCGCAAATCCACGGGCTCTGGTGTGGGCCGCCGAAAATCGGCCCCGAGCTGGGCGAGTTGCGGATGGCGAGGCGGGCGTGGCGGGAAGGCGTGTCCGCCGTGAGCAAGTTCTCGCCGTCCCTCAGGCCAGTGACCAGGCCGACGATCGCGTTGCCGGTGCTGTCCGGCAGGAAGGCGGGAGTGACGTCGGCGCCGTTCAGGCGAACCTCCACGTCGGAGAGCGCAACCGTTCGGGGAGCGTCGATGCGCACGACCACGTCCCCTCCGTTGACGAACTTCGCCCGGGTCGAGATGGTGGCGATGGACAGGTCTTCGTCGGACTCCTGATCGGCGACCGCCGGCGCGCTGAAGACGAGGAGACCGAGCAATGCGAGACATGACGGTGCGAGTCGGTCTCGGGATTGTGAGCGCAACCAGGCCATTTTCGTCCTCCTGCCCTTCTTTGGGTCAAGGCATGACAAGACACGGTTCGAAGAAGGCAAGGTATGAAGGACGGCGTTGGGTAGGTCTTTCAGAATCTTGCCGCCGAATGTCAAAATCTTGTCAGGCCGCGCGCACCGGGTCGCGGGTGACCAGCACCAGTCCGAGCGCGATGACGGCGAGCCCCACGCCGTCGAGCGCGGTGAGCCGCTCGCCGAGGAGCAGCGCGCCGAGCAGCAGCCCGAACACCGGAGTGAGGAAGTAGAAGGCGCTGACGCGGCTCGCGTCGCCGTGCCTGAGCAGCCAGAACCAGAGCAGCGAGGCGCCGATGCTCATCACCAGGACCAGCCAGACGAGCGAGATCACTACCGGCGCCGGGAACGGGACCCGCGGCGCTCCCTCGAGGAACAGCGCGGCGGGCACCAGGAGAACGCTCGCCGAGGCGAGTTGGACGGCGTTGACCATCAGGGGATGCGGCACGTCCTTCATCCGCTTGAAGATCACCGTCGAGGCCACCAGGGCGGCGACCCCCGCGAGCGAGAGCAGCACGTCCTGTGGCCGCGCCGCCTGGGTGCCGGCGCGGGCATGCATGGAAACCACCACTCCGGAGAAGCCGAGCAACATGCCGGTGAGCTTGCGCGGCGTGATGGGCTCGCCGAGCAGGCGGGGGGCGATCAGGGCGAGGAGGAGCGGGTTGGTGCTGGCGATGATCGCGCCCATGCCGGAGCTGAGGTGCTTGAGCGCGGTGTAGTTGAGGCCGAGGTACAGCGCGTTCCCGGTGAGCCCGAGCAGCGCGAGCTGCACCCACTGCACGCGCCGCGCCGGCAGGGGGATGCCGACGGCCCGGGTGCCGAGCAGCAGCAGCCCACCGGCGAGCCCGAAGCGCACCACCAGGATCCACAGCGGCGGCCCGCTGGTCGAGACGACACGGCTGGGAACGAAAGCCGAGGCCCAAAGAAAGACGTAGAGGAGGGCCAGGGCGGTCCCCAGCGTGCCACCCGCGCGGTGCGAGCTCATGGCGCGGTTTCTATGCGCGGCGCCCGAATCCGGCTGCAGGAAATCAGGGCGCCCCCGCAGGCTGCGCGAGGGCGCCCACGGCCGTGGCCTGGCTAGAGGCCGCTCAGGCAGCCGTTGAGCCCGCTCCCGTTCGGGTAGCCGGTGTTGGCGGTGTACGCGGCGTTCGACCATTCGCCCTGGATTTTCCACTGCGACCCGTTGACGAACGTGACCAGCGGCGCGCCGAACGTCCACGCGCACTTGTCGCCGTTCTCCTGGCCGCTCCCGTCGTACCAGCCGCCGTTGCGCGGGTCGGTCATCGCCTCGGCGAGCTCGTGGCCGCTCACGTTGGACAGCGCGGCCAGGCCCTGCGAGTGCAGGCCCGAGGTGTCCTGGGGGTCGCAACCCGGATCGCCGTCGAGGTTCCAGAAGAACGCGAACTGCACCGGGGTGGTGCCGCAGCTGCCGAAAGAGTGATACGCGCAGTAGCCGGCGTTGCCGCGGGGCAGGTCGGTATAGACGGCGTAGTACCCATTGGCGACTGGGTTGGTGATCACCTTGCAAACCTCGGCCAGGATGTTGCTGGTCCTGCTGCCGCCCGATGCCGCCGAGGTATCGACGTGGTGGCCCAGGTAGCTCGTGTTGCCGGAAACCTGGCCGTTGGTGCCGGTGTACTCGGTGCACGTCTTGGCGTAATTCGACCCGCCGAAGCCGGTGTACCAGGAGTCGAGCCCGGTCATCTTGTCGCCGCTGTAGCCGGCCCAACTGGTGCCCCAGAAGATTGCCGCGGTGGAGGCGGTGACCATGATCTCGCCGTTGTGCCAGATCATCAGGGGCGAGCCGCCGCCGCCCCCAGGCTTCGCGCCGCGGGCGTAGTGGATCCCGAGCATGGGCGGCTCGCCGTGGCCTCCGCCGATGGTTTCGAGATCCGTGCTTGCTGCCGGACCGTTCGCGGCGGAAAGAGCCGGAGAGGTGGACTGGGTTCCGCCGCACGCGACCGCGGCGAGCACGAGAAGGAGCGCCTTTTTCATCGGATGGACCTCCAGGGGCTGCGGGTGATTGGCGCTGCCATCCAAGGTTGGAGCGGCGTTCGAATGCGAGGGGCAGCGTCGGCAGCACCGTTAGCAGAGCGCTTCCGCGGCATTCAGTCGATTGGGAATCGATTGAACGGCAATCAACACGATTTGCGGAATGGCTCGCCCGCTGGCCGCTGGGGCCAGCGCGCTGGCCGCTGCTTCGTCTGCGTCAACTCATCGTGACATCAAGACCGGGAGGTCCGCCTCGTGCAGGACCGTCCGTGTGACGCCACCGACAATCCACTCGCTCAAGTGGGAGTGGCCATAGGCGCCCATCACGACGAGATCAGCGCCGAGAGCGGCAGCCTGCGACAGCAGAACACGGCCCACGTCTTCGCCACCGGACGACAGGCGTCGTACTTCCACTTGCACGCCGTGACGCGCCAGGTAGCGCGCGATATCCGCCCCCGGCTCCTCTCCGTGAGCCGCCCGGTGGCGCTCAGGATCGACGATCGAAACCTCGACCGCCTCGGCCCTCACCAGCAATGGCAGGGCGTCCGCCACCGCCCGCACGGCTTCGCGCGCGGCGTTCCATCCCACCAGGATGCGGCGGCCCCGGGATGCCGTGCCACCTGGCGGGAGCACGATGACCGGCCGGCCGGAGGTCAGGACGAGGGACTCCACCAGGCCGGGAGGGCCCGCCGTCCGGTCCGCAGAGTCCGGGCGGGCAACCACCGCCAGGTCCGCATAGTGCGCGTGCACCTCGACGTCCTCGCTCAAGTAGGGCACCGACCTCCACTCCGACCGGATCCCGTAACGACGGACGATGTCGTCGAACAGGGCGCGGTGGCCGGCCTCGATCCCCTCGAGTTGTACCCGGTGCGCCTCGATCACCCTCTGGATGCCCGTGCCGCGGGCGAACATTTCCGGCGGAGTAGATGCGGAAGGCGGCTGCATGAATACGGCGGTCAGGTGAGCGCCGTGCTCCTGAGCGAGCTCGCCAGCCAACTCCAGGATGCCGGCAGTCTCGGTCTGCCCATCGACGAAGACGACGATTTCCCCGAATTGACCGAGCGCCGCTCCCCGCATCTCGAGGCTGTCGCGCCGGCCCAATGAATGCGCTGTGGGGGTTTCATCATCGAGCGATGCAGTCGGGCGTTGTGGCGTGTCCATGCTGAGCTCCTCTGGTTGGGCTCGTGCTGGCTGCTCCTCCAGAAGAGATGCAGGCGGGTGCCTCGGCGATTCACTCGGTCGTCGTCTCCAGGTCGTGGAGCCGTGCGAGGCTGCGTGACGTCAGGGCTAGGTACAATCACGTTGACACCCCGAGATGCGAGTTCAGCTTCCATATCACCGAGCAAAAATCGCTGCGCTTCCTCTCGCCGTCTCAATATTGCATCCAAGTGGCAAAGCGTGAGTCCACGCGCAAATACGTGAGCCTGTTCCCCCGAACAGAGTTCGGCGATTGGCCGCATTTCCTTGGGAATCCAAGCCAACTCCCCGGTCCACGGCATTTTCCGCACGGCCTCGTGCACTTCCTCGACATTGTCCATGAAGTGCAAGTGGTCGGCTCGGCGCAAGATCACCATTCGTTTGGTTGCCGGGGTCCTTTCGAATAGTTCGTACATTCCGGCTAATGGCAGCGAGATATCGTTCTCGGCGACGAGATACAGTGTCGGAACGTCACGACCCCAGGTGAAAGCAAGCTTCACGCGAAGGATTCCCGGCTTCGGCTGGGAGCTTCCGCCTGGCGCGAGCGCCACCACCGCGCGAATACGCGACTCAACCTCAGTTGCGGCGAGTGCCGTCCAACCTCCGAAGCTGTGTCCCACGATTCCAATCCGAGCAGGATCAAGATTGGTTTCCGAATCCCGCGCCGCGACGCTGAATAGAAGGTCGAGGAGAAAGCGTATATCAGGCACACGGTTCGCAATGACAGCTTCCAATCGCGCAGTTTTTTGCTCGTCGGTCTCGCCATTCCTGCGCGCCAGCTCCACTGCGACCACCTCGGAGTGATCCAATGCCGCGACGACATATCCGTGACTGCTCAAATGAGTACAAAGAAACGTGGCTGCCCGCCGGTGTCCGCCACTAGCATGCGAGAAAATGATCAGCGGCCAGGTTCCGGGCTTGGCTGCGGCATTGCGTACAGCCATTTGCCGCCGCGGTGTGTCGCTTGACGGGACTGTGAAGGAGTCCTGGGTTTCTGGCGCGACATCCTGGCCTTCGTATTGCGCAGCCGCGGGATACCAGATCTCACAAGGGAACAGGCGGTCCCGCACCGTATCAAGTGCCTGGATGGCACGCACACCGACGGGAAATCGGCCCCGGCCGAATGGATCGTACGCGTCCGTCCGGGGTACCATCGGTCGCCTTCCTCTCCTTGCTGCCGACGATAGCAGCCTGGAGATCGCAGTGCACCGCGCAGCGGGGCGGGGGACTATTCGGCGGCTTGAAGGAGCCGGGCTGCCTCCTCGTGCTTGTTCTTCAGTGCCAGGTCGCGTGGCGTGCCGAACTTCTCGCTCGCTGCCCCCCGCTCCGCGCCGGCCGCGAGCAGCATACGGATCAGCTCCACATCGCCCGACGCGGCGGCCTCGTGCAGCGCGGTGATGCCCTCGGACTGGCGCGCGTTCACGTCGGCGCCCCGCGCCAGCAGCACCTTGGCGACGCCGCGGCTGGAGGTGAGCAGCGCTACCTGAAGGGGCGTGTTGTCGAACTTGTTCTTCGCGCGCGAGTTCACCTCCGCTCCCGCATCGAGGAGCGCCGAGGCGGCCGCCGCGTTGTCGGCGAACGCCGCGTAGTGAAGCGGGGTCCACCCGTTGGTGGCCCGCGCGCGAACGAAGTCGCGGTCCTTTGCGATCTCCGCCCGCACCTGCTCTGCCGTCCCCACCGCGCAAATCTCGAACGGCGACAGCGGCGGATTGTGGCGCAGGATCGCATCGAGTACGCGGTTCTCCTTGCGGGGTATGAACCCTTCGCCCTTGCGCGCTCCCAGCGCGGCGGAGACGGCCGACGCTCCCTTCTCGTCGCGCGCCCCGACGAGCGATTGGTCCTTCGTCAGCAACTTCTCCACTTGCGCGACGTTCTGGGCGTGGATGGCGGAAAAGAGATCGGCGGCGAGCAGCAGTGCAGCGGTCATGGTGTGTTCCTCCTCTTCGCAAGCCATAGCGGGCGCGGCCGGGGCGCCGCATCGTCCCGAGGCGCCGCGCCGTGTCTGGTCCTTCCGGCCCATGCGGCGCGCGGCGGGAACGGCGTATGCTCCCACGATGACCCGCGAGGTGCGGCGGCTCTTGATCGTCTCCGGCCCCGTGGTGTGGCTGATGGTCGGCGCGCCCGTGTATTTGCGCGGCTCGCCCGAACCCTGGCGCCTGGCGGCCTGGGCGGCGGCGTACCTGGCTTTCGGCACGGCGCTGTGGATCGCGCTGCGCAGCGGCCGCCTCTTCTGGCTCTTCCCGCAGGTCGCGGCGGTGGTCGCGCTGGTCCTGATCATGTGCGACGGCTTCGAAGGCGCGCTCCTCGTGCTGGTGGCGCTGCAGCTGGGCGGGCGCGTCCGGCGGAGCGCGGGGCTGCTAGCCATCGCCACGCAGAGCGCCGCGCTGGGTGTGGCCATCGGTCTGCACTGGTCGCCCGCCGCGGCGCTCCTGCTCACGCCGCCGTACCTCGGGTTCCAGTTGCTCGCTTTCTTCGCCGCGGAAGGGATGGCGCGGCTCGAGGCGGCGGAAGCGCTGCAGCTGGAGAACGGGCGCCTCGAGGAGCGCCTGCGCATCTCGCGCGAGCTGCACGACCGCCTCGGGCACCACCTCACTGCGCTCAACCTGCACCTCGAGGTGGCGGCGCGCGCCGGAAATGCCGAGGCGCTCGAGGTGGCGCGCGGCGTGGCGAAGGGGCTGCTCAAGGAGGTGCGCGCCACGGTGGAGGAGCTGCGCGAACCGGAGCGCATCGACCTGTGCGGCGCGCTGCGCACGCTGGCGGAGGGGCTGCCCAGCCCGCGCGTGCACGTGAGCGCGCCGGAGTCGCTGCTCTTGCGCGATCCGCGGCCGGCGCTGGCGGTCCTGCGATGCGCGCAGGAGATCGTCACCAACGCCGCCCGCCATGCCGGCGCGCAGAACCTCTGGCTCGAGCTGGCGCAGCGCGACGGAATGCTGGAGCTGAAAGCCCGCGACGACGGCCGCGGCTCCGCCGAGCTGCGCCCCGGCAACGGCCTGCGCGGCATGCGCGAGCGGCTGGAGAGCGAAGGCGGCGTCCTCTCGGTCGAGACCGCCGAGGGCAGGGGATTCTCGCTGCGCGCGACGTTGCCCCTGCGGAGGCTTCCGTGATCCGCGTCTGCGTGGTGGAGAACGAGACGCTCGTGCGCGAGGGCCTGCGCAGGGTGCTCGAGCTCGACGGCGGGATCGAGGTGGCCGGTGAGGCCCGCGACGGCGTGGAGGCGCTGGAGGTGATGGCGTCGCTGCGGCCCGACGTGGCGCTGCTCGACATGCGCATGCCGCGCCTCGACGGCGTGGGGGTGCTCGAGGCGCTGCGCTCGCGGCCGGACGCGACGCCGTGCCTGGTGCTGACGACCTTCGACGACTCGGACGCCTTCCTCGCCGCCGTCCGCGCCGGCGCGCGCGGCTACCTGCTCAAGGACGCCTCGCCGGAAGAGCTGGCGGAAGCCATCCGCTGCGTCGCGGCCGGTGGCACCTGGCTCAAGCCGGCGATGACCGACAGCGTGCTGCGCGCGCTCCGCGACGGACGAGCCGAGCCGGAGGCCGACGAGAAGTTGACCGAACGCGAAGTGGAGGTCCTGCGCCTGCTCGCCGGTGGCTATTCGAATCGCGAGATCGGCACGGCGCTCGGCGTGGCGGAGCGGACCGTGAAGAACCACGTCTCGAGCATCCTCGCCAAGCTGTGGGTCCGCGACCGCACGCGGGCCGTGCTCAAGGCGATCTCAATAGGGTTGATCTAGGGGCAATACCTCTCGAAACGTTAACGAAGGAATGTCGCTCACATGGATGCTCTGGGGCGAGCGCGTGGTGCGCTCGGTCGCCAACCTCACCAGCCGCGACGGCGAGGAGTTTCTCGCGCTGGCCGCGCGCCTTCTGCTGCAGACGCGCGTGCAGCAGTTTCCCCTCGAGCAGGCGAACGAGGCGCTCGCGGGCTCTGCGCGAGGGCCGCATCACCGGCGCGGCGGTGATGGTGCCCTGAGCGCCACCACTCAAGGCCCGGGAGAAGCATAAAAGACGAGGTTCAGCCGGAGCCCCGCTGACCAGGCGTGCTCAGCACCCCACAATGGTCGCGGGGCATGGTGGTAACTGACACCCAGCTCAGGGCTCAGGGCGAACTGGCGCGCGACGCGCACGTCGTAGGAAAGCCCGGCGACCACAGCGGGACCTACGTCCGAATTGTAAGGGCCGAGGGTCGAATAGACACCGCCGAACCCGAACCCCAGGTTCAGGTTGAGGCCGTTCCCTGCCGGATCACCAACGAGCAATGTCTGCGCGCGCAGCGTCACCAGCCAGTTCGTGCTCTCCGCGGTCGGGTAAAAGCCATTGTATGTGCCGAAGTCTGCAAAGATTTGAAGCCGGTCCGAAAAGCCATAACCCAGGCGAAAGCCGAGATCGAGCGCGCCGGCGGCGCCCGGCTCGGAGAGATGCAGGGCGCCGCCACCAGCTCCGAAGCTGAAATACAAGTCTTCGCGCGCGTCGTGATGGAGTGGCTCGTAGAGAGTGCCGCGCACTGAGGTCGACTCGCCCGACTTCGATCCCGGCGTGGAAGAACGCGGCGCCAATTGCGCGAGCAGGTCGCGACAGCGCGAAACCGCGGAGAACCCGGACATCGCCGACTGCCCATAGGCGATGCTAGCCAGCAGGCCGAGGGCGCTGGCCGCGAGGTAGAGGTTCCTCAGTCCCACGTAATCGGTACGGTATCCGACCAGGACGCTGAACACGTACAGGGAGGGTGCGCCAGCGATCAGGGCGCCAGCCGTGTCCGCGACGGGAGCGGCGAAGCTGCTGGTGCATTCCACGTCGCGGTCATCCGTGAGCCGGTCCGGTGGTTGTTGAACGCCCAAGTGCGAGCAGGCAATAGTGGCCAGAAGCAACGATAGCGGACCCCGCGACCATGACGAAACAGACGGTGGGGTCAATGAGGGGCGTTCTGCCAACTCGGTGCCTCCTTCCTGCTTGGACCGAGAGTAGCGTAGCATCCCGCGGGCCCATCAACTGCGACACGCGTTCGATCCCCAAGCGCTGCCTTCGATCGAGAAGAGTCGTCGAACCGTTGCGCGGCCACGCGACGCTCGCGGCGATAGCCGGATGCAACCCGAGACCATTGGCGTAGATGAAGGAGGCTCCGTCGAGGTTGACGGAAGAACTCGTTTTCGGATCCAAAAGGTCGGTTGTTCTGCCTATCCCATCCCCTCGCCCGCGCCGAGCGCAGCCGGTAGCGCGCGCCCGCCCGCACGCACCAGCCGCGCCCGAGCAATCCGCTCACGGGCGCCGCTTCGGCGGCGACCGGCACCCAGACGTTGAGCCCCAGAGGCTCCCCGCGCTTCGATGCCGCGCTCAAGGCGGGAAAGGTGGCCGAGGGGCAATGTGCCACGGTCGCACGTCTCATACAGAGTCGAACAGACGAGACCATGACCCTGACAACCCTGACCAGATCATCGTCAGATAACCCAGCCTTGGTGTAGCCTGCCGCCCTGGTCTGAGACCATGCACGAGACGTGCGCTGCCCGGCTCACGCTCAAGCTGTGAGCCACAGCTCTAGGGGGCTACAGCTTCGGCCGCCACGTCACGCCCGCGCTCATCAGGTGCACGTGCGTGTCGTACGAGCCGGGGAAAGCTTCCACGCCGGTAGCGGTCACTTTGTCGAAGAGAGCGAACTGGTAGGCCGCGTCGACGCGCAGACCCTGGATGAACTCGTACCCCGCGCCCACCGAGAACGCCCAGCTTTTGCCGTCGGTCAGCGTGGGCGAGACGAAGGCGCCCGGTTGATCGGAGATGCTCCGCAGCGCGCCCGCGCGCAGCGTGAGCGCGGGAAGGAACGAGGGCTTGGTGTACTCGACGCCTAGCCGGTACACCCAGGCGTTGTGGTACTCGCGCGGCACCGTGATGACGAGGCCCTTGTCGCCGACGTAAGTGTCCGACCGGTACACGCGCCACCGCTCGAGGTTCCAACTCCCCATCACCTTGACGTTGGGGACCACGTCGTACGCGGCGCCGAGGTACAGATCGTTGGGCAGCGTGATTTGCTCCGTCGCGGCCTGGTCCTGCAGCACCGAAGCGTAGCTCGCCGGCACGTTGTCGAAATGGGCGTGCCCCGAGAGCGTCATCGGCGCCTGGTGCCGATAATCGATCCCCAAGGTGAGCGGGACGCCCGGCACGTGAAACTCGCCCGACAGCCCGTAAGACAGCCTGTGGCCCGAGAGCCCAAGCGAGGCGAGCCCTGTCGAGCTGATGAAGTTGAGCTCCTGCGAGAGCGACTCCTGGACCCGGTAATAGAGGAGGCTCGCGCCCACCTTCACCCATTCGAGGGGCTGCAGCGCGAAGCCGCCCTGCCAGAGGAACGCCTTCTGGTCCACGGTCTGGATCCGCGCCGACCCGGCCCAGTGCGACGGCCAGATCAGCGATCCGCCGCCGGGCACGAGGAACGCAAGTCCCACCCCGTACGGCATGCCGTTGGGAAGCTTGGAGCCCCACGCCACCGCGATCTCCGGCGGAAAGTTGGCCCTCGGTTGCAGCGAGGCCGATCCCAGCGTGGGGTCCGACCAGTTGGTGCGGTTGTAGAGCATCTCGAGGCTGGCGGAGATGCCTAGCCCCTCCTGGCCGGCGAGCGCGGCGATGTTCTGCTTGGCGGCTTCGGGGCCGGTCTGCGCCGCCACGTCGGCTTGCGAGAGCCCCAGGTCGCGCGCGTTCTCGTTGGGAATGGCGTACCCGCCGGCGAGGGCCGACAGAGGGGCGAGGAGGACAGCAGCGGTCAGAATGCGCATGTGGCCTCGCTTCAGGGAAGCACGGTGAGGGAGTTGGGCTGCGTTCCGGCGAGGAGGAATTTGGCCGCGTCGAGTTGCGCCTGGGTGGTCATGGCCGTGTCGGCCCAGTCGGTGAGGAAACCGTGGCTTACGGCGGAGGCGGGGATGTTGGTGCCTCCGGGAGCGGGACAGGCCCCCAGGGCCGCCGGCGTGGGCGGGGCGGTGCCCTTGTAGAACAACTCGAAGGTGCCGGGACCGCCGAAGCCGGTTGCGCCGAGCAGCGGCCCGGTGCCGGCGTTCGCGTCGAGGATGAAGTTGAACGGGTTGGGCACCACCTGATCGCAGAACGCCGCCTGCGCCAGGACGGCCTTGGGAATCTGGTTGCCCGTGCCGAGCAGGTTGGGCAGCGTGTTCGACTGCAGGTGGCCGGCGAAGTTCACCGGCTCGGCGGGGTCGAGGACGGTCTTCGCCACGGTGAGGAACTGCAGATACTTCGCCGTGCCGGGCACGATGCCGAGCCCCGCCAGCAGCGCATTGGTGGTGGCGACGAACGCCGGCGAGTTGGTGAAGACGTCCACGACGGTGCCGCCGCCTACGTTGAACACTGCTGCGGAGATGCGCGGGTTCGCCGCCACGTCGGCAACGCCCTGGATCGACCCCAGGGACTGACCCGCGAAGTAGATCTTCGTCGGATCGATGATGACTCCAGTGCCCAGCGTTCCATTCCTCAGCGCCATGTGATCGAAGACGCTGTGGCCGGTGGGGAAAACGCTGGGCGCGAACGCGATGGCCCGCACGAGCTGCGACTGGTCGATGATGTCCTGCCGGAACGTGTCCCGCGTGCGGAAGAAGTTCGCGGTCACCAGGTAGTTCGAGGACACCACCGGGATGCCGTCGGCGCCGCTCCAGCAGCCGCCCGTGCAGCTGCTCATGGCAGCCACCCTGACGAATTTGTGCGGGCAGGCGCCGGGAGGGTTGGCGTCGCCCTGCGCGCCTGGGGGAAGCAGCGTGACGCAAGCCTCCGGCGTGCCGGCGTTGTCCACGCACATGGGGACGGTGGTGCCCTGGACGGTGATGGTGGTCTGCCCGCCGGTGCAGAGCGAGCGATCGCCGTGCTTGGCCGCGTCGATGGCCACCACCGTCATGCCCTGCGCGGCGAATCCGTCGGCCACCTGAAGCATGTTGGCGCGGCCCCCGCCGAGCCCGTGCCGGAACACGACCATGGGCGAACACTTGCCGAAGGGCGCGAGGGGCCCGGCGCAAGCCGGCACATTTGCATTGGTCGACTTCGGCGTGGCGATGAGCACGTTGATGAGCACGGCCACCGCTCCCGCGGGGTTGGGCTTGAACGCGCCCGTCGCGGGATCGAGCAGATCGAACGTCAAGATGGTGGTTTCGAGGATCTCGTCGATGTTGTTCGGAGCGGGCATCTTGGAGCCGTCGATACCGAACTTGAGAAACGCCGCCGCCGGCGTCTCGGCGATGACCGCGCCGGGGGACGCGGTCGCGCCCGTCGAGTAGGGGAAAGCCCCAAGTTGCGCCGCCGTGCTCAAAATGGTCTGCGTGTGGAACGTGTAGGCCATCGCCACGTGCCCCGCCGCAATCCCGTTGGTCGCGGCCGCTGCCAGCACCGGCTTCAGCTTGAGGCGCATGACTTCCAGCCCGCCGGCCGTCGCGTCGTCGATGCCGATGAGTTGCGAGCGCGTGCCGTCGAAGAGCGGGTTCTGGAACTGGAGGATCTTCGCCACCGTGCCGGCCGCGAGCGCATTGCCGGCCTTGTCCTTGACGCCGTCGCTGATCACCACCGCGTAGTCGGTCGCGTCCTTGAGCGGGCGCGTGCGGAACACGGAGGTCGGGTCGCCCGACGTCGCGCCCGCCGGCTGTAGCGCGATCACCGGTGAGAGCGCGTTGGGGATGTCCGAGCACGACGAGGTCATCTCGCAGGGCTCGGTGAGATACGAGCTGGCGCTCACCAGCACGGGCGCCGCGGCATTGGTCAAGTCGTAGAGCTGCACGGTCGAAGGCAGAACGGTCTTCGCCTGCACCAGATCGGAGGTGGCTGCGAGGATAGCGCCCGTGGTGGCGAAGCCGTCGAGCGTCGCGAATCCCGCCGCCGCCGCGTTCACGAGGCCGCGCGAATCGCGGCAGACGCCTGCCGGGTCGAGCTTGCCTCCCGCCAGCGTGCAGGCAGCGAGCGGCGTGAGCTTGCCGCCCACCGGATCGCGCAGCAGATCGATGGGCAGCGGAACCAGTCCGCGCCCCGCGTCGAGCTGCACCTGCGTGGCGATCGGCGCGACGGGGAAGGTGGCCATGACGGCCAGCTCCTGCTGCGGGAAGACCTGGCTTACCCCTTTGAACGCTGCCTGGTAGCTGAGGATGATCGCGTCGAGCTGGACCGCCAGCGCTTTGGCCTGCGCGGTCGATCCGGTCTGCGCGCGCAGCAGCGCCAGGTTCTGCTCCGTGTTGAGCTGTTGCCCCTGCGCGATGAGATAGAAGACCGGCGAGGCATAGATCGGCTCGCCCGTCGTGGTCTTCACGCCGCTCGTTCCGCCGCGCACCGCGATGGCGTACTGGCCCGACGGCCAGGGAAGCCGGCCCTTGTTGTGCAGCGTGAGCGTGCCGTGGTCGGACGCCTTGACGTAGTCCGTGGCCTGGATGGGATCGAGCGCCACCGTCCCGGCCGCCTGCGGGGTGGTCTGCAGCACGGCCACCAAGGTCAAGGGAGTGAAGGTGGTGA
>WNFG01002289.1_pt1 | contig 16032 bp, 7 predicted proteins | sample 5400431 | NCBI WGS metagenome assembly WNFG01 (sample SAMN13153346, study PRJNA577476) | soil metagenome | isolation source: 120 cm saprolite under Douglas fir tree site 2 hole 3 replicate 2 | place: USA:California | collected 2015-04-18 | reverse complement strand
CGCCGGACTGTCGTCGAAGACCGGCTGTCCTTGCGAGGCCACTCGCCCCTTGGCGTCGAAATCGAGGTGGCCGCTCACACGCATGCCGGTGCGTGTCGAGGTGCCGGTGCCGAGGTCCAGCTCAGCGTCTTCCTTGGTCTGGAGGACCCGTTCGAGCGAGTCGATGAAGGTCGCCGAATCGATGGGGTCAGGGCGGGTTACGTCTTTGTGGTGGACGACAGCCCAGGAAACGGGAGCGCCGGTTCCGTACTCGAAGGTGAGGGACGGGGCGCCGTCGCTGTCGTAGGGGCCGACCACGCGGGCAATGCGGCCGAAGCTGTCGTTGGTCCGGCGGATGACGTTGCCGTTCTCGTCCGTGGTCTCGGCCAGGTCGCCGTACTTGAGGTCGTAGGTATAGCGGGTGAGATAGCCGAAGGAGTCGCGGACCTCGATCGGATGCGTCCGCGTCGTGGCGTCATAGGTGAACGTCGAGGTATAGCCTGTTGGATCGGCCGACGAAGCGATGTTCCCCAGCTCGTCGTGGGTAAAGGTCCAAACGGCATTTTTCGAGCCGGAGTACGTGAAACCGGTCTCCGGATCGCGTCCGCTGACCAGGGTCTGCTCCAGCCGCTCGAGGTCGCCGGTACCGTTGTATGTCCCCTGCCGTTTGCGCAACAGCCGCCCGGCGCCATCCCGCACTTCGATGCTGGCGGGACGGGTCAGCCGGCTGTCGGGATCGAACCGGTACGCAACCACGGCGCTGACGTCATCGTCGATCCCGGAATCGGCGGAATCGGTGGTGCGGACGATGTTGCCCAGGCTGTCGTACTCGTAGACCTTTCCCGTCGTCTTCGGAGCATTCGCCTCGGCGGAGGTAGTGCCCTCGTAGAAGGATGTGTTCTCCGCCACCAGGGCCGGGAACCGCGAGGCCCCGGAGCCGCCGACCGGCTGTTCTTCATAACGCGCAGTCTCTAGGCGGAAGAGGCTCCCCGACGCGTCGGCGAGCACCTCTTTGGTCTTCAGGTGCCGGCTGTAGAGATCACGGTTCAGGAAATCGCGGTCGATGGTGGAGCCGTCTGGCTGGGTGACCCGGAGGTGGGCGTAACCGTAGTCCTCCCGCTCGCTCCGGTCGTAGAACGCGTCATTGTTGTACTGGTACCTGGTCACGTACGGCGGGGTGCCGCGTCCGTCCGCGACGGCGACCTCCGAAAGAACCCAATGGTTGAAGGGCATGTCGGGGGTGTTGCCCCGCCGCTGGTAGGAGATCTGGATGGTGCTTCCCAGCGGCCGGTGGACGGCCGAGAGGAGATTGACCTTGCCGGCCTGGTTGCGCTTGACGTAGACGTTTCCATCCCCGGCTTTCTTGAGAATGTGGTCGGGGACGCCGTCGCCGTCGATGTCCTCGAGGAAGAGCTGCATGCCGCTGCTGGTGCTGCCGAATCCCTGCGCGGAGAGCTCGATCTGGAGGCCGACCACCGGGAAAGGCGGAATGAGGGGGATGCAGATGGGAGCGCCGACGGAGGCCTCCACCTCGACGTGGCCCGAGAAGCTGACTGCGTCGAGGCACTGGAAGACGCCTGCCGGGTTGTAGCCGTCGCCGATCGACGTCGACCAGGCGGGGACGTACCAGCGCTGCTCACTGTCCCATCGGTCTCCGAGGTTGAGCTGGACCCGGAAGAACCCGTCGCGGTCGTCTTTGGCGACGCGGTCGGGCAGGCCGTCGCCGTTGATGTCGATGAACTCCACCAGCGTGCGTGCCAGTGTGGTGGAGACGCCCCCTCCGAAGGGGCCGATGGCCACTCCGCCTTGCAGAGCGGAGCTGCGGGTGAAGGAGAGCCCGTTGAGCGTGTCGAGGTAGCTGAGCTCACCGAGCTTGGAGCTGACGTAGTCGACGACATCGTTGCAATGGCCGGAAGCGGACAGTGTCGGCAGGCTCCAGGTCTCCGGCGCGCCGAATCGGTAGCCGAGGTTGAGCTGCACCGTCACGGTCCCCGAGCCCGGGTCCATGGCCACACGATCGGGTAGCCCGTCGCCGTTGACGTCGATCAGGTCGGTTCTCGTCTGTGAGAGGGAGATGGTCGAGCCGACCGACGGCATGGTGTTGAGGACGGCGGCCGGCTTGCCCTTGCCGTTCTTCTTGGTGAAGTTGATTCCCAGGCTGATCGAGGTGGCTGACGTTGCCGTCCTCGCTCCGACGGACGGAGGAGTCGAGGCCGGGGAATGCCTGCAGCGGACCGAACCCGTTGCTTCCGTTCGAGAAGCGGACGCCGCTCGCCGACACCTGATCGGGATAGCGGTCGCCGTTCATGTCGAGAAGATCGAGCTGGGTCTCGCTCTGGCCCAGACTCAGAGAGAGCCCGATGCCGGCGCTGGCCGCGACACCCGCGGTTCTGCCGGATGTCTTGCGCAGCACGGAGAGCCCACCGCCGGTCGTGGTGCCCGAAGCCTGGTCCAGAACTCCGGCGGCATTGGCGCCTTTGCGGGAGGGCTTTATGCCTTCGGCCGCCATGTAGAGGTCGAATCCACCAGCCGTCCAGGCCGGTGCGGCGAAGCCCTTGGTTCCGTCCCATCGCGGCGCGCCGGCCACGAAGTCCGGCTTGTCGTCCTTGCTCTGCGGCTGCACCAGTGCCTGCGGGTTGAAGGGGACATTGCCGTTCCATTCGCCCCGTAGAACCAGCCGTGGTGGCCGCCGGACAAAACGCTCGGCGAAGGATCACTCGCCGGCCAGCGAACGTTGATCGGAACGGCGCCGCCGTTGACGCTGCAAACGGCGGACGACAACGCCCCGCCGCTGAGCAGCGTGAAGAACAGCGGCTCGCCAGCGGTGGCGGTGACGGGCACCTCGAAGCTTTGATCGAGCGCTGCCGGCAGGGCGCGGGCCGTGAGCAGACGGTTTACCCCCTGAACGTAGAGAGTCATCGCTGGAGTTGGGTTGGGGCACGAGACGCTGAACATCTGATCGCCGGTCGACGGCACGGTCCAGGACCGCGTGGGCACTCCCGCGGGCAGCAGGCGGGGGACGGCGATGGCCACCTGGGCTTGCTGCGTGCGGATTTTGTCCGGCAGCTCGACCGGGTCGGTCGCGCCCTGAAACGTTACCGCCGGCGTCCACTGGATGCGCGCGGGATCGATCGGTGTCCGCGATGAGATTCGGAGGAAGAGGAGGTCGCCTGCCGCGACGTTGATCGCCGGGATGCCGTCGAAGATCGCCGGCTCGGCCGCCGCAAAGCTATGCGCGAAGAGGATCTGCTCTAGGCCACTGTGGTTTTTGGCGACGGTGAGAAGCACGTCGTCGGAGGTTTCCTGCTTGACGAGAGACCCGGTGATCTGGACGGTGCCACCGGCGCCGGCGCTCCATGAGGCGCCGCCATAGCCGGCCAGCCGGAAATCCTGCCCTGCGGCGAACACGAAGGTCTGCGCGCCGTAAGGCTCGCGGGCCTGCGGATCGCTGCCTTCATAAGAAATGACCGGGGCCCACAGCAGGGCGTCGCCGCTCGTGTCGCGCACGGAGCCGGCCAGGAAGTAAATGCTGTCCCCGGCCTTGACGTCGCGGCTAAAACCGCCATTGCAGGAGTTGCCGGGCCCCGGCACGCAGGGCGTGGTGTCGTTGCCCGCGAAGCGGCGGCTCCAGAGGAGGTTCCCATTGTGGTAAATAGCCACGTCCACGCCGTCGCCCGTAGCCTCTTTCTTCTGGACGGCGCCGCTCAGGGTGACGCGGCCGTCGTACGGAAGCACGAGGTGGCGCAGGGGATTCGACAGGCGGAAGTTCGACAGAACTTCGGACTCCTCGCCCGGCGAGGAGAGGCTCAGCCCCTGGCCGGCAAAGCCCGACCATGCGGCTGAGCTCACGAATGAGTGGCCGTCGTTGACGCGGACGGCGAAGCCTCCATCGGTGCTGACGAGGTCAGGCCGGAGATCGCCGTTCATGTCGGCCACCAGATGGTCGTCGTTGGCGTGCGACCAGACCCATGTGGCATCGAGGGCCGCGGAGATGCCGGCCTCGGCGTGGACGCCGAGACCCAAATCGAGGCTCCATTCCGAGGTATGCCCCAGGGTATCCGCGTTGTCGAAATGGGCCGAGCCGAAACGGCCGGGGCTGGAGCCGTCCGTATCCGCGGCTGGGTCGTATCCATTGAGGTCAACGTTGCCGTTCTCGTTGAGACGGTCCGGCAGACCGTCGCCGTTGACGTCCAGGAAGCTGACGCGTTGCGTGGTATCCGTGCCGCTGCCGCCAATCTGAACCCCCGCATGCGGTTGACAACCGGGAGGCCCCAGACCGACGAATCCGTGGGCGCCGGCGCCCGCGCGTTGCGAGTCGGTGAAGTCCTTGGAACTGCCGATCCCGCCCCAGGCCTGCTGCGCCGCAAAGCCGGCGTAGCCGTCCCCCGTGTTGGCCGGCGCCATCGGGACGTAGTCGAACGTGTGGCGGTAGAACTCGGCCGTTCCGCCTTCGCCGGTCACCGCGATCGACGCCAGAAGGCTCTTGTGGAAATCGCCCTCGCGGTAGGTGAAGACGTAGCGCCTCACCAAGTCGCCGCCAGCCAGAACGTCGACCCTGTCGAGCCGATGGCGCGTGTAGGTCTTGAATCCCTGGCGGCCCGAAGAGAGGCGATCCGGCCGAGCGCCGGCGTCAAGAGTGAACGTGACGTGGTAGAACGCGCCGGCACCCTGGACTCCGGTGTAGTCGATGTGCGCAGGGTAGACCTCGGTCCACGGCTCGCCGTCGCTGCCGCCGCCTCCCTGGTCAGTGAGGTATGAGTAGTCGACCGTGTTGCCGTGCAGGTCGATCTCTCGCTCGAGGTACCAGCGGAAGGTGTTCCCCGACTGGGCATCGCGCAGGCGGGCCTGCGTAGTCTGGCCGTAGAGGAAACGGGTACCGTTCTTGTCCGTCACTTCCCACCGGTAGTCGGCGGGACCAGTCCCCTGCCGCACGATCCGCTCGAAACTTCCCTCGGTCCGTCGGACGAAAACTCCAGGAGAGGATGTAGCAGCGAGCTGCTCGCCATCGATCCGATAGCGCTCGGTGCCGTCATAGCGTGGCACGCCGAAGGCAGTGGAAACTTCAATGCTCGGGAGCTGCAGGTCCCATCCCACGCCGAGCCAGCCGTCGCTTCCGGAGCTGTCGTAGCGCACGCTCAGATTCGGTTCCATCCCGTGGCGGCCAGGCGGGACGACCAGGGAGTAATCGAGCATGGCGTCGCCCGTCGGGCCTCCCTCGGGTGGCGCGATCTGAACGATCTCGGATGCGGGGTCCGCCTTGGCTAACTCCTGGAGGGAATTGGGGCTGTAATTGGTGCCCGCGGATTCGTCCGGGAGCGCCAGAGTGGCGTTGACGAAGTCGGTGAAGTGGTTGGTGGAGCTGACGATCACGTCGCCGCTCCCCTTCGCGTCCGAGCCACCTCCCTTCGCGTCCGCCCGCGGCAGGGGGAACCAGCGGCCGACCGCCTCATCGAAGAAGAAGGTGTGGATGTCCTCCGCCGTCATCCCCTTGGGGATCAGGGCCGCGTCATACGGCAGACGAAGATGGACGGCTTTCTTGAACCGCAGGCCATGCGGGCCGAGGCGGAAGCCCCGCGCGCGCGGTGTGACGTTGGTCATGCCTGAGTCCATCGCCGGGAGCTCTTCGTGGCGAAGGCCGCGCATCGTCAGCTTGACTTTGCCGGCCAGGGCGCCAGGGGTCACGTCCAGACGGGCTTTGCCGAGGCCCAGCGGCTTTGCACTGTCCGGGTCGGCGTCCAACTCGGCGGTGTCCTCCGAGCCTTTATCGTCCGCGCCGGTCTTACCGGTGAGCGGCACGGTCCGGCGAAGCCGGGAGCCGTCCGGATAGACCACCTCGATCTCGGCCTCCCACGACTCCCCCTCGGGAGCGGTACGCGGGACGAACACGGAGAAGGAGCCATCAGCCTGGTTGATGCCGTGAGGAATATAGTCTTGGTCGACGAACAGCTCCGCCGGGCCCGTGGGCAGCCCCGCCGGGTCGACGAAGCCGCGCAGGACCGTCCCTTCTTCGTCGTTCTCCCCGTGTTGCGGATGGGTGAGCTGCAAATTCGGAGACGGCTGAGCGCTCCCGTCGAGGTAGACCAGTCGGAGATTGCGCACCGTGTAGGGGACCGCAGCGTCTGGCTGCGCCTCTGCGATATTGGTCAAGCGCGATGGGGCGGTCTCGCCGGCGGGCGCCGGAGAGAAGAGAATCTGATTGAGTCCCACATGAAGCCAGCGCGGATTGATCTCCTCGGTCTGCAGCTCCGTCCCCGAGGAAGGAACAGCGCCGAAGCCGCCCAGCGCCGGCAGGCCGTTGATCGAGCGGACCGCGGCGGTCCAGTGCGGTACGCCCGCCAGCTCGTAGACCAGGAACGCGCGCGAGATCGCATCCGGAGACGCTTCCAGCACGAGCTGGAAAGAGCCGGCTCCCGGTGTAGCGACGGCCTCAATCCGCCGGACCGCGGGCAGGGCCTCGACGATCCGAGCCCCTTCGGCGAGCGGGTCGCCGGGTTTTTCTGACAAGAGCTCGCTCTCGGCTATGGTCACCGCCGGCGGCTTGGAGCTGACCCCCGGAGGGGCCGGATCAGCGACGAGCCAGCCGAGAACCGAGCAGAGCAGAAAGATGACAGTGAGGAGCCGAGGAGCAGGACTCTTTTTCTTCACGGGAGCCTCCTTGATCGCAGCGTCAAGTCGCCCGCGCCGGGGTAATCACCAAGCGGCTGATCAGCGCGAATTGCGCTACGCGCGCGCCGTTGCAGCACAATGCAGCGATCCATGACGCTGTGAAGGTGCGACGCGCGCGGCGGGTTTTCCCTGCGGCCGCACTTTTTCGTCGCGATATATTCGCGGGGCGATCAACGTGCGGACGGTGAAGGGCCCGATCTCAGTTCCGGTTGCATCACGCGCCGTCACCGGTTAAGCGGTTGCTCCGGTCGAGCCTCTGGTACGGACGGTAGCTCTCGTTCCCGAGACGTCCTCGATCAACCTTCGTACTGTTTGAGCTCCAGCTCCGCCTGCGCCGCCGCCAGCCGTGCCACCGGCACACGGTACGGGGAACACGAAACGTAGTTCAGACCGCAGGTTCGGAAAAAGCGGATGGAGTCGGGATCGCCGCCGTGTTCGCCGCAGACACCGACCTTGAGCTCCTTGTTCGTGCTCCGGCCGCGTTCCGTGCCGAGGCGCACCAGTTGGCCGACGCCTTCCTGATCGATCGACTCGAATGGATCCTTCGGCAGAATCTTCTTTTCGACGTACTCGGGGAGAAACGAGCCGGCATCGTCGCGTGAGTAGCCGAACGTCATCTGCGTCAGATCGTTCGTGCCGAATGAGAAGAACTCCGCCACCTGGCCGAGCTGATCGGCGATCAAGGCGGCGCGGGGAATCTCGATCATCGTGCCGACAATGATCGGCAGTTCGGTGCCCTGCTCTTTGATCACCTCGGCGGCAACGCGCTGGATCATCTCCTTCAGCATCGCCAACTCTTTGACCGTGCCGACCAGCGGGATCATCACCTCGGGACGGGCATCGATGCCCTCCTTCTTCACATCGCAGGCGGCCTGGAAGATCGCCCGCACCTGCATTTCATAGATCTCGGGGAACGTGATCGCCAGTCGGCAGCCGCGGTGGCCGAGCATCGGATTCGATTCGTGGAGCTGGTTCACCTTGGCGCGCAGCTCGACGAAACCCCATCCCATATCGCGGGCCACCGCGGAGATCTGTTGCTCGCTGTGCGGCAGGAACTCGTGGAGCGGAGGGTCGAGGAGGCGGATCGTGACCGGCAGGCCGTCCAGCTCGCGGAAGATCCCTTCGAAGTCGGCCTTCTGGAACGGCAGCAACTGCTCGAGCGACTTGCGGCGTCCGTCCTCGTTGCGCGCCAGGATCATTTCGCGGACGCGCAGGATGCGATCCTCGGAAAAGAACATGTGCTCTGTCCGGCAGAGCCCGATGCCGGCCGCGCCGAAGAGCCGCGCCACGCGGGCGTCGTTCGGCGTATCGGCATTCGTGCGGACGTCGAGAGTGCGGATCTCGTCGGCCCATTTGAGGAGACGGTCGAAATTGCGAAATGTCTCCGACTGATCGGCCGGCAGAGATCCTTCCAGCAGAACCTGGATGACCTCGGAGGGCCGCGTCTCGACCTTGCCGCCAATGATTTCGCCGGTGGAGCCGTCGATCGACACCCAATCGCCTTCTTCCAGCGGCTCGTGCCCCTCGCTGCGCAGTTCCCCTTTGCTGTAGTCGACGCGCAGCGCGCCGGCGCCGACGATGCACGGCCGCCCCATGCCGCGGGCGACGACGGCCGCGTGCGAGGTGAGTCCGCCGCGGGTTGTGAGGATGCCGGCCGCGCTGTGCATGCCGGCAATGTCCTCGGGCGATGTCTCGATCCGCACCAGGATCACCGGATCATCATCATCCTTCGCCATCTGCACGGCGCGATCAGCGTTGAAGGCGATGCGTCCCGCCGCCGCGCCCGGACCAGCCGGGAGTCCGCGCCCGAGGACGCGGCCACCCGACGTCGCTTTCTGCTTCTCCTTCGTATCGAACACCGGCGCGAGGAGTTGCACGATCTGGCCGGCCTCGACGCGTGAGACGGCCTCGATATTGTTGATGAGACCTTCGTCGACCATGTCGCAGGCGATCTTCACCGCGGCGAAGCCGGTCCGCTTGCCGGTGCGCGTCTGCAGGAGATAGAGCCTGCCCGATTGGATGGTGAACTCGATGTCCTGCATGTCACGGTAGTGGCTTTCGAGTTTCTTGTAGACATCCTCGAGCTGGCCGTAGACAGCGGGCATGGTTTCTTCGAGCGACTTCTCGTGCTCGAGCGCCTGCGCTTTCGAGATCGGCAGCGGTGTGCGGATGCCGGCTACGACGTCTTCGCCCTGCGCGTTCGGGAGGTATTCGCCGAAGAAGCGGTGCTCGCCGGTGGCGGGATTGCGCGTGAAAGCGACGCCGGTGGCGCAGTCGTCTCCCATGTTGCCGAAGACCATCGATTGCACGTTGACGGCGGTGCCCCAGTCGTCGGGGATCTGGTTGAGCTTGCGGTAGGTGATGGCGCGCTGGTTGTTCCAGGAGTTGAAGACCGCGCCGATGGCACCCCAGAGTTGCTGCTGCACATCCTGCGGAAAGTCGCTGCCGCCTTTCTCGCGGACGATGCTTTTGTATGCCTCGACGAGGCTGCGCAATCCCTCGGCCGGGATCTCGGCGTCGGTCTTGACGCCGGATCGATCGCGCAGCGCGAAGAGCTCGTGCTCGAAGTGATCCTTGTCGATCTCCAGCACGACTCCGGAGTACATCTGGATGAAGCGCCGGTAGGAATCGAGGGCGAAGCGCTCGTCGTTCGCCGAGGTTGCCAGCCCCTGCACCGTCTCGTCGTTCAGGCCGAGGTTGAGGATCGTGTCCATCATGCCCGGCATCGACGCTCGCGCGCCGGAGCGGACGGAGACGAGGAGTGGTTTGTCGCGGTCGCCGAACTTGCGGCCGACGGATTTCTCGACGCGTGCGAGGTTCTCCTCCACGGCGCTTTTCAGCTCCGGGGGATACGTTTTGCCGTGCGCGTAGAACCAGGTGCAGACTCCTGTGGAGATGGTGAAGCCGGGTGGGACGGGAACGCCGATGTTCGTCATCTCGGCCAGGCCTGCACCCTTGCCGCCGAGGACGTCCTTCATTTTGGCGTTGCCCTCGGCGTTTCCATCGCCGAAGTAGTAGACGTATTGCGGCTGCCCCATCGCGGCGCGATTATCTCCGAACTTCTACCTCGACGCTGGAGTAGATCGCCCGCGCGGCGTCGCTGGCCGGCGTCTGGCGCGGCGAGTCGCTGCCGGCGGCAAGGAAGTCGACGCGCCCGAGATCGGCGCCGAGGCTTTCGAGCGCCTTGCGAACGGAGGCGATCTCATGCTCGGCGAATTCCTTGTTGCGTTTCGCATCGGGCTGGCGGAACTCGTGTGCCACGATGCGAAGAGGAACCGGCGCGTTGTGAATGATGCTCGCCAGCGACTGCAGCTCCTCGCGGCTGGCTTCGACAACGAGCTCGCCTGCCGGATCAAATTGCAACGCGAACATCGATACGTGGCTTGCGCGCCGGAGCGCCGCCAGCGGGACCTCGTCGCGCGGAGCGGGGGCGGCGCAGCCGGCACGCTCGCCAAACCAGGGGATAGCGGCGAACAGCGGGATCGCTTCTTCGTGCCAGTCGAGGGCACTGAGATGTTTGCCGTCGGGCGACACGGTGAGGGCGGTGAATCCGTAGTCGTTACCGCGAATCCAGTTGAAGCGCCACATCCGGCCGTTCGTACCGCCGGTGAGAAAGACGGGCAGATTGCCTTGAGTCAGGACGCCGGTCGCTCGTCCGCCATGCTGCACGAAGGCAGCGGCTTCGCCGTTGATCGACCAGCAGCCGTCGAGCGGAGGGTCGCTCCGCGGAGCGGTCTCCGTGCCGTGCGCGAGGAGCGAATGCAGGCGCACGTCACGCACCGGATGCCTTGCGTCAGGAACCGTGACGCGCACATACGCGGCCTCGGATGGTGTGACGTTGAGCCATTGCGCTTCGCTGACCTGCCGCGCCGTCATCGTCCCCAATGGTTGCCAGGCCGCGCCGTCGAGCGAGCGCTCGAACGTCACATGATTCGCTTCGTAAGCCCCTTCGACGAGCGTGCGAAACCCGACGCGGTCGATGCGGCTCCGAACGCCGAGGGCGATCACGATCGACTGCGGATAATCCCGGGGCGGCGGCGCCCAGAACGAGCCGATCTCGCCGTCGATCGTGTTGATGGCGGAGGTGATCAGCATCGCCTCGCCGGTGCGGGAGACGATCATTGCGCCGCGCGTGATGTCGAGGAGGCTCGACTGCTCGTTGATGATGTCGGTGGGAAGCTTGTCCGAGCGCTGATGACCCGAGGCCCGCTTCGGCGTAGGACGCGCGCAACTCACGATGAGGAGCAGCGCCAGCAATGGGCGTAGTTTCACGGCCGGTACTCGCGCCGGTCGACGACGATCTTCGTCACGTCGGCGATCTTCATAACAGCGTTGCCGACGCTGCGCAGCAGCGCCATACGGTTGTGGCGCACGCCCTCGTCTTCGACCATGACCATCACTTCGTCGAAGAACGTCTCGAGCTCCGGCGCCATGGCGGCAAAGGTCTCGAGCGCGAGTTTGTAGTTACGCTCGCCGATCATCTCGTCGACCTGATCGCTCATCAACGGCACAAGCTCGGCCAGCCGCCGTTCCGTGTCGCTCTCGAGCTTCGAGGGATCGACGCGTGCCGCGGACTCCTGACCGGCGGTGATGTTGGCGATGCGTTTGGCGGAGTCGAGGATCGAGAGGAAGTTCGGCTCATTACGCATCGCTTTCAGCGCGCTGATGCGGTCGACGAGGTCGGTGAGCGACGATGCCCATCCCGCCTCCATGGCCGCTGCGATCTCGTCGTAGGCAAAGCCGTACGCCGAGGCTTCGAGGATCGTGCGGACGCGCTCGGCGAAGAAGGCGAGGACGTCGTCTTTGAGTTGCTGGGTTGCTGGCTTGCTGGGTTGCTGGTGAGCTGCCAGGGCGATGTCGATCAGCTTGTCGATGCCGATCTTCACCGACCGCTTGTCGCGGTTGAGCAGGATCTGCACGACGCCCTGCGCGGCGCGCCGAAGGGCGAAGGGATCCTTCGAGCCGGTCGGCTTCGCGCCGACGCGGAAGAAGCCGACGAGGGTGTCGATCTTGTCAGCGAGCGAAACGATCGCGCCGCTGCGCGTGCGCGGCAGAGCGTCATCGATGTTGACCGGGAGATAGTGATCGTAGATGGCCTGCCAGGTGTTCTCCGGAAGCCCTTCTTCGCGGGCGTAGATGCCGCCGATCTTTCCCTGGAGGTCGGTGAACTCTTTGACCATCTCGGTGACCAGATCGGTCTTGCAGAGGCGCGCCGCGGTGAGCGTATCGGCGTCGTCCGAGATCATTGCCGCGATTTGCTCGATGCGCTTCGTTTTCTCCCGATAGTCGCCGAGCTTCTCCTGGAATTGCAGATGCTCGAGCTGGTCCAGACGCGATTCGAGCGTCCGCTTTCGATCGGTCTCGTAGAAGAACTTCGCGTCGGCGAAGCGGGCGTTGGTGACGAATGAGTTGCCGTAGGCTGCGTTGCCGTCCGGATCGGCGTCGTTGTCGAGAACGGCCAGGAAGAAACTCGTCAGCCGTCCGTCACCGGTGCGGATCGGGAGCTGCTTCTGATGAACACGCATCACGGTGACCAGCACTTCGTCCGGCAACGACAGGTATTCGCGGCCAAATTCGGCGCGAACGACGCCGGGGTATTCGGTGAGGTACTGCCACTGCGACCAGATCGAGACGTCGACGGACGGGATTCCGCCTGCCTGCTGGCCGAGGACGCGGGCACGCTCGGCCATCACATGGCGGCGGCGGTCGGCGTCGATGACGACCCGTGCCAGCTCCAGCTTCGTCACGTAGTCGTTGTACGAGAGAACATCGATCGGTTGCGGAGCCAGTGTGCGGTGGCCGCGCGTGGTTGCCCCGGAGGGGATGTCGAAGATCGTGATCGGCAGATGCTCGCCGTCCAGCACGGAGACGACGGAGTGAATCGGGCGGATGTAGGAATGCTCCCCCTTGCCCCACCGCATCATCTTCGGCCAGCGCAGCGACTCGATGATCTGCGGCACGCGCTCCTGCAGAATCTCGCCCGCGGAGCGGCCTTTGATCGTGCGCTTGACGCGGATGTAATCGCCACCAGCAATCACGTCGTCGATCGTGGCGCTGTTCTTTTTCAGGAATCCGTTCAGCGCCTGCGTAGGCTTCCCCTCGGCGTCATAAGCGGCCTTCACGGGCGGGCCTTTCACTTCTTCCTCGCGGTCGCTCTCGCGGAGCGGGATGCGCGACAGGAAGAAGATGATGCGGCGCGGGGTGCTGTTGACGATGACCGGATTGCGGTCATCGGGCGGCTCCCCGAGGTCCTGCGTCAGTTTCATCAATTGCTGCATCAGCGTCGCCTGTGCGGCGGTATGCATCCACGCGGGGATCTCTTCCGTCAGCAGCTCGAAAAAGTACTCAGCCATTGGACGCCTTCAGCAGCGGAAATCCGAGCGCTTCGCGCGAGACCAGGTACTGTTGGGCGCAGGCCACGGCCAGCTCGCGCACGCGCTTGGTGATGCCGACGCGCTCCGTCACCGAGACAGCGCCGCGCGCGTCGAGCGTGTTGAACACGTGCGAGCACTTCAGCGTCCAGTCGTAGGCTGGCAGAACGAGCTTCGCTTCCAGACAGCGGCGCGCTTCGCCTTCGTAGGCATCGAAGAGTTTCCAGTGCAGATCGATGTCCGCGGTCTCGAAGTAGTACTTGGAGAACTCGTACTCCTCCTGCTTCCGCACCGGGCCGTAGCCGAAGCCGGCTCCCCATTCGATGTCGTACACCGAGGGCTGGCGGGAGAGGAACATCGTCAGGCGCTCCAGGCCGTAGGTGATCTCGGCGGAGATCGGAGCCAGATCGATGCCGCCTGCCTGCTGGAAGTAGGTGAACTGCGTGATCTCCATCCCGTCGAGGAGGATCTGCCAGCCGACGCCCCACGCACCGAGGGTCGGTGCCTCCCAGTTGTCCTCCTCGAAGCGGATGTCGTGGCGGGTCAGATCGAGTCCGAGTGCGCGAAGCGAGTCGAGATACAGCTCCTGCACCTCCAGCGGCGACGGCTTGAGGATGACCTGAAACTGGTAGTGCTTGCCGAGCCGGAACGGGTTGTCGCCGTAACGGCCGTCAGCGGGGCGGCGCGACGGCTGCACGTAGCCGACGTTCCACGGTTCCGGCCCGAGGACGCGGAGGAAGGTGGCCGGGTGCATCGTACCCGCGCCGACTTCGAGATCGAGCGGCGTCTCGATCATGCAGCCGCGCTCCGCCCAGAAGTTCTGGAGGCGGAGAATGAGGTCCTGGAATGCAAGGCGCGGCATCGGCGGCGCATTCTATCCCGACAGTTTTTGATCCGCAGATCTACGCAGATAGACACAGATAAAGGCGGATTCAGCCTCGTGTACCCGTGGTGTTGGTTGGCGGAGGCGGAGGGGGCTGATCCTCACCCGACTTCTTCTTCGCATCGGGCGTCGTGGTGCTCGTCGTCGCCGTGTCCGTCGTGGTCGTCATCGCCGTGTCGGTTGGCGGCTCCGGCCGTAATTCCTGCGGCTGCGGCGGCGGTGTGTATACGCGAGGACGTAGCGGACGCGGTGTGGTCGTCGCTGTCGTCGAACCGGTCATGGCGGTTCCGGCCGTATCGTTGCCGAGCGGATTCGGATTCGGAATGGTGAAGTTCGTCGTCGTATCGACGTTCGTGTTCGTGAGCGGAGGTGTGGTCTCTCCCGGCCCGTTGATGGTCGACGTCACACCGCTCGCCGATCCCTCCTGAACGACGTCGTAGTTCTGCTGACCACGCTCCACTTTCGCGGAACGGCTGCAACCGAAAACGAGGAGAGCTAACGCGGCGAGGGTGGGGATTTTCGGGGTCATCACACCCGATTCAATCGCATCTTGTGTGCCAATGAGCGAGCAGGAAGAAGCAATGTTGCGTATCGGTTGTACAAACCGTACCGTAGTGGTACTGTTTCGCTCCTTTTCGGGAACGCCCTGACTGGACTCACGATGCTGAAGATCTCCAAACTCACTGATTATGGCCTCCTTGCCGCCGTCTACCTTGCCCGTCACAACGGCGAAGTGGCCTCGGCGCGGGAGATTGCCGAGTTCTACCACCTGCCGGTGCCGATGATCACCAAGGTCCTAAAGACGCTCCATCAAAGCGAGGTGATCGAGTCCCATCGCGGCGTCGGCGGCGGCTACACCTTTCACGGTGACGCCGAGTCCGTCACCCTCGGGCAGCTCATCGACGCGCTCGAAGGTCCGTGGGATCTCGTCGAGTGCGAAACGACGGACGATCAGGGTCACGCCGCCTGCGCCATCCGTGTGGCCTGCCCATCGCGGCGATTCATGTTCGGCATCAACCGTGCGGTAAAAGGAGCATTCGAGCAGGTAACGCTCGGCGACCTCACGCGTGGTGTCATGCCGGTAGCGCGGGTCGACAAACCGGCGTTGTTGCGAGTTGGGAACCCATCATGACCAGTACCATCGAACAGATTGCCAGTCAGGAGTACAAGTACGGCTTCGTCACCGACATCGAAGCCGACCAGGCTCCTCCCGGGCTGAACGAAGACATCATCCGCCTCATCTCGGCGAAGAAGAACGAGCCGGAGTGGATGCTCGACTTCCGCCTCAAGGCCCTTCGCCACTGGACGACGATGAAGGAGCCGACGTGGGCCAACGTCAAGTACGGCCCGATCGACTACCAGTCCATCTGCTACTACTCCGCGCCGAAGCAGAAGAAGAAGCTCAACTCGCTCGATGAAGTCGATCCCGAGCTGCGGGCGACGTTCGAGAAGCTCGGCATCTCGCTCGAAGAGCAGAAGCGGCTCTCCGGCGTGGCCGTCGACGCGGTCTTCGACTCCGTCTCCGTCGCCACGACGTTCCGCTCCGAGCTGGCGAAGGTGGGGGTCATCTTCTGTTCGTTCTCCGACGCCGTGCAGAAGCACCCGGACCTGGTCCGCAAGTACCTCGGCAGCGTCGTTCCCTACACCGACAACTTTTTCGCCACGCTCAACGCAGCGGTTTTCACCGACGGCTCGTTCTGCTACATCCCGAAGGGCGTTCGCTGCCCGATGGAGCTGTCGACCTATTTCCGGATCAACTCTGCCGGCACCGGGCAGTTCGAGCGGACGCTGATCGTGGCCGATGAAGGGGCCACCGTCAGCTACCTCGAGGGGTGCACGGCACCGATGCGCGATGAGAATCAACTCCACGCCGCGGTCGTCGAGCTGGTCGCGCTCGACAACGCATCGATCAAGTATTCGACCGTGCAGAACTGGTATCCCGGCGACAAGGAAGGGCGCGGCGGCATCTACAACTTCGTCACCAAGCGCGGCAAGGCCTTCGCGAACGCGAAGCTGTCGTGGACCCAGGTGGAGACCGGCTCCGCCATCACTTGGAAGTATCCGAGCTGCATCCTGCAGGGGGACAACTCGGTCGGCGAGTTCTACTCGGTGGCGCTGACGAATCACTATCAG
>WNFG01002288.1_pt1 | contig 16038 bp, 14 predicted proteins | sample 5400431 | NCBI WGS metagenome assembly WNFG01 (sample SAMN13153346, study PRJNA577476) | soil metagenome | isolation source: 120 cm saprolite under Douglas fir tree site 2 hole 3 replicate 2 | place: USA:California | collected 2015-04-18 | reverse complement strand
AACCGACCAGCCGCGCCAGCATGCTGAAATCGTGCCGCGCCTTGCGGCCCTCGACCAGGCGGCGCAGGCTCTCCGGCAGTTCGTCGTGGACCATATACATGTTGATGAACTGCGTGATGCCGCCGGTCCGGCTGATCTCGATGCCGTGCAGCAGCGAGCCCACCGACGGCATCGGCCGATAGCTCGAATCGGTGTGCCACATCCGCGCTGAGGAGAGCTGCTTCTGCGACGGCTCGGAGGCCGCATCAGGCGATCCTGCTCGTCGACGTTGGAGACCAGGAAGATCTCCTTCACCCGGTCCGAGCGCAGGTGAAGCGACGTCTGATGGAAGATCTCCGGCTCGCCGAGCTGGCGGGTGAAGGCGACATGCTGGGCATCGGTGATGGGTTGGTCGGGAAACACCACGACCAGGTGCTTCATCCAGGCGTCGACGATCTCCTGCACCGTCGCGGCGTCGAGCGGCCGGCGCATGTCGATGCCGTGGATCTCCGCACCGAGGGCAGGATGGCGCGGCTTGACGGTGATGGTCATGGCAATGCTCCCTTCGCCCGCGAAAAGCATAGCACTGTTCGCCAAGAATGACCCAACGGCAGCAATCCGGCCAAAGCGCCGGCCCGATCCGTGCCCTACCTCCGTCATGCCGGGCCGCGATGATGCGTGCCTGCAAATATAGAGAAAGGGACTTCAAGATGAAAAAGACAGTCACACTGCTGGCCGGCGCGATCGTGCCGTTGGTTGCCGGCCTGGGCATCGCCACCAGCAGCTACGCCCAGGACGATCAGGCGTACTGCCGGGCGCTCGTCGACCAATACACGCACGGCGGACAAGAGGCCGGCTTCGCGCCGCAGAGCCTCGAGACTACCGTCGCGATCTCGCAGTGCCGGGACGGCAATCCGCAAGCGGCGATCCCGGTGCTCGAGCGGGAACTGCGCCGCAACGACTTCACCATGCCGCCGCGCAACTAGGGCGGAACGCCGGATTTACACATCTCCGCTCAGAGGCCCTCTCCGCCCGCGCAGCGGGGGGAGAGGGAGGGGACCCGCGCGAAGCCGCCTGTGAAGGCGCTGAAGCGCGGGGAGGGTGAGGTGGGCTGCGATGCCCGCGCCCTATCGATCCCGTTTGCTCGAAGCACCACCTCACCTTCCCGTTGCTTCGCAACGGGCCCCTTCCTCTCCCCCGCTAACGCGGCGGAGAGGACCCTGAGCAAGGGAAGGAGAAGAAGGTCGCTCCCGGCTCACGACCGCGGCACGTCGCCTTGCAGCATGACGCGATAAAGGTAGCGCGTCTGCTCCATGTCGTAGTCGCCGTTGGCCTTGTGCAGCAGGCAGCGGTTGTCCCACATCACGAGGTCGCCCGGCTTCCAGCGATGGCGGTACTGGAACCGTTCGGCCGTGGCGTGCCGCAGCAGGTCGTGGAGAAGCGGCAAGGCTTCCTTGTGGTCCATGCCGAGGATGCCTTCGATGCGGATCGGGTTGATGTAGATCGACTGGCGGCCGTTCTCCGGATGGGTGCGGACGAGGGGATGGAGAACCGCGTTGGGCACGCGCTCCTTGTTGGCGTCCGACAGCGCCATCAGTTGTCGCGCGCTGTGGCTGCTCTGGTAGACGTGGATGGCCACGAGATCGGCGATCCGCTCCTGCAGGTTGGGGGCCAACGCCGACCAGGCAGCGGCCATGTTGGCGAACTGGGTGTCGCCGCCGCGGTCCGGCAAGGTGACGGCGTGCAGGACCGTGGCCTTGGGCGGTCGCGCGTCATTGGAATGGTCGGTGTGCCAGCCTTCGCCGGGGATGTAACGGCGGCCGTCCGGAAAGCGATCCTGGTTGGAGAGGTAGTGGATCTGCGGACACTCGGGGATCGCGAACCGGGTGTTGTGCTGCTGGAAGACGCGACCGAACAGCTCGACCGCCGCCAGTACCTGGTGCGGTCCCAGCGATTGCTCGCGGATGACCAGGACGCTGTGCGCGACGAAGGCGTCGTTCAGGGCGGCCCGATCCGCGGCAGCGACGGGACGCGCCAGATCGATGCCGCAGACCTCGGCACCGGTGTGGTCGGACAGGGGCGTGATTTCCATGGCGGCTCTTTTCCCGATGCCGCGGATGGTCGCACAAACCGCTGCGTCGGAACATCCCGCCGGCGTCGGGTTCGCTCTGCGGCGCGACCGGCCGGCTACGCCGCTTGCGCCAGCGGGCGCCGCGAGGGGAACGGCGGGAAGGTGAGGGCGATCGCCACTGCGCCCAGCCCGATGCCGAACGAGCCGATATAGAGCCAGCCGTAGCTGCCGGTGGTGTCGTAGATCCAGCCGCCGACCGCCGGCCCCAGCGCCATGCCGAGGCTCGCGACCAGGGAGGATGCGCCGATCACCGTACCCATGATGCGGAGCGGGAAATACTCACGCGCGATCACGGCATAGAGCGGCATCACGCCGCCATAGGCGAGGCCGAAGATGACCGCCACGGCGTAGAACTCGCCGAGCTGGCGGGTGAAGAAATAGGCGCCGGCCGCCACCGCCTGGATCAGCAGCCCGACGACCAGCGTCTGCTTGGCGCCGAAGCGGTCGCCGGACAGGCCGAACAACAGGCGGCCGCCCAGTCCGGCGAGGCCCTCGACGCTGTAGATCGTGACGGCGGCGAGCGCCGGCAGGCCGCAGGCGATGGCGTAGCTCACGGTGTGGAAGATCGGGCCGGAATGGTTGGCGCAGCAGCAGAAGTAGGTGAGCGCCAGCACCAGGAATTGCGGCGAGCGCAGCGCCTGTCCCGCCGTCATCTCGGCGCCGCCGGCGGCGGCATCGGCCGGCGCGCCCGGCGCGGCGCCGGGCGTGCCGGCCAGCGCCGGCGGCCGGCGCACCAGCAGCGCCGTCGGCACCAGCACCACCCAGGCCAGGATGGCGATGGCGAGCTGGGCGGTGCGCCAGTCGTAGGTCGTGATCAGCCAGCTCGCGAGGGGCGAGATCGTCATCGGCGCCACGCCCATGCCGGCCGAGACCAGCGAGACGGCCAGGCTGCGGTGCTTGTCGAACCAGCCCGTCACCGTCGCCATCAGCGGCGCGAAGACCGCGCCGGCGGCGCCACCGACGATGACGCCGTAGACAACCTGGAATTCCAACAGGCTGGTGGCGCGGCTCGCCAGCGCCAGGCCAAGCCCGAGCAGGAGCGCGCCCAACAGCACGACGATGCGCGGGCCGAAGCGGTCGGTCAGCGCGCCCCAACCGAAGGCCGCGACGCCCATGGTCAGGAAGACGATCGTCATGGCGCTCGACACGCCGGTGCGCGACCAGCCGGTCGCGTCCGACATCGGCTGCAGGAAGACCGCGAGCGAGAACACCGCGCCGATGGCGACGCATCCCATCAGCGCACCGGCGCCGACCACGACCCAACCGTACTGGAGCTTCATCAGGGGATTCCTCGAAAGCTGGAGCGGGATACTTAACCTATTGGTTTAGTGATTGCAACAGGCCGGGCAGCCGCCGAAATCCGCACGGTCGCGCAGCCTTCATCGCTGATGACGATCGGTAGGGTCGGAAGGATTCCGAATGGCGTGGGATATTTTTCTGGAGCGCCGATTTTCAAGGACTTCTACTGGAGCTCCGCCTTAACAGGAAAGGCAGGATGAAAGGCGGTCGTACACACCATATGCTCTCCCGTGTTTCAGGGAGTTGCCCCCATGCCCAAGAAAAAGCCGGAGTCCGCAACCTCTTCGCGACAGTGCCAAATGGCGCTTTCGAGGTGGGACAACGAAGGGGGCGCCGGACCCGCCGGGCCGCAAGGCGGATCGGTTTCCGCCGACGCGCCATCCAAGATCCCCGAGCTGACCAATGCCGAATTGGTGCAGCTGCGCATTCGCGTGATAGCGCTGGAGAATTTGGTGATCGCGTTGCTCGCGGAGGCATCCGAACGGCAGCTCGGTCTTGCTCGGGAAATGGCAGCCTACATCTCGCCACGGCCGGGCTTCACCCATCACCCTCTGACGATTCATGCCGCCGCTCAGATGATCGATCTTGTTGAAAGAGCCGGTCATTTCAAGAGCGGGACACCTTCTTGACCGTCTTTTGAGCGGCATCGCGCGGACGTCCCGCTCCGAGCTTCCGGCGGCGTAGGGCCAGCAGGGCATGGAAACCCTGGTCAGCACGGCGGACGAGGCCGCAGCCCACATCGCCACCGCTCTGTGACCCAGGCGCAGGCTGGAGCACTGTTTGTCGTCGAGTTGTCAGTCCGCCTAGGGGCCTGGAGTCGACTTGGCGGTGTCTGTTGACGTTTCACCGCAACAAGACAAACTAATGCATGTCGGCTGCGGGCGCGGTCGATCGCGTGAGCATGCCCGACTTCCCCGCGGCCAAGGATTCGCGCTAATCTTGATCAATTGGTCAGGTTGGGAGGATAAGCATGGCAATGTTGATCCGCGGCGGCACCGTGGTGACCGCCGATCAGAGCTACCGGGCGGACGTTCTCTGCGACCAGGGTCTCATCAAGGAGATCGCGCCGAGGATCGACGCGCCGGCTGGCGCGCGCGTGGTCGATGCCGGCGGCCAACTCGTCATGCCGGGCGGCATCGATCCTCACACCCACATGGAACTGCCCTTCATGGGCACGACCGCGTCGGAGGATTTCTTCACTGGCACCTCGGCGGGCTTCGCCGGCGGTACCACTATGATCATCGACTTCGTGATCCCCAACCCGAAGGAGCCGCTGCTGGCGGCCTACAACAAATGGCGGGGCTGGGCGGAGAAGTCGGCTGGCGACTATTCCTTCCACGTCGCGGTCACTTGGTGGGATGACAGCGTCCATCGCGATATGGGCACGCTCGCCAAGGAGCACGGTGTCAACAGCTTCAAGCACTTCATGGCCTACAAGGGCGCGATCATGGCCGAGGACGAGGTGCTGGTGAACAGCTTCACCCGCGCCCGCGAGCTTGGCGCGATCTGCACCGTCCACGCCGAGAATGGCGAGCTGGTATTCCATCTGCAGCAGCAGCTCCTGAAAGCCGGCATAACCGGCCCCGAGGGCCATCCGCTGTCGCGGCCGCCCGAGGTCGAGGGCGAGGCGGCCAACCGCGCCATCCGGATCGCCCAGGTGCTGGGCGTGCCGCTCTATATCGTGCACAATTCCTGCCGCGAATCGCTCGAGGCCATCACGCGCGCGCGCAACGAGGGCCAGCGCGTATTCGGCGAGGTGCTGGCCGGCCACCTCGTGGTCGATGATTCGGTTTATCGCAATCCCGACTGGAACGTGGCGGCGGCGCACGTGATGAGCCCGCCGTTCCGGCCCAAGGAGCACCAGGAAGTCCTGTGGCGCGGCCTGCAGTCGGGCAATCTGCAGACCACGGCGACCGACCACTGCTGCTTCTGCGCGCCGCAGAAGGAGATGGGCCGTGCCGACTTCACCAAGATCCCCAACGGCACAGGCGGCGTGGAGGATCGTATGTCGATCCTCTGGCACTACGGCGTGGCGACCGGCCGGCTGACGCCCAACGAGTTCGTGCGCGTCACCTCGACCAACGCCGCGCAGATCTTCAACATCTACCCGCGCAAGGGCTCGATCAGCGTCGGCGCGGATGCCGATATTGTGGTGTGGGATGCCAACGCCAAGCGCACCATCTCCGCGAAGACTCATCACCAGAAGGTCGACTACAACATCTTCGAGGGGCTCACCGTGCAGGGGCTCGCCACCCACACGATCTCGCAAGGCAACGCCGTGTGGGCGGACGGCCAGCTCGACGCGAAGCGCGGCGGCGGACGTTATATTCCGCGGCCGACCTTCGCGCCTTTCTTTGATGCCGTCCGGCGCCAGTCTGATCTCAAGGCGCCACGCGCGGTACCGCGTATGGCGGCCGAGTAGCAAACACACAACTCAAACGCCTCCCCCGTCATACGGGGGAGGTGCGGCTTTCCCCCTCCGGCCCTGCGGGCCACCTCCCCCGTATGACGGGGGAGGCTTCGTAGCGAGCGGAGATGCCGTTACTTCTTCATAGCCTTGTCCCACACGTCATGCGTCCAGGCGCCGACCGGCTTCTTGGTGATGACCGGGTCGGAGCTGCCCTTGAGCAGCACGTCGACAGTGCGTTGGTAGTCGGCCTCCTCGAGATAGCCCAGGCCCTTGGGCTGGTCGGCCACGAGCTTGGCGATCTCGCCCATCATCCGCGTCTGATGCTTCTCGGTCTGCGCGCCGGTCGTGTCGTTCTTGAGCACGATCTTGACCGCTTCGGGCTGGTTCTTGATCGCATAGTCCCAGCCCTTCATCGAGGCGCGCACGAAGCGGGCGAGCTTGTCGACCGCGGCCGGGTCCTTGAGCTTGGCGTCGAGGGTGTAGAGCCCGTCCTCGAGCGTCGCCACGCCCTGGTCCTCGTACTTGAAGACGACCAGATCGGAGGGCTTCACGCCGGCGTCGATGATCTGCCAGTACTCGTTGTAGGTCATGGTCGAGATGCAGGCCGCCTGTTTCTGCAGCAGGGGATCGACGTTGAAGCCCTGCTTCAGCACCTTGATGTCAGCGTCGGCGCCCGAGGTCTTGAGCTTGAGCTTGTCCATCCACGACAGAAACGGATACTCGTTGCCGCCGAACCAGACGCCGAGCGTCTTGCCCTTGAAGTCGGCCGGCGTCTTCACGCCGCTGTCGGCGCGACAGGTCAGCTCCATGCCCGAGCGCTTGAACACCTGGGCGATATTGACGAGCGCGACGCCCTTCTCGCGCGTCGCGAGAGCCGACGGCATCCAGTCGATCACCACGTCGGCGCCGCCGCCGGCGATGACCTGCGGCGGCGCGACGTCGGGGCCGCCGGCCTTGATCGTGACGTCGAGGTTCTCGTCCTTGTAGAAGCCCTTGTCCTTGGCCACGAAGTAGCCGGCGAACTGGGCCTGTGTCACCCACTTCAGCTGCAGGGTGAGCTTGTCGGCTGCCTGGGCGCCGATGCTCGATAACGCCAGGACGGCGGTGCCGGCCAAAATCGGAAGTCTCTTCATGGGTTCCTCCTTGTCGCTGTCGTTGCCCTTCTAACTCTGCCCCTGGCGGTACGATGGATGCCAGAAGGTCAGTCCCCGCTCGATAAGCGCGAGGGCGCCGTAGAACATCGATCCGGCGACCGCCGCGACGGCGATTGTCGCCCACACCATGTCGACGTTCATGCGACCGATCTCCACCGAAATCCGAAAGCCCAGGCCGACCACCGGGGTGCCGAAGAACTCCGCAACGATGCCGCCGATCAGCGCCAAGGTCGAGTTGATCTTCAATGCATTGAAGATGAAGGGCAAGGCGTTGGGCAGGCGGAGCTTGCGCAGCGTCTGGCCATAGCCCGCGGCATAGGAGTGCATGAGATCGCGCTCGATGTTGTCCGCCGCGGCCAGCCCCGCCAGGGTGTTCACCAGCATGGGGAAGAAGGTCATCACCACGATCACCGCGGCCTTCGACTGCCAATCGAAGCCGAACCACATGACCATGATGGGCGCGATGCCGACGATCGGGATGGCGCTGACCAGCGCGCCGAGCGGCAGCAGGCCGCGCTGCAGGAAGGGGCTGCGGTCGACCAGGACGGCGACCACGAAGCCCGCGCCGGAACCGAGGGCGAAACCGGCCAGCACCGACTTCAGGAAGGTCTGCCGGAAATCCTGCCACAGCAGCCCGGCATTGGCGGCAAGCTGATGGCCGATGCGGGCTGGGCTCGGCAGCAGCACCGACGGCACATCGAAGCCCACCGTCAGGACCTGCCACAGCCAGAGCAGCAGCACGCCGAACAGCCCCGGCACGACCAGCGCGCCGATCCAGCGCGGTGTCCGCAGGTCCGCCAGGCTTTCGAGCCCGCGCCAGGCCAGCGCGGCAACGCCGGCGACGAGGAGCCAGAATCCCGGTGCCTCGGGGCCGACCGACAGGCCGCCATCCAGGGCGGCGAGCGGCGCGCTGGCGCCGATCACCGCGCCGCCCAAAGCGACGATACCCGTGATCGGGTTGCTTGCGCGCCGCCGCAGCGTCGCGAGCGCGGCCAGCAGGCAAAGGCCCACGGCGACGAGCGGCATGCCGAGGTCGTGCCAATGGACGGGTGCGCCGTTGCCGATGCCGACCGGCAGGACGATGGAGGCCAGCGCCAGAAGGGCGGCCAGCAGCGCGGCGCCGTTCAGCTTCATGGCGCTGCTGCCCCCATGCGCCGCAGCGTGGTCAGCTCGACGGCGCCGACGGCTGCGACCATGACCGCGCCGAGCAGGGCCGCCATGAACAGCGCTGACCAGATCTGCACCGTCTGGCCGTAGTAGGAGCCGCTCAGCAGCCGCGCACCCAGGCCTTCCTGTGCGCCGGTCGGCAGCTCGCCGACGATGGCGCCGACCAGGCTGATGGCAATCGCGACCTTGAGCGAAGCGAACAGGAAGCCGACCGACGCAGGCCAGCGCAGCTTCCAGAACACCTGCCGGGGCGTCGCCGAATAGGTGCGCATCAGGTCGAGCTGCAGCGGATCGGGCGAGCGCAGGCCCTTCACCATGCCGATGGTGACCGGGAAGAAGCAGAGATACATCGAGATCACCGCCTTGGGCAGGAGGCCGGTCAGGCCCATGTTGCCCAGCACGACGATGATCATCGGTGCGATCGCGAGAATCGGGATGGTCTGCGAGGCGATGATCCAGGGCAGCAGGCTGCGATCGAGCGTGCGCCAGCTCACGATGCCCAGCGACAGCAGGATGCCGAGCGCGGTGCCGAACAGGAAGCCCACGATGGCCGCCGAGCCCGTGACGTAGGCATGATAGACTAGGCTGCGCGGCGAGGTGACGTCGCGCGTGAACACGCTGTCGTAGAACTCGACCGCCACCTGATGCGGCGCCGGCAGCACCGGGCGGTCGAGCGACCAGGCGGTCTTCACGAAGGTCGACGTCGCCGCCGGATCGCTGGTCTGCTCGAGGCGCTGCTCGACCAGGCCGGCATTCAGCCAGATCGCGCCGAGATACCAGAGGACGATGATCGCCGTGACCACGGCGGCGAGCGGCAGCGTGCTGCCCTTGCGCAGGCGCTGCAGCGTGGCGGGCAGGGCCGGTCGCAGGGCCACATCACTCATAGGAATGCCCCGCGCGCAGCGCGCGACGTACTTTCAGCGCGATGTCGAGGAAGGCCGGCGTCTCGCGCATGTCGAGCGTGCGATTGGCCGGCAGGTGGTTCTCGATGACTTCGAGGATGCGGCCCGGCCGCGGCGACATGACGATGATGCGGTTGGACAGGAACACCGCTTCGGGAATCGAATGGGTGACGAAGACCACCGTCTTCTGCGTCTGCTCCCACAGCCGCAACAGCTGCTCGTTCAGGTGGTCGCGCGTGATCTCGTCGAGTGCGCCGAACGGCTCGTCCATCAGCAGGAGCTTGGGCTCGAAGCTGAGCGCGCGGGCGATCGACACGCGCTGCTGCATGCCGCCCGAGAGCTGCCAGGGGAACTTGTTGGCGAACTCTTCTAGGCCGACCATGGCGAGGTATTGCCTGGCCCGCGCCTCGCGCTCGGGCTTTGCCACCCCCATGATCTCGAGCGGCAGCATGAGGTTGCGCCGCACCGTCCGCCAGGCATAGAGGGCCGGCGCCTGGAAGACGTAGCCATAGGCGCGGGCGAGCCGGGCCTCCTGCGGTGACAGACCGTTGACCTTGATCTCCCCGCCGGTCGGCCGCGCCAGATCGGCCATCACCCGCAACAGCGTGGTCTTGCCGCAACCCGACGGTCCGATCAGCGAGACGAACTCGCCTGATTTGATCTGCAGATTGACCTTGGAGAGCGCCACCACCGGCGCATCCGCCGTCTCGAAGGTGAGCGACAGGTCGCGCAGGCTGATGGCGAGAGGAGCGGACGGCGCAGGGCTTTCCTTCACTTCGCGGTCTGCCGCAGCGGATTGTTCGGATGCTCGAGCCAGGTGAGCGGTCCCTTGCCGGTCGCGACTTCGACCATGCTGATGCAGTCCGTCACCGGACAGGCATACATGCAAAGATTGCAGCCGACGCAGTCCGCGTCGATCACTTCGTAGCGCCGCTCGCTGCCGGCCTTCTTGGCGGCGATCGCCTGGTGAGAGGTGTCCTCGCAGGCGATATGGCAGAGGCCGCACTTGATGCAGGCCTCCTGGTCGATCAGCGCCACCGTCTTGTAGTTGAGGTCGAGATGCTGCCAGTCGGTGACGTTGGGCACGGCGCGGCCCAGGATGCCGGTGACGCCGGCATGGCCCTTGGCGTCGAGCCAGTTGCTGAGGCCGTCCACCATGTCGTCGATGATCTTGAAGCCGTAATGCATCGCCGCCGTGCAGACCTGTACGGTGGTGGCGCCCAGCGCATGGAATTCCGCCGCGTCCTGCCAGGTGGCGATGCCGCCGATGCCCGAAATCGGCAGGCCGGCGCATTCGGGATCGCGCGAGATCTCGGCCACCATGTTGAGCGCAATCGGCTTCACCGCCGGGCCGCAATAGCCGCCATGGGTGCCCTTGCCGGCCACCACCGGCTGCGGCGCCATGCGCTCGAGATCGACGCCGATGATCGAATTGACGGTGTTGATCAGCGACACGCCGTCGGCGCCGCCGCGCTTGGCGGCGCGCGCGGGCCCGAGGATGCTGGTTACGTTGGGCGTGAGCTTCACCAGCACCGGCATGCGCGTGTGCTGCTTGCACCAGCGCGTTACCATCTCGACGTAGTCCGGCACCTGGCCGACCGCGGCCCCCATGCCGCGCTCGGACATGCCGTGCGGGCAGCCGAAATTCAACTCGACGCCGTCGGCGTTGGTCTCCTCGACCTTCTTCAGGATGGTCTTCCAGCTGTCTTCGACGCAGGGCACCATCAAAGACACGACCAGCGCGCGGTCGGGCCAGTCGCGCTTGACCTGCTTGATCTCGTCGAGATTGACCTGCAGCGGCCGGTCGGTGATCAGCTCGATATTGGTGAAGCCCACCATGCGCATGCCGCCGACTTCCAGGGCTCCGTAGCGCGACGCGGTGTTGACGATGGGCGGGCCGTCCTCGCCCAGCGTCTTCCAGACTACGCCGCCCCAACCGGCCTTGAAGGCGCGCACCACGTTGTAGGCCTTGTCGGTCGGCGGCGCCGAGGCGAGCCAGAATGGATTGGGCGACTTGATGCCGGCGAAGGTGGTGCGCAGCTCGGCCATGGATTTCCTCCCTTTCAGACGCGCAATGCGCGGTCGATCGCCTCGGCGGCGACCTTGCCGTCCTGCACCGCGCTCACGGTGAGATCGTCGCCCGGCACGCAATCGCCGCCGGCCCAGACGTTGGCGAGCGAGGTCTGGCGGTCGGCGTTGATCGCGATGCGCCCGCCGCTCAACTCGAGCAGCTCGCGCTCCGGCGGCCCGGCAGCGCCGTTGCCCAGAGGGGAGACCACGAAGCTCTGGCCGATCGCCTTGAACAGCATGTCGGCAAGGAGCGTGAAGCGGTCACCCGTGGTCATCAGCCGGCCCTGCTCGTCGAGCTGGGTGTATTCAAACTCGACCTCTTTCAGGCGTCCCTTTTGGCCTATGAGGCGCGCCGGCCGTGCCCAGTGCTTGATGCTCACGCCAGTGGTCTGCGCCAGCTCCTGCTCGTGCCAAGTCGCGCTCATCTGCTCGGGCCCACGGCGATAGACGATCGTCACATCCTCGGCGCCGAGGCGCCTGGCTTGCACGGCGATGTCGATCGCGGTGTTGCCGCCGCCGATCACCACCACGCGGCGTCCGATCTCGAGGGCGCCCTTGTCCTTCGCCTGGCGCAGGCGCTCGATATAGGCGACGGCGTCCATCACGCCCGCCATGTCCTCGCCTTCGAGGGCGAGGGCTTTGACGCCGGCAAGTCCCATGCCGAGGAACACCGCGTCGAAGTCCTGCCGCAGCTTAGCCAGCGTGATGTCGCCGCCGAGCGCCTTGCCGTGTTCGATGCGGATGCCGCCGATATCCAGGATGAACGCCACCTCGGCCTGCGCAAAGTCGTTCGGCACCTTGTAGGCGGCGACGCCGTATTCGTTCAGGCCGCCCGCCTTGGGCCTGGCTTCGAAGGCGGTGACATCATGGCCGCGCAGCGCCAGGCGATGGGCGCAGGCGAGGCCCGCCGGGCCGGCGCCGACGACGGCGATGCGCTTGCCCGTCGCCTTGGCGCGCGTAAAAGGCTGCAGCTTCTGCTCAAAGAGCCAGTCGGTGGCGTAGCGCTGCAGAGCGCCGATCTGCACCGGCTTGCTCTCCTGCGCTTCGCGCACGCAGGCCGCCTCACACAGGATCTCGACGGGGCAGACGCGTGCACAGGCGCCGCCCATCACGTTCTCGCTCAGGATGGTGGTGGCAGCACCCTTCACATTGTCGGTCGCGATCTTGCGTATGAAGCCCGGGATGTCGATGCCGGTCGGGCAGGCCTGCAGGCAGGGCGCGTCGTAGCAGAAGTAGCAGCGGCTCGCCTCGATCAGGGCGCGCTTGCGGTCGAGCGGGACGTGTATGTCAGCGAAGTTCTGCTCCAGTTCGTCAGCTCCCAGGCGCCGTGCCGCAATATCATCCATATTGCCCCCTGTCTTCGGCCGGTACGGTAGCGACAGTCTGACCAAACGGTCAAGTTCGGCGCTGGAGCGACGCCAGCTGATCCTGTAGCATCACGGCTTCATGCCCTCGCCGCGACTCCGCAAGATCAGCGCCAACGGCCGCGGTAGAATTCGCGAAAGCAACGAATCACGCCTGCTGAAGGCGGCCGAGACCGTGTTCGCCGAGCGCGGCTTCAGCGGCGCCACCACCGCCGCGATTGCGGCGCGCGCCAAGCTGCCTAAGGCCAACCTGCACTACTACTTTCGGACCAAGGCCGAGCTCTACCGCGCCGTGCTGGCCAACGTGCTGGAGCTGTGGCTCGACGAGCTCGACCGCTTCACGCCCGACCGGGAACCCTCGGACGCCATCGCCGAATACGTCGCCGGCAAGCTGTACTGGTCGCGCGTCCGGCCCAATGCCTCGAAAGTCTTCGCCAACGAGATCCTGCACGGCGCGCCGTTCCTCGAATCCTACCTGGCGCGCGATCTGCGGCAGCGGGTCGAGCAGAAGGCGAAGGTGATCCGCCAGTGGATCCGCAGCGGCAAGCTCAGGCCGGTCGATCCCAAGCACTTCATCTTCCAGCTGTGGGCGTCGACGCAGCACTATGCCGACTTCGACGTGCAGGTCCGCGCCGTGCTGGGCCGCAGGAAGCTCGGCGAGCGCGATTTCGCCGCCGCGGCGGCCAACATCACGGCGCTGATTCTCGACGGCTGCTTGACGCGTGGCTGAGGGCTAGATCTGCGCGAGGTTGGCGTAGGTCTCCGGTCGGCGGTCGCGATAGAACTGCCAGAGGTTGCGCACTTCGCGCACCATGTCCCAGTCCATGTCGGCGACCAGGAGTTCGTCCTTGTCCTCGCTCGCCTTGGCGATGATCTTGCCGCGCGGATTGACGAAATAGGCCGAGCCATAGAAGCGGCCGATGCTCCAGGGCTGCTCGGTGCCGACACGGTTGACAGCGCCGATGTAGCAGCCGTTGGCCACGGCCGCCGCCGGCTGCTCGAGCTCCCAGAGATACTGGCTGAGGCCGGCCACGGTTGCGGAGGGATTGACGATATATTCCGCGCCGTTCAGCGCCAGCGCCCGCCAGCCTTCGGGGAAGTGGCGGTCGTAGCAGATATAGACGCCGAGCTTGCAGTAAGCGGTCTGGAAAACCGGATAGCCGAGATTGCCGGGCTTGAAGAAGAACTTTTCGTAGAAGCCTGCGACCTGCGGGATGTGGTTTTTGCGGTACTTGCCGAGATACTTGCCGTCGGCGTCGATCACCGCGGCGGTGTTGTAATAGACGCCGGTGAAGTCTTCCTCGTAGATCGGCACCACGATCACCATGGAGTGCTTCTTGGCCAGCTCCTGCATCAGCTTGGTGGTCGGGCCTTCGGGAATGCGCTCGACGGCGGCATACCACTTGGCGTCCTGGCTTGGGCAGAAATAGGGCTGGGTGAAAACTTCCTGCAGACACAATACCTCGACGCCCTTGCGGCCGGCTTCCTCGATCAGCGGGATGTGCGCCGCCACCATGCGCTCGCGGATCTGGTCCGGCGACATCGTCGTGTCACCCTTGAGCGCCATCTGGATCAGGCCGCCCTTTACGATGGTCATAGGTCATCTCCGCTTGATCATGCCCTTCACAGGGTAGCGCGGCGAGGTATCGAGTGGCAGAGCAAATTGTGATGGCAAATCCGAAGGGCTCCCACCGCCCACGTTGCCCGAAGGCGCGCGCGGGCTGCATGGGGTGACGGGCGAGCCCCGCGGTGCATGACGCGGTATGGAAGCTTGTTGCCAGTAACGCCGGTGGCACGCTTCTTGGTAGACTGTCATCACCTCTGGAGAACGCCGCAAACAAAAGGAGCCCTCGCGTGGTCGGCAATGTCTTGGAGATCAATCCCGAACGGTTGTGGGCGAGCCTCGAGCGCTCGGCGGAGATCGGACGTTTTCGCGAGGTCGGCCTGCGCCGGCTGGCGCTGTCGGCCGAGGACAAGCAGATGCGCGACCTGTTCGTCGAGTGGGCGCAGGCGGCGGGCTGCAGGGTCGAGATCGACCGGCTGGGCAATATCTTCGCGCGGCGCGCCGGCAGCGATCCGTCGCTGCCGCCGGTCGCCATCGGCAGCCATCTCGACACCCAGATCTGCGGCGGCCGCTACGACGGCATTTTGGGCGTGCTGTGCGGTCTGGAAGTGGTGCGTACGCTGAACGACCGCGGGCTTTCCACCAAGCGCGGCATAGAAGTCATCTGCTGGACCAACGAGGAGGGCGCCCGCTTCAGCCCGCCGATGATGGGCTCCATGGCCTTCGCCAAGGTGCTGCCCCTCGACAGCGTGTTGGCGACGTCGGACGAGTCAGGCGTCACGGTCGCCGAGGCGCTCGACGCGATCGGCTATGCCGGCCCCGCGCCGCTGGGGCAGCGCGCGTTCGATGCCTATCTCGAGCTGCACATCGAACAGGCGCCGGTGCTCGATCGCGAGGGCTGCGACATCGGCATCGTGGTCGGCGGCTACCGGACGCAGGCGCTCCGGCTCACCATCAACGGCGACACCGGCCATGCCGGCGGCACGCCGATGGCGATGCGGCGCAACGCCCTGGTCGGCGCCGGCTACGTCATCGCCGCGGTCAACGATGTCGGGCTGGCCTACGCCGCCGACGAAGGGCGCACCACCACGACCCGGATCGAAAGCTTTCCCAACCTGCCCGGCACCTATGCCGAGGAGGTCAAGCTCACCATCGATTTCCGCCACATCGATGCGGCGCGCTTCCAGGCGATGCGCGCCGAGATCGACGCCGCGATCGCGGCCGCCGCCCGCAAGGCCAATGTCGAGATCGAGGTCGCCGAAGGCTGGAGCTGGGGCACCGAGCTGTTTGCGCCGGAATGCATCGACCTCTTGAAGTCGACCGCCCGGGAGCTCGGCTTGCCCTATCGCGAGATGCGCAGCCAAGCCGGCCACGACGCCTATGCCGTGGCGACGATGGCGCCGACGGCAATGATCTTCACGCCCTGCTTCGAGGGCATCAGCCACAACGTGAACGAGGCGATCGAGCTTTCACGCTCCGTGCCCGGCGCCAATCTCCTGCTGAACGCCGCCGTCGCCCGGGCCAATCGATAGAGCGCTGGGGGCTAGCGACTCCAGTCGCGCGTCATGGTCTTCCGGACCGCGGGCCTCTGGCCCGCTCATGATCATGAGCGAGTCGCGCGGAGTAACCTCCGCGCTGAGACGCTCGCGGTCCGAATGAGCATGAAAAGACGTGCCACTTCAGCGCGGAGGTTACTCCGCGCGCAGTGGCGCGCTCCCAGCAATGACATCGAGTGCGGCGCTCACGCGTTGCCGGTAACACGGAGAATGGTGCCGATGATCGCGTCGACCGGCCCGCCCAGCAGCCAGCCGACGACATTGAGATCCCTGCCAAGTTGGGCGCCCACCATCGGCAGGAGGAAGAGCAAACCGATGATGATGGGCATGCCGTAGCGCTCCAGCCGCGCCAGGGGCACGGCGAGCACATTCGGCAACAAACCCACCGCAACACGGCCGCCGTCGAGCGGCGGCAGGGGGATCATGTTGAAGACGGCCAGGA
>WNFG01008257.1_pt1 | contig 16042 bp, 11 predicted proteins | sample 5400431 | NCBI WGS metagenome assembly WNFG01 (sample SAMN13153346, study PRJNA577476) | soil metagenome | isolation source: 120 cm saprolite under Douglas fir tree site 2 hole 3 replicate 2 | place: USA:California | collected 2015-04-18 | reverse complement strand
CGGTCTGGCTTGGGCGCAGCAGCCGGCGCAGCCGCCAGTAAAGGTGAACGTCATCAACGTATGCGCGCCATCGCCGGAGGAGCAGAAAGAAATCGCTTCCGCCCTGGCGCGGGTGCCCAAGCAGCCGCTGTTCAGCCCGGATTTCGAAATAGATCGCGGACGATCTACGCTTTCGGAAAGCCCCGGGTTTTTACAAGCTGGCGAGAGCGCGCAGATGTCCTCGCAAAACTCAACCGCCACTTACGTGCGCATTCGCCGCGAGTTTTCTGTCCAGGCCTTGTTCAGCACGGTGCAGTACTCGTTTAGCCTGGACCCTAAAAACATGGTAGAGACCATGGTATTTCGCGTTCGCGATCCCAAAGATTTAATGCAGCTCTCGATTGAAGACAGCGCCTCAGCCGTCGCCAGTGCCGCTACAATGTTGACAGCAGATACCCCGGCCAGCCGCATTAAACTGGAGCGTTTCGGTAAGTCATCTGTTGTGCTGGCTCGTTGCTCGGCTGCCGAAAACGGTCCGCCGCCAGATCAGAGCGCGTACCAACCGCAATTTCAAAGCGCGTCGGCCATTCTGGCGAACTATCGTGGTCTGCTTGGCGCCAGGCGTACGGTACCGGAAGAATTGGCGCGGATCAAAGGCTTCGATAACGAGGGGACGAAGGCGGCCACACGACCGGCGGCGAAGACAACGGAGAAGAAAAAACCAGACACGCTAAAGAAATGACTACATTTTCGCTGCTGAATCCAAATCAACGCTCGGCAATCTAAAATCTACACGTTAATGGCAAATATAGAAGACTCAGTCCGCAACGTTGTCATCATGGGCTCAGGCTGTGCGGGACATACAGCTGCGTTGTATGCCGCTCGAGCCAATCTGAAACCGCTGGTATTCGAAGGGCATGAACCCGGTGGACAGCTCTCGCTCACCACGTTGGTGGAAAACTTTCCTGGTTTTCCCGAAGGCATTCTCGGGCCGGAACTGGTCGAAAACATGCGCAAGCAAGCGGCACGCTTCGGAGCCGAATATCGCATAGGCCATGTGGTCTCAGCCGATTTAAGCAAGAAACCAATAACCATAAGTCTCGGCAAAGAGACGGTCCAGACCCGCACGCTAATCATTGCCACCGGCGCTTCGGCACGCTGGCTAGGCCTGCCTAACGAACAAGCCCTCATCGGTCACGGAGTCTCCTCTTGCGCTACTTGCGACGGGTTCTTCTTCTCGGGAAAGGAAATCGCAGTAATAGGCGGCGGCGATTCCGCCATGGAGGAAGCTCTGTTTCTCACGCGCTTTGCCAGCAAGGTCACGCTGATCCATCGTCGTGATCAGTTTCGCGCCTCCAAGATCATGCTGGATCGGGCCCGCCAACATCCCAACATTCAGTTCCTGACCGACACGGTTGTTGAGGACGTTCATGACCTCTCTAAGAAGGAAGTTACTGGCTTACAACTGCGCAATTTAAAGACCAGAGAGAGTTGGGATTTCCCTACCAGCGCAATGTTCCTGGGAATCGGACATATTCCTAATGCCAAAATGTTCGAAGGACAACTGGAGACGGATCAGGATGGTTACCTCAAGACACACGATTACGTTTTCACTCGTGTGCCCGGAGTCTACGCCTGCGGCGATGTTCAGGATCGCCGATATCGGCAAGCGATCACCGCAGCCGGAACCGGTTGCATGGCGGCCATCGAGGTGGAAAAGTTCCTGGAAGAGCAGGGCCGTTAGCGTTCACCGTCTGCGAGCGGCCTTCTGGTTAGGTCACTAACTGAACACTGAACACTAGCCACTGATCACAGCGGTGTTCTGATAACAACCGATTCGCAACCGTCAATCGCCAAAAACTCTAAGCAGGAGCCTACTTCATGAACTACCGCGCCCTCGGACAAACCGGACTCAAAGTCAGTGAAATTGGATTTGGCGCCTGGGCCATCGGTGGAACCAGCGAAGCCGCGGGCACTCAGTGGGGATGGGGTGAAACTCCCGAGAAGGATGCCATTGCGGCAATCCGGAGGGCTCGCGAACTGGGTGTGAATTTCTTCGATACCGCGGATGTATACGGCAACGGTCGCAGCGAAGAGTTGCTCGGCAGAGCGCTGTCGTCCGAGTGGGACAAGGTTTATGTCGCTTCGAAAACTGGCAATGTCGTGCGCAACGGCGTCGGCATGAAGGACTGGAGCCGCGAGCACATCGTTCGCTCGTGCGAGGCTAGCTTGAAGCGGCTGAAAAAAGACGTCATCGACCTTTATCAGCTTCACAATCCCGAAGTGCGCGATATCCAGAAGGGCGATTGGCCGGAAACCCTTGAACTGCTCCAGAAGCAGGGAAAAATCCGATGGTACGGTGTTTCAGTCTTTTTGCCCGAGGAAGGCATGGCGGTGGCGGAGCGGGGCAAAGGGCAGGTCATCCAGCTTGCTTACAACGCACTCCGCCTTGAAATGGAAGAAAAAGTTTTGCCGCTCGCGAAGAAGAAAAACGTCGGTATTATCGCCCGCGTGCCGCTTTATTACGGCATTTTGGCCGGCAAGTTCAAACCAAGTACGACCTTTCCAACGGACGACCACCGCTCGCACACGCTGGCCCCTGAGACCATGCGCGAACTGGCGCCGCGTGCCGATCGCCTAAAGAAAATTGCTGGGATTGCTGCTGGCGACTCCACCGCGTTTGCCCAGTGGTCCCTGAAATTTATTCTGGCTAACCCGGCAATCTCGACCGTGATTCCCGGAGCTCGCAACCCTCAACAGGCCGAGAAAAATGCCAGCGCCTCTGACGGTCGCCCGCTTCCCAAGGATCAAGTCGAAGGCGCTCAGAAACTCTGGCGAGATGACTCCTACTTGCGCGAGTTGCGCACCGGACTGTAAGAAGGTGTGTATACCGGGGGAGCGACTAGCGACTAGGGGCTCTCCCTGTTAACATCACGGCGGAATGGTGTTGCGGAGCTCCAAAAGAAAAATTACACGTGCAGGGCGAAAGGTAGGACGCCGTGTCGCACCGCGTGATGGCCGGGAGAACGCCGAACTGGTCATCATCACCGGCATAAGCGGCTCGGGGAAGGCGTCCGCACTGAAAGCATTCGAGGATCTTGGCTATTACTGCGTCGACAACCTGCCCGTAGAACTCATTCCCCGTTTTGCCGAACTGGCAGTACAGTCTGCCGAAATCCGCCGCACCGCGCTGGTTGTAGACGTCCGCGAAGGCGCCAGCCTCGATCAACTTCCGGGCATCCTGAAGTCAGTCAAGCGGATGATCCCCACCAAAGTAATTTACCTCGAGGCCAGTGATGCCGCGTTGCTACGGCGATTCAGCGAGACCCGCCGACCGCATCCGCTGGGCGTTGACTCGCCCGTCAAGACTTCGCTCGGTACTGAGCGCCGTCATCTCAAACCCATTCGCGCCATTGCGGACTTGGTGATCGACACTTCCAAATTCAATGTTCACGAATTGCGCTCATACGTGACCGAGCGTTTTCGTAAGCAGTCCGCAGCCAACAATATTCTGGTTTCATGCGTGAGTTTTGGATTCAAGCACGGGGTACCCGAGGACGCCGATTTGGTCTTCGATGTGCGTTTTCTGCCCAACCCGCATTTCGTGCCCGAATTCCGGGGGCTTACCGGCCGTGACGCCAAGGTGGCCAAGTACATCCGGTCATTTCCTCAGACAACGGAGTTCATCAACCGCATTTCCGAGCTTCTCGTCTACCTGCTGCCGCACTACATCCGTGAAGGCAAGAGCTATCTGACGATTAGCTTCGGTTGCACCGGCGGGCGGCATCGTTCAGTCATGATTGCGGAAGATGTCAGCAAACGTCTGCGCAAGGCAAAGTATCGCGTGAAGGTCCTGCATCGGGATAGCCCGGGATAGCACGATTGAATGCTCAATCGACTGCCCGGAATTGCGCCGTTCCAGTAAAATAGCGCTTTGGACGCATTCCACATCATTCCGATGCCAGTCGGGTTGTCGTCTAGCGCCAGTTCAGTTTCGCGGGAACATCTATGAGACAACTGACCCGCTTGGTGCGGTACGTGGCGCCGTACTGGTGGCAACTGCTGTCATCCCTCATTTTGATGGCTGCCGTTGGGTTGTTGGACGCGTTTCGCGTGCTGCTCATCGGTCCTATCTTCGACCGCGTGCTGAATCCCGCAGCGCAGTCGCGGGACATTCAATTGTTCAGAATTCCTTGGACGGGCCGCGAAATCCATCTCCAACAATTTGTTCCATCTCACTTCCAGAATCCCTGGACGGTAGTAGCCTTCGCACTGATCGCGGCCACGGTACTCAAAGGGATCTTCGATTACGCCGGCACGTACCTGGTGAATTATGCCGGTTTCGGCATGATTACCGATCTCAGGGATGATCTTTATAACTCGATCCTGCGGCGCTCTGCGGCCTTTTTTCAGACCCACACTACCGGCTCCCTGCTCTCCACCATCATCAATGACATTGAACGGGTGCAGTTTGCCATGTCCAGTGTGCTGGCCGAGTTTCTCCAGCAATTGTTCACTCTGATCTTTGTCGCCGCTGTAGTCGTTGTTCTTGGCGGCAAACTGGCCTGGGTGCTGCTCCTGTTTCTGCCGGCGATCATTTATTCAGCAGGAAAAATCGGACGTCGGGTACGCCACACCACGCGGCGCGGCCAGGACAAGCTGGCGGATATACAAAACATTCTCCACGAAACCATCACTGGAAACCGCATTGTGAAGGCATTCGGGATGGAAGGATGGGAAATAGCGCGATTCCGCATGGCCGCACGCCGGCTGTTCCGTGCCAATTTGCGGTCGGTTGCAGCGGCCGCAATCAGCTCACCGCTGATGGATATTTTCGGTGCAGTCGCCATCGCCATCCTGCTGCTCGTGGGGCGAGACGCGATTAATCATCACGTCTTTACCGCCGGCACTTTCCTGGCTTTCATCGTGGCGGTATTCAAGCTTTACGATCCGGTCCGCAAGTTCGCGCTCTTTTACAATAATTTTCAGCAGGCCCTGGGCGCATCCTCGGAACTGTTCAAGTTCATGGATACGGAAGATGACGTGCGAGAAAAACCGGGCGCCAGGCCTTTGCCCGCCTTCGCCACCAGCATCCGGTTTGAGGATGTTTGCTTCTCCTATGCTGAAGACGGCGATGGTGCGCGTGAAATTCTGCGCGACATCAATCTCGAAGTCAAAGCCGGGGAAGTGCTCGCGGTGGTCGGTTCGAGCGGCGCGGGAAAGAGTACGCTGGTACATCTGATCCCCCGCTTTTTCGACGTGACTTCCGGGCGTCTACTCATTGATGGCCGCGATGTCCGCGATACGACTCTTGCATCATTGCGTTCGCAGATCGGCATCGTGACTCAGGAAACAGTGTTGTTCAACGACACGGTGCGCAACAATATCGCCTACGGACAACCGCATGTTTCGCAAAAAGACGTGTGCGCGGCAGCCCAGGCAGCCTTCGCGCATGATTTCATTATGGAACTGCCCGCAGGCTATGACACGATGATCGGGGAACGTGGCGTGCGTCTCTCAGGAGGGGAGCGGCAGCGCCTCGCAATCGCGCGCGCCATCCTGAAAAATGCGCCCATTCTTATTCTGGATGAGGCCACTTCGGCGTTGGACAGTGAGTCCGAAGCCATGGTGCAGTCCGCGCTGCAAAACCTTATGGCCGGCCGGACCGTATTTGTCATCGCCCACCGGCTCTCGACCGTGCGGGGGGCCGATCGCATCCTGGTGCTGGAGAATGGCACCATTAGTGACATTGGTGCCCATGAAGAGTTGATGACCCGTCTGGGTATTTATCGTCGTCTCTACGATCTGCAGTTTGTCGAACTGGAAGCTCCAAGAGTTCCGGCGTTGCCGGCGAATCATTAGACAGGGACAAACAATGCCTATTCGCTCCATGACCGGATTCGCCCAGGTAAGAGGTCAGCTTAATGGCGGTTTGAGTTTTACCCTCTCGTTGAAGTCGGTCAATCATCGCTTTCTCGATCTGCACTTTCGCATGCCTTCCGAAAATGATGCGCTTGAAATGAAATTGCGCCGATTGCTGAAAGAAAAAATGGCTCGTGGGCACGTGGAGTTGATGTTGAATCTGGAGCGTGCTACGAGCGATAGTTTTGCCTTGAACCGGCAACTTGTCGGAGGGTACATTCAGTCATTTCGGGCGGCCGCGGCAGAGTTCGGGCTGGCGGCTGAGCCCGATTTGAACGTGATCTTGCGCATACCGGGAGTAATGGAGACGGCTTCAGTTTCGTCTGATGGTGACGAACTGGGAAGTGCCGTCCTGGCGAAAATGGAGGAGGCGCTGGGCAGGCTCAATGAGATGCGCGAGGAAGAAGGCCGCGGCATCGAACGTGAACTGCGCGAGCGCATGGCCCGTCTCCTGAAAGCCAGCAAAGGGGTAGAGAAGCACCGCCACGCTGTGCTCGCGACTTACGTCGAAAAATTGCGGACCCGAATGCAGGAACTGATTGGCACACGTTCCGATGAGGAGCGCATTCTGCAGGAAGCAGCGCTGCTAGCGGACCGCAGCGACATTCAGGAAGAGGTTGTTCGCCTCAATACTCACGTGGATCACTTTGTCGGGTTGCTCGATGAAGGCGGCGAGGTCGGCAAAAAGCTCGATTTTCTTCTTCAGGAAATGAATCGTGAGGCCAACACGTTGCTTTCCAAAACCTCGGGCCTGGCAGGCGAAGCGTTGAAAATCACCGAAATGGGATTAGCGATGAAAGCGGAAATCGAGAAATCGCGCGAGCAAGTGCAGAACGTCGAATGAGCCTGGTTTACATCATTTCGGCGCCCTCAGGTTCGGGGAAGTCCACGTTGGTCAATGAGCTGCGGAAACTGGTTCGCGACCTGGTTTTTTCGATTTCCTACACCACGCGCCCGCTACGAGGCAGCGAGCAAAATGGCCGCGAATATTTCTTCATTTCGCGTCCGGAGTTTGAAGCCATGATCCGCAAGGGCGACTTCCTCGAATGCGCGGAAGTTTTTGGAAATTATTATGGGACAGCGCGCAGTTTTCTAGTGGAGGCTGAGCACAAAGGGCATGACTTGCTGCTCGATATTGATGTGCAGGGTGCGGAACAGATCAAAAGAAAAATCCCGGAGGCAGTAAGTATTTTTATCTTGCCTCCAGACCGGAAAACATTGGAGTGGCGATTGAAAAATCGTAGCCTCGACGGGGAAGATGTGATCCGGCGGAGGCTTGCTACCGCCAGCCGTGAGATTGAGAATTACCCCAAATACGACTATATTCTGGTGAACGACCGCCTGGAAGAATCCACGGAGGCGCTGAGGGCCATTGTGCTGTCGGAACGCTTCCGGCGTTCAGGCACCAAGCTGTCCGAAGATGAAATCAAGCTAAGCGAGATGGCCGGGCGCTTCCGGTTGGACAAGGTTCAAGAGCGGGTGCGGCCCATTGTCGCATCGTTCGCGAAGCCGATGGCGCAAGGCGAACACTGAAGCAGCGGGGAGATGCAACCATGAAGTTGATGGACGGGTTCGACAGTAATTACAGATACATTCTGGTCGCGGCGCGGCGCGCGCGGCAATTGCAGGGCGGAGCACCGCCGGTCATTGATACTCATTCGCGCAAGCCCTGCCGCATCGCACAGGACGAAATCAGGGCAGGCAAAGTAAAGTGGGTCATCCCCGAAATGCCCCGGCCGGCAGCCGAAATCGCCAATGAGCTATTAGACAAGGCACTGAACAAGGAATGATTTCGAGATTCCCGATCTCCGGCGAAAGAAATCTTTCATGAAGATTGCCCTGGGCGTCAGCGGCGGAATTGCAGCCTACAAGGCGGCGGAAATTGTCCGCCTGCTGCAGGATCGCGGCGTCCGGGTACAGGTCATTATGACCCGCGCCGCGCAGGAGTTTATTCGACCGTTGACGTTTGCCGCGCTCTCCGGGGAAAAAGTAATCACTGACATGTTCGCTGCAGAGAGCGCGCCTCCAAATATTGACTCCGCCATAGAGCATATTTCGGTTGCGCAATCGATAGATGCGTTATTGGTCATTCCCGCAACCGCCGACGTCATCGCCAAATTCGCTCAGGGGGTCGCCAACGACTTTCTCACTACACTTTACCTGGCAACGACCGTGCCCGTGGTGCTGGCTCCGGCCATGAACGTGAACATGTGGAACCACGAGGCCACCCAGGCGAATGTTGAGATTCTGAGAAAACGTGGGGTGAAGATAGTCAACCCGGATAGCGGTTACTTGGCGTGCGGCATGGTCGGCCAGGGGCGTCTGGCAGAAAACGGCGCCATCGTCGCCGCCCTGATGGAATCGCTTGGTGCGCAGCAAGACCTGGCGGGTGAAACCGTTCTGATCACAGCCGGGCCGACGCGCGAAAAGATCGATCCCGTGCGATACCTGACGAATCGCTCAAGCGGTCGAATGGGATACGCTCTCGCCGAAGCCGCCTTGCGCCGCGGCGCACGCGTACTGCTGGTCAGCGGTCCAACTGCGCTCACCCCGCCGGGAGCCGCGGAGACGACCGCTGTAGAATCCGCCGCGGAGATGCGTGAAGCCGTAATGAAGCTGCTGCCACAGTCCACGATCGTGATTAAGACGGCAGCTGTTTCCGATTACCGGCCCAAAGAACCCGCCACACAGAAGATCAAGCGCAAGGGACCGATATCACTCGAACTGGAACCGACCGCCGATATCCTGGCTGAGGTCGCCCGCGCTAGGGAAGCACAGATTGTGATCGGCTTTGCGGCTGAAACTCAGAACGTGCTGGACAATGCGCGTAAAAAGCTGAAGCTGACCGCAAAATCGCTCGACGCGATCGTAGTCAACGACGTTTCCCGCGAGGGAGTTGGATTCGATTCCGAACGGAACGCAGTCACGATCATTACCCATGACGATGTGATCGAAGTTCCGGAGACCACGAAGTGGGATGTCGCGCAACGTGTCCTCGATCAGGCAGTGCGCGTGCGCAGCCACTCTCGCACGGCTGTGAAGGCGACAAGGTAAGAATGTCTCCCCTCGATTCCGAGCTCAGACGAGCGCTGGCCGAGCGGATTCGCTACTACAACGAACTCGGGATTTACGATTTCTACCGCCGCGAAACTCAAGTCTCAGAGTTGCCAAGCCTCACACCCATATCCCATCCAGAACAGCCAAAAGAAATGACGCCGAGAAGATCTGCCGTTGCCCTCTCAACTCCGCCCGCTGAAAGTATGCTCGATGGATCGTCCGCCAGGCCTGAATATGGCATTAACGATCCGGCGCGGGCCTTAAAAATCATTCGCGAAGATCTCGGCGACTGCACCCGCTGCGTCCTGCATAAGCAAGGGCGCAAGCAGATCGTTTTTGGCGTAGGCAATCCGCGGGCCGAGCTTATGTTCATCGGCGAAGCTCCGGGAGCTGACGAAGATCAACAGGGCGAGCCATTCGTAGGACGCGCCGGGCAACTGCTTAACAATATGATCAAGGCGATGGGACTACGCCGCGAAGACGTTTACATCGCTAACATTATTAAGTGCCGCCCGCCCGGGAACCGTACTCCCGAACGCGACGAGTGTGAAACCTGCTCACCGTTTCTGATGCGGCAGATCGCGGCCATCAAACCCAAAGTGATCGTGGCGCTGGGAGCCGTCGCCGCCAAGACTCTGCTGGCGATCAATGCTCCCATGTCGGACTTACGCGGTCGCTGGTATGAGTTCAAGCCCGCAGGCGTGCGCAGTAACGACCCTTCTTGGAGCAGCGCAAAATTGGCGGTCACCTACCATCCAGCATTTTTGCTGCGCGACCCCCGCCAGAAAAAGGAAGCCTGGAAAGATCTTCAAATGGTGATGAAGGAGTTAGGCCTCACCGCGCCCGCAAAGACTCCAGAGTAGTCGCACCTGAACGGTGTTTCACCCAAGGGCGCCCTTCTTTGACGACAATTGTCATCCTGAGCGTAGCGGAAACTTCGCAACGCGAAGTTCCCGCGAAGCCGAAGGATCTCTACCACCATAAACTTGGCCGAGCGGCAGCGTATCGCGCGAATGGCGGTGTTCAGGCGCCAACCCAGAATCGCAATCCCCGCCGCTGATATCCTTCCCACAGCATGCCCGAATTCTGCGATGTAGCGCTCGCGCTGCCGCTCGACACCGCGTTCACCTACCACATCACGGATGGCCTTGAGCCCGTGATCGGCGGACGGGTGTTGGTGCCCTTCCGGCAGCAACGAATGTCAGGCATCGTAGTAGCGGTTCATGATCGCAAGCCTTCAGTAAAAACCAAGGATGTCCTAAACGTTCTTGATTCCACTCCCGTCCTTGACGAGCAGTTGCTGCAATTGGGCAAATGGATTGCGGATTATTACCTGGCGCCCTTGGGAGAAGTATTCCGCACCATGCTGCCACTCAGCGCGGAGTTCAAACGCGCTATCGCTTATCGCATCACTGAAGAGGGCCATCTAGCGCTGCATCAGGCCGGAATGTCGGGATCATCAGCGCGGTCGCGGCGGACGCCGGAAGAACAACTGACAGAATTTCGCGTTCTCGATTATTTAGGCGCGCGCGACACGGTCCGCGAAGAAAGCCTGCGAGCTGCCACCCGAGCCAGCAAAGCTCTGCTCTCCGGAATGATGCGAAAGAAGTGGATCGTACGCGAGGATTTCTCCGGTGTGCGTGATGCCAAGCGAACTACGAAAGTCGCGATACTAAAATCCACTGACGGCAAGCTCAATGAAAATCAGCGACTGCTGGTCGATACGTTGGCTGCCGCGGGCAGCCGGGTCGCCCTCGAAGTTCTGCATACTCTGGACGTCCCACGCAGCACTCTTGGAACGCTGGTCAGGCGGGGACTGGTAGAGATTGCGGAGGAACCCGAAGATTTTTCGGTCTCCGGCCTGAAGGCCCGCCCGGCGCTCTTCGATTTTCAGTTCAACGCGCCACAGCAGGTCGCATTAAAACGCATCCGGGAAACAGTCGACTCGCGAACATTTTCCGGCATGCTGTTACATGGCGTCACCGGATCAGGCAAAACTGCCGTGTACCTGGCGGTCATGCGGGCGGTGCTCGAGGCAGGCCGATCGGCCATCTTGCTGGTTCCTGAAATCGGGCTTACTCCGGCGATGGCGGCGGATCTGCATCAGGTTTTTGGTGATGAAGTCGCGATTCTCCATTCCTCGCTCTCCGATCAGGAGCGCGCCGAGCAATGGCATCGCATCAAGCGCGGAGAGGCCCGCATTGTTGTGGGCACGCGCTCCGCGGTGTTTGCGCCGGTCGCCGATTTGGCGCTGATCATCGTGGATGAAGAGCAGGACTCATCCTACAAACAGGAAGAGACCCCGCGATATCACGCGCGCGATGTGGCGGTGATGCGAGCCAAGATGGCGAATGCAGTCGTGCTACTCGGATCAGCCACACCATCGCTTGAATCCTACTTCAACGCGAAAAAAAAGAAATACGCACTGGTCGAATTACCCGACCGCGTGGAGCAGCGGCCTCTGCCCGAAGTCGAAATCATCGACATGCGGCAGGAGTTTCAGGAAACCGGCCACGAGCAGGTAATCTCGCGCAAGCTGGCGGAGGAGATCAAAGAGCGACTGAATCGCCACCAGCAGGTGATGGTGCTGCTCAATCGCCGTGGATACTCTCCGGTAGTGCTCTGCCGCACTTGCGGTAAAACGCTGGAATGCAAGAACTGCGCCATCGCCCTGACTCATCACAAGCGCGCCCGCAAGATGGAGTGTCATTACTGCGGCTACACCGCACCCGTGCCCCAGCACTGCATTCATTGCGGCAGTGAATACGTGTATTTCATCGGGACTGGGTCAGAGAAGCTGGAAGAATTGCTGCATGGCCTTTTTCCCCAAGCAAGAATCGGACGCCTGGATCGTGACACGGTACGCGGGCGCGAAGATTTCGAACGTATGCTCTCCGGAATGGACGCTGGAGAAATCGACCTGCTGGTGGGCACGCAAATGATCGCCAAGGGCCACGACATCCATAATGTGACGCTGGTCGGCGTGGTCGGAGCCGATATGGCGTTAGGCATGCCCGATTTCCGCGCTGCTGAACGAACTTTCCAATTGCTTACGCAGGTTGCGGGACGCGCTGGCCGCGGCGGAACCCCGGGAAAGGTCGTCCTGCAAACCTATTTTCCAGATCATTATGCCGTGCAGTTTGCGGCTAACCACGACTTCGCCGGTTTCTACGAAAAGGAACTTCGCTTTCGCAGTTGGATGCACTACCCACCTTACAGCGCGCTGGCAAACGTTCTGGTACGCAGCGCCAAATTGGATGAAGCTCTGCAATGGTCCGGACTACTAGGGAAATGGTTCGACAAAACCCGACATGAGGGGATTCGCGTGCTCGGTCCGGCGGCAGCCCCGATCCTGCGACTGAAGCAAGATTATCGCTATCACTTTATCTTGAAATCTCCGAGCCGGGAGAAACTCAATGCTCTCTTACGAACAATGCTCGCCTATGGAGCCCAGCAAAAAATCCCGCGTACGCAGGTGATTGTGGATGTTGATGCATTGTGGCTGATGTGACGGCGCACTCCGCGCGAAGCTGCCACTTGATTCGGCACTATCCCGCATGACCTGGAATATAATTCTCGCCACTTTCATCTTCGGGAGTGCGTGATGGCCTCGCTTCGCATACTTGTTGCCGACGAACATGAGATCGTGCGTCGCGGGACAATTTCGCTTCTGGCTTCTCAGCCCGGGTGGGAAGTTTGCGGGGAAGCTGGTGACGGGCAGGAGGCTGTCGAGAAGGTCGCACAACTTAAACCCGACATCGTTTTGCTGGACATCGGTATGCCCAAGATGAACGGGTTGGAAGCAACACGCCAGATATTGCATAACCCTCCGTTTCCAAGAGTCATAATTGTGAGCCCCACTGATGTGGAACAGCTTGTGCGTGAAGTACTGGACGCTGGTGTGCGTGGCTTCGTGCTAAAGACAGATGCGTCTCGCGACTTAGTCTCGGCCGTTGACGCCATGCAACACGGTCGGACCTTTTTTGCGCCCCGCGTTGCAGAATTAATCGTTCAGGGTTATCTGAAAGGCGGCAGCAAAGGCTCGTCTGCGCCGGCCGTAAAAACCGACCAGCCCGCAACCGGAGTTCTGGAAGAAGCAGTCGCCTCGAGTGCAAGGCAGTCGGACAAACCAGGTGTGGCGCGCGCCGTAGGGAAGTACCTGGCGATAGCACTAGTTGTGGCGGCAACCGCGACCATCGGGTGGTTCAGCTTCTATCGAGAGTCAGCCCTACAACTGCCGTTACTGGACAAAATGCGTGCCCATCTCGGAGCGAAAACGGTTCCGCCTCCCGCCCACAACGGCAACCCCGACACGAAAGTGTGGATTGACCTGCGCACCGCGCTCTACTACTGTCCTGGTGCAGCTTCTTATGGTAAGACTTCTAAGGGGAAGTTCGCGAAGCAAAGCGACGCCAAGCAGGACCATTTCGAACCCGCCTCCGGTAAGATGTGTGATTGACCTGCTGTCGCAAGACATGAAGGCATTGGCGTGCTTGGCTACGGCAGCAGCCCCGATAACGCGAGGGCTATTGCTGTCAGTTCAACCCGTTCGCAAGATCTCCCAACCGTCAGCCCAAAGCTATTCGATACTGTGTACCGCTTCGGTCGGCATGAGCACAAAGCTGCACCCGGTAGTTGGATAGCAAGCCATCACGCCGCGACGCACCAAGCGGCCGGAGCTGTTTTCGGGGAAGGCAACTTTAAAATGGGCCTGGCCCAGTACTTTTCCCGCGGACCGCAAGTTATCAGAGCCGCTGATGAACTTCGTGTCCTCAACCTTCGGCCCGGGCGCAAATAGAAGGAAGAATTCGGCGCTCGCGTGCTGTGTAGCCAGCTTTGGAAGATAAATCGTACGGTCCCTGCTCAATTCGTCAGCGGCTAGACTGCCTTGGAAGCGGCCAAGTCGGCTCGAAGTGGCGGGCGCGTTCAGACGCTGCAAATGCTGTCGCGCTTCCGTAACCGCTTCGGCGTCTTCCGCTCCTCGGGACTGCTGATCGACAACTAGCCGGTACATGTGTTCAGCATCCTGTTTGCGCTGCTGCTTCTCATACACTTGGCCAAGGTGGCAGCCAACCGTGGAAAGCTGTTGAACTGTCCAAGCCGCGTAGAGATACCCCTCGGCTTGTCTCAGGTTTCCCATTCGATAGTGTACCCACCCCAGTGTGTCCCAATCGGCAGCTAGACTGAGGGTGTACTTCAAGTCGTCATCTGCCAGTTTACTAAGTTGTACTTTTTGGGAAGCGTCCTCCACTTCGTGGACAGCTTCCTGGGCATACCGTAATGCCTCATCCAAATGCTTGTTGGCAACCGCTAGCTCGTACGCGACATTATTCTTCACGCCGGCTCCAGGTTGGAGCTTTATAGCCTTATCGAAGATTGAGAGCGCTTTATCATCCTCTCCTTTTCGTAAGTAAGCTAATCCCAAGCTAAGCAGCGGCCCTGGTCTTTGTGGATATAGTTTTACTGCTGACTCAAGATAGGGCAGAGCCTCGGGATATCGTTTCTCGGCACTAAGCAGGTTGCCCATGTTGGTGGGGATGTCGTGATCATCCGGCTCAACCTTCGCCAAGTCCTGCCAAACCTGGATGGCTTCGCTGCGCCGATTCAAGGACGTCAGGGCAAAGGCAAGTACCTTATAAGAGAGAGGCTGCTGGGGATCGGATTCTACCGCCTTCCGCAGCGCGGCCACGCCAGCATCTTTTTGCATCAAGCCTAGGTACATCTCCCCAAGCCATATCCAATCGCGAGTGAATTTAGGATCCTGTGACACCGCCCGTTTGAAACCATCGATTGCCCCCTGCGGGGAACCCTGCTGTATCGCAGCCTTGGCTTCTTCTTCCGACTGAAGTGCCTTTGGGTCGCTGCTGGCCGGGAGTGCCCATACTTGATTCCTCATTCCGAGCACTGCTGCTTCAGCCGTCTGCGGCTGTCCCGAGGAAAGCGGAATGAATTGGTCCCGGTCCTCATTCACTTTCTCTGCGAATTCCTTGTAGTCCTTCACCGCAGCCCCAGTAACTTCACTACCTTTCACCAGCACTCGATAGTGGGCCACTAGCACATTGCCTTCGAGCGTATAGCTGGAGTGATATTCGACGGAGTCCTGTTGGAGATCTTTCTTTTTGGGAAGATCGGGAGCGTAGCCCTTGGGAAGTTCTACTCTGGATTCGAACTTAAACTCGCCAGGCGCTCCTAACCACACAGATGTTGGCAGCTTGCCATCTTCCTCGCTGGGTGGAACAGCTAGGTTGGGTGCAGGCGGAACGATACGGTGCTCCTTCCAGTCCGGATAGTCCTTGCGTTTGTAGGTATACGCGAACTTGATGGGCGCCTCGGTCGACTCAGGCGCTGAGGCCGTAACATCGCTAACGTCGCCGGCGAATCCAGTGCTATACGAAATTCTCTGGATAAGATCCTTCCACTGCGGTCTCGGCAGACTTCGGAGAGCCGCACGAAAAATGACTTCCATGTCCCCGCGCATGGTCTGTTCAACCTTGCCTTCGAGGGTGCCAGAGTCGTCCAGTTTGGCATCGATCTTGAAAGTCCATAAGGACGGAAAAGGAGGATCGGCGGGAGTCTGCTGAAAGTCGGGGGGCTTTTCGGAGAACACGACCAACGCTCGTTTCGAGCGCAGTGGCACGGCTAGATAGCCGAAGGGAGCTACTTCCGTTGTGGTGTCGAGCCAAAGCGTGTCTTTACCCTGAGGAATCGCTGTAATGACATGATCAAACTGCCCGGGGGACGGTACGTCTGGATCTATTGCGTGGGACGAATTGATCAGGGCGGGATAAACTCGAATACCCACCGCCGCGAGCAGCGCTGCTAATAAAGTGTGTTTGTCTTTGCAATCACCATACTGATTGTTCAACACTTCGGCGGCGGAATGAGGTTGGTAACGTCCGATGCCAAAGGAGACTCCGATGTATCGAAAATCAGTACTCACGTACTTGTAGATGGCCCGCAGCTTAGCGGCGTCGTCCGTGGCATTGCGAGTAAGGTCGGTGGCCTTCTCGCGAATCTCCGGTGAGGGAGCAATTCGCTGACGTTGTAATCCGTCATACCAGCGCCCCACCTCCTCCCAGCTTTG
>WNFG01002778.1_pt1 | contig 16042 bp, 10 predicted proteins | sample 5400431 | NCBI WGS metagenome assembly WNFG01 (sample SAMN13153346, study PRJNA577476) | soil metagenome | isolation source: 120 cm saprolite under Douglas fir tree site 2 hole 3 replicate 2 | place: USA:California | collected 2015-04-18 | reverse complement strand
GCCGCGTCGCGCAGGAAGCGATGAAGTCAGGGTCGTGGGAGCTGATGAATGAGAATGCGATTCCTTACCCGGAGATCAATGCGATGTTTAAATGACGAGGAGATTTTAAATTTAAAATTTTAAATTTGAAATTTAAAATCTGTGAAAGGCCCGGGCCAACGTCACGCTACAGCGCAATCTCCATCCCCTCCGACGCCGCCCTCACCTTCGGGTAATACTCACGCGCCTTCATGACCACCTGGTCGATGCAGGTATCGCTGTGGTCGGGGTCGTGGTGGAAGAGGATCAGTTCTTTCGCGCCGGATTCCATGACCAGGTTGACGGCTTCGCGCCAGTGGCTGTGGCCCCATCCGCGCCGCGTGGCGGCGTATTCTTCGGGAAGATACTGCGCGTCGTAGATGAGTACGTCTGCGCCTTCCGCCAGCTTGCGGACGCTCTTGTCGAACTCCGGATGTCCGGGTTCGTTGTCGGTGGCGTACACCACGACCTTGTCGCGAGTCTCGATGCGGAAGCCCAGGCAGCCCTGGGGATGGTTGAGCCACATCGACTTGATCACGCAGTCGTCAAAGGGCGTCAGGCCTTCTTCGATGTTGTAAAACTGGCGGCGGGCCGCCATCTCGCTCATGTTCACCGGAAAGTACGGATCGGACATCTGCTCTTCAATCGCCCGCTGCAAGCCGCGAGTGCGGTTCGAGGAGTGGAAAAAGAAACTGCTGTCGCGGTTTCCGTAAAGCGGCGTGAAAAAGGGAATTCCCTGAATGTGGTCCCAGTGAAAATGAGAAAGAAAGATGTGGGCGGAAATCGGTTTGCCCGCGGCTTCCTGCTCCAGCTGCTTGCCCAGATTTCTGAAGCCCGTGCCGCAGTCGAAGACGTAGATGCCGCCGTTGAGGCGCACCTCGACGCAGGAGGTGTTTCCTCCGTAGCGAAGATTTTCTGACTGAGGTGTCGGAGTCGAGCCGCGTACCCCCCAGAATCTGACCAGCATCCGCGATCACCTGTGGCAATCGCCCGGAACCAAGCGGGAAGGGCGATGTTCTGTTTTAATCCGTCGAATTTCGCAGCATACAGCAACTTTGAAATTTCAAGAAGTATAGTTCAATTGCCCCGATTTCCGGCAATTTTTGAGGAAACGGTCGCGTAACTAAGTAGGGTCATGTACCCGTCCTTGCGGCCAATGGCTGTTGGTTCTGAGGGGGTGGTCCGCCTTATTTTTTGAGATCATTGCGGATTGTGATACCCCCGAATCGAACCCTGCGGCAAATCAGAACTTCTGTGTCCTCATTTTTCTGCTGGAGAGAGAAGTCCGAAATATCAAAGCTCTGACTTTTGATCCAACCATGAACCGGCGGTCCGAATAGGTCCCATTTTATTTTTCCTCTCCGTATTACCACGCCCTAAATTCTTGTTTTAGCTTTCTGCTGGTGAGATGAAGTTTGAAACAGCGACACCGCGCCCTGGAAGAGACCGAGGGTGCGGAGGGGCCAAAACAATTCATCTATCTTTTGGGTTTCTCCGTGCCTCAGTGCCTCCGTGGTGCAAAGGTTTTGTCTTTGGTTGCGGCTACGTCGCGCCGTGGCTCAGTGCCTCCGTGGTGCAAAGGTTTTGTCTTCGGAGCGTTCGCCTGTATCAATTAAGATATAAAGCCGATGCTGGTCCCGGACTTTAAACAGTTTGCCCAACTCGCGCGCGAGGCCACTCTTGTGCCGGTCGCCAAAACCGTGGCCGCCGATCTGCGCACTCCGGTGTCGGCATTTTTGAGTATCGCTGCCGCGGAGCCGAATGCCTTTCTGCTGGAATCGGTGGAGGGCGGAGAAAAAGTCGGACGTTACACCTTTCTCGGCGCGCGGCCTTACATGACCCTGCGGGCGCAGGGGAGCCGGATCACTCTCGAGCAGGGCGAAAAGAAGCGCGAGTTCGAGGGCAACATCTTCCGGACCCTTGACGGTCTGCTGCGCGAGCACCGCCCCGCGAGCGTTCCTGGTCTGCCTCCGTTTACCGGAGGCGCGGTCGGTTTTTTTTCCCATGACGCCGTGCGTCAGCTCGAAAAGCTGCCCAACCTCGCCAAAGACGATCTCCATCTGCCGGATGGCGTGTTCATGTTCTTCGACCGGCTGCTGGCCTTTGATCACGTCCGCCACGAGATTTACATCGTCGCCATCGCCGACGTGCGGAAGCAGAGTCCGAAAAGGGCCTGGGACATCGCGATGCGCGATATCGCGCGCATTGAAAAGCAGCTCGCCGCTCCGCTCCCGCGAAAATATCTCGTGCAGGCGAAGGCGAAAGCGGGGAAGACGAAAATCGGTATCTCCGTCAGCAGGAACCAGTTCATCCGGACGGTGGAAAAGATCAAGGAATACATCGCCGCCGGCGACGTCTTTCAGACCGTGCCGTCTCTGCGTCTGGAGATGGAGCCGGGCGTCGCGCCGCTCGATATCTACCGCGCTTTGCGGCGGGTGAACCCCTCACCTTATATGTACTTTCTGCGCATGGGAGAGATGACCGTACTGGGCTCGTCGCCCGAAATGCTGGTGCGCGTTTCGCAGCGCAAACTGGAGTACCGCCCCATCGCCGGGACCCGCAGGCGCGGCCGGGACGAAGCCGACGACCAGCGTCTGGAAAACGAACTCCGCCACGATGAAAAGGAGCGCGCCGAACACGTGATGCTGGTCGATCTCGGACGCAACGATGTCGGCCGCGTCAGCGACTTCGGCTCGGTCAAAGTGCGCGAACTGATGTTCGTGGAGCGCTACTCCCACGTGATGCATCTGGTCTCAGCCATCGAAGGCACTCTGCGCAAAGACCTGACCGCCGTGGACGCGCTGGCCGCCTGCTTTCCCGCCGGAACTCTTACCGGCGCTCCCAAGGTCCGGGCCCTGGAGATTCTCGAAGAACTCGAACCGATCCGCCGCGGCATCTATGGAGGCTCGGTGCTGTACGCAGATTTTGCCGGGAACCTCGACTCCTGCATCGCCATTCGCACCATGCTGATGAAGGGCAAAAAAGCCTGGGTGCAGGCGGGCGCCGGGGTGGTGGCCGATTCGATTCCGGAGAGCGAGTATGAGGAGTGTCTGAACAAAGCCCAGGCGCTGGTGCGTGCGGTGGAGCTGGCGCGGTCGGGGGAGTGAATTCGCGGCTAATCCTGCTGTTGTTTCGGACTTCCATCTCACGGAGCATCGCGCAAAATTGAAAGCCCTCTCGCTCTTTTGAAACGAGAGGGCCACAAGTGATGCCGGACCTGTAAGCCGAATTTTGTACGGCGTTGCCGCCGCGACGATCATTCCTCTAGGCCGTTCATTACTGAGCGGCTCAAGCGACCTACCCGGAGGTTGGGCGCGCCGAGCAGGCACGCATGGCGTTGCCGCCATTCCCTCCCTATTTGGTCTTGCTCCGTGTGGGGTTTGCCATGCCCCGCGCATTACTGCGCGAGCGGTGCGCTCTTACCGCACCTTTTCACCCTTACCCCGCCCTTGCGGACGAGGCGGTATATTCTCTGTTGCACTTTCCGTCTGACGGACTTGAATCCGCCATCCCGGACGTTATCCGGCACACTGCTCTGCGGAGTTCGGACTTTCCTCCCTCTTCTCGCGAAGACGGCGATCATCCGGTCCGGCATCCACTGAGGTGATTATAGAGCAAATAGCAAATGGCAATTAGCAATTAGCCGCAATTAGCAAATGGCAAAACCAGTTCACTCACGGAACAAATTTTCTTCAATCTGCGTATCTACTGTCGGGGAGAGTTTCGTCTGGAAAAAAACAATTGGCGAATGGCGAATGGCGGGTGGCTGTTCAACGTAAATGGCGGTCGAGAAATACCAAGTACCAAATACCAAATACCCGCCGCTCGGGCCAGCAGCCAGAAGCCAGCAGCCAAAAGCTCCTCCTGCTAAACTGACTCTCCAGGCATGAATATCCTCGAATCCATGCGTATGGCCCTGCAGTCCTTATGGGCCAACAAGCTGCGCTCGGTGCTCACTCTGCTGGGAGTAGTGATTGGCGTTGCGGCGGTGATCGCCGTGGTGACCTTCATCAGCGGCATCAATGGATATGTCTCGGAAAAGATCTTCAACCTTGGCGCGGATGTGTTCTTCGCCAGCAAGTCGCCCAGTGTGATCACCAACGTCGATGTGCTGATGGAATCCCGAAAGCGGCAGCGGCTGACCGTTGAGGATTACGAAGCCATCGCCGAGGCCTGCAAGAGCTGCAAGATGGTGGGCGCAGCCGCCAATGTGGGCAACGGGCACATCAAGTACGAGATGCGTTCCAGTTCCGATTCGCGCGTGCGCGGCTGGACCGCATCCATGGCCCCGATCTACGACCTGGATGTCGTCGCCGGGCGCTCCATTACCGACGCGGACAACAACTCCGCCTCTCATGTGGTGGTCATCGGGCACGACATTCTCGACAACCTGATGCCCGGAACCGATCCTCTGGGCAAGGAGATCAGGGTCGATGGCGAAGTGTTCACGGTCGTGGGCGTCGGAAAAAAAGAAGGCAAGACCCTGGGGCAGAGCCGCGACAACTGGGTGATGATGCCGCTCAACAGCTGGCAGAGAATCTACGGAGACCGCAAGAACTCCGTGGAGATATGGGCCAAGGCTTACGGCGTGGGCTCGGCCCTGGAGAGCGCCATGGACGAAGTCCGGGTCGTTCTGCGCTCCAGACGGCATGTCGCGCCCGGCAGGCCCGACAACTTCGAGGTTTCGAACAACGAAACTTTTCTCGCCATCTGGGACAGTCTCAGCAGTACCTTCTTCGTCGCCACCGTCGCGCTCGCCTCCATCTCTCTGATCATCGGCGGAATCGTGATCATGAACATCATGCTGGTTTCGGTGACCGAGCGGACGCGCGAGATCGGCATCCGCAAGGCCCTGGGAGCGCGCAGGCACGATGTGCTGATGCAGTTTCTGGTCGAGGCGGGCACCATGTCGCTGACCGGCGGCATCATAGGAATTGTGCTGGGAATCTTCGTGGCCAAGACAGTGACACTTCTGATCGGCATGCCTTCCGCGATTAAACTGTGGGCGGTGCTGGCTGCCATGGTTGTTTCGTCGCTGGTCGGCCTGATTTCCGGCGTGTATCCGGCATGGAAGGCTGCGGCGTTGAATCCCATTGCCGCGCTGAGATTTGAGCTTTAGAGAACACTCTTATGATGAAGAGTAAAGATTACGGTGAGATTGTCCGCATGGCGCTCGACACGCTGCGCACCAACAAGCTGCGCTCGGCCCTGACCGTGCTGGGCATCGTGATCGGCGTAACCACCGTGATTCTGATCTCCTCGGTTGTCAACGGATTGAACACCCGCATCTCCAGCCAGGTTTCAGAACTGGGCTCGGATCTGATCTGGGCGTTTCGCTTCGATGTCTTTACCTTCGGCCGCCCTACGGAAGAGATTCGCACGCGCAGGGAGCTGACCATTGACGATGCCCATGCCATGCGCGATCTGCCCCATGTGCAGGGCGTGGCCGCCAGTGTCCGCTGGTTTCTGCCGGAGTTCGGCGCGGGCACCTACTCGGTGAAGTACAACGGCAGGGTCGTCAAGGGCACGATTCTGGAAGGCGTGGAGCCGGAGAGCGCGAAAATCTACGACCTGTCGCTCAAAGAAGGCCGCTGGTTCAGCGACGCTGAAAACCTGCATCGAGCGCCCGTGATCATTCTGGGCTTTGACACCGCCGATGAACTATTCGGGGCCATATCGCCGGTCGGCAAACAGATCAACATCGAGGGCGAACTCTTCGATGTCATCGGCGTGATCGAGAAACGCAAGAGCGGCATCGGCGGGAAAAATCCGGAGGACAACCTCGTCGATTTTCCGTTGGAGTCCCTCAAAAAACTGCATCCGGAACTAAAAGACATCTGGATCAGCGCCAAGGCCACCTCCCACGCCGACATGGAAAAGGCTGAAGACGAGATGCGCGAGCTGCTGCGCCGTCGGCGCAAGCTCTCTTCGCAGCAGCCCGACAACTTCGCGCTCATGACCCAGGACTCCTGGTCCACGCTCTGGAACCAGCTCACCGGAGCGGTCTTTATCTTTATGTTCGCCGTTTCCAGCGTGGGCCTGATCGTCGGCGGAGTGGGCGTGATGAACATCATGCTGGTCTCAGTGACCGAGCGCACCCGCGAGATCGGCGTCCGCAAGGCCATCGGCGCGCGCAAAAAAGATATCCTCATGCAGTTCACGCTCGAAGCCATGACTCTGACCGCCGTCGGAGGCATCATCGGCGTCATCGCCGGAGCGGCCCTGACCCTGCTCATAAGAATTCTGCTCGCCGCGCTTCCGGCCAGCCTCTCGGGAATGTGGGCGCTGGCCGCGCTGGTGATCTCCTGCGGCATCGGTCTGGTGTTCGGCATCTATCCCGCATGGAAGGCGGCCAACCTCGATCCCATTGAAGCGTTGCGGTACGAGTGACGTTTTGCCGCTGATTTGCACAGATGGGCAATCGGTATTTGGTATTTGGTATTGAAAATTCCCGAAGAGCGACTTAAGGGTTGGGACTTAGAAAAATACCAAATACCAAATACCAACTACCGACTGCTCCGCGCAAATTAGCGCCCCGTGCTTTTTGATTTACAATGTCCAGCTTGTCCACCACAACACAAAATCCTGCGGTACTGGAGAAGCCTGCTGCCGCCTCGGAAAGTCTGGGCGGCTGGCTTTGCGGAACGACCATTTTTATAAGCGCCTGTCTGCTGTTTCTCGTCCAGCCGATTCTGGGCAAGATCGTGCTGCCCTGGTTCGGAGGCTCCGCCGGAGTCTGGGCGGCCTGCCTGGTTTACTTCCAGGCTTCGCTGCTGGTGGGTTACGCCTATGCGCACGCCCTGCGGCGCTGGCTGACTCCCAAACAGCAGGCCATCGTGCATATTCTTTTGCTGGCGGTGAGTCTGGCCTTTCTGCCGATTCTGCCTTCCCCGATCTGGCGACAGCCGGGGCATGCCGATCCGGCGTTCCGCATTCTCGGGTTGCTGGTTAGCACCGTTGGGCTGCCGTGCGTTTTGATTTCCGCGACCAGCCCGCTGCTTCAGGCGTGGTACGCGGACCTGCGGCCCAACTCTTCCGTCTATCGTCTTTATGCGCTCTCGAACGTCGGTTCGATGATTGGATTGCTCAGCTTTCCGCTGCTGGTTGAGCCTCGTTGGTCTTCATCCATTCAGGCCCGGGACTGGTCCTGGGGATATGGGGCGTTCGCTCTGATCTGTGCGATCACCGCCGGGTACACCGCCTGGCGTACATCACAGTCGGCCCAGACGCGGACGGAATCGGATGTTCCGGCCGACGCGGGAGATGCGCCTCCGGTTTCCGCCTGGATCGCCGTGGCCGTGCTGGCGGCCTGCGGATCGGCCCTGCTGCTGGCCGTGACCAACCATCTTTCGCAGAACGTAGCGCCGATTCCCCTGCTGTGGATTCTGCCGCTGATGCTCTACCTGCTCACCTTTGTGCTGTGTTTCGAGACCGAGCGTGTTTACCAGCGCGTGCTCTGGATTCCGCTCATGATGATCGGCCTGGGCGCGATGGCCTGGGTGAAATTTGTCGATTCCGGCAACGCGAAAATCAGGATCGCCGTGCCGATCTATCTCGCCGGTCTGTTTGTCTGCTGTATGGTGTGTCACGGAGAACTGTCGAAGCGCAAACCTCCGGCACGGTTCCTTACCTGGTTTTATCTGCTGGTTTCGGCAGGCGGTGTGGTCGGCGGATTTTTTGTCGCCATCGTCGCCCCGCACATCTTTGATACTTACGCCGAGCTGCCGCTGCTCATGGTCTTTTGCGCCGCGCTGACAGCGGCTGTGGTGTGGAGTCCTTCGGGAGCGCGGGGGATGTTCCCGAAACTCCTGATACGCATCGCCCTTCCGGTCTTTGCCGTGGCCCTCGGCAGTTATCTGTTCGTCAAAGAGAACAAAGCGAAGGCGGAAGATCATCTGTGGGTGCGAAACTTCTACGGCGCTCTGCGCGTGCAGGATGAATCCATGGACCCGGCGGAAGACGGCACGGTCCAGAAGGCCCGATCGCTTCTGCACGGAACCATCGAGCACGGCGCGCAAATGCTCGACCCGCGCTTTCGCGATGAGCCCACCAGCTACTACGTCCGGACCTCGGGCCTCGGCCTCGCTCAGGCGTTCACCGAAACCCGCGTTCATAAGCGCGTCGGGATCATCGGACTGGGCGCGGGCGTGGGTGCGAGTTACTGCCGCCCCGAGGATTTCTATCGTTATTATGAGATCAATCCCCAGGTGGAACCGATCTCGCGCGGACAGTTCACCTTCCTCAACGATTGCCAGGGAGACCTCAGGGTGCTGCTGGGCGACGCGCGCCTGACGCTCGAAAGCCAGCCTCCCCAGAATTACGACATCCTGGCCGTGGACGCGTTTTCCGGCGACGCCATCCCGGTCCATCTGATGACCCGCGAGGCGTTTGTCGAATACTTCCGCCATCTCAAGAGCGACGGCATTCTGGCCATTCACGTTTCCAACCGCTATCTCGATCTGGTTCCGGTGGTGGCGCGCATCGCCGAATCCCTCGACAAGCGGGCGGTGACGGTCGAGGACAGCGGCAACGAAGGCTGGGACCCGGCGGCCAGCACCTGGGTATTGCTCTCATCGACTCCGTCGGTCTTCGACGACAAAGCCTTTGAGGGAGATAACATCACCCTGGCGGAAACCAATCCAAAAGTCCGGCTGTGGACCGACGACTACAGCAACCTGTTGCAGGTGATGGATTTCGGGAAGGATTCCGGCAAAGAGGATGATGATAAGGACAAGGATAAGGATAAGGGCAAAGAAAACGGCGGGGAAAAAGGGAAGGACAAGTGAGTCTGTAATCATGATGTTCTGAAAAAGAGTCGGCCCTCAGGGCGCTCTCTCTTTTGTCATTCCGAAACCGCGTAGCGGAGAGGAACCTGCTTACATTCAACTTGTCGGCTCTCGTGGCTCCCGCATTGGAGCTTCAATCTATAACGTCGAAGCCGCGAGAGCCGACGAGTTGAGAGAAGGCAGGTTCCTTTCCGCGGCGCGGATCGGAATGACAAAAGAGAATGCATTACGCAATTTCCCGCTCATGCCGTAAAATAAACCCATCCCACACACCGGACACATGTTGATTCTTCTCCCAGCCATGGTTGCGTCCCTGTTCGCTCTGTGATGATAAGGGTAAAGATAGCGACGGGGAAAAAAGGGAAGGACAAGTGAGATTGCGTCCTCTCTGATTTTATGACCTTATGTGGTGCAGCACAGAGCGCAAAGAGACCTAATTCAGTTAGAGATGAGGCGCAGAAGCCGAACTGATGGTCGCGCCTCAAATGAGCGGAATTCAGGCAGAACACGTATAGGATATCCGAGCTAGAATATGGACACTGCCCTTCCCGAAGGCTGCCTGCGGTTGGGGTGGAGGTGCTCGGAAACTGGAAAAGACACTGGGAGTGGGAGAATTCAGCCGTTCGTCAAACCACAGTCAGTTGCCGACACCACCAAAACTATCCGATGTAAGTTTTTCAGAGCGCTCGCCAGAGTGTTGATCACTGGATTCCGAGCGGATGGGACGGACTCATGGCAACGTCGAATGAGGAGATCAAAAGGCTCGTCGAAATAGCAAATCAGTTAGTTTGGAAGAAACCAGATTTGGATGTCCTTGCACCGAGATCCGACGGCCAGGAATATCCAGTCATTGCTACCACACTGCAAGAAATGCTTAAGTTCTATGAAGCTCAAGGCAAACTTCTCCTTCCTGATCTGAGAGCTTTTAACAACAAACATGTTGCCATTTTTTCCGATTACGCGGGGGAGGGCTCAGGTAACTATCACACATATTCAATTCTCATTTGCGCGTGGGATGCACTCGGTGCCTTGCGGGTTCAGATGGAGCAGATTCGGGAGCGCCACGCATTGGGGAAAAAAGAAATCGCATTTAAAGACTTTGGCATGGGACAAGTAAATCGCGCCCTGCCTGATTTTCTTCGCGCGGGGGATTCAATTCTTGGATTTCTTTGTACACTTGTGATCAGCAAGAGATTGCCATCTGTATTCGGAATGGCAAACCGCGAGACGCAAGAAGAACTCTCGAAGATGCTCAGCAACGCGGGTTTGGGAGAACGGAAAGGCGCGGTGGCCGAGAAACTATTGCGGGTAGTGCATCTCAGTGCTTTTTTAACTGCGTTACTTGCCCATGACGGACAGCAGCTGTTTTGGATGACAGACAACGATGCTATTTGTCCAAACCAAAAAGCTCACGAGCACGCGCTGGCTTTATTTCAAAGGGTCTTGGGTATTTACGGACGTCCAAATGTGAAGTTTCCACTGCTTGGTGGAGCTCTACCTTTTCAGGAACGAGCGCTCGAATTTATGGATAGCCTGAGCGTGACGGACGTGACAGCGAGCTCAGTCGAACACTACCTCACCCAAAAAGATCTCCATGGCGAGAATGAATTTGGTGTGAAACCAGGGGCGGACGTCGTGTTGCGGTGGTTGGCTCAGGATGGAATTGGCTTAAAAAAAGGAACCTTCATCCTATTGCCGGCCGCTAATGGGACAATAAGGGGTGGCGCATTGGAGTTCAATCTCGTTAAGCCTCCCGAGAATGTGTCGTTCGTTCCTATATTCATGTAAGGAAAGACTTACCGCTCATTCATCTCCTTCCGGCTAAAGCCACCGCCGGAATCCGCATGGCGCAACCGCTCCATCAGGGCCGTTACATCTCGAGTATTTCCTGCCCGACCGGTTAGGTGAAGAAGCCACTCGCGGAAGGCCCTGCTCAGGGTTCTGTGCTGTGAGCGGGCAATGATGGCCGCCTGCTCGCTCAGATTTTCCTCCGATCCCCGCCTGATTTTTTTCATCATGAAATGAAGTTTACCCGGCATTACGCAATTTCCCGCTCATGCCGTAAAATAAACCCATCCCACACACCGGACACATGTTGATTCTTCTCCCAGCTATGGTTGCGTCCCTGTTCGCTTTGTGCGGCACGGGTTATTACGCCCTGTGCCTGTGGGGTGCGCGCAGCTTCCGGCGCGACAGTCGCAAACCACTCCCTCAGTTTGCTCCTCCGGTTTCCATTCTCAAGCCGCTGCGCGGGGTTGATCCGGCGATGTACGAGAGTTTCCGCAGCCACTGCCTTCAGGATTATCCCGAATACGAAATCATCTTCGGCGTCGCCGAAGCGGATGATCCGGCGGTTCAGGCCGTTGACCGGCTGGCGAAGGAGTTCCCGGCGTGCGGGATCAGGCTGGTGCAGTGCCCGGAGATTCTGGGAACCAACCGCAAGGCCAGCAATCTGGTTCAGATGCTGCCTCATGCGCGGTACGGACACATCCTGATCAACGACAGCGACATCTTCGTGCCCCCGGATTACCTGCGGCGAATCATGGCCAACTTCGCCCGGCCGGAAGTGGGAATGGTGACCGCCCTCTACCGGGGCATCGCCACCGGAACGCTCGGGTCGAAGCTTGAATCGATCGGTATCAGCACCGATTTTTTTGCCGGAGTGCTCGCGGCCCGGCAGGTCGAGAGCGGCATTCACTTTGCCCTCGGATCGACGCTGGCCATCAGCGCCCATGCCCTGGAAAAGATCGGCGGCATTGCGCCGCTGGTGGACTACCTCGCCGACGATTACGAAATGGGCAAGCGCACCTCGAAGGCCGGCATGGAAGTGGTGCTGAGCGATCTGGTGGTTGAAACCCATCTGCCGCCTTATCACTTCCGCGATTTTCTCGATCACCAGATGCGCTGGGCGCGCAGCACCCGCGATTCCCGCCGCGCCGGATACCTTGGCCTGCTGTTCACCTTCGGACTACCCCGGGCGATCATCGCCGTGCCGCTGGCCTTTGGAGCATGGTGGTCATGGCTGGTGCTGGGCGCCGCCGCACTTTTGCGCATGGCTCTCGCGCTGGTGGTGGGCCGGGGCCTGCTGCACGATGAAAACGTAGTTCGCGATTTGTGGCTGCTGCCGCTGCGCGATCTGGTCGCGCTGGGCGTGTGGTTCTGGTCCTGGGCGGGCCATGAAGTCCGCTGGCGCGGAGAGATCTTTGTACTGGAAGACGGGAAGATCAGGTTAAAGCAGGCAGGATCAGCCGCGAATTAAGACAAAGATTTAAAATTTAAAATTTAAAATTTCAAATCTTTGTCCCTGATTCGCGGCTAATTTTTTGCGCCGCAGAGCCCCCGATCATTGGTCAGTATCAGCTTGCCGCCCCATTTTGCGACTTGGCAGTAGCCTGATGTGGTGATGTACGCAGGAATCTTGTCCTCTTCGGTCCAGAAGAAGATGCGTTTGTCCGCCCGCCATAGTTTTTCGAACGACTGGTCATCGTCGAAGATCGCCGGGGCGTCGGGGAAGGTCGAGCCGTACCAGATATTGGAGTCTCGTCCGTTGAGCATGCGCATCTGGCTGTGCAGATAATAATTCAGCGTGGACGCAGCCTCGTAATCTCCATTGTCTTCCAGCAGATCGCCGGGCTTCCATGCAGTCTGAATTTTGTCGGCCAGGACTTTCGACGTCAGCACCGGCGAGAAAATCTCCAGGCCGGTATGGGCCTGCCACAGAACCACCAGCATCATGCCGGCCAGCGCTGCGTTGGCGGAGAAGATGCGTCCGGTGCGGCGCAGCAGGAAGTTTACGATCGTTCCGATGCCGAGGACCAGGCCGGTCAGCAGCAGCGGCAGTTTGAATGCGCCCAGCGCGCGCGGTGTCAGGTCGAGGAAATGACCGAACGAAAGCTTATAGGCGTCGGGATTCTTTTTTAGAAGCTCCGCAATGTCGTACCCCGCCGGCGGCGTTTGCGCCTGCAGCGCCAGGAAGACGGCCACTCCGCAGGCCGCAACACCGATCAGCATCAACACAAAAGAGGAGATCATGCCGCTGCGGCGCTCGGGACTTCCCCTCAGCGAAGTCGTTTCGCGGGCCAGCCATCCGCCGATCAGCAACGCGATTCCGGGGGCGCCGGGCATGACGTAATACTCCTGACGGCTGGAGAAGCTGAAGAACAGAAGGATGATCACGGCCCACAGAGCAAACAACAAGGTGGCCCGCTGTGGGCGGTCCAGTCCTGCGCGCCATTCCGCGACCTTGTGAGGGATTTGCAACAGCGCCTGCGGAGTGAAGACCGTCCATGGTATGAGCCACAGCAGCATCAGTCCCCAGAAGAGCAGAAGGGGTACGGTGTCGTAATCGGCGGGGAAGCGTTTATTGAGAAACCGCAGAAAATGTTCGTTGACAAAGTAGAACCAGAAGAATCCCTGGTCGTGCGTCAGAACGCCGGGCACCCAGATGATCGGCCCGTGCGCGGGATTGCGAAAGCCGGCCAGCAGATGCCACGGAGCGCCAATCGCCAGGAACACCAGGAAGCTTGAAACCAAGTGCATCCGAAGCAGGTGACGCAGGTTTCGGGTCAGCAGAAGAACCAGAAAAATCGTCGCCAGCGGAAACACCAGACCGATTAGCCCCTTGGTCAGTACGTTCAGCGCCATGGTGGCGGCGATGCCCCAGCACAGAATACGCGAAGGCCTTTCCTGTTCGAGCGTGGTCAAAAAAAAGTCGAAGCCCAGGGCCATCCACAGGCCAACGGCCATGTCGGGGATCAGGATGCGCGTAAAGATAAAAGGACCAAAGCCGGTGGCCAGGGCCAGCGCGGCGTAGAGTCCGCCTTCTTCACCATAGAAGCGGCGTCCCAGGCGATAGACGATCAGCAGCAGGGCCAGCACGCCAAGAGCGATGGGCAGCCGCGCCGACCAGTCATGAACGCCGAACAGTTTGAAGCTGGAAGCCACGGTCCAGTACATGAGCGGGGCTTTTTCCAGATAGCGGAAACCCTGATTGATATGCAGCGTGACCCAGTCGTGGCCCGCGAGCATCTCGCGCGCCGCCTCGGCGTGGACCGTGTCGGCGTCGTCAAGCAACGGTGGAGTGAAGATGCCGGACAGATAGACCACTGCCCACACGAGGACGATGACAAGAATAAAATTACGGTTCCTGGACATGAATTCGTAATTATATCGACAAAGACCAAAGACAAGACCTTTGCACCACGGAGGCGCGGAGTCACGGAAAAAAGCAAGAGACAAATTGGTTCTTTCCACTCGGTACTCTCATCTTTCTGATGGAGACATAAATTCGAAATATTGACGCGCTGCCCTTGATGAATTCGCAGAAGAGCCGGCGGAGCAAAAAGAACCCATTTATCTTTTTGGTTTTCTCCGTGACTCCGTGCCTCAGTGGTGCAAAGGTCTTGCCTTTGCTTTTGCCTTTTGAAATCTGGAACAATGTTTTCATGCCGATTTCCCACCCATTTCTTCTGAATGGCCGCTGGCTCGACGATGGCCCGCTTGTGCCGGTGCGGTCGCCTTATTCCGGCGAGGTGATTGCCCAGGTGGCGCAGGCCTCGCGTCAGCAGGCGGACGAAGCGATTGCCGGCGCGCTTGCGGCCTTTGCTGTTACTCGTAAGCTCGCCGGCTTCGAGCGGCAGCGCATGTTGCGCCAGGTGGCCGATCAGATCACGGCCCGCGCCCAAGAGTTTGCGCGAGTCATGGTTCTGGAAGCGGGCAAACCGATCAAAACGGCCCGGGCCGAGGTCGCGCGTTCCGCGTTTACCTTTGCGGTGGCCGCCGAAGAATCCACGCGCATCGAAGGAGAGTATCTTCCGCTCGATGCTTCCGAAACCGCGAAAGGAAGATGGGGCATCGTGAGGCGCTTTCCGCTGGGGCCGATCTCGGCGATTACGCCATTCAATTTCCCCTTGAATCTCGTCGCGCACAAGATCGCCCCCGCCATGGCCGCCGGATGCACCATGGTTTTGAAGCCCGCGCCGCAGACGCCGCTGTGCGCGTTGATGCTGGCTCGCCTGGTGGACGATGCCGGATGGCCCGCCGGGGCCCTCAGCGTTCTGCCGTTATCGAATGACGATGCCGCGCCGCTGATTGAAGATGAGCGACTGAAGATGTTCACCTTCACGGGCAGCGCGGCCGCCGGATGGGAGTTAAAGAAGCGGGCGGGGAAGAAGCGCGTCACGCTGGAACTGGGCGGCAACGCCGCGGCCATCGTCCATGGCGACGCCGAGCTCGAATATGCGGCGGAGCGCTGCGTTACCGCGGGCTTCAGTTATTCCGGGCAGAGCTGTATCGCGGTGCAGCGCATTCTCGTCCATGAGACCGTCTTCGACGCGTTTCTAGCCATGCTGGTCGAGCGCGTAAAAAAACTGAAGTCAGGCGATCCGCTGTCGGAAGCCACCGATATCGGCCCGCTGATTCGCGAAAGTGACGCGGTGCGGGCCGAAAGCTGGATACGGGAAGCGGTCGCAGCGGGCGCGAAGCTGCATTGCGGCGGCGAACGGAAAGGATCGTTGCTGGAACCGGCGATCCTGACCAACACGCAGCCGTCGATGAAAGTGAACTGCATGGAAGTTTTCGCTCCGGTCAGGACGCTGACTCCCTATCGTTCATTCGACGACGCAGTCGCGCGCGTCAACGAATCGCCTTACGGATTGCAGGCGGGAGTTTTTACGCGAGACAACGGATTGATCTTCAGAGCGTTCGAGGAAATCGAGACCGGAGGCGTGATGGCCAACGACGTGCCGACCTTCCGGGCCGATCAAATGCCTTACGGCGGAGTCAAGGATTCCGGAATCGGACGCGAAGGACTTCGTTATTCGATCGAGGAAATGACGGAAAGAAAACTTCTGGTGCTGAACCTCCGGTGAAGGTGCAAAAATTGCTGCGAAAGAAACGCGAATCGATGTGAAAGACGTGTTGAAAATCCGGAACGGTTTCGATTTGTAAACTCGATTTGCGGTTCATCGGAAAAACACTTATCACGGACCTCATATAGAGTTCAATTCTCCTTTCCGGTAACAACGGTGCTGCGGTTTTGGTGCGCAATCGTGAGCGGAATCACAGAAACTTAGAAAATTCTGTGAATTGGGCTGGCCGAATTCGTCACACTTGTTATAATCATCCGTTTCCGCCAGTAGCTTGTTGGACGACTGTGCGCAGATGTTTGTCATGGGACCGCTGTCGCGTCTCCATCTCGCGTTACTGCGCGATGGTCCCCTAAAAATTATGGCCCAAAT
>WNFG01006527.1_pt1 | contig 16060 bp, 13 predicted proteins | sample 5400431 | NCBI WGS metagenome assembly WNFG01 (sample SAMN13153346, study PRJNA577476) | soil metagenome | isolation source: 120 cm saprolite under Douglas fir tree site 2 hole 3 replicate 2 | place: USA:California | collected 2015-04-18 | reverse complement strand
TGAAGGTGCCGAGCATCACGGCAATGGCGATGATCCACGGATTGATCGCCGGCTTGGAATCGTCTGGCATTACTTAACGAAAACCGTGGGCACAACGGAGAGTCCCTGGCGCAGGACGTGCTCGGGATCCTGGCCCGGGTTAATGCGGATGCGCACCGGCACACGCTGCACAACTTTCACGTAGTTGCCGCTCGCGTTTTCCGGCGGCAGAAGACTGAAACGCGCGCCGGTTGCCTGGCCGATGGATTCGACCGCCCCATCGTAATCGCGGCCGTTTGAATCCACGTGGACTTTTGCGCGCTGTCCGGGATGCATGTACTTCAATTGCGTTTCCTTAAAGTTGGCGGTGACCCAGATATCTTCAAGACCGACGATGGAAAACAATGGCTGGCCAGCCTGCACCACCTGACCAGGCTCCACGCTGCGTTTGCTCAAGACACCGGCGACCGGCGCCATGATCCTGGCATATTTCAGGTTGAGTTCCGCCTGAGCGAGCGCCGCCCGCGCCCGGTCTACTTGCGCAGAAGCCGAACCCGCGCGCGCCGTGGTCATGCGCAACTGCTCCGGGACCGTGTTCGCGGATTGCACCTGCGCCGTGGCTTGCGCCTCACGGCCAACCGTCATGGCGACGTTGGCGCGCGCGGCGTCGAGCGAGGCCTTCGCTGCCCTCTCGGCGGCAACCGCGGAATCATATTCCTGCCGGGACACTTCGTCTTTTTGCACCAGCGTGGCCAGGCGCTTCAGATCGTCGGACGCTTTCTGGTAGTTAGCTTGTGCTTCCGCTACTCTCGCTTTCGCAGCTTCAACATCGTTGTGCGCTGCTACAACACCTGAGGTCGCGGCGGCCAACTGGCCGGTAGTGGTTGTGGTGGTTATAGGAATACCGACACGAGCGGCCGTTGAATTAGCCAGCGATTCGGCAAGGTCAGCTTGTGCGTGCTGCACCGCAACTTCGTAGTCTTTGGGATCGAGTTCAACCAGCAGCTCGCCGGCAGGGACAGTCTGATTGTCATCATGCAAAACACGCAGCGCCGTGCCCGGCACGCGCGGGCTGATGGGATCGATGTGTCCGTCAATCTGCGCATCGTCCGTGGATTCGCGGACGGAGTAGTAGCGCCAAACAAAGAAGACGCCAGCGATAATCACGAGCGCCAGCAGCGCCAATATCCACTTGGCATGAGGATGGGCCCGGAAAAAGCTGACTGGACCTTTTTGCCGCACTTCGACCGGCTGCGGTCCCCTGACTTCTTCTGGTCCTTCTTCGTTACGGATCGGCGGAACTTTTACAGGATCTGCCACTTATCTTCCCCCCAAAAATGCCCGCGTCTGCTGCTCGGCCACTCCCAGCGCGCGGGCCAGCGCCAGTTTGGCGACATTGTTTAGATACAAAGCCTGGATGTAAGTTTCATTGGCTGAAGCCACCGCTTCCTGCGCCTGGACAACGTCGAGCGTCCCGGAAACGCCGGCGGTAAAGCGGTCCTGCGATTGCGTGAGCTGCTGTCCCGCAAGATCGACGGATTGCCGGGCGACTTCAACTTGCTGGGCTGACGTGGTCACATCGAGCCACGCGGAACGGACGTCAAACTCCACGCGGCTGCGCAAGTCTTCAAGTTGCAACCTGCGCTGGTGAAGATCAGCCTGCGCCTGGGTTATATCGGCGCGTGTGCGCCCACCTTGAAAAATCGGGATACGCACGCCGCCGGCGACAGTGTATGTCTGCTTGGCATCGCCCGGGGCGCGGCCAATCACGCCATAGTCTCCATTGATCTCCAGGCTGGGCAGGCGCTCGTCATGCGCTGCCTTCAGCGTAAGTTCGGCAGCGCGGACCCGCGATTGCGCCGCCAGATACTCCGGCCGGCGCTCGTAGGCGCGGGCCAGCGCCGTATCGAGATCCAGCGGAGGCGTAGGCGAAGCGGGAACCGTGTCTGTCAATTCAAACTGCTGCGAGACTGGGATTCCGATGGTTCGTGCCAGCACCATCTTCTGCCGTTCCAGCTGGTTTTCCGCCACCAGCACGCGCTGCTGCTGGGCCTGCATCTGCACCTGCGCGCGCAAAACATCGAGGCCCGCGACCATGCCGGAGGACTTCATGTCCTGCGTCCGATGGAGGATTGTCTCCGCCGTTGCCAGTTGCGCTTTCGCGGTGTCGTAGCGTGCGGCATCGGCAAGCACCAGAAGGTATTCATTGCCCACAACCAGCACGACCAACTCGCGCGCGTCCTGGAGAGAAAGGCGGGCGGCTTTTTCGTTCTCCGCCGCCGAACGCAGCCGGTTGAGCGCGTTGAAGTCCAGCAGAGACTGGCGGACCGTAGCTCGCGCGTCAAAGATGCTGAATGGCCCAACCAGTGTTGATCCATTCACGGTAAATGGTATTCCGAACGCCGCCAGATTGGTGCGCTGTATGTTCTCCGTGGTTTGGCCCGAAACATTAGGCAGCAGCAGGGCCAGACTGCGCAGATGCTGCGCTCGCGCCGTCTCCGTCTGCTCCTGGGAAAGCAGCAGGCCAAGATTATGCCTGATACCGCGGTCCAGGGCGTCGAGCAATGAAATCCGTATGCTGCCCGGGACCAGCTTGTCCACAATGCCGCTGCCGTTGAAACTGTCGAGCGCGGGCTGCTGGGTTTGTGGTATGTCGATGCGTGGCGACTCGGTGTTTATGTTGGGCTGCGCCGGCTGCGGCGCGCCCAGGCCCTGCGCCAGGACAGAAGGTAAATTGGAAAACAAAAACAGAATTGCCAGGACAGCTCTCGTCCTCATTGGTCTTCTCTTTCCAGACACCAGTTTTAAGATGCGCGCCCTTCGCCTGCTTCTGGTTCGCCCTTGCGGGCTTCCTGGCCGGCTCTGCTCAAAACTCGGCGGCGCTCCGAATTAATTAACTAGTTAGTTAGATTATAAGGCAGCTACTCTCTGATGCAAATTACTTTCGGCACATTATTTCTTCTTTAATAAGGCGATTTGTCCGCCGTGATAGAGCGCGTGTTGCACCAGGCCATGCAGAAGAAAATAGTAGTCGTACCTGCGGCCGGGCACGGCTTCCTGGAGCCGGGCGTCATCGAAGGCCGCGATCGCCTTGCAGACTTTCTCGTTGAGCGCAAACAACTCGTCTTGCGCCTTTTGCCATGCTTCTGGACTTGCATTTACAACAGGCGGAAAGTCCTGCTCTGGCGACCAACTCTGTGGCATTGGAGTTCCCTGCAACGCGCCCAGGCCGGCGTTATTCCACATGCGGATATGGGACACGAGCTCCCAAATGGAGTGCGCGCCAGCGACAGGATGAGCAGCGGCATGCTTCGCGTCAACACCCGCGAGCAAATCGCGTAAACAAGGTCCATGCCACGCTTTTCCTTCATAAGCGCGGCGCAGTTGGTCGGCAATGCGGAGACATTCTGTGTTCATGAGGAGCACTCAGCAATCAGCATTCAGCCCCTAAGCATTTTGCAAAACATTGGGGCCACACCGCAACCATGTCCCACATCAGAGCCTGCACAAGTCCACAATGTTGCGCGGGCTGAATGCTGAATGCTGAGTGCTTCCTTCGTTAGTTCGTTACATATTTCCCGGTCTCGATGATGCGGTCCGCAATTTGCCGCGTGAGCGCGATCACGTTGAATGGCTCATGCTTGAACAGACGCCTCAGGATGACTAGTTGCGTCCGCAGCATATCGCCCTCTGCCACAGCCGCAACCACCTTGCGCGCCGCCGACTCGATCTTGTCCATGGCCTGAGTCAGGCTGACCTGGGCCAGGGCAATGGCGATCTTGGATTTGCTCTCACCATCGCGTGCAATCAGCTTTTGCGTGCGCAGGACAACTGAGTCCATCACGAACGATTCGATCACCATGTCGGCGAGGGCGGCCAGTATCTCCTGCTGCTCCGCCAGGCCGGTCATATACTTCTGCACTGCTGCGCCCGCGAGCATGAGCGTGGCCTTCTTGGCGTTGGCCGCCATGGTGCGTTCGGCGGCGAGCGTGCCTTCCAGCGGCTCCGCGCTGCCGGACATGATCTCGTCCGTCAGCTTTTTGATCGCGGGCATAAGTGCGAGCTGTCCGCCCATGGCACGCTTCATCAGACGGTCGACGATCAACATGCGGTTGATCTCGTTGGTCCCTTCAAAGATCCGGTTCACGCGCGAATCGCGATACGCCCGTTCCGCCGGATACTCTTCCACGAAGCCGTAGCCACCATAAATCTGGACCGTCTCGTCGACCACAAAGTCCAGCATCTCGCTGGCCCAGACTTTCAGCACCGAGCACTCGACCGCGTACTCTTCGATCCCCTTGGCCGTGAGTTTGTAGTCGTTCTTGTCGACGTCAGAAAGCTGCGCATCGATCATGCCGATGGTGCGATACGACATGCACTCACCTGCATAAATCCCGGCTGCCATGTTGGCAATTTTCTCTTTGATCAAACCAAAGTCAGCCAGGGTCTTGCCAAACGCTTTGCGCTGCTTGGCATAACCAACGGCGTTGTGCATTGCATTGCGCGCACCGCCGACCACGCCGGCGCCCAGTTTGAAGCGGCCAATGTTCAGCGTGTTGAACGCGATCACATGCCCTTTGCCGATCTCGCCCAACAGATTGTCTTTGGGAACATGGCAATCGTTCAAAATGATGGGCGTGGTCGAAGACCCGCGAATGCCGAGCTTCTTCTCTTCCGCGCCGGCCTGGAAGCCAGGGAACTTCTTCTCCACGATGAAGGCGCTGAACTTCTCGCCGGCGACTTTGGCGAAGACAATGTAAACATCGGCAAAGCCGCCGTTGGTGATCCACATCTTCTCGCCGTTCAAAATCCACTCTTTGCCGTCGGGCGAGAGCACGGCCTTGGTGCGGGCATTCATCGCATCAGAAGCCGAGGTGCCTTCCGAGAGCGCATACGCCGCGATCCATTCGCCGCTCGCCAGCTTGGGCAGATACTTGGCTTTCTGTTCTTTGGTGCCGAAGTAGACGATTGGCAAAGTGCCAATGCCGGTGTGTCCGCCAAAGCTCACGCTGAAGCTTCCGGAAACGGAGAGATGCTCGGCAATGATGGAGGAGGAAATCTTGTCCATCTCCGAACCGCCGTACTCTTCCGGAATGTCGACGTTGGCGATGCCGATCTCGCACGCCTTGCGGATCAGCTCGCGGGTGACCGCGAAGTCCTTGTGCTCGATCTTCTCGATGTTGGGCACAATCTCATTCTGCGCAAACTCCTGCGTCGTCCGCGCAATCTGCCGGTGCTCTTCGCTCAGGTCTTCCAGCGTAAAGACGTCGTCCAGCTTGTGCTCTTCAATGAGAAAGCTTCCGCCCACGATTTTTGTCTTGGTGGGGATTGCTACAGTTGCCATAGATTCTCCTCAATTCGTCAAAATCTTAAAAAGCGTTAACCACAAAGGACACAAAGGAACACAAAGGTCATTTCCATGATGTGCCTTCCACAACGCGCTTGATCCCATCCTTCAGGTGCGTGACATTGAAATTCATGATGAGTCCCAATGATTTCTTGCTTAATTTCATGTAGGAAAGAATCTGGGCCAGATGCACACGCGAGATCTCCTCAACGGACTTCAACTCAATGATCACTAGGTCGTTCACCAGCATGTCTATCCGGAAACCTGTTTCGACGCTGACGCCGTCATACTGTATCGGGAGTTCAACCTCGACAGCCACCTTGAAGCCGGCCTTGCGAAGCTCATGTGTAAGACACACACGATACGCCTTTTCCAGTAAACCGGGCCCGAGCGCCGAATGCACTTTCAACGCAGCCTTGATCACTTGGTGGCTGATTTCGTTAGCTGACATCGCCGGTGCTATTCCGGTTTCGGGCATCGCTTTTCAACTCCTTTGTGTTCCTTCGTGTCCTTTGTGGTTAAAAGTCTTTTCACTGAATATTCTCGAAGATCCCCGCCGCTCCCATGCCGCCGCCTATGCACATTGTCACCAGGCCGTAGCGCGCGTTTCTCCGCTTGAGTTCGCGGATGATCGTTGCCGTTAGCTTGGCGCCGGTGCATCCCAGCGGGTGTCCCAGCGCGACTGCCCCGCCGTTGGGGTTGATCTTCGCCGGATCGAGCCCGCCCTCTTTGATTACCGAGAGCGCCTGCGCGGCAAAGGCTTCGTTCAGTTCGATTACGTCTATATCTTCGAGTTTCAGTCCTGCCTGCTTGAGTGCTTTCGGTATGGCGTACACCGGTCCCAGCCCCATCTCTTCCGGCTTATAGCCCGCAGTGGCAAACGAAACGAAGCGCACCAGTGGCTTGATGCCGAGTTGTTTGGCCTTGTCGGCTGACATGACGACTGCCGCGGCGGCGCCATCTGACGTTTGCGAAGAATTGCCTGCTGTCACGGTTCCCTTCGCGTGAAATGCAGGACGCAAAGATGCCAGCGCTTCCATCGAGGTATCGGCGCGCGGACCTTCGTCTACTTTGAAGACAATCTCCATGCGTTTTGGCTTGGAGCCGTTTGGAGTAGTAAAGCTCACCGGGACAGGCACGATCTCGTCTTCGAACTTGCCGGACTGAATCGCGGCCATCGCTTTCTTGTGACTGTTGAAGGAAAATTCGTCTGCCTGTTCGCGGGTAATGCCGAAGCGCTTCGCCAGCCGCTCGGCGGTCAGGCCCATGGAGAGATACGCGTCAGGATAATTACCCACCAGCCAGGGATTGGCGGAAACTTTGTGCCCGCCCATGGGAATCATGCTCATGGACTCGGTGCCTCCCGCTACCATGACCTCCGCGCGTCCGGCAATGATGCCTTCAGCCGCCATGGCAATGGCCTGCAACCCGGACGAGCAGAAGCGATTGATGGTCACGGCCGAGACTTCCACCGGCAGCCCGGCGCGCAGTGACGCAATGCGCGCGACGTTCATTCCTTGCTCGGCTTCAGGCGTAGCGCAGCCAAGGATTACGTCTTCAATTTCGTTCTTATCGACCTGCGGCACGCGGTCCAACGCGCCTTTAATGGCGACTGCGGCCAGATCGTCCGGACGCGTGGCACGCAGAGTGCCCTTGCCGGATTTACCGACTGCTGTGCGGACTGAACTTGCGATTACTATTTCTTTCATTTTGAAGCTCCTAGCGGCTAGCTCCTGGCTGCTAGCCGAAACCAGCCCCTTGCGCCAGATCACCCGATTACCCGATCACGCGCGATCACCCGATCATTTAATTCCTCAACGGCTTCCCAGTCTTCAGCGTGTACTGAATCCGTTCCTGCGTTTTCTTTTCACCGCAGAGGGACTTGAAGCCTTCGCGCTCCAGATCCAGTATGTATTGCTCGCTCACTGGGGTTCCCGGAGAAACGTTTCCGCCGCAAATGATCTCCGCCACCTTGGTCGCGACCTTTACGTCGTGGTCGCTGATGTACTCTGCCTGCCTCATTAGATGTATTCCCAGCTTCAACGTCGCGAGAACGTTTTCGCCGGGTGCGGGAAGGTCCGTGCGCGGGACGGGAGCAACGTATCCGCCGCGGGCCAGATCCAGAGCGCGCTCTTTGGCGTCACTCAAGACGCGCTCGCGGTTCATGGAGATGCGGTCGCCGTTGGAGAGGAAGCCGTAGCCGCGGGCCTCGAATGCTGACGTTGAGACCTTGGCCGTGGCGATGATCTCGAAAATTCTCTTCATGCCTTCCATCAGCTCTACGGATTCTCCGCGGCCATCCGGACGGATCGCGCGGGCATTGTCGATGGCGCGTAGCAACATCTCTTTGCAGCCACCACCACCGGGGAGAAGGCCAACTCCGACCTCGACCAGGCCCATATAGGTTTCAGCGTGGGGCTGTCGTCCAGCAGAGTGCAGATTGATCTCGCAGCCGCCGCCCAGCGTCATGCCAAACGATGCCGTCACCACCGGGCGCGAGCAGAACTTCACCGCTTGCGTCATGCCCTGGAACTGCTTGATGGCGAGGTCAACCTCGTCCCACTCTTCTTCCTGCACTGCAAGCATGAGCATCATCAGATTCGCGCCGACGGAGAAGTTCGCGGAATCACCGGTGATCACGAAGGCCTCGAACTGATCGCCGATGCCGCCGGTCTTGAGCGACTGCGTGACCATCTGAACGATGTCGCCGCCCAGGGCGTTCATCTTGCTATGGAACTCGATGCAGCCGACGCCATCGCCCAAATCCACGAGCGAAGCGCCGGAATTTTTCTTGACCACGCCATTTGATTTCTTGGCGACCGAAACCGACCACACGCCTTCCGAAACTTCCACCGGCTTGTACGTTCCAGTTCGCAGATCAAAGTACGCGCGACCCGACTTGGCCGAGGGATCGTCCTGGTACCAGGTCTTGGCGCCCGACGCGAGCAGCTTTTCGGCGTTGGCCGCTACCGGCTTGCCTTCCTTCTTCAAGCGCGCGACCGTCTGCTCCACTCCGGCCATGTCCCACAATTCGAACGGCCCGACCTCCCAGTTGAAGCCCATGCGCAGCGCCGCATCGATCTCGACGACGGTGTCGGCGATCTCGGGAATGCGGTTGGCTGAATAAGTCCAAAGCTCGGAGAGGCTGGTCCAGGAAAACTGGCCGGCTTTGTCGCGCGGATCGGCGTTGCCGACCATCATGCGCAAGCGCTCGCCCATGTCTTCCACGTTCTTGGCCATCTCGAGCGAGGCGAACTTGGGCTTCTGTACCGGACGATATTCCAGCGTCTTCCAGTCGATCGCCAGCCGCTCTTCGCCTGCTGGACCTTTGGTCTTCTTATAGAAACCGGCTTTGGTCTTGTCACCCAGCAGCTTGCGCTCAAGCATCTTCTGGAAAAATTCAGGCAGCTTCAGCTCGGAACGCTCGTCCTGCACGTTCTTTTTGAAGTTGTTAACCACGCTGCCCAGAACATCGAGTCCCACAAGATCAATGGTGCGGAAGGTCGGCGCTTTGGTCCATCCGCCGGAGCTGGTCAGGGCGTCAATCTCTTCGACGGTGAGGTCCATCTCCTGCATCAGGCGAAATACGTTCAGTCCCGAAAAGGTGCCTATGCGGTTGGCGATAAAGTTCGGCGTGTCCTTGGCGAAGACATTGCCTTTGCCCAGGTGGACATCACAAAAATGCGCGACCGAATCAATGGCCGCGCAATCGCTTTCTGGTGTGGGAATAATTTCCATGAGCCGCATGTAGCGCGGCGGATTAAAGAAGTGCGTGCCGAACCAGTGCTTGCGGAAATCGTCGCTGAAGCCTTCGGCAATGCTGTGCACGGGAAGGCCGCTGGTGTTGGTGGTGACAATGCTTCCCGGTTTGCGGACGGCTTCCACCTTCTTAAGCAGGTTGCGCTTGATTTCCAGGTTCTCGGCGACAGCTTCAATGATCCAGTCGGCATCGGCCAGCAGCTTCATGTCGTCTTCAAAATTGCCGATAGTGACCAGCCGCTCCAGACCCTTCTCAAAGAACGCTGCCGGCTTGGACTTGACCGCGGCGTCGAGTCCAGCGGCAACGATCTTGTTGCGGGCGGCGCGGTCAGTGCTCTGAGCGGCGTCCGGGGGAATAATGTCCAGGAGATAGCAAGGCGTACCAGCGTTCGCCAGGTGTGCGGCGATTCTTGCGCCCATGGTTCCGGCGCCCAAAACGGCTACTTTATTGATTCGTTGATGCACGACCCGTGGCTCCTTGTGTGCCGATTGGGCTTCATTGACCAGGCCGGACACTACAGCTTGCGGGAAATGTCGATCAGCGAAGTGGTGTGCGTCGCGATTGGCCGAAGGGTACGAGAAGATGCGGCAACGCATGCCATCCTGATCATAATGAATGAGCGTTCATTCAGTCAATCCTGGACATCTAGCTAACTAGCGCCCGCCGCCAGCGGCACTTGCCTGCGCACAGACTTGGAGAACCGTATCCGCGAAGACCACTCCTGCGCCGGCTTTTCCACCCATATATACATAAGATAGGCCGCGCCAACCGAGGCCAGCAAACCCGCCAAATCCAGTACACCGATATACTTGCCCGACCCACGCAGAGAGTGCGCCAGCCATCCCAACACGCTGATTCCGACGGGGAGATGAAGCAGGTAGACCGAGTAGCTCACGTCGCCGAGAAAATCGGCAATCCGGTTGCGAAACGAGAAGAACGCGATCAGCAAACCGGTAGCCGCGGAAAGATAGGCGATGAGCCATCCGGTAGGCCAGCGCATGGCCCAGACCATCACGGCAATGAGACAGAGCAAGCGCCGCCAGCCAATCAACCCGATCTTGTACTGAAATACAAAGACGCCAATCAGGAAAATCGGCAGCGTGTGGGATACCACGCGATCGCCGGTGGTCAGAAAATAGCTCACCATGGCCAGCGCCACAGGAACGAAACGAAGCAGCGGATTGCGGCTGACGAAAAGCACGTACAGCAATCCCACCAACAGGTACCACTGAAACTCAATGGCGAGTGTCCAGTAAACGTTGCTGATCCATGGTGCTCCGACGAAATCGTTCAAATAGAACAGATGGTCAAGCAGGAGGCGGGCGCTCACGTGGATCCCCGGACCAGGAAATATCGGCGGCAGTATGAAATTACTGGCGAGCAGCGTGATTGGGATCGACACCAGATACGGCGGATATAAGCGAATACAGCGTTTGAGCATGAAGCGGGCGAAATCGACCAGGCGATATCCGCCGCGATGCAGGCTGTAAGGAATGATGAACCCTGAAATCACAAAGAATATGTAGACACCGGTGTATCCGTACTTGCCGCTCCAGTCGAGCCATCTGGTTTGCCCAAACTCAAAATGTCCCCACGCCACAAACAGTGCGGCAAACGCGCGGAGCGCGTTGACAATGTCGATCCGCTGATCGGGCAAACTTGCTGTCATGAAAGTGGAAGTGCGCTGGGTTTGGCGTGCTGGGGAATTCTAGATCATTTCCGGGACCGGATATCCACAAAGAGCGCACGGGAATATTTCATTCCGTTTCGGCGTGTTTCGCGAACTCTTCCGGATGAGATTCCAGATGTTTCAGGGCCTTCTGCGCGATTTGCTTTTCCCCTTTGTAGCTGAGCTTGGCGATGGCCTGATGCAGGGGCATCCAGTAGGCGCGGCGCACTTCGTGCTTCATTTCGTCGGTAATCTCGCCGATGCGGCCCGATTGATATTTCATCAGGTAGAAGCTGACGATCTTGAACACCTTGGCGCTATCTGACCATTTGCGGGTGTAGACATACTTGATGTCGGCAAGCTTGGCCAGAGTCCGGGCGCGAAGACCAGTTTCTTCCATTACTTCGCGAACCGCGGCTTGTTCCGCCTCTTCGCCTTTGTCCAGATTGCCCTTGGGAAGCGCGACCGTATTCTTGCGGTCGTCCGGCTCTCCGTGAGAACCGGGCTCGATTACCGCGACCCACCATTCGTTCTGCATGTGGCGCAGCACCACGGCGCCGGCGGAAAATTCACGAATCATCAGAGCATCAATTCTCGCCGCAACTTGCGTGGAAGGCAAATCAGGGACGATTCGGCCTGGAAATTGGTTGTATGGGCGAGCTCCAAAAATCAACAAGACTTTACCTTCGTGATGCGGAACAAATCCATTTTCCTATCGTTTACATAAGCAGCAGCATCATACATTTATGCAAAGCGGTGCACGCGAACCGGGAAATCCGAGGAATGACCGTGAAACACAAATTAACCAGGATCGTACGCTCGGTCCAGGCTTTCGGGCGTGAACTTAAGCGTCAATCGCAGGAGTTAACGTCACTCCCTCTCACGCTAACGCGCCCGCCGCGCATTGGCTTGGCATTAGGCGGCGGATTTGCCCGCGGTCTGGCCCACATTGGCGTTCTCAAAGTGCTCGAAGAAGAAGGCATCGCCGTGGACTTCATCGCCGGAACCAGCGTCGGCTCGGTCATTGGCGCGGCTTATGCCAGCGGCATCTCGGCCAAGGAGTTGGAAGAAATTGCCGCTCTGGTGCGCTTTAAACATTTTTCCCGCTGGACGCTCTCCCGCTTTGGCCTCTTCAGTAACGACAAGATGTCCGCGTTCCTGGGAAAAATGCTCCGTTGCAAGACCTTCGAGGAGCTTCGCATTCCGCTCGCCGTCACCGCGACCGACATCATCACAGGAGCGCCTGTGGTCTTTACCAGCGGCAATCTCGTAGATCCTGTGCGCGCCAGTTGCGCGTATCCGGGAATGTTTTTGCCCGTAAACATCAACGGACAGTTGCTGGTCGACGGACTGCTCGCCCACGCTGTCCCGGCTGCTCCGCTGCGCGAGATGGGCGCAGAGCGCGTGATCGCCGTTTACCTCAGCGCGAATTGGGTCCGCGAGCGTGGACCGCGGCACGTATTTGACTTGATCGGTCAATGTTTCTCCATCGCCCAGCAACGAATGTGCTCTACCTGGAAGCCGCTGTGCGATCTGATCGTTGAGCCTCCGATCGGCGAATTTGGCTACGACGATTTTGCCCGGGCCACCGACCTTATCAAGGCCGGCGAAGCGGTTACCCGCGCCGCTCTGCCCCAGATTCGGCAATGGTTCGTGGTGGACGCTCCTGCTGAGACCACGGTCTTCTCCGGCGCGTCGGCGGTCAAGCCGGCGGCTCCAGCACTGGCGAAGTAGCCAGCGAGCAATTCCGCAACTCTTCCGCCAACAGCGCATGTCCCGCGCTGTGGCCCGTCTTATAGAAGACCAAAGGTAAAGTGGGTCAGACTGTGGCCATCGGGCGAAAGCACGTCCAGAATGAGCCTGTCAGTCACCGGAAGGTCCTTCTCCTTGAAGTTGATGCGATAGATGCGCTCATCGTACGGAACATCTTGCGGCACGCCGATCAACTGCACCGATTCCGGCTGGATCTCGCGTACGTGCGTACCATCAAACGCCCTCAAGCGAAACTTCACCTTCAAGAGAAAGTCCTGGGGCTGTTCCGTGGTAGTCACCACGTCCTCGGGCTCGCTGATCACCACTTTGCGCAATGACGCTGTAACGCGAAAGCTGAAGTGCTGCGGGAACGTGGTGATGGACTCTCCACCTGCACTGATCAGCCGGGCGTGCTCGCCTTCTGACAGTCGCAGCGCGCCTTCCAGTTCCGGACACTCGATCAGCCCAAGTAGTGACAACGAAACTCCCGAAGGCTTGAGCAGCAGGACTTGCTCTCCGGCCGGCGTGTTGGCGCGGAAGGCAGGACGTCCGTCATGCCCGGCGGCCAGCGTGGCCGCTCCGACGATCAGCGCCACCGCAGCGATGGGAAGCCAGCGATTTGCGGTCTTCAGGAATCTCATGTTCGTGCCTCCAGGTTGTTCCGACGCGACGGCTTTCTGGCCAATCAGGACGAAGCGTGTTACACAAGAACTGCCAACATATGAGAAAGGGCGGCGAGAGAAAAAGATGCTTAGACTCCTCTGTTTTACCGCACATCCTGACGACGAGGCCGGCAGCTTTGGCGGCGCCCTTTTGCGCTACGCCGAACGCGGCGCGGAAACCCACGTGATCTGCCTGACGCCCGGCCAGGCGGCCACGCACCGCGGCAGCGCCAGGTCGCCGGAAGAGCTAAGCGCGGTCCGGCGCAAGGAATTTGCCGCCGCCTGCCGCTTGCTCAAAGTCACGCACAGCGCCGTACTCGACTATCCAGACGGCGCGCTGGACCGGCAGGACTTCTTTAGCGCGGTCGCTGACCTGACGCGCCGAGTCCGCGAAATTCGTTCGCATGTCATCATCACCATGGGGCCGGAAGGCGCTGTCACCGCGCATCCGGACCACTCGATGGTTTCGCTCTTCGCCACCATGGCTTTTCACTGGTCCGGACACACCAACCGTTTCCCCGACCAACTGAACAACGGCGCACAACCCCACCAAACGCAGAAGCTCTACTACGGTACAGCGCTGTTCACCATGCCGGGCCGGCAACCAGTCTCGCTGTCGCCATCTTCAACGGCCATCGAACTACAAACTCACGAACTTGAGGCCAAGATCGCTGCCTTCAAAGCTCATACTTCACAAGCGCCGCTGTTTGGCTTCTTCGAGGAAACCATCAGACGGCGCGGCAAGATGGAGTTGTTCCATCTCGCAGCGACCGCGAAACCCATGAAGATGCCCATTGAGCACGATCTGTTTGACGGCGTGACGGAGTAAACCTTCTGGCCAATTGCCAATTGCTATTTGCTAATTGCTCCGTTCGCCAACGGCTTAATGATCTCGCTCAGGATGTCCGGTTTGCTCTCATCCCGTACGAGGTGCGCGTACTTTTCGCCATCGTGGTAATTCAGCGTGTGCGTTTTGAAGAAGTCGCCATTTCTTACCAGCAATTCCAGGTTCGACCCGTTGCCCTTCCCTGCCTTGAGCGCTTCGCGCAGGATCGCGGGCGTGTACTTGCGGCCATTGACCGCGACCAGCGCCATGCCCGGCGCGATTCCGGCATTCCACGCAACGCTGTTCATGATCACGTCATGGATTCCGCCTTCTTCATCCAGAGTCAGGCCGATGGAGAAGCGCGCGTCCACCACATGGCGGGCACTCTCCATGTCTTTATTCAGTTCGTTGATGGTCTCGTCATAGACCAGCTTCCAGCCGCCGTTGGCGATGCCGCCGAGCGGCGCGTCCGGACCGTAAGTGTCCAACCGGTCGCGCAGAAATTTCGCCCAATCGTTAGGGACAACCTGGTTCAGCGTCTTCACCACGTCTTCAAATTTGTATTTGATGACCATGGGCGGCGTGTTCTGTCCGCCGTGAAAGAGGCGGCAAAAGTCGTTCAAAGTTTTTTGCCCATGGGTCATCTGCCGGATAGTGGTGTCAACGTCAAGCCAGATCAGGAAGCCTTCGGGATAGTAGTCCACGCTTCTGCGCCAGTTCTCAAACTCCTGCGCTGAACCGTAGAGGATCTGCGCAGCATCCGCGGTATCCTGCAACGGACGCCACGTCCGCCCCGGCGTGTGATTCAACGTAGCCCCGACTTCAGCGGTTTCCTGCATAAATTGATCGTTGGTCCACAAGCCGCTCCGCACCGTGAGTATGTAGCCCAGATACTGCGTAAGACCTTCATAGACCCAGAGCAAATCGCCTTCCATGGGCTTCTGGTAGTCAGGCGTGGCCAGTCCTTCGGGACGCCGATACTTTCCGTTCCACGAGTGCGTCATCTCATGCGGCAGCAGCCCGGCGGCGAGCCAGCGCTGCTGATCGTCGATCATGGTGCGCTCGCCGACGCGGTCATCGCTTGACTCATGATGCTCCAGGCCAAAGTGCGCGGTGTGATCGCTGAGCGTCAGCAGGAAGTGATATTCGCGATAATGCCGCGCACCGAACAGAGCGCCGGTCTCGGCCACCAGACGCTTGTATTCATTCACGGTCTCGGCCGGCATCTGTAACGCGGCCTCGCTGTCGGATACTTCGTCAATATAGTGCTGTAGCGGCCCTTCCGGAGTCAGGGGAATCCGCCGGAAGTGCGCGCCCGCAAGCACCGGAGAATCCACCAGCGTAGTCAGCGACACGGTCTGGAAATTGATCTGGCCATCGCTCTCGTTCTGTACCGGCAGCGGAGTGCCATAGCGCCATCCCGCGGGCAACTTGAGCGACGCGGTGATGGGAATATCGTCCGTATGTCTGCCCGGCTGATAGAGCACAACCTGGTTCCAACTCAGCATGTCGAGCTGCGCCGTAGCGGAAGCGCCGGAAGAAAAACCCTCAGGAGGAGCCGGCATGACCAGATCAAGGGTCGCTTCAACGGAATCAACGCCAGCCGGCAGCGTGAGATGGAAGGTGTACATGTCGTCGAGAGCGCGACGCCAAGTCAGCCGCTGACCATTGGCAGAGAACTTCAGCCCGGTGAGATCAACCACAGGCCCAGTCGGACCATGCTCGCCGGGGATCCACTTGGGATAAACCAGCGTAATCTTCGGCCCGCCAGTGACCGGAATCTGAAGCTGGGCATGAAGAATCTTTTCCGGCGCGTGGGTCGCGTCCACTGAAACCTTGATCGGCTGCGCCGGCGCGCTCGCCGCGGTCGCAGGCTTGGACTTCTGGGCAAAACTGCCAAGCACAAAAGCAAAAAGAAACCCAACGACGATGAGATGTTTGCGTGTAGTCATGTCTTTCTCCTGAGGCCCATCAGCTTAAAGGCAGCCGGGAGACCAGAGCAAGCGGCGGCCGGGACAGGTTCGTGGCAAATCGTTCCTGCTCTTCCGATCACGGCGATCACCCG
>WNFG01002283.1_pt1 | contig 16067 bp, 18 predicted proteins | sample 5400431 | NCBI WGS metagenome assembly WNFG01 (sample SAMN13153346, study PRJNA577476) | soil metagenome | isolation source: 120 cm saprolite under Douglas fir tree site 2 hole 3 replicate 2 | place: USA:California | collected 2015-04-18 | reverse complement strand
GATCGTCTGGGCGCGGGAGGGGACGGTCTTCGGCTACGAGGTGCTGACGCGCGGCACGCCGCATTCGTCGTTCCGCAACTCCGATATGCTCTTCGCCTTCGCGCGTGAAGCCAATCTGGCCTGGGCGCTGGAAACCGTCGCTCTCGAACAGGCGCTGAAGCGCCTTCGCTCCTTCGCCCTCAACGGGCGGAAGTTCCTCCTCAATCTCGAGGCGGAGATGTTCGAGGAGTCGGAGTTCCGCATCCACGAGATGGTGATGTTCTTCTCTGAGCATCGCGGGAACTTCGTCTTCGAGCTGACCGAGCGCGCGGCCATCGAGGATTACGCGGTCTTTCGCAGACTGCTCGACGAGTTCCGCGACAAGGGGATCGAGGTGGCCATCGACGATGCCGGCTCCGGCTACGCCTCGCTGGAGGCGATCGCCGCCCTCTCGCCCGACTACCTCAAGATCACCAAGGGCCTGGTCTCGACTCTCGCCGACGAGCCGATTAAGCAGGATGTGGTGAAGATGCTGGTGGAGCTCGGCGGCAAGATCGGCGCCAAGACTCTGGCCGAGGGGATCGAGACCGTCGAAGAATACGAATGGTGCCGCGACCTCGGCGTCGATCTTCTGCAGGGCTACTACCTCGCCCATCCCCAGGATCAGCCCCACGAGGGCGACGCCGAGGTGAAAGCGTCGCTCGATGCGGAGGCGCAACGGCGTCTGGTGCCGCGCTGACCGGAGCGCCGGCGAGACGCCAGCGCTCCGGACTCATCCCGTTTATGTTCGGCTGCTACTTAACAGTTACTTAACAGGGGCCATCAAGTGTTGATAGGGCGTCCCGGCCCACATGACATACGGAACCGCGGTGTCGGGATCGGCGGCCTTCGGATAAGCGTCGTAAAACGCCGGCTCGGCGCCTACGATCATGACGTGAGGCCCGGTCTTGACCCAGTGATTGGTGGCCGTCGGTTTGGTCGCGTAGGGATCCGTGTTGCTGGCGTCCGTGCCGCCGGCGAGCATGTACATGAACCCGATCTTGCCCGCGGGGGGAGTCTCGTGGTTCAACCATGCGTGGATCCACCCCGCCGAACCAGCATCGAAGCACATCGGATCGGGACCGGGAGTCTCGGGGTTATCGGGCATGCAGGTGAAGCCGTTCGTTCCTTTGCGAAGTGTGCGCATGGCGCCGCCGGCCTCCATCGTGACGATCGTTGCGCCCTTCGCCACGCTCGCCGGCGCGGCTTTCATCGCGCTGGCGATCAGTTCCGCGTCGCTCGGCGCCTTCGCCGCTTTCTTGGCCGGTTCCGCGCCTGTCATCGCTCCCGCGGACAAAACCAATAGACCTACCAGGACATACGTTGCACGCATACACTTCCTCCTTGCGCTTCTCAAATACGGCCCTGCCGGAAGAGTTCAATGTACGCTCCCGTCTGCCAGGAGGCAAACGAGGACAGGCCGACTTGAGGTAACTCAGCAAAAGAAGACTCACGCGGAGACGCGGAGACGCGGAGCGGATACGATGGACACTCGAAGCCTCGCCTGAAATGAACGTCCGAACGGTCGTCTGCTGCTTCCTGCTCGCCGTCCCAGCCGTGGCGCACGCGCAAGCTGCATCAAGTGAGGGATCGACGAAGATGTGCAGCGAAGACTACCAGCTTCATTTCACCGCTCCGAAGGGGTGGAAGTGGGATGGCGAGGAGCTCGTCGAAGACGTCCCTGCATATGGTTCGATGCACATCGGGTGCTATGTTCCGCACCACTCGGCAAGTTACAGCGACTTTCGCGAGCGCATGGCTGAGGAAGTCAAACTCATGAGAAGAACGTACGGACGGGTTCGCGTTCGTCATTTTCACGTTGGCAGCCTTGAAGCCGTGGAGGTCAGAAGCCCTTACGGAAAGCGACCGGACAGCGAGTACCTTCAAACATTCATCGATGTTCCTGTCTACAAGAAAAATCCGCGAGTTGTTCATGGTCATCTATGCAACGACGAGCCATCGCGCCGTGCTCCACCGAGCCTATCGGGAGTTCCTGCGGTCGTGTAGTGTCACGCGCGACGACGGCGACTCTGGGAAGTAAGGTGTCCTCATGCCACTTGTACCCGAGGCGTTTCATGGGGGATGGTGGCTACCGCTCGCGTGCAAATGGTGAAACGAGGCCCGCAAGACTATGGACCTGACCAAGTATCCGTACCGCGTGTTTGTGAGCTATGCCGAAGAAGACCGCCCGGATGCGGCCAGAATCGTGTCGCGGCTGCGCGATCTCGAGCTTCAACCGGTCTGGGACCAGGACAATCGTGGCGGGCGCTCGTTCGTCGAGCTGACCAAGAAACGCGTTGCACATTCACATCTCTTCTTGCACCTGCTCACACGTCACTCCGTAAAGAGCATGTGGGTGAACCATGAGGTTGGCTTTGCTGTCGCCCACAATGTTCCTGTCCTCCCGCTAAGCCTTGGGCCGATGCCGGATGGGATGGCCGGAGCGATCCATGCTGAGGTCGGGAAGCAAATGGACGACCTCCTGCCTCGACTGACGCGCAAACTCATCAATGATCTTCTTAAAGGGGGCCCTGGCATCGGGGTGTACGAGGTTGCCGACCACACCGACAACCGCACTGCCGCCATCATTGGCCACTGCGAGGACCTGACGAACCTCGCCGTCCCGCAGCATCAACGTCTAAGACACCGAGCGGCCTTCGGCTCCTTCAGCCTGCCGGCGGATCCGGACGATCCGATCTGGGTACGTCGCTACGATGGTGAGCCGTGGCGCGCAAACCTGGAGCCGAGGAAGGAGGCGCTCAGTAGAGAAAGGCAATTGCTCGAGCAACATGTCCGGCAGTTTGGCTGTGATCTCATTTTGTATCCCAGCATCCCGACGATTACACGGGTGGCGATTGCGGCGCGCATCGAGATTCTTCAGGCCTTCCTGGCAGACATGCATGAAGCGTCAGCAGACGTCAGAGTCATCTTTGACGAGTCTGCTCTCGGCGGTAACGTGTTGATCGTAGGTGATTGGTTTTGCGCGGAATCAGCCACTCCGAAGGCCGATGGATACCGTCATACGACAATTACCTCCCACGCGCCAACCATCTTGGATCGCATCGTGCGGTTTGAGCGGATGTTTGACCATGCAGGGAGCTGGATGTCCGCCGACGCAGCGATCACATGGCTGGATCAGCATCTGGAGGACCCGGAGCCGGCCTAATTCGGCGCGATCATCGTGATCTGCTGGGTCTCGTTGTTCGTAACGGAGAGCATGCCCCAGATCCCGTTTCCGGGGACCACCACACCGCCGGGGCCGCGTCCCGTGTCGACCACGACGCGGAACGTCGTCTTCCCCAACGGCCCGTCGAAGTCATTGGCCACCGGCACCTCCACTCCGAAGCTGGCCGCCGGTTTCGTGGTGTGGAGCGAGGCCAGGAGGTGAGTTATTCGCATTTCTCGTGATGAGTCGTTCCCGAAACCAAAGGCCTGACCCCGCCGGTTCCGCGCGTTTCTTATTGTGACTTCGGACGCATCGACATGCGCGGTAACGGTTTCAGCATGCTCACGCGGTTGCCTTCCGGGAGGAGCACGCAGGGCCAGGCCTTCGTTTTCGTATTGGATGCAAGCATCTGAGTGGTCCGTGGTACCAGCGCCCGATTGCAGCTCCGCGTGGACGCGGACCCCAGTCAGGTATAGGCTGACCGCCCTACCGCTCCGGGGTTCGAATCATCCTAACGAAAGGCAACTGAAGATCTGCTTCGCCGTGCTGCTCGCTCTCACTCTCTCTCCGCCGGCCGTCTCCGCGGCAGATCCGGGCACGGTCACCGGAAAGATGGTCGTCAACGGGAAGATCGTCAAACTGACGCACGTCTACGCTACCGCGATGCCGGGCCGGTCCGACAAGAAGAAGGTCGAGATTCGCGTCATCCTTTCGGACGTGCCAATCAGCGCCGAGGATCTTGCCAGTGCGAAAAACCGCGAAACGCTGGCCACTGACGGGAAACTCCATGCGATGGAGTTGTTGCTCGGCGATGATCCGATGGGCCACCCGGGAAAGATCGCTCTCTTCAACGAGATCTACGACGCCGCCTTCAACGGCTCACAACAGCCGATGCGGCTCACCGGCGACGACCTGTTCGAGACGAAGACGGACGATGGCAAGACCATCGCCGGCCGGCGCTCGATGCCCTCGCCGCACAATTTCCGAGACATGGGCAACGGGGTTGTCTTTCAGGACGACGTCACCTTCAGCGCGCCGGTCGCGCAATAGCTCCTTTGTAGCGCCGCCGGCTCGGCGGCCGGACCGCCAGCGCTACACGCCTTACGCTGTTGCCATTGGCAGCAACTTCGCGGCGACCGGCGCATGCAGCCGGAGCACGTTGCGCGGATCGTCGTCGGCTTCGAACTGGATGGCGACGACTTGCCCATCGTCATTCTCATCGATCAGAACGCTCTTCGGATGAGCGATGCGGTGGAGCAGGTGCTGGCCGTCACGCGTCTGAAAATCCATCTGAATTCCGCTCGCGTCGACGCTGATGCCACGAAGCGGTGTTTCCTCGACTTCGAGTTGCGCGCCGAGGTCGGGGTCCAGGATCTCGAGCGTTGCACTCGATCCCTGGTACACACGGCTGAGCGAATCAAGAACAGGTCGCCATTGCGGGGGAGAGATCGTCCGGGTTTGCATTGCATGCCTCCATGTTGTTGCTGTGATGCATGTGGCGATCCATCCCGAAGGCTCATCCGCAGATGACGCAGATGAGCGCAGATGAAACCGGTCTTCCATCTGCGTACATCTGCGTCATCTGCGGAGAGGCCTTTCTCAGCACGGCCACGCCAAGCCGCCGCGAATCCCGGGATCGGAAAGCGGTCTGTTCGTGCGGCTGAATCGATCCACGGGGTAAAGTGCGCTTCGCAGGAGGAGATGATCGTGACCATTGAGAACGACGCGCTGCCTGGCAACTTATACGGAACCGTTGTCGATGAACAGGGATCGACACTCCCGGGAGCCGTGCTTACGCTCCTTGGCAACCCGTTCCCCCTGGTCCAGGTCTCGAACGCGCTTGGTCAGTTCAAGTTCATGTCCCTTCAAGCCGGCAGCTACAACCTGAGCGCTCAACTGGAAGGATTTGCGCCCGCCGAGTATCCGGTCGTCATCAACTCGGGGCACACTACGGACATCGAAGTGACCTTGAGCGCGGTGATCCAGGAGTGAGGTGCCAGGCCGGAACTTGACGAGGTGCCAGGCCTTCGATCTTCGCAAAGTGGATCGAACCAGGCTCGCGAGGTCAGCCGCGAACGTCTTCGAGATCAAACGTGGGGTCAAACCTTCGTTTTTCTACTGCTCGTAAGTGCTTGACAGAACGGATACTTCGCGTCGGTGAACTTCTCCGGTTGAGATGTCCGCGAGTTATTCGCATCATTCGGGCTAAGAAGCCGGAGGGGCACCACGAGGTCAGACCGTCGATCGTCGCTTCTTGCTGACTGCCATGTCGGTTGTCTCCGCTCGGTTAGAATGGCTGGCGATCGACGATTATGACGAGAGTTCAAGCACTTGAAGAAGAGATCGGGAAGCTTTCCGCTATAGAGCTGGCCGAACTGAGGGAGTGGTTCGCTGAGCGCGACGCAGACGAGTGGGACCGTGAAATCGAACGGGATGCGGCCTCTGGCAAACTCGACAAGCTGTTCGAGAAGTCGGTTGCGGACCACCTCGCGGGAAAGAGCCGCGAGATTTGAAGCATCTCGCCAGTCCGGCGGAGCCGCGGTAGATCCGTAGCCCGGCTTCAGACGCGGGTCTTCGGACCTCGCCCGTCTTTGGAGCCGCTTTAGCGGGCGAGTGAAAAGACCATGAGGGAGAGTGGATATTCGCAACCATTCTCTGTCGCCCGCTGAAGCGGGCTCGGAAATTTGGAATGGCTTGGGATCCCCCGACTGAAGCCGGGGGCTACGGTCTTACAGCGGCTTTCGCCGCTGGGATACGCCACGCTGAATTAGATCTGTCAGCGGGCTTGCGAAGACCATCCTGCCAAGCTCCGCAGCCGGAGGCGAGACGCCTCCGGGCCAGCCGCCGAGACGGCAGCGTTCCGTCGCGCTACGCGCTCTCACGCTGCGCGAGCTTACGCTTCGCGCTGCGCGCTACGCGCTCTCACGCTGCGCGAGCTTACGCTTCGCGCTGCGCGCTACGAGCTACCCGCAGCGGTCTTCTTCTGCGCCACCACCCGCATCGAGTGATCCAGTATCCGTTTGCGGATGCGGATCGATTCCGGGGTCACTTCCACTAGCTCGTCATCTTCGATCCATTCGAGGCATTGCTCGAGGGTCATGATCTTCGGCGGCGTTAGCTGGACGGCCATGTCGGAGCCGGAGGCGCGCATGTTGGTGAGGTGCTTTTTGCGGCAGACCTGGACCACCATGTCGGCATCGCGGGAGTTTTCGCCGACGATCTGGCCGCCGTAGACCTTGAGGCCGGGGGAGACAAAGAGCACCGTTCGCTCCTGGAGCGGCTCGATGGCGTAGGCGGTCGTGTCGCCGCCTTCCTTCGAGATCAACGCTCCGCGGTTGCGGCCGGCGATCTCGCCGCGATAGGGGCCGTATTCGAGGAAGGTGTGGTACAGCAGGCCCGTGCCGCGCGTCTCAGTGAGGAACTCGGTTCGGATGCCGAAGAGACCGCGGGTCGGGATCTTAAACTCGATGCGCACGCGGCCGGAGCCGGGGTTGACCATGTCGGTCATCTCGCCGCGGCGGGTCTGGAGTTTCTCCATCACCGCGCCGACGTGTGCTTCGTCGATGTCGACGACGAGCGCTTCGTATGGCTCGCTCTTGCGGCCTTCGATCTCTTTGAGGATGACCGTCGGGCGCGACAGGGCGAACTCGAAGCCTTCGCGGCGCATGTTCTCGGCGAGGATGGAGAGATGCAACTCGCCGCGTCCGCTGACTTCGAAGCGGTCGGGGAGGTCGGTCTCTTTGACGCGGAGCGCCACGTCTTTGCGCAGTTCGCGGTCGAGGCGCTCTTTGATGTTGCGGGAGGTGACGTACTTCCCCTCGGTTCCGGCAAACGGGGAGTCGTTGACGAGCCAGAACATGGAAACCGTCGGCTCGTCGATGGCGATCGGCTCGAGCGCCTCCGGGTTGGCAGCCGAGGAGAAGGTCTCTCCGATCTCGACATCGGCGAAGCCGGCGATGGCCACGATCTCACCGGCGGATGCTTCTTCGATCTCCTCGCGCTTCAGTCCTTCGAACGCGGTCAGTTTCGTGACCCGTCCTTTCTTATGCGTTCCGTCGCGGAGGATGAGGATGACGTCTTCGGACTGTCGGATCTTGCCGCGTTGAATGCGGCCGATGCCGAGGCGGCCGACGTAGTCGTTGTAATCGATGGCGGAGACGAGAAGCTGCAGCGGCGCGTCGGCGTAGCCGGGCGGCGGCGGGATGCGTTTCAGGATTGCGTCGAATAGCGGCCGGCAATCCTCGGTCTTATCTTCGAGGTTGGTCCGGACGATGCCCTGGCGGCCGATGGCGTAGAGGATAGGGAAGTCGAGCTGCTCGTCCGAGGCGCCGAGCTCGATCATCAGGTCGAAGACTTCGTTGACCACCTCGACCGGGCGCGCGTCCTGGCGATCGATCTTGTTGATAACGACGATCGGCAGCAGTCCCAGCCCGAGCGCCTTGCGCATCACGAACCGTGTCTGCGGCATCGGTCCCTCGGCGGCATCGACGAGGAGGATGACGCCGTCGACCATCGACAGCACGCGCTCCACTTCTCCACCGAAATCGGCGTGGCCGGGGGTGTCGACGATATTGATCTTCACTTCGTTCGGATGGATGAAGGCGGCCGGGAGGTCGTGGCCGGAGGCGGTGTGCGTGGCCTCGTGATGGACCAGATGCCCGAGGGCGTCGGGCTCATCGACTAAATAGCGGATCGACGTGTTCTTGGCGAGGATGGTGATCCCGCGCTCTTTCTCGAGGTCATTCGAGTCCATGACGCGCTCGTCCATCTGCTGGTTGGCGCGTACGGCGCCGGCCTGACGGAGAAGAGCGTCGACGAGCGTGGTTTTCCCGTGGTCGACGTGGGCGATGATGGCAACGTTGCGAATGTCGTATCGAAACTGCGGCATGTTTGGGGGGTAACGTGTGACGTTTGATTGAATTCCAGTTGCAGGGTTGCTACGTTCCTGGGTTGCTTGGTTGCGCGGTCTCGCGGTTGCGGGGTCTCGCGGTGTTGGTATTGCGAGGACCTGTCTCAGGTCTAACCTGTCGGCGAGTCGAGCGGATTTGAATCGTAAGGCGCAGCGCTGCGAGACCGCGCAACCGCGAGACCCCGCGACCAAGCAACCCAGCAACTTCCGTAACCATTAAACTGTCCTCATGCCCTGTGACCACGTCGGACCGACTGAACTCATCGAGATGGCGGAGACGCATCTTCGCGAGCGCGACCTCCCGCCGGCTGACGGCATGCGCTTCCGATGGAGCGAGAATCCGAACGATGGGATATGGGCGTCGGTGGTGACGGAGATCGAGCGGCGCGGGGAGCGGTGGGTAGTGACGCGGCTCGATCGCAACCGCGAGGCGGTTCCGGACGGCGAGACAGGATTCCGCGCGCTGTGATCGGGAGCGTCTGCGTTTTCTGTGGGTCGAATGCGGGGAACGATCCGCGCTTTGCGGCGGCGGCGCGCGCGTTTGGCGCACTGCTGGCGAAGGAAGGGATTGCGCTCGTCTACGGAGGCGGACACGTCGGACTGATGGGCATCGTCGCCGATGCGGTGCTGGCGAGTGGGGGCAAAGCCGTCGGCGTGATTCCGCGCGCGCTGTGGGATCGCGAGGTCGGGCATCGCAACCTGACGGAGATCCACATCGTCGAGACCATGCACGAGCGCAAGGCGATGATGGCCTCGCTGGCCGATGCCTTCGTCGCCCTTCCCGGCGGCCTCGGCACGCTGGAGGAGATCTTCGAGGTGTGGACGTGGGCGCAGCTCGGCATCCATCGCAAGCCGGTTGGGTTTCTCGACGTCGAAGGCTTCTACAGCCTGCTCCTGGAGTTCCTCGACCGCGCCGTCGACGCCGGCTTCGTCCGCCCGCAGTTTCGGGCCATCGCCATCGTCGATACGGATCCTGCCGCGCTACTGCGCAAGCTCGGTGACTACGAACCACCGCGTGTAGAGAAGTGGATTACTGCCAGGGAGACGTGATCCGCATCATCTGCGGATCAGTACTCCACCCGATGCTCGTACACGAACGCCTCGCGCCGGCCGTGGCGTACCACGGGGGAAAAGGTTGCGCGGCGCAGCTCGGCGATGTTGCGCTGCTCGAGTGATAGGGATCCGGTGGTGTTGCGCATGGTGCGGACGTTGGTCACCACGCCGTCGGTGTTCACGTCGGCTTCCAGGTCGATGTTGCCGTGCACGCCGGGCTGGGTGACCGGCTCCGGCGCGCGGAGGAAATGAGGCTTGGTGTTGTCGGCATCCTTCGTCGCCTCGGCGGCGCCGGCAAGCTCTTCGCCATGCACCCATCCGCTTCCCGCCGCGATGCGCACCTCGGCCCATGCGCCGCGCCGCGAGAGGACGGAAACGGACTCGCCGTGCTGGTACGTCGTGACCACGGGCGAGGCGTCGTCCGGTTTCGTATGAATCTTCAGCGTGGCCTCGCGAACGTATTCGACGGATAGCGGTAACCGCGTGTCGGTCGTTTCGGTTGTCGGTACTTCGCTGTTGCACGCGGCAAGGAAAAGGATCGCGATCATCAGCCAGCGCATCACCCGAACACATCCCTTCGCGTAAACACCACGTACGAAATCGTCGTGGCGACGATTGCCCACGCGCTGAGCAGTCCGATGCAGAACAGCATCGACATCCCGTCGTACGGCGGCGGCTCGCCGGTGTAGTAATCGGCCAGCGGAAGCGCGCTGACGAAGAGGTATTTGCCGGCAGTCCAGTCAGGGCTGATGCGGGTCAGGATCGTGCCGCCGATCAGCGAGGCGAGCATCGTCCCGATGGCGGCGGCGCTCGATTTGAAAAGCACGGACAGCAGCAGCGCGATGCAGGCAACCGTCAGCAGCGCGAACCACTCCAGGCCGTAGGCGATCAGCGTGTCCTTCCACAGCGGGAGCTGGCGGACGGCATCGATCTGCAAGGCCCCTCTGGCAACAGAGAAGCCGGTGAACGTCGGCGCCGTCCATCCGCCGCGCGGCAGAAACGGCGCGGAGACTGAGTAGGCGAGCACCGCGCCGGTGATGAGCGTCAGGGTGGCGAAGGTCCAGAGCGTGATCAGTTTCGCCGTCAGCACTTTCCATCGCCGCACCGGCCGCGTCAGCAACAACTTGTCCGTCCCCTCGGCGTTCTCGGCCGAGACGATGTCACTGCCGAGGATGCCGACCAGCAAGGGGAGCAGGAGAAAGCCCGCGACGTTGGCGAACGTACGCACGAAGATCGGCGCGGTTGGCTTGTTCGGCTCGATGTCGTGATCGAGATAGAACTGCAGCCGGTTCATCTCCGCGCGCAGCGACCGCGCCCACGTCTCATTGATCCGTCCGCGCCGCAGCGTGTTCTGGAACGACGCCACCTGCTGCTGGATCTCCGCCCGCCAGTTCCGATTGCGCTGCTCGCGCAGCCGGCGGTACTGCGAGTAGGTGACCAGCGCGATGATGGCGAACAGAATCGCCGCCACCACCGCGAACCGCTTGCGGCGCAGGATCTTCAGCGTTTCGTTCTGGACGAGGGGGATGAGCATCGGCGGCTCAGTCTACCGTCTCGCCGCCGGTCGCTTCCAGGAACATATCCTCGAGCGACTGGGTCCGGCGCTGGGCGTGGAAGACGTTGACTCCGGACTGGACCAGCGCGGCGATGAAGGGCGGCGCGTCCGGCTCCTCCATGGCGATCCAGATGCGGTCGGTGTCGATGCGGAAGGCGAGGTTGTGTTCCGTGGCGATCGCGCCGGCGCGGGCGACGTCGTCGACGCGCAGTTCCATCTCGCGGCGGCGGGAGATCAGCTCGCGGACCGTCCCTTCGCGGAGGATCCGGCCTTTGTGAATGATGGCCACACGGTCGCAGGTCAGTTCGATCTCGGCGAGCAGGTGCGACGAGATGAAGATGCTCATCTGCCGCTCGCTCGCCAGGTGACGGAGCAGCTCCCGGATCTCGCGGATGCCGGCGGGGTCGAGGCCGTTGGCCGGCTCGTCGAGGATGAGCAGCTTCGGGTCGCCGAGGAGCGCCTGGGCGATGCCGAGGCGTTGTCGCATTCCCAGAGAATAGGTCCCGACGCGCTGGTCGAGCCGGTGCGCCAGCGACACCAGCTCGGCGACGCGCTCGATCTCGCTGCCGGAAACGCGCAGCATCCGCGCGAAGTGCTCCAGGTTCTCGCGGCCGGTCATGAAGCGATAGAGATCGGGATTCTCGACGATGCATCCGACGCAGCGCATGGCGTCCTCGAACTGCCGGCGCTGATCGAATCCGCAGATGGTCACGCGGCCGGCCGTCGGACGGATGAGGCCCACCAGCATCCGGATCGTGGTCGTCTTCCCGGCGCCGTTCGGCCCGAGAAAGCCGAAGATCTCGCCTTGCTGCAGCTCGAACGAGACGTTCTCGACGATGGTCTTGTCGCCAATGATCTTGGTCAGGTTCGTGGCGGTGAGGGTGGGTTGGGTGGCGGTCATCGCCGAGCCTTCTTGAGGTCTCGCGCTGCACAAAAATCGAGAGCCCTTCTCCCCCGCGCACGGGGGAGAAGGGCTCTCGAGGGAAGAGGGTGGTGTCTTTCCCCGAACGGCGGCAAACTCACGCTTCCCTCTGCCGGGATGACTCCTGCTATCGTTCATCTATGCGCCGTTTCCTCGTATGGTACCTGCCGATCACCGCCGCGCTCGTGGCGGCGATTTTCTTCGGCGCTGGATTCTACTCATTCCTGAGCGGCGATACCGGTACTTCCGTTTCCATCCAGCCCGGTTCGCGCGTTACGGCATCGGTGCCGGGAAAGCAGATTGCTCCGATCATCCTCGGCGATTCCCTCGGGCGTGGTACCGGCGACGAGTCCGGCCTTGGCATCGGCGGACGCCTGGTCGATGAGCTCAGGCGGCGGCATATCGACACGAAGAACATCGTCAACATCGCCGTCAACGGAGCGCGGACGCGCGATCTCGAGCAGCAGCTCACCAGTCCCAACGTGCAGACGCTCGTGGCGCAGTCGAATGTGGTCATCGTCTCGATCGGCGGGAACGACCTGTGGGGCGATGCCAACAGGCGAAACGCGCCGCCTCGCGATCCGGAGCACGTCATGAACGATGTGCTCGACCACCTGCAGCGGAGCATCCGGACGATTCGCGGGGCCAATCCATCCGCGCGGATCTTCGTGATCGGGCTCTACAACCCCTTCATCAGCACGCCGTTCGGGAAGATGCTGACGCCTTTCGTCAACAACTGGAACGCGTTGCTGGTCGAGCGTTTTGCCGCCGACCCGAGGATCGTGATCGTGCAGACCTCGGACATCTTTGCCTATCGCGACCGGCTGTCGTTCGACCGCTTCCATCCGAGCGATGAAGGCTACTCGCTGATCGCGCGGCGCATCGCCGACGCCATTTGAGCGCCTCCGGCGCGTTGTCGGTTGTCGGTTTTCAGTTGTCTGTGCCCGGTTGATTGCGTCTATCCTTTGCGCATGCAACTGGCCAAAGACTCCTGTGCCTGCGGGCATCCTCTCGAACAACACGACGGCGGTCGCGGCGGTCCATGCAACTACTGCGCATGCGCCGCCGGCGAGCCCCCCTCGGCGTTCGAGGTCGGCGTCATCCATTCGCTCCACGAGATGACGATGGTCCTCGTGCGCCTGGTGAAAGAGATCCAGGCGAAGCAGCCGTAGGTCGGCGCTTCGGCGAAGCCGCTATCGGCGACGGCCGCCAAACAAACGGAGCAGGAAGAGGAACAGGTTGATGAAATCGAGGTAGAGCATCAGCGCGCCGATGACGGCGAAGCTCTCCTGCTGCGGGCCGGTGGCGGTGGCCATGATCTTCAGCTTCTGGTTGTCCCAGGCGGTCAGGCCGAGGAAGACGAAGACGCCGATGAGGGAGATCACGAACGACAGGCCATCCGACTTGATGAACAGATTGACCACACTGCAGATGATGATGCCGATCAGGCCCATGAAGAAGAACGAGCCCACCGACGTCAGATCGCGTTTCGTCACCATCCCGTAGATCGACATTGCGCCGAACATCCCGGCCGCGGTAACGAATGCCATCTCGATCGAGGGGATCTTGTAGGCCCAGAAGATAACGCTCAGGGTCAGACCGTTGAGCAGCGAGTAAACGAGAAAGGCCGCGGCGGCTGTGCTCGGCGCCATCGTGCGGATCTTGAACGACAGCCAGAAGACGATGCCGAGCTCGGCGATCATCAATCCGAACCGGACCATCGGCGTCCCGAGGACGATCTGCTGGAGCGCCGGCGAAAGGACGACCCAGAGCGCCGCAAAGGCAGTAAGCAAGAGCCCGCCGAACATCCATCCATAGACCGCACGGACGAACGTCCTGGTCCGCTGTTCCATCTCCGCCGTGCTCGCCGAGATCCACGCCGGTTGCTGCTGAGAAAAATTGGGAAGCATCGAGAACCCTCCGTTGGACGGCGATCATAACGCGAGGGGAGGTACGGGCATTGCGTGTCGATCGGGAGTCGGGCGTCGGGGGCCGGCTGTCGGAGAAAGGGCGGGTCAGTCGCTCCGACCCCCGACCCCCGATCCCCGACTCCCGCAAGGAATATCACTGTGATACGCTCAGGTTTCAATGCGCAGAGAATCTGATGACATCGCGCTAAGGTCGCGGTAAGTGTCAGTAGGAGAAAAACATATGTCTAAAATCATCGGCATCGACCTCGGTACGACGAACTCCGTCGTGGCGGTCATGGAGGGCAATGAGCCCAAAGTCATCGTTAACGCCGAAGGAAGCCGCATCACCCCCTCGGTGGTCGGTTTCGCCCGCAACGGCGAACGACTGGTCGGTCAGGTCGCCAAGCGCCAGGCCGTTACGAATCCTGAGAACACGGTTTTCTCGATCAAGCGGTTCATGGGCCGCAAATACGAGGAAGTCAGCGAAGAAATGAAGATGGTCCCCTACAAGGTGACCCGCGCCTCCAACGGCGATGCGCGCGTGGAAGTCGACGGGAAGCTCTACTCGCCTCCGGAGATCTCCGCGATGATCCTGCAGAAGTTGAAGCAGGCCGCCGAAGACTACCTCGGCGAAAAAGTCGACCGCGCGGTCATCACCGTGCCGGCCTACTTCAACGACTCCCAGCGCCAAGCCACGAAGGACGCGGGCGAGATCGCCGGCCTCAAGGTCGAGCGGCTCGTCAACGAGCCCACCGCTGCCGCGCTTGCCTACGGTCTGGACAAGAAGAAGAACGAGACCATCGCCGTCTATGACTTCGGCGGCGGTACGTTCGACATCTCGGTCCTCGAGGTGGGCGACGGCGTCGTCGAAGTGAAGTCGACCAACGGCGACACCCACCTCGGCGGCGACAACATCGACCACCGCCTCATCGACTGGATCATCGAAGAGTTCCGCAAGGACCAGGGCATCGATCTGTCGAAAGACAAGATGGCTCTGCAGCGTCTCAAAGAAGCCGCCGAGAAAGCGAAGATCGAGCTGTCGTCGACCATGTCCACCGACCTCAATCTGCCGTTCATCACCGCCGATCAGTCGGGACCGAAGCACCTCAACATGTCGCTCACCCGCGCCAAGTTCGAGCAGCTCATCGGCGACATCGTGCAGAAGACGATGGGACCGCTCAAGCAGGCCCTCAGCGACGCCGGCGTCGATCCGAAGAAGATCGATGAAGTCGTCCTCGTCGGCGGCTCGACCCGCATCCCGATGGTGCAGAAGATGGTGCAGGACTTCTTCGGGAAAGAGCCGCACAAAGGCGTTAATCCTGACGAAGTTGTGGCAGTCGGCGCGGCCGTGCAGGGCGGCGTCCTCTCCGGCGACGCCGGTCTGAAGGATGTCGTGCTGCTCGACGTCACCCCGCTCTCCCTCGGCATCGAGACGCTGGGCGGCGTGGCCACGAAGCTCATCGAGCGCAACACCACCATCCCGACGCGCAAGATGGAGACGTTCTCCACCGCGGCGGACAACCAGACCTCGGTCGAGATCAAGGTCCTCCAGGGCGAGCGCGATTTCGCGAAGGACAACAAGCTCCTCGGCGTCTTCCATCTGATCGGGCTTCCGCCCGCGCCGCGCGGCATGCCGCAGATCGAGGTCACGTTCGACATCGACGCCAACGGCATCATGACCGTCTCTGCGAAAGACACTGGCACCGGCAAGGAGCAGAAGATCACCATCACCAGCACCTCCGGTCTGTCGAAGGATGAAGTCGAGAAGCTGGTCCGCGATGCCGAATCGCATGCCGCGGAAGATAAGCAGCGGCGTGAGGAGATCGAGGCCAAGAACCAGCTCGACTCGCTCGTCTACCAGGTCGAGAAGATGCTCAACGAGAACCGGGACAAGATCTCGGGCTCGGATGTTACCAATCTCGAGAACGCCATCTCCGAAGCGCGCAAGGCGATGGAGACGGGCGGACTCGACAACATCAAGAAGGCCACGGAATCACTGACGAGCGCGTCGCACAAGCTCGCCGAGGTGATGTACCAGAACGCCTCCGCAAACGCCGCGGGCGGTGCGGGATCGGCACCTGGAGCAGGTGAGCCGGCCGGTTCGGCGACCGCCGATACGAAAGATGATGTGATCGACGCCGAAGTCGTCGACGAGCACAAGTAAGAGGTTGCTGAGGTTGCTGAGTTGCTGGGTTGCTATGTGAGCACCCGGCAACTCAGCACCAAGTAACCAAGCAACTTTGCAACTTAGCAACCCAGCAACCAACACCATGTCCCGCCGGCGCGCAGATGGATACGTAATGATCTCGGTGATCGCCGAGAGGTACAACATTCATCCGCAGACGCTACGCCTCTACGAGCGGGAAGGGTTGATCAAGCCGGCCCGCACACAGGGCAATACGCGTCTCTACGGTGAGAGCGAGATCCGCAAGCTGGAGATGATCCTGGCGCTGACGCGTGACCTCGGCGTGAACCTGGCCGGCGTCGAAGTCATCCTGAACATGCAACGGGCCATCGAAGACGCCCGCGAAGCG
>WNFG01008337.1_pt1 | contig 16070 bp, 15 predicted proteins | sample 5400431 | NCBI WGS metagenome assembly WNFG01 (sample SAMN13153346, study PRJNA577476) | soil metagenome | isolation source: 120 cm saprolite under Douglas fir tree site 2 hole 3 replicate 2 | place: USA:California | collected 2015-04-18 | reverse complement strand
CGTCGCTGGCCGACGCGTTCACGACATACTGCGCCAAGCTGCGCCACGACAAGGACGGCAAAGCCAAATACGCCATCATCCAGGGCGAGGACGAAATCGCCTCCATCGGCATTGTGGTCGGCGCTGGCTGGAACGGCGCCCGCGCCTTCACGGCGACTTCCGGCCCCGGCATTTCGTTGATGCAGGAATTCTGCGGGCTCGCCTATTTCGCCGAGATCCCTGCGGTGATCTTCGACGTGCAGCGCGCCGGTCCATCCACCGGCATGCCGACCCGCACCCAGCAGTCCGACGTGCTCAACACCGCCTACGCGTCCCACGGCGACACCAAGCATGTCGTGCTGTTCCCGCAGGACCCCGGCGAGACCTTCGAGTTCTCGGCGCTGTCCTTCGATCTCGCCGAGCGCATGCAAACGCCGATCTTCGTGCTGATGGACCTCGAAATCGGCATGAACCAGCATCTCACGGCGCCGCTTCGTTGGGACGATCGTCGCAAATACGACCGCGGCAAGATCATGACCGCCGCCGATCTCGACGCCGGCAAGGATTTCGGCCGCTATCTCGACGTCGACGGCGACGGCATCCCGTTCCGCACGCTTGCCGGCACCCACCCCACCAGGGGCTCATACTTCACCCGCGGCACCTCGCGCGACCGCTACGCCCGCTACACCGAGGACGGCGACGCCTACGCCGACAACATGCAGCGCCTGTTGCGCAAGTTCGAGACCGCCAAGGACCTCGTTCCGCGCCCGGTCCGCCGCAACGCCGACAAGCCGACCAAATGCGGCGTCATCTATTACGGCTCGACGGCGCCCGCCATGGACGAGGCGATCGTCATGCTGCAGGAGCGCGGCAACCGCCTCGACATGCTGCGCGTCCGCGCCTTCCCGTTCCATCAGGACGTAGCGGATTTCATCGCCGAGCACGAGTTCGTGTTCCTGGTCGAGCAGAACCGCGACGCCCAGTTGCGCTCGCTGATCGTGAACGAGTGCGGCGTCGATCCGCTCCGCATCATGCCGATCCTGCACTACGACGGCACCCCGATCACGGCGCGCTTCATCGCCCGGGCGATCGGGGAGAATTTGGATGCGCTGAAGGTGGCGCCGCTTAGGGTGGTATCGTAGCGACGAGCTTCCCACTTCCTGCCTACGTCCGCTTCTTGGCGCGACGCAGCGTATCACCCTTCGCAGGCGGATTGCCGACACCGGCGCGCTTGAGGATGCCGAGCGCTTTCGGGATGCTGGCCCGGCCCGCGCGTTCCGTGAAATATTTTTCGGTGCGCAGTGCCGACAGCTTTTCGGCCACTGCGACATTGATGAGCTGGTTGAGCGCCACGCCCTCCGATTCGGCCGCTTGACGGGCCTCGTCGAGAAGCGACGGCTGAAGCCGTAACGCGAAATTGCTCTTTCTCATGACCCTCTCTCCAGTCGCTTGATGGCGTCGGCCGGCGAAAGCACATCGAGACCAAATTGCTTCGTCACCATGACGAAGTGTCGGCGATTGAACGTCACGATCGCGTCCGCCTGACCGTTCACCCCGGTTTCCAGCACCATGTCGTCATCGGGGTCCGGCAGCGCCGGTCGCCAAAGGAAATCGAGCAAGACCGGTTCCGCAACCGCCGCCACGGCATCAAGCAAGGCTTCGAGGTCCGTCGCCGACAAGCGTGATGCAGTTAGGTGCTCCCGTCGCGACATTACCGCCTGATACTCGATCAGCAACGGCACCGACGCCAGCATCGTGAACCTAGCTTCGAGACCGGCAACGAGCAGATAGCGCGAAGCTCCGGTATCGCTACGAATGGCCGCGACCATGACGGCGGTATCGACGACCAGCCTCATGTTACATTATGCAATATCGCCAGCGATATTGCAAGATCCGGTCCCAGCAAGGCGATTTCAGTCAAAGTGATCCATGCACTGTGACGACACTTCGGTCGTGGCGCGATTCATTGCGCAGGTCATTGGGGGAGAGTTGGAATGCATGCAGGAAGATGGCGCCGCCGCGGTGGTGAGTTGCGGGCGTTCGGGGCGAATATCGAAGGCGCAAAGCCCGTGGACCGCGTCAGCCCGGGTCCACCCTAAAACGCGATTCGGACGGCGGGCTACGGCGGTAACCCGTCCCATCCAGCGCCCCTACGGAATAGCCCCCACCGGGTCCATCATGCGCTGGATGATCGACGGCTGGCGGACGGAGCCGACCTCAAGGGCCGCGGCAAAGCGGTCGTCGAACGAACTCTCCACCGCCGCAAACTCGTCGAAAATCCTGATGGGGCCGACTTTCGTGGTCCGGCTGCGGAAGCTCCAGCCGAGCTCATTCATCTCGCTGGCGGACGCAAGCGGAGTCTCCGGCGACTTGTTGTTGACGGCTGGCTCGATCTGTCGGCGCTGTTCAACCGGATTCTTAGTCGTCGGAGCCTCTTTCGTCTGAGCCTCCGCAGTCTTGCGCAGCAGCGTCTCGATGTGGCGGGAATGATTTTCGCGCATCGCCGGGAACCAGCATTTGGTGCCCTTGTGATTGGCCGCGTGGGTGGTCCAGGACGGCCAGGACCCCGGATATTCCTGCCGAACGGCTTCAGCGGAGGACAGGCACTGCGAAGAGGCGCTCACGTCTTCCAGGGATGCCGCCAGATATGCGACGGCGGGACACGACAGCAGGAGGAGAAATACGGAACTACGGGACAACGCCATGCAAGCACCCCCTTGCGGTACAATCTCTTAACACAACGGGCCACTGCTCGGGGCAGAAGCGGCGATTGTCCAATGTTCCCCGATGAAGCGGCATCGTCAGGGCTGCCGCACGTCCCCAATTGGGCTTCTTGTCCTGCCTTCCGAGAGTTTATCCCTAGGATTTCCTTAAAAATCAGTTCAATTTTGTTCACTAAATGGCATTTCTAAAGTTTTTTGTGGCCACCCAGCCGCGATCCGGCGGCGCCGCATCCGTGGTCGTGAAAGCCGAATCATTGAGTAGATTCGCTGACGGATGCATTCAGGTTCACGTACCACGTTAAGGTGCAGCACTATCGGATTGGCACGAAAGCCACCGCGAGCTGCTGGGCCAAGTCGAGTTGCGGGCGGGTCATTTTGCTGGCGACGGCATCGCGCAGCCGCAGGATGTTTTCGCGGTTCGGCCGCGGCGCATGCGCCGCTGCGAGGTTGAGCCATTTGTGGGCAAGAATGATATTGGCGGTGACGCCGAAGCCCTTGTCGTACATGAGCCCGAGCAGATACTGGCCGGTGGGATCGCCCTGCTCGGCCGACTGCACATACCAGTCGACCGCCACGTCGTAGGACTGCGGAACGCCGCGGCCGTTGGCGTACATGAAGCCCAGGATCGCCTGGGCGTGGGCGTCGCCGCGTTGGGCCAACGCCATAGTCCGTCTCACATCGGCGGCCTCGCTGCGGCCGGCAATGCGCCCCTTCACGAGATAGCCTGCTTGGGCAACCGGGACGGCGCCGACCAACAGAATGAGTCCGGCGGAGACGAGACGTGCGATCTTGGACATGATTTCTCTCCGGCGTTTCCCCGTTAGAACGAGGCCGCTGAGGGGTAGAGGAGCAGCGTCGCGTCAAGAATCCAGGCGATCCAGATCGCGGGCGCCAGGAACAGGCCGAACGGCAGCCGCGTGGTCGGCCGGACGGTGCGGCGGAAATAGAGGTGCATGATCAGATATGCGCCAAGCCCCGCCACCGCAGCGATCTCGATCGCGATCGGAATGGTCTGCCAGTCAAGCCAGACACCGGCGACCGCGGCGAGCTTGACGTCGCCCAGCCCGATACCTTCGCGGCCGCGCCAGCGGCGGTATCCGGCGCGCACGCCGAGGAAGGCCACTGCCGGTACGACGCCGCGCAACACCGACCACGCGAGGGCCTGCACCCATATTTCACTGTCCTCGACCGCCGCGTAAACGAGACCGAGCGCGAGGGCTGCGGCGGTCAATTCGTCCGGAATGATGAAACGGCGCGCATCGACCGCCGCGATCGCAACCATCACCACCGCGAGACTCGCGCCCCACGCGCCGCGCGAATCGGGGACTAGCACAACGCTCGCGACGACGCCGATGAACAACGCCACACTGGCGACCGCGATGTGAACGGCCCGCATCGCCGATGCGGTTCGCGAGACTGAGGCGCACCAGCGCGCCAGCAGTGGCGGTGACAAGATCATCCGGGCGCTCGACGATGAAACCTGCTCGGCGGTACCACGCACCTAGGGCGGACTCCAGTCATGTTGAACCACTTTGCATTTATCGTGGCCGGGACAAGTCCGGCGACGCTACCGCCCCTTTGGCGCCGGCGGGACATCTGGTGGAACCGTGCCGATGCTGCCGCGCAGCTTGGTGCGCAGTTCCTCCGCAACAAAGCTGGCGTCCACGCTGTCGCGAATGATCTGCGGCCGGATGAACACGATGAGCTCGGTTCGGCCGTTCGTTTTGGCCTGGTGCGAGAAGGCGTCGCCCAGATTTTGAATCTGATCGAGCAGCGGAATGCCGCCGCGCACGAGATTCTGTTGCTCTTGAATCAAGCCCGCCAGCAGCACGGTCTGGCCGCTCGCAACGCCGATCGAGCTTTTGACCTTCCGCTGCGAGAAGGTCGGATTCCCACCGACGCCCGCATTGTCCTGAACCTGGCTGATCTCCTGCTCGATATCGAGCCGCACGTTGCCGTTGGCGTTGATGCGGGGCGCCACGCGCAGGATAATGCCGACGCTGCGGTAGTCGATAGAGTTGACGACGGAGCCGTTGGCGTTCAGCAGGGTCGCGGAGCCGGTCGTAATCGGCACGTCGCTGCCGACCATCAGGGTCGCCACCTGGTTGTCGACGACCACAACTGACGGATTCGACAGCACCTTGGTGGTAGTCACGGCGTGCAACGCGTCGAGAACCACATTCGGCGTGGATTCCGAGCCGATCAGAAGATTGAAACCCGGAAACGCGCGATTGAGAGCCGCGCCGACCAGGCCTGCCGCGTTCACCGACGACTGGCCCGGCGGCGACGTCGGTATGTTCGATATATTGCCGAGCACACCGCTTTTCTTGCTCTGGAGAAAGAACTGCACGCCGTACTTAAGGTCGTCGTTGAGCGTGACCTCCGCGACAGTTGAGTCGATCGCGACCTGGAGCTGCGGACGGTCGAGCTGCGCCAGCGTCCGCGCGATAATCTGGTAGTTTTCCGTGCTCGCATAGATCAGCAACGTGTTGCCCGTCACATCGGGCGTAATCCGCACCCCTTCAAGCAGGGGCTGACCGCCGCCAGCGCCGCCCGTGGGGGTGCGGCCTTCAAGAGCGCTTGTATCGGTGCTCTGGGCTGCTTGGCGGCCGAGCGTACTGCCGGCGCCCAAACCGCCGGCGGCACCCCCAGTCCTTCCGGTTCCACCGAAGCCGCCGCCACCCGCCGCGCCGCCACCCGCGCCGCCGAACGACCCCCCAAAATTGACATTGGCGTTCGCCGAGGGGCCACCGGCCGTCAGGCGGTCAGTCGTGCCCGCTGTTATGCCCAAGCCGCTCCGCGGAGCGACCTGATTGCCCGGGGTGTCGAACGAGCCGCCGCCGCCGACGAAAACGTCGTTCAGCACGCGGGCGAGCTGGCGCGCTTCGCCGTACTTGACCTGATAGACGTGGACGCCGGTTCGCGCCGTATCGGCGGCGTCAAGCCGCCTGATCCAGGTCTCGGCCGTCTTCAACAGATTGGGCTTTCGGGTGACCACCAGAATGGCGTTCAGGCGGGCGACAGGCTGGAATTTGACGATGTTCTGGCTCAGACCACCGTCACCGGAATCCATGATCTTTTCCAGCTCCGTGATGATCGGCTCCGGAGAGGTGAAACGCACCGGAAAGACGCCGACCGATTGCCCGCGCATCCAGTCGACATCGAAGCCAAGCACCGTCTCGATGGCGGCCTTACGCTCGGCGCCGCTGCCCTGAATGAGCAGCATGTTGCGCGTCGTGTCGGCCCGCACCGTTCCGGGCTTGGTGGCGAAGCTGTCGAGCAGCTTGATCAGCGTGGAAGCGGAGACATAACGCAGCGGAACTGCGGAAACCCCATAGCCGGGCTCGGCGCGCGCCTCGGCCGTATCCAGATTGCCGGCGCCGACGGCGTCGCCGAGCGGGATCAGCCGATAGCCCTGGACGTCCTTGACCAGCACGACGCCGCTGAGGCGCAGCGCGTTCTCCAGCACGAACAGCAGATCGGACTTCGGTACCGGCCGCCCGGATGACAGGCTGATCATGCCCTGCACGCGCGGATCGATGGTGTATCCGGTCGCCAGAATGTCGCCGAGGACGACCTTGGCGACCGATGCAATGGGCGTGTTCTCGAAATTGAGCTCGTATCCTTCGCCGCTCGGCGTCGGTCGCGGCTCGGCGCCTTCGACGGCCGGAATCGTCACGCCGGGGTAAACCTGCGGTTTGGCGCTCGCGCCAACGCCGCTTTGACCGGCGGAAGCTCCCTGCTGCGGAAAGCGTGGCAGGAGATCGGCGGAGCGCACCCGATCCATGACGTCGGGTCCCGTGGACACCACCCTGCCGTCCGGCAACTGGGCACATGCTGCGAGGAGGCCCAAATTCAGGGCAAAAACAGCGGCGCGCGACGCACGGCACAGCAATCGGGGGTCACGCGCGAAGTTGCCCGATGTACTCACTTGCGACGCGCCCCCCACATAAACCTGCTTTCGCGTCAAACCCGAAGCAGCGCTGACCGAGAAAAGGCCTGCGAAGCTCATCCGGAATAGCAGCGATAGCTAGTAATCCCCCCCAAACAACGTAGCCCCACCTCAGCCTTAACGCAATGTGAATTCCTGCATTAACCTACGAAGCCGTTTGGCGATAGCAAGCAACTACGACTATATTGTGCCATCATCTTCATCGAAAGCCTTGCCAGGAACCGCAGACTCGCGTGCAAAAAGCGGCTAATTCAGGGCCACATCATGGTCGCCGACAATTGACTGACAGTTGATCATTCACTGTGTCCGATCCGCAACAACCCGCGTGTCGCAATTCACACATGCCCTCCTCAAACGAGAGGTACCCGATGGCGAATAGCAAAGCTGACGCGATTTCGATCGTGCCTGGACGCGGCTGTGGCGACTGTTCGCTCTGCTGCAAGCTCATTCGCGTCGATGCGTTCGCAAAAGCGCCGGGAACATGGTGCTCTCACTGCGCACCCGGCAGCGGCGGGTGCACGATCTACGACAGCCGCCCGGCGGAGTGTCGCGACTTTTATTGCGCCTGGCTGCAATCGCCAAGTCTCGGCGAGGAGTGGCGCCCGAGCCGATGCAAGCTCGTCCTGCGCGTGGAAGCGGACGGCAAGCTGATCGCGGTTCATGTCGATACCAGCAGGTGATCGTCTACATCAAGAACCGCGTCATCGCGATCTTTCCGAATAAGGAAGTCGAGGTCGGCACCATGAATCCGGGCGATCATCTGGTGGTGCGCGAAGTCGGCGGCCCGAATGGTCGCGATTGGATCGCGTTCATCGAGGCTGCCGGGGAGCCGGCTGCTCAATGACGATGCAGAGCCATGGCTCACCATGGCGGAAGGTGCGCTACGTGCGTGTTGAGTGTTCTCAATTGCCATTACCAAGTTTTACTTAAGTATTACCAAGCTATTACTGCGTTAAATGCCGTTTGCCCAATCACGAAGAACCGATTCATTTGCTCTGACAAGATATAAACATTATTATGACATTATTTTAACATGACTCGCCTGCGTCATCTTTGCAACAAATAAAAAAAATATGCCATTTTTATGCCAGTCGCTCCGAATCGGCTGGAATCTGACTCCCAAATGATCAATCGTTAAATGAGAGCCTTTGTGTGGAAACGGGCTCTTCTATGGGAGGGACCTCATGACTAGGTATAGTAAATTGGTTGCCTATTTTTCTGGCACCGTCGCCACTGCGCTGCTTGGCGCCGCGGCACTGGTGCCTTCTTCGGCCGCATTGGCCGCCTGTGTTGGCCCTGGGGCTCCGGACAACACGCAAACCAAATGCGTGACGGCCATCCATGTCCCCGGTAATCCGCTGACATCGTTCGACATCAGCTTCGTCAATCCGCATCGCGCGGAATACTATCTCGCCGATCGCTCGAACGCCGGCATCACCATCATCGATACCCAGCACCTCAAGTTCAAGCGGACCATCGGCGGCTTCGTGGGCATCAAACTCAACAAAACCGGCACCGCCGTAGACAACAATCACTCCGGGCCGGACGGCGTGGTCTCGCACGGCCGGTGGCTCTACGCCGGCGACGGCGACAGCACGCTCAAGGTGATCGACCTCAATGCGCCGACGGCGAGCGCCATCAAACAGATACTCAGCACCGGGGGTACGACGCGGGTTGATGAGATGGACATAACGACGGACGGCCAGTTGCTGCTCGTCGCCAACAACGCCGAGGATCCGCCGTTTGGGACTTTATTTGCCGCGAATGGGGACGACCCCGTCAGCCATACCGCCAAGATCACCAAGATTACGATCGACCCGGCGATCATCCCGCCCGGGGCCGGCCTGTCGATCGAGCAGCCCGCCTGGGATCCCAAGACCCAGCGCTTCTATACATCGCTCCCCCAGATCGCCAACAATCCCCCGGGTTGCAGTTTCGGCGCGGCGCCTTTCTGCAGCGGCGGCCTGCTGGTGACCGATCCGGATAATCCGAAGCCGGTGGAAGGCAAGTTCGACCCGGTCTCAGGTACCGGCGTCATTGCGCTCACGGCCTGCGGACCGAACGGCGCTACGGTCGGTCCAAATGACAACCTGTTGCTGGGCTGCACCCCGGGCAACTTCCCGCCCGGGACGACTACGCTGGTCATCAACGCCAAGACCCACAATACTGCCAGCGTTAACGGCATTACCGGCTCAGACGAGGTTTGGTTCAACAAGGGCGACAACCGCTACTATCTGGGCGCCAGCAAGGCGATCAAACCGGCCGGCTCGACGCTCGGCAGCGGTGCCGTGCTCGGCGTGGTCGACGGCACCAGCGTCCTGGTCGAGAGCATCCCGCAATCGTCCGGCTCCCATTCCGTCGCCGCCGACTCCAAGCGCAACCGGATCTTCGTTCCGCAAATATGGACCAGGCCGGCCGGTACGACGGTTCCTGCCGGCGACGCCAACACCATAACGGGCGGACCCACAACCGTCGGCCAGCTACTTTGCGGCGGCGTCGACGGTTGTATCGCGGTCTACCGGCATAATGTCGATGAGGACGACGACGACCGGTAGCCGCCGCTAACCCTGGATCGTGACGACTAAGCGAGGCCGTCACTACCGACAGGGTTCGGCCATCGATAGTTGTAATCACGATGGGGTCGTGATTTGGGCTTGCAAAATCTGGAGGCCGGGGCTTATTGCCCCGGCCTCCGCCGTTTTCTGCGTCGGGCGCGGCCTTCAAGGACATTCGCAAATCGGTTCGGCCCCGCTATACTGCATCATCACGGAAGTAATATGATGCCGACCGACCTCGCGCACGAATTCGCGAACTATCTTCGCGACAAGAATCATCTTCCCGGCGACAGCGGCGTGCTCAACGGCGCGGCGCCATCTCCGGCCAACCGGGCGCTCCAGAAGTTGTGGGAGCTGACCGACCTTTCGGCCAACGACTTTGCCGACGAGGTGGCGGAGTTCTTCCAGGTCCCGCGCATTACCCTGCCGGAACTTTTATCCGCTCAGCCGCTGGCCGACCGGTTCTCCCAGCGTTTCCTGCGTGAAATGCTGGTCTTTCCGTTTCAGCCAGCTGACGGCGAACCGACGCTGGCGGTGGCCGATCCGAGCGACTATGCGGCAGCCCGCGCGGCCGGGATCGTGCTCGGCGGCGACGTGCTGATCCAGGTCGCCTCGTTCGAGGATATCGAAACCGCCCTCGACCAGCGGGCCGGCAGCGATGTGACGGCGCCGGAGCCGGGCCGGGACGTAAGCTATGCGCGCGAAGATGACATCGAGAGCCTGCGCGATCTTGCTTCGGGCGCGCCGGTGGTTCGCGCGGTAAGCGATCTTTTGGAAAAGGCGGTGGAGCTGCGCGCCAGCGATATTCACATTGAACCGTTCAGGTCCGGGCTGACGGTGCGCCTGCGCATCGACGGGTTGCTGCGCGCGATACCGCCGCCGGCCGGGGTGTTGCCCCAGGCTATCATCTCCCGCATCAAGATTCTGTCGGGATTGAATATTGCGGAGCGCCGCCTGCCGCAGGACGGCGCCGCTCAGCTGCACGTCGCGAAGTCCGACCTGGATATCCGCGTGGCCATTATGCCGACGCAACACGGCGAATCCGCAGTCATCCGCCTGCTGCCGACGGACCGCGGTCTGCTCGCCATCGAACGGCTCGGCTTTCTGCCGCCCGACGAAAAAAAGCTGCGCGATCTGCTCAGATTGCCCCACGGCATGATTGTGGTCACCGGACCAACCGGCAGCGGCAAAACCACGACGCTTGCGACCGTCCTGTCGGTCCTCAACGAGCCCACCCGTAAGATCCTCACGATCGAAGACCCGGTCGAGTATGAGATTGCAGGCATCAACCAGTCTCAGGCCAAGCCGACCATCGGGCTGACGTTCGCAGCCGCCATGCGCGCCTTCGTGCGCCAGGACCCGGATGTCATCATGGTCGGCGAGGTGCGCGACTCAGAGACCGCGCACATTGCGATTCATGCAGCCCTGACCGGCCACCTGGTGCTGACCTCCCTGCACACCGAAACCGCGGCCGCCGCAGTGCCGCGGCTGCTCGACCTCGGCGTCGAGGGCTTCCTCCTCAAATCGACGCTGCGCGCCGTGATCGCCCAGCGACTGGTGCGTCAGCTGTGCGACCGTTGCAAGTCGAAGCACGACCTTCGGCTGGCCGACTTCGTCGATGATCCCCGGCTCCGTGCGCTGGGTTTCAGGCTGGGCGAACCGATCTACGAACCGAAAGGCTGCGAGCGCTGCGGCGGCACCGGCTACCGGGGACGGGTTGGCGTGTTCGAGGTCTTGAAGATCGAGGAGAGCGTACGCGGCCTTATTAACGCCCAAACGGACGGCAATGCCATCGACAAGGCCGCAGTCCAGGCCGGGATGACCACGATGGTCGACGATGGCGTAGCGAAATGTCGGGCCGGAATAACCTCGGCCAGCGAAGTTCTGCGCGTTACCACGATCAGGTGAGCCACAATACGGTGAGACATGCCGAATTTCCGTTATCGCGCGATCACCCAGAACGGCGAACTCGTAAACGGATCGCTATCCGCCCCGACTGCGGCCGAGGTGGCCCGCCGCATCGAGTATCTTGGCCTCGTGCCGATCGAAACGGTCGCTGACGACGGCGCAGCATCGGTTTCGCGCGTCACCCTCGCGCTGTTCAACCAGCCCCGCGCCGAGGATGTGACCGTATTCACCCGCGACCTCGGGCTGCTTCTCAACGCAGGGGCCCGCCTCGACGACGCGCTGGAGCTGCTCGCCAGCGATACCGACATCGGGCGATTGCACCCGGTGGTCGGCCAGATCCGCGCCGCCATCCTGGCGGGCGAAAGCTTTGGCGAAGCCGTCGGTAAGCATCCGGCGCTGTTCCCGCCGATCTATATCGCGCTTGTGCAGGTTGGCGAAACCTCCGGCAAACTCAATCATATTCTGGAGCTGATCGCTGCCGAACGGGCGCGGGCGGAAGCATTGCGGCGCAAACTTACTGACGCTCTGCAATATCCTGCATTCGTCCTGCTCGCAGCGGTGTGCGTGCTGACGTTTTTTATTCTGTTCGTGTTGCCTCAGTTCTCTTCGGTGCTGCGCGACTTCGGCGCCAAAGGCGATTCCGCCATCACGACCTTCCTCAATTTTTCGGACTTCCTGCGCGGCAACGCCACCGAGCTTACGATCGCGGCCGTCGCCTTTATTGTGGGAATGTGGATCCTTTTGCGCCGCAAGAGCGTACGCACGGCGATCATTTCCGAAATATCGCGCCTGCCCGGCATCTCGACCATATTCAATTTCTATCGCGCTGCCCTGTTTTGCCGTAATTTAGGCATCCTATTAAGCAGCGATGTTACCCTTACGGCGACGCTACGGATACTCGTGGACATCATGGCGGTCACCGGAAGAGTAGCGCCCTGGATGGCGACCGCTGACCGCGTGCGCCACGGCGGCAAGTTATCGGACGCGCTGGCGGCGGCCGCAATCCTGCCGCCGATGGCGATTCGCATGCTCCGTATCGGCGAGGAAACCGGCCAAATGCCCGCGCTTTCTGCCCGCATTGCCGAGTTTTACGAGGCGAAACTGCAACGCAGCCTCGACCGGGTGGTTGGCGTCGTCGGCCCGCTTGCCATCATCTCCATCAGCATCGTCGTCGGCGGTCTCATCGTTTCCGTCATGACCGCGCTCCTCTCCATCACTCAAGTCGTCGGATGAAGTCGTCGGATGACAAACCGCAGGCTCCAACATGAAACACTCTGAAACGCAAATCGGCTCGGCAAGACGCCGACGCTCCCGTATTCGCGGACAGCGTGGCTTCACGCTCGTGGAAATGCTGGTCGTCATAACCATCATCGGGCTCATCATGTCGCTGGTCGGTCCGCGCGTGCTCAACTATCTGGGCGAATCAAAAGTCAAGGCCGCCAAAATCCAGATTCAGAGTTTCTCAAGCGCGCTCGATCTGTTCTATCTGGACGCGGGACGATACCCTTCCTCGTCGGAGGGCTTGGCTGCACTTGTCAAGCCTGCCCCAGGATTGACGGCCTGGAATGGTCCCTATCTGAAGGGCGGCACCGTACCGAACGATCCTTGGGGCAAGTCCTATGTCTATCGCTCGCCCGGAGAACGCAGCGCCTATGAGATCGTGTCATACGGCGCCGACGGACAGGAGGGTGGAACGGGAGCTGCGGCCGATATATCCACCGCGAGCGTCGAGTGACGGCGTGAGGCGGCAACGGGAGCGGACCTCGGGGTTCACCCTCCTCGAAATTGTCGCTGTCGCCGCCATCGTGGCGATGCTCGCTGCGATTCTACTGCCCCTCGCGCCGCGTGGCACTTCGCGTCAGAGGCTCGCAGCTTACGCGGTCGAAGCTGCTGCGCTCCTGAAGGCTGATCGCACCGCAGCCGTGCGCCGAAATGCTCAAGTCAATGCGCAAATCGATGCGCCGGGCCGCATGATTCGTTCCGGATCGACAGGCCGAGTCTTACAAATCCCCGGGGACGTCGCGGTCCAGGCGCTGTTGCCCCTCACCTGCAACGAACGTCCCGCGCGCTCCACCATCAGCTTTTTTGCCACCGGCATGTCATGTGGCGGGACTATCGTGCTGTCGCGGCTCGGCACCGGCTTCGAGGTTCGGGTGAATTGGCTGACCGGAGGGATCGAAGTTGCAGCACGTAATGCCCCGTCAACGTAATGGCGGACTTGCACCTGCCCGCAAGCGACGACATTACCCGCGCGTCCCCTCCCTCCCTACCCTCGCCGGGCGAGGGTTAGGGAGAGGGCAGGACGTTCGAATTCCTTCAAATTATTGACATTTGTCTGACCTTGTCTGTTCCCTAGGATACTGACAAACTTGCGTGCAAGCGGGTAGGAAACCGAAACGCTCAGGGATTGCGATGAACATATTACCTCCAATCCAGGAAGGCTTTTATCGCTGGATCGATTCCGTCGCCAGCACGGTGAACGGGCTGCTCAATCGGCTGCAGTCCAACCACGAGGTGCGGATCATCGAGAACGCGCACGACACATTTACGTTGCGCGCGGCCGGCCCCGGTCGAAAATCAAATGTAGCCGACCACCGGATTCGGATTATCAACGGTACGATCAGGGGACAGCTGCCGGCTGATTGGGCAAAGATGCTGCACGGCAGCCGTGCCGAAATGGTTTTGAATGCCAATAGATTCCTGTTCCGCCCGCTGGAGTTGCCCAAACGCGCTGTCGAATTTCTTGACGGCATCGTCCGCGCCCAGATTGACCGCCTCACGCCGTGGACGCCGGGCGAGGCGGTCTTCAGCTGGACACCGCCCACAGACGCGCCGAACGATCGGATCGAGCTGACGATCGCCGCGACGGCGCGCGCGCGTGTGGCGCCCTATGTGCAGGCGATCGCCGATCTTGGCGTCGCGTCGGTCGCCGTGTTGACGGTTCCGGCCGATGCCGGGCCGCATGCGGCGCCCATCAAAGTGTTCGAGCAGCGGGCGCGCGGCGTGTTCGAAATCGACCGTATTCGCCGCACGCTTGTGGCATCGTTCCTCATAAGCGGGCTCGCGGCTGCGATCACGATGGGCTATTCGGCATTTGCTCTCGATAGTCTGGACACAGAACAGCAGGCGCTGTCGCAGAAAATCTCGGCACGGCGCGCGGCGCTGCGCGCGAGCCCCGAATTCACCGTTTCGGCGCAGCGCATGCTTGAACGCCGCAAGCAATCAACGCCATCGAACGTGATCGTGCTGGAGGCACTGTCGCAAATCCTTCCCGATCACACCTTTGTCACCGAGCTTCGAATCGAAGTAGACAAATTGCAGATCGTCGGCGTTACCCGCGACGCGGCCGCCCTGATAGCGCTGATCGAGCAGTCACCGCATTTTACCAGTGCGAGGTTCTACGCGCCGACCACCCGGACCCCCGGAGATCCCGGTGAACGATTTCATGTCGAGGCCAAGGTCAAGCCGATTTTTGCGGTGGGCACATGAGCACATCGAATCTTTTCACGACCTTCCTGACGCGCTTTCCGGCCGGCGCCGCGATTCTCTACGTCGGGGTTGTGATGGCGTTTGCCATCACGGCCTGGACGACGGTCGCGGAAATTTTGCAACGTCGTGATGCGGTCGCGGCGACCGCCTCGGTCTTGAGTCAGCTTGAAGGCCGCAGTCCGGCGGCTCCTCGTGGCCAGGGCAAGGACGCCGATACGGTCACGGCCGGGTCGCCACTGCTTGAGGGTGGGACCGTGACGGTTGGCGGCGCCAATCTGTTGCAGCGGGTCGCGAGTTCGATTACGCGACTCGGCGGCAATATATTGTACACGCAAGTCGACCTGGAGGGGCCGCAGGCCAAAGACGGCTTTATCGGCGTCACGGTGAGCTGCGAGGTCGAGCAGCCTGTGCTCCAGCAATTGCTTTATGATCTTGAGGCCGGAATGCCATTCTTGTTCGTCGATCAGCTGGTTGCGCAAGGCCCGGCAGCGCCCGGGGCGACACCGGAAGGAAAATTACGGGTCGTCATTTCGGTTTCGGGGCAGTGGCAGGGATCGAAATGAAATTGCGTCGCACATATCCGCTGCTCGCCGCGGTCGCCGTGCTGGGCGCCGCGGCCTATATCGCGATCGCGCACACCACCGCACCGCCGGATCGCCCCGTCAATTCTGCCACCGCTCCGCCATCCGATCGCGCTGTCAATTCCGGAGAAGCGGCACCCCTGCGGACTGCCGCGCGGTCGCCGGATGCCGCGGTCGAGCGCCCTCCATCCGCCGGGAATCCGCTTTGGGCACTCCCGCTCAAGCAATTGTCGATCACGCGGGAACGGCCGATTTTTTCGCTCTCGCGCCGCCCGCCGCCCCCCGCCACGCCGACCTATGTGGCTCCGGTGGCGGTACGGACTCCGTCAAAACCGGCGGAGCCCGAGCGGCCCTCGATTACATTGCTCGGCACCATCCTCGGCAGCACTGAGAGCATCGGGATTTTCTTCAATCCGGCGACCCGAGATATCGTACGGTTGCGCGTGGGTGAAGATCATGAGGGCTGGGCGTTGCGTTCAGTCAAAACACGCGAGGCGACCCTTGTGAAAGACCGCGAAAGGGTCGTGCTCGAACTGCCGCCACCCGGCGAGTCGGCGATGTCGATGACCGATTTCACGCCGCCTGACGTGCGGGCGCCGCCGTCGCCGGCGCGGAGGCAGCAGCGACATTGACCGGTTTGATTGGCCGGCTCGCTACGCCCTACCGCCTGATCGTGCAGCGCTGATGTGCTCGCGCAGCTTATGAATGATAGCCACCGCGCAGGGCTCATAAGTCGTATCGAGCCGGCGAGGCCGCTCCAATTTGACTGCCTGCTCCGCAATAATGCGTCCCGGCCGGGCGCTCATCACCAGCACGCGGTCGGCGAGGAAGACCGCTTCGCGCAGATCGTGGGTGACGAGAATGACGGTCGGCCGGCGCGCCA
>WNFG01019471.1_pt1 | contig 16082 bp, 13 predicted proteins | sample 5400431 | NCBI WGS metagenome assembly WNFG01 (sample SAMN13153346, study PRJNA577476) | soil metagenome | isolation source: 120 cm saprolite under Douglas fir tree site 2 hole 3 replicate 2 | place: USA:California | collected 2015-04-18 | reverse complement strand
CCTCAGCTATTTGCGAACCCACGCGGCCATAGCCACATATGACGTGATGCTTGCGCAATGCAGCAATCTTCCTCTCCATAATGCGCCTCCCAATAGCTCTGCTCAAATGACCCTCGATCATAAATTCCGTTGTTGCCCCGAGCGTGTAGAAGAGTGATCCCACACCCAGGATGGTTATGCCTATCGTAAACAGCCGGCCATTAGCGGAAAGGGGACGTGTGACATTGCCTATCGTTGACATCATGTCAATGGTCGTGTAGAGGGCATCGGCGAACGAAAGCCGCTCAATGAGCATATATCCCGCAATTCCTACTGCCATGACGCTGAGAACTAAAATGATCGCTATCCTGAGATGGCGGAGAGATGTTTGCTGGTTCATAGGATGTTCCCCTCACTTACCTGTTAACCCTCCTAATGTATTTTATCCTAGCCACCCGTATCTTGTATAATTCCTCCCAATGTAGAGGTTACGATCATGGATACCTATGGGAGCCTGATCCGCTTCTAATCAGAGGCCGTCGCAGGCAGAGGTGGAGAAAGCACCTTGTGCCTCCCTTTCAATTGTGACCCTCCTGTGATAGCAAACGGTTGATTAGAGATGATCCAGGAGCTATACTAGGAGTGTGAGGTGGCAGGAGGGCAATGGGTAAGGAGGTGAAAGGAGGAGATGCCGTAGATGATCGAAGTTCACCGGGAGTGTGGCGCGCGGGCAAGGACAAATAATTAGGCACATGGCAGGCTGGCATAGACCCCTGCGTGAAGTAACGAAGCATATCGTTCTTCGCTCCGCTTGCGCCACAGCTTCATCCTTGTATTCGATGCGAACGAAGTATTTCATAAGATGTCAACAACAGCCGGGACTTGTTTATCCCGGCTGTTGTTGTAACGTATTTTGACACGGCACTTTGATTATCCTATAATAGTAACGCTCCAAGTACTCGAACGGTGTAGCGGATGTTACGCTCGTTCACGATGTGCATTGGTGTCAGGAATCGCCATCATTATTGAGCGTCTCTACCCAGTTCGCTCGCATGCTCAGATTTGAACGGCTATCATTGTGTTCCTCGTGTGCCGCTTCCAGCGGGATCGGCGTTCATCCTCATCTGTGATAACTGGTTGACCTCGAAGGGAGGAAGAGCGATGGAGCGGGCCAGCGTTAACGGCGTCGAGCTGGAATACGAACTGAAGGGCTCGGGGGAGCCGGTACTGCTCATCCATGGTAGCCATATCGGCCGTTCCTTCCTGCCGTTGCTCGCGCAGCCCTCGCTGCTAGAGCACTACACACTCATCCGGTACCACCGCCGAGGCTTCCTGGAGAGCGCGCCCGCGAGGGGGCCGGTGAGCATCAAGGACCAGGCAGCCGACGCCCGGGCACTGCTTGAGCACCTGCACCTGTCCCGGGCGCACATAGTCGGCCACTCCTTTGGCGGAGCAATTGCCCTGCAGCTCGCCCTCGACGCTCCAACGTACGTCCACTCGCTCGTCCTGCTGGAAGCTCCCCTGACCACGGTTCCTCGCTGGAAAGCCGTGCGCGAGCTGAACGTCGCGACCGCTGAGCGCTACCGGCAAGGCGACTGGGAAGCCGCTGCGGACCCGTTCCTCGGCAGTCCCGCCGAGAGGGCCGCCCTGGCCAGAAGCGTCCCTGGTGGTCTGGAGCAGGCGCTGCGGGATCTGGACACCTACTTCAGCGTCGAAGCGCCCGCCCACGAAGCGTGGCACTTCACCGATGAGGAGGGAAAGCACATCACGCAGCCGGTGCTGTTCATGCTGGGCGGCGAGAGCCAGGAGTTCTATGTGCAGTGTCATGACCAGGTCCAGCAGTGGATGCCCCAGACGGAAACGGTCGTCCTGCACGGGGCAACGCATCTGCTGCACATGCAACAGCCGGCGGGTGCGGCGGCCCTGCTGCTCGAGTTCTTCGCCCGGCATCCGCTTGTACCGCGCGCACAGCCACAGCGCGATTGGCGGTGGCAGACCGAGGACATGCTCAAGGTGGGAGGCATGTGGGTCAGCCCCCACGAGGTCGAGGAGGTGCTCAGCGAGGACGAGAGTGTGGTGGAGTGTGCCGTAGTGGGAGTGCCGGATCGCGACACCCTCATCAAGCCTGAGGCGTTCGTCGTCCTCGCCAACGCTGGAGGTGGGCAGGAACTGGAAGACAGGCTAAGACAGCGTGTCCGGCAGCGCCTGGGTGGGAACAAGACGCCTCGGGCATTTCACTTCGTCGAATCACTGCCCAGGACGGCGACCGGCAAGGTCCAGCGCTTCAAGCTACGCGAACTGGCCCAGCAGAACTGAAGGTTGCGGTGGCCGCCTAGTTCGGGCGCGCCCTGTCCCAGCGTCACCGTCGTGATCATGGGCAGGAACTCTGGCGTCAGCCCCACTGCAAGCGAGATGGCGAAGAGCACCGTCTCGAAAGGTTGATGATGACCAAGGGTGCCAACCAGGAAGATAAAGAGCACCAGGAAGAAAACCGTCTGCATGATCAGCATGCCAAAGCCCTTGATGCCGCGCTCGAATTCGGTCTCTGGCGGACGGCTGGCCAGGCGTGCAGAGGCGTGCAGCAATATCACCAAAGGTCGTGTTGCGACCCGTCGCGGTAACGAGTGCGGTAGCCGTGCCACTCACGACCGAGGTGCCAAGAAAGACGCTATTGTGCACTTCGGCGAAACTCTCTGTAGGGGCATCCAGATCATCGGCGTGTTTCTCGACTGGCAGCGATTCGCCAGTCAGTGCCGCCTGTTGGACATGCAGATCGGTTGCCTGCACCAGGCGTGCATCGGCGGGTACCAGGTCTCCTGCGGCGAGACGGATCATATCGCCCGGCACCAGGGTGTGGCGTGGAGTTTCACTCCACGTGCCGTCGCGCAGCACGGTAGCTGTAGGCGCCACCGCTGCACGCAATTTCTCGACAGCATGCTGCGAGTTGTATGTCTGTACAAAATTGAGAATATTGCTGAGCAGCACAATGGCGATGATAATGCTGGCGTTGACCCGGTCGCCCAGGATTATCGAGACAATGCTGGCGAGTAGCAGGATCATGACCAACGGGTTCAAGAACAGGCGTAAAAATTGTACAAGACCTGAACTGCGCTTTATGCCAGTCGTATCGTTCGGGCCGTATGTGTCCAGCCGCCCACGCGCTTCCTCGCCTGTCAGCCCCTGTTCGCTGCTCTGTAGTTGCTCAAACAGCGTTTTCAGTGGGAGCGTGTGCGTCTCTGCTTTACTTTCGCCAGAAGGAGTCGGTGTTGCCTGTGGAGTGAATGAGCCTTGCATCATGAGCTCCAAAATCGTCTATAGAGAACGAACTCGATGCTGTTGCCAGTGTCAATGATAACATGCAATGCTATCGTCTCTTCTGCTGTCCTGCCCAGAGTATATCAGAAAAGGGTAAGTCTGAACAGTTTCGCCCGCCTGAGTGCTTCGTTATCCCTCCCATTCACCGGGTAACTCGACATCCAACTCCAGGTCCACGCCAAGCTGTTCGAGGACACGCCGATGGGCCTCCATGATCAACGCTGCTACATCAGCAGCCTGCGCTCCTCCCCGATTGACAATATAGTTGGCGTTCCGCTCTGAGATCTGCGCTTTGCCGTGGGTTTTCCCTCTCAAACCCACATGGTCAATGAGGTGGCTTGCCTCCTCTCCTGGAGGATCCTTAAAGACTGTACCTGCATGGCGCTGCGCTGGCTCCGTCAGCTTACGATGTTGTTTGTACTGAGCAATGTTTGCACTCAGCTCCTGTGGATCTGCGCGATGGAGGTGTATCCCCAACAGCATGACGATTTCGGCTGGCTCTATCATGTCACGTGGAGGGAGTAAGAGATGCCCTTGTTTGTCAAAGCGGGCTTGTCGCTGTTCGCGAAAACGGCTATGGCGATACCCCAGGTCGAGTTCGTCATGCAGATAGCGACGCACGAGCGGCACCGTTAGCTGATCTTCTCCTGCTACATTGCTCCCACGCGCATCCAGGACCTCGATCCACTCGAGCACCTGGCCCAGATCATCATTGTGTGCGCCTGCGTTACTGATCACTCCACCACCCAACGTCCCAGGAATGCCGACCCCAAATTCGAGCCCGGCCCAGCCTAACGGTGCGAGTTCATGTAGCAAGCGTGGCCAACTCAGGCCAGCCTCGGCCATCAAGAGAGCAGTATCGTCACCATGATCTTCGAGGCGATACGCGTCGAGGGCGAGACGTGCCACGATGCCTCTGACACCCGCGTCGGCATACAGCACATTCGTGCCATTGCCAGTGATGAGCAAAGGATAGTGCCTTTCCGCACACAGCCGTACCAGACCTACCAGTTCTTCTTTCGAGGTGAGGGAGACCAACACATCTGCAGGACCACCGACACCAAAGGCTGAGTGGTGTGCCAGCAACTCATTACGGCGTACACGCTCCTGGAAGTGCGGACGGAGTTCGTTGAATGCGGTATCAGCATGAAATGCCATAGTATATTCCTCTTTGAACGGATTCGCTCAATACTCACTCCAAATGTGAGACTTCTTGCTTAATTATTTATCATTCCTTTCATTCGCTAAGAGTATAGTCTCTTGATATCTCAGCCGAATCACAGTGAGGATTGATATTGTCACCAAAAAATCACAAACTTCGATAGCTCCACTTTGCCACCCTAATATAGTTAGTGCTCCCAACTACTGGAAGCAACTGTCTAGTACGGTAGGAACAGCAGCACCCATACACCTATTTATCCTCATACTCAGCACTGTGTACGAAATGTGACACAAACTAGTATCTCTGTGACAAGTTTGTGATACCTCTACGGTATCCTTCCCTCAAGAGGCTAGCGAGATTGCTCTGCTTGAGGCCGAATGAGGGGAACGACATGAAACGAAACAAATCACATTCGCGAGCGCAAATAAAGATAGAGGCGTGATGCAGGATGAAGCCTGGTGGAGTAAAAAGACGAACTAGAAATGCTGGAGGCAAACTATGCAACGGACATGGGTCACAGTGGAGGGTAACGAAGCGGTAGCCAACGTTGCTCATATGCTGAGTGAAGTCATAGCCATTTATCCAATTACCCCTTCAACACCGATGGGCGAACTGGCCGACGCCTGGTCTGCAGCCGAACGCACCAATCTCTGGGGGACGGTGCCGCTGGTAGAAGAAATGCAATCGGAGGGAGGTGCCGCGGGTGCCATTCACGGCGCATTACAAACAGGAGCGTTAGCTACCACGTTCACAGCCTCCCAGGGCCTGTTATTGATGATCCCCAACATGTACAAAATCGCGGGCGAATTAACGCCCGTAGTCTTCCATGTAGCCGCGCGTTCGCTCGCAACCCAGGCGCTTTCCATCTTCGGCGACCATTCCGATGTCATGGCGACACGCGCCACAGGTTTTGCCCTGCTCGCCTCAAATTCGGCGCAGGAGGCGCAGGATTTGGCACTGATCGCGCATGCCTCCACGCTAGAGGCACGCATACCGTTCCTGCACTTCTTCGACGGCTTCCGTACTTCGCACGAGATTGATAAGATCGAGCAAGTGAGCCGTGAAGACATGCGGGCTATGATCGACGATAGGTTTGTGCAGGCGCATCGCAAACGCGCGCTTTCACCAGAACATCCCTTTATTCGAGGCACGGCACACAACCCGGATGTGTACTTCCAGGCACGCGAAAGTGTCAATCCCTATTACCAGGCATGCCCGGCTATCGTGCAGAGGACAATGGATACATTCGCGAGGCTCTCCGGCCGGCGCTATCACCTCTTTGATTACGTTGGTGCGCCCGATGCGGAGCGTGTGATGGTGATCATGGGTTCCGGTGCTGAAACGGTGCAGGCCACGGTGGACCATCTGGTTGAGCAGGGAGAGAAGGTAGGCGTCGTCAAAGTCCGCCTGTTCCGTCCATTCTCAGTAGAACACTTCCTGCAAGAGTTGCCGCCTACCGTCAAAGCCATCGCCACGCTTGACCGTACCAAAGAGCCAGGGAGCATCGGCGAACCACTTAACCTGGATGTGACCGCTGCCATCAACGAAGGATGGCGCGAACACGCAGGGGAGGCACTCCCGCGTATTATTGGTGGACGCTACGGACTCTCCTCGAAAGAGTTTACGCCTGCCATGGTCAAGGGCATCTTCGATGAGATGAGCAAGGCTGAACCGAAGCGCCACTTCACGATCGGTATCCATGACGATGTGACCTCTAGCAGCCTGGAATACGACCCGGCCTTTTCCATAGAACTTGAAGAGACCGTACGGTGCGTGTTCTGGGGCTTAGGCTCTGACGGCACGGTGGGGGCCAATAAGAACTCGATCAAGATTATTGGCGAGGAGACGGAGAACTACGCGCAGGGGTACTTCGTCTACGACTCCAAGAAATCGGGGTCAGTCACCATCTCCCACCTGCGCTTCGGAACGCGCCCGATACGCGCTCCTTATCTGATCGGCACAAACCAGGCCAATTTCGTCGCCTGCCATCAATTCACCTTCCTGGAACGCTTCGATGTACTCAAGTATGCGAAAAATGGTGGTGTCTTCCTGCTCGATAGCATCTACGGGCCAGAAGAGGTATGGGAACACCTGCCCATAGAGGTACAGCAGGCCATGCTTGAGAAACAGCTGCGCTTCTTCGTGATTAATGCCCATAAGGTCGCCAGCAGCATCGGTATGGGCGGGCGCATCAACACCGTGATGCAAACCTGCTTCTTTGCCATCAGCGGCATCCTGCCCAAGGAAGAAGCCATCGCGCAGATCAAACAGAGCATCAAGAAGACCTATGGCAAGCGCGGGGAGGCCGTCGTGCAGGGCAATTTCCGCGCCGTTGATGAAACGCTGGCGTACCTGTTTGAAGTCACTGTACCTATCGGGCTGAGCGTGAGAGCAACCAGTGAATCGAACGCATCCGCCTTACCCCGCCGCACGCCCATTGCCCTGCCAGTCCTGACACGCCGTCCACCCGTTCCGGCGGAAGCGCCCACCTTTGTGCGCGAGGTGCTGGGACCGATGATCGCGGGAGAAGGTGATAGCTTGCCTGTAAGCGCGCTGCCTGTCGATGGCACTTACCCCTCCGGTACGGCACGTTGGGAGAAACGTAATATCGCCTTAGAGATGCCGGCCTGGGACCCCAGCCTGTGTATTCAGTGTGGCAAGTGCGTCATGGTCTGCCCACACGCTGTCATTCGGGAGAAGGTGTTTGACACCAGCAAACTCGAAGGAGCGCCGGAGACCTTCCTGTCGACGGACGCGCACTTTAAAGAATTTCCCGGCATGAAATACACGCTCCAGGTCTCACCCGAAGATTGCACGGGCTGCGGGCTGTGTGTAGAAGCCTGCCCCGTGAAAGACAAGCGGCAGGTTGGCCATAAAGCGATCAATATGGCCCCTCAGCCACCCATCCGCGAACGGGAAAAGGTCAACTGGGAGTTCTTCCTGACTCTACCTGAGGTAGAGAGCGCAAACCTGAACCTGGCTGCAATCAAAAACTCGCAGCTACTACAGCCATTATTCGAGTTCTCGGGTGCCTGTTCAGGCTGCGGTGAGACGCCCTACATCAAGCTGGCAACGCAACTGTTCGGTGATCGTATGCTGGTTGCCAATGCCACTGGCTGCTCATCCATCTACGGCGGCAACCTGCCCACCACGCCCTGGACGCACAATGCTGAAGGGCTTGGGCCAGCATGGTCAAACTCGTTGTTCGAGGATAATGCGGAGTTCGGCCTGGGCATGCGCCTGACCCTGGATAAGCAAAAGGAATTTGCGTGCGAGCTCCTCCCACACTGCGCCGGCAGTGTGGGTGAAGACCTGGTGCAGGCGCTCCTCACTGCCGACCAGTCCAGCGAAGCAGGAATAAAAGCGCAACGCGCGCGCGTGGCATTGCTCAAACAACGCCTGCAGTCTGCGGGACGGACGGATGAGCCCATAGGCAGCCTGTTAAGCGTAGCGGATGCGCTGGTGAAAAAGAGTGTGTGGATTATCGGCGGCGATGGCTGGGCCTACGATATCGGCTTTGGCGGCCTCGATCAGGTGCTGGCTTCAGGGCGGGATGTGAATGTGCTGGTCCTGGATACCGAAGTGTACTCGAACACAGGTGGGCAGGCATCGAAGTCCACACCGCGCGGCGCCGTCGCAAAATTCGCAGCACGCGGCAAGAGCACGCCGAAGAAAGACCTGGGCCTGCTGGCAATGGCCTACGGCAGTATCTACGTCGCGCGCGTAGCAATGGGCGCAAACGACCAGCAAACGCTCAGAGCGTTCATCGAAGCTGAAGCCTACGAGGGGCCATCGTTAATCATTGCCTACAGCCATTGTATCGCTCACGGTATCGAGATGAGCAAGGGCCTGGAACAGCAAAAACTGGCCGTGCAGTCGGGCTACTGGCCCCTGTATCGCTACGATCCCTCGCTCCATGCCGAGGGCAAAAACCCGCTCATCCTCGACTCCAAAGCCCCAAGTATACCGCTTGAGCAATACGCCTATAACGAGACACGCTATCGCATGCTTTTGCAGAGCAACGAGGAGCGCGCGGAGTCGCTGATGAAGCAGGCCAAACAAGACGTCCAGGAACGCTGGCACCAGTACCAGCAACTGGCGGCGGAAGACGGCCACCGATCATCGTAAATGAATGGTTTGGAGAGGGGGACCTGTCAGGGGCAAACTCCACCAGGCCTCCCTCGAAACATCTTACAGAAGGGAGAGAAGAAGTATGACGCTCGATCTCACGACGACCTATCTGGGATTACAACTCAAAAACCCACTGGTGGCCTCAGCCTCGCCGCTCTCTAAAAAAGTCGATACACTGCGCAGTCTAGAAGACGCCGGCGCCGCGGCTGTCGTCATGTATTCACTGTTTGAAGAGCAAATTACGCACGAAAGTCAGGAGCTGAATTATTACCTGGAGCGCGGCACCTACTCCTTTGCCGAATCACTGGACTACTTCCCCGAACTGGATACCTATAACATGGGGCCGGAGCTCTATCTTGAGCACCTGCACAACGTCAAGCAGGCACTGGATATTCCGGTGATCGGCAGCCTGAATGGGATCTCATCGGGCGGCTGGGTTGAGTACGCTCACAAGATGGAGCAGGCTGGAGTCGACGCGCTCGAACTGAATATCTACTACCTGCCAACCGACCCTGATTTGAGCAGCGCAGAACTGGAGGACACCTATGTGCAGCTTGTGCGAGACGTGCGAGCAACCATCAAACTGCCGATTGCGCTCAAACTCAGCCCATTCTTCACATCCCTGCCTCACGTTGCGAAACGCTTTGTAGAAGCAGGCGCGAACGGATTGGTGCTCTTCAATCGCTTTTACCAGCCCGATTTCGACCTGGAAGAGTTAGAAGTCATCCCCAACCTTGAGTTAAGCACCTCGCACGAATTACGCCTACCCTTGCGTTGGATTGCTATTCTCTATGGGCGTATCGCCGCCGATTTTGCGTTAACAAGCGGGGTCCATACCGCACAGGATGTGCTGAAAGCCATGATGGCCGGGGCTAACGTAGCTATGATGACTTCAACGCTGCTCGCTCATGGAATCGGGCGCTTGATGCATATCCTGAATGATCTTCAAGAGTGGATGGAAGAACACGAATATGAATCCATCAGGCAGATGAGAGGCAGTATGAGCCAGCAGGCGGTAGCAGATCCGGCAGCTTTCGAGCGTGCGAATTATATGAAGGCGCTTAGCAGCTTCGATCGGTAGGCCGCTCCCAGAACGATTTCTCCACAGGCTTCCAGCGCCTCGCCGCCTGAAAACATCAATGCGCCTGACTGAAGTCTATCTCTGCTAGAGCGAAGGTGTGAGTCATTTGTGACGACGCGAGTGGTTATTGTGAGGCGGGTGTTACAGAAGGAAGCTACACTCTTTCTTGGGAGGTGAAGAATACATTCCTTACCTCAACGACAATGGCAAAATCATGCTTCCGGTGAGCAAGCACAGGCGCTGCAGATAACATGAGAAGTATGCAAGCAATGCGCTTCCGTTTGCTTACCAATGAGGGGGCATGACAGAAGGAGAACGATGCAATGTTTCAGCGCATTTTGGTACCACTTGATGGATCAACTCGTGCGGAGCGGGCCATCCCAGTGGCCGCGCGCATCGCGCGTGCCTCTAATGGATCAGTCGTCCTGGTACGGGTCGTGAGCACAGTCATAGAATTTTGGCCCTACATGGCACCACAGCCAGCATTGACACAGATGGCCAATGATACGGCCCTGACAGGGGCTGAGCAGTACTTGTCGGCTGTGAGCAAGACCAACAGAAACAGTGGCCCTCTTTGGCCCACCGGCCCCAACGATACTTGCTGCGGCACACTCCCACCAGGCTGATCTGATTGTACTGTGCAGCCACGGGTATACGGGCATGACGCGCTGGGTGCTAGGCAGTGTGGCAGAGAAAGTAGCACGCCATTCCGCTGTGCCCGTGCTGATCCTGCGCGAGGGCGGAGCGGTCCCTGCCGGTCCCCATCCAGACGCTACACGTCCCCTGCGCGCGCTTGTCCCACTGGATGGCTCTGTGCATGCAAAGACAGCCCTTGAGCCTGCTGCCTCTCTGATCGCTGCGTTAGCCGCTCCCGCACCAGGGGCACTCCACCTGATACGGGTGGTCAAGCCGCTAACTGCTGAATATGAAGCAAAAAACTTCAAGGAGCGCGTGGACGGCGAACAGTTCTTGCGCAAGGCGAAAAGCTACCTGAGTACGACGGTAGAGCATCTCCACGAAAGGCTGATAGCACCCGCCATAGCAGATCTCAACCTCGCCATTACCTGGTCGGTTGCGGTGGATACGGACGTGGCAGCAGCCCTCATCAGGCTAGCAGAAAACGGGGAAGACGCAGAAGGGGCAGGAGTGTTCGGTGGCTGTGACGTGATCGCTATGGCCACGCATGGGTACAGCGGAGTACAACGCTGGGCCATGGGTGGTATTACCGAGCGAGTCCTGGGAGCTACCAAGTTGCCGCTTCTCATTGTCCGTCCACCAGACATGATGGACCAGAGCAAAATCGACTGGGATCTGACAACCTTAGCTACGATACAGGGATAAACAGGCATTACAGGCGCATCACAACGGCTGTTTGTCGTATCACGAGTGGCTCACGTTTAGCTGTTTACAGAACCGCTAATTCCTCTTTTGTGATGGTTTCGGGATAAAGAAACTCCAATTTGTGAGTGCGGTGTGAAGTTTCTCCGCTATACTTCCTACATGAACTATCGAGCTATGCGTCCATTGGAACATGGCTCCGCTGAAGAGAGGAGGACAGCGATGGCAAAAGGTTGTTTGTATTGTGGTCTTCAGCTTCCTGATACCACCAGATTTTGCCCCCAATGTGGTAGGCCAATAGAAGATGCAATCCGAGTCGAGAGCGGAGTAAAGATGAGGAGAACAACGATGGCAAAAGGTTGTCTGTATTGTGGTCTTCAGCTCCCTGGTACCGCAGATTTTTGCCCCCAATGTGGCAGGCCAATTGAAAGAGGCTTCGGAATTCGTCCAATTCGGGAGTCCGAATTTGCCTGTCTTCGCAAGGAGATGAAGGGGAAAGACGATCTTCTACGACAACAAGGATTCTACTTTGATTGCAGTGGCCCACATGCACACATGGAAGAATATGCACGCCCTGGAAATTGCCCAAAGTGCGGAGCACGTCTGGCCAGGCGTGACCGTAACACTACAGCAGCGGTGGAAAAGATTGAGTCCATCGCCGAGGAGCATGTAGGAGAATACAGCCTTACCTGAAGTGGATCTTCTGCCACGGGAATATGGCTCAAGGTTTCTGACCAGCGCTAATAGCACGTATTTTGTGACACCGGTGTGAGACGTATGCTCCTCCCCGTGACCCTGCTGTGAGCAGGTAAGCATATGCTCTGTATGGGAGATGAACTGAAGGACGACTCTCTTCCCAAAAAGAGGGGCATCCCATGAGCTCCCTGGCAATTGCAAATGTTACAGGCAGATATAGCCTGACGACAAAGATGTCGAAAGGAGTAGCAATGGTTGTTCCTATGGATATGATCGAAAATCGGACTTTTGATGAGATGAAGGTTGGCGATACAGCCAGCCTCGTTCGCACCCTGAGCAGGGAGGATATTGAACTCTTCGCCATCATGTCGGGCGATGTGAACCCTGCCCAGGTCGATGACGACTATGCCCGCAGCGCTATGTTTCACAAGATCATTGCCCACGGGATGTGGGGGGCATCGCTGATCTCCGCCCTGCTGGGCACCAGGTTGCCTGGTCCTGGCACGATGTATCTTGGTCAGACCCTGCACTTTGAGCGACCCGTGATGGTAGGTGATAGGATTACCGTCACCGTCACAGTTACGGCCAAGGAGGCAGAACGGCACCGAGTCAGCTTTGACTGCCACTGCACCAATCAACGGGGCGAGGTGGTCATCAGTGGCAGCACGGAGGTCATCGCTCCGACAACCAAGGTGAAACGGCCACGAGCCATCCTCCCAGAAGCGCATGTGCACGAACACGGTATGCTCTACCAGCACCTGATCGACCTGACTGCCGGGCTGACGCCGCTGCGTACAGCCGTTATCCACCCGGTTGATAGTAATGCCCTGCTTGGGGCCATCGAGGCGGCCCAGGCCAACCTGATCATCCCGATCCTGGTTGGTCCCGCGGACAAGATTCGGGCGGTGGCCATTGCGCAGGAGGTGGACCTGTCACCATACACAGTGATACCGACGGAGCACAGCCACGCGGCGGCTGAGAAGGCGGTCGCCATGGTGCGTGCGGGCGAAGTGGATGCGGTGATGAAAGGCAGCCTGCATACCGATGAGCTGATGCATGCCGTGGTCGCTCCGGGTGTTGGCCTGGCCACTGCCCGCCGCATGAGCCATGTCTTTGTGATGGATGTTCCGGCCTATCCTCGACCGCTCTTCATCACCGATGCTGCCCTGAATATCTATCCCGATCTGGAGACGAAGCGCGATATCGTGCAAAACGCCATCGACCTCGCGCATGCGCTTGGCATCCAGGCCCCTAAAGTCGCGGTCCTCTCAGCCGTCGAAACCGTGAATCCAAAACTCACCTCTACCTTGGAAGCGGCAGCGCTCTGCAAGATGGCGGATCGCGGCCAAATCACCGGCGGGCTGGTGGATGGCCCGCTCGCATTTGATACTGCTATCTCGCTGGAAGCAGCTCGCACGAAAGGCATCGTCTCCCCGGTCGCCGGCCAGGCTGACATCCTGGTCGTGCCCGATCTGGAGACGGGCAATATGCTGGCCAAGCAATTGGAATACCTGGCCGATGCGCAGTCCAGCGGCATTGTGGTGGGTGCGCGTGTGCCCATCATGCTCACCAGCCGCGCCGATAATCCCCTGGCGCATATGGCCTCCTGTGCGCTCGCCCTGCTGCTGGCACAGAGCACACGGAGGGCGAAAGCATGACTAGAGCCACTCCTCAGGAAGATTTCAGCAGAAGGGTCTATCCGATGTCTGGCCTCCGACACGCCAAGTGTCAGAGAAGGCGCAGATCTGAGAGAAAGGAATCAAAGAAGAATGAGAAGTACAATACCCACAGCAGCGCTTGAACTGTTGCAACAAAGCGAACAAACACACCCCGTTCTCATCACGGAAGCCGACGTGCTCAGATTGCCAGAAGCCATGCAACGGTATCTCAGATATACACGCGTTGTTGGCAAGGAACCCATCCAGACGGTTCGTCTCAAACAACGGGGATTTTTCAGAACACAACCAGGTCAAAAGTGGCTGCCGATGGTTGCAGAAGAATACTTTACGACGAATCCCTTTGCGTTCCTCTGGCACGGCAAGATCCGGCTTCTACCACTCATCTCGATCTCTGCCTGGGATCGGTTCTCCAACGGCCACGGCAGCTTGCTTGTGAAACTCTTGTCTCTCGTTATCCTGGCTGACGTACATGGTCCAGAAGCGGACCAGGGCGAGTTACTGCGCTACCTGGGGGAAATCATCTGGTTCCCCACCGCCTGGCTATCCGACGCCATTGAATGGCAAGCCATCAATGCCCAATCGGTGCAGGTCACCATCCGTCAGCCGAGCGTCACGGTTTCAGCGGTGCTGTATGTGAATGAGCAAGGCCAGATGACCCACCTGACTGCGGAACGCTCTATGGCCGAGGGTAAGTCCTATCGGCTTGAACGATGGTCAGCTCAATGCAATGCGTACCAGGAGGTGAGTGATATGCTCATCCCGACCAGCGTGGAGGTCACGTGGAATCTCGCATCTGGGGATTTCAGCTACTTTCGTGGCGAGATTACTGAGATAGAGTATAACCAATCGGGAAGGGTCACGGTGTTGTAAGGTAAAACTAGAAGAGTTGTTCCAGCGTGGAATAGCCATGCAGCAAGGAGGAAAGATGAATACTTTCATTGTCTATGATTCACAATTTGGAAACACAGAACGCATTGCCCAGGCCATCGCCGACACAGTGCGTGCATTTGGACAGGCAAGCGCCGTCCATGTTGATCCAGCCCATCCGGTCTCGTTCCAGGGGGTGGACCTGCTCATTCTGGGGTGTCCAACGCAGGGAATGAGACCAACCCCGGCTATGCAGTCGTTTCTCGGAAACGTCTCCTCCCAACGGCTTCGCGGCCTGACAGTCGCTTGCTTTGATACGCGCTTCCGCGGGTTCCTGTGGAAGAGCTCTGCCGCGCCGCATATGGCCAGACAGCTTCGCACGATGGGAGTCGAGCCGATCGTCCCGCCGGAGAGCTTCTTCGTGAAGGCCATGAAGAAGGAGGGTCCTCTGCTTGCTGGGGAAGTGGAGCGAGCTGCCAGTTGGGCTCGGATGCTTTTCACAAAGGCAGAGGCATCTCATCCTGCCATGCGATGATAGGGGAAGGAGAACATGTATGTCAACCGAAGACAACTCGGCGGGCCTAATAGGCCTTCTCCAACCTGTATTCAGCTTTCGCTCGTTCCTGAAAGAGCCGCGGCCAGCGTCCCTTGCCGCGTGAGTTGCTGGAGCAAGATCTCACGCGTGATGTGGCAGGCGTCCAGAATACGAGCGTCCGCCAGCGAATAGTACACCACATTGCTTACACGTTCAGCACGCACCATACCGCGCTGGCGCAGCAGGGCCAGATGCTGGCTCACTTTGGCCTGCCGCTGGCCGAGCAACTCGACCAGGTCCTTGACCGCTTTCGGCTCATCACGCAGCAGGTAAAGCAATTCCAGCCGCGTCGGGTCAGCCAGCGTCTGGCAGAGCTCAGCCTGCAAGCGATAGAGCTGCTGTTCTTGCTCTCGTTCCATTGTCTCGTTTCCTTTGCTTGACGTGCATTCGAACTATCGAATAATCGAATAGTATAATGCAATCACGCGTATGTCAAGCATCATCTCCTCCGCTTGCTTCTTTTTAGACGTGTTTCCCACAGATGTGACCTTCCTGTGAGACTGTGCCCTCGTCCCGTGATGAGGCAGTGATATGCAGGCTGTATAGTTGCTAGCGTAGAGAGACTATTCGAATATGCGAATAAGGAGGAGAAGAAAATGGCAGAAGAAATGACGGCGCAGGTCACGCTTGAGGAGGGCATGCGCTTCACTGCTGAGAGCGGGTCCGGCCATCGTGTCACGCTTGATGCGGACGAGAAGGGAGGCGGAGAGAACCTGGGCTTTCGCCCTATGGAGCTGCTGCTGGTTGGCCTGGCCGGCTGTACCGGGATGGATGTCATCTCGATTCTGCGCAAGAAGCGCCAGCAGGTGACCGGCTACGAGGTGCAGGTCCGGGGCGTGCGCGCCGAAGACCACCCGATGGTGTTTGTCGAGATTACCGTCGAACACGTCGTCACCGGCCACTCTCTTCAACCCGAAGCAGTGGCGCGCGCGATCGCGCTTTCTGAGGAACGCTACTGTGGCGCGGGGGCCATGCTTGGCAAGGTGGCCCACCTCACCCATACCTACCGTATCGTTGAGGCACCGGAGACAGTAGCTGTCGCCACGCCTCTCTCTTGAGAACAGCTCGGCTTCATGGCTCTGTGGTGAAGCCGAGCGTAATGGAAACGTGACCCCGACACCTGGAGACGGGCGGGGGCTAGAGCCTGCAAAGGAGCAAAACAATGGAAGAACGCATGTCGCTTATCGTCTTTTCGGGAACCGTTGACAAACTGATGGCCGCGTCCATCCTCGCCACCGG
>WNFG01003528.1_pt1 | contig 16088 bp, 14 predicted proteins | sample 5400431 | NCBI WGS metagenome assembly WNFG01 (sample SAMN13153346, study PRJNA577476) | soil metagenome | isolation source: 120 cm saprolite under Douglas fir tree site 2 hole 3 replicate 2 | place: USA:California | collected 2015-04-18 | reverse complement strand
TCTGGATGCGCCAGGTATTGCCGACGAAGCCGTTGACGAGGGCGATCTTGTAGGGGCCGGGCTTCTTGTCCCACTGGAAGAACTTGGTCTGATCCGACCAGGGCTTGAAGCAGCCGGGATTGGCACCCGGTCCGGCGACAATCTTGGGGCCTGCCCAAGCACTGACTGAGGCCAGCAGGAGGCTCGCGCAAGCAACCCCCGTAAGATGAAGTGTCGACTTCATGTCTCTTCTCCCTGAGTGTTCTGTTTTCCGACCCTGAGCAGTTCGATCGCCATGCCGGGAATTGGGCTTCCCGTTGCACTTACCCGACTAGCATGCCACGCAAGGTGCGATACGCACAAGCCGAATGCAGACGGTAAGCGGCAGGGGCCCAAGTTTCCGACCTACCAAGAGCGATTGGCGAACATCCCTGTAGCAGTTAGCTCGGGCGACAACGGTTCCGCTGACCAGATTATCCTTCGCGGATATGGTTTTTGGGCAGCTAGTGGGAAACCTTTTTGAACTGCATTGAAGCAGGCCAATCGCGCGACTATTGCAGTTACGCGTCAATTTAAAACCGTAAGAGCGAAGTACCGACGGCCCGATCGAACTGCTCAACAAGCAGGACGTCCGCTTCTGGCGGATTTCGTTGCAGAAGTCGGTTGAGGTAGCCCTCGAACCGTGATTCCGTTGTGCTGACGCGAATCTCGGCGAGGTCGATCCATGATGGGCCGTCTGAAGAGCGAACCGGGTCAACTTTTCTCTCAGTTTAACCTCGCAGATGCGGTGCCTGACGATCACCTCGTTCGGCGGATCGATGCAGCTCTCGATCTGTCCTGGCTTCGCAGCGAACTTGCCCCTCATTATTCGTCGATAGGTCGCCCATCGATCCGGAACTGATGATCCGGATGCTGGTCATGGGGTATGTCTTTGCGATCCGCTCGGAGCGGCTGATCTATCGTGAAGTGCAGGTGAACCTCGCCTATCGCTGGTTCTGCAAGCTCGGCATCGAGGATGCTATCCCGGATCATTCGGCGTTCTCGCGTGCCCGCAACGAGCGCTTCCGCGAGGGAGATATTTTCCGTCGTATGTTCGAACAGGTCGTCGAAGCATGTATCGCGGCCGGTCTGGTTGGTGGCGAAGGTTTTGCAGTCGATGCGAGCCTGATCCAGGCTGACGCCAATAAGCAACGCTCAATCGCGGGTCAGGACTGGCACAAGGACCGCGATTCGAAGAGCGCCAGTGCTGTGAGGGATCATCTGGCAACCCTCGATGATACGGCCTGGGGCGCCGCCAGCGACGTCGTCCCGAAGTTTGTCTCGCTATCCGATCCGGCAGCCCAGTGGACCGGGGCGCACAATGGACCGGCATTCTTCGCTTACTCCGACAACTATCTCATCGACGTGAAGTTCGGCGTCATCGTTGACGTCGAGGCCTCGCGCGCCATTCGTCAGGCCGAGGTCAGCGCGGCGAAGACCATGATCGAGCGAACAGAGGAGCGCTTCGGTCTCAAACCGCAGCGGCTTGTCGGCGATACCGCTTACGGGGCAGCTCCGATGCTGAACTGGCCTGTCGAAGAGAAGGGCATCGCGCCACATACCCCGTGTTCGACAAGTCGAAGCGAGATGATGGCACCTTCTCGCGCAGCGACTTTCAATATGATCCGACAACTGCCCGGGCGGAAAGCGGCTTGGGACGAGCGGCACAGTGCATGAGGGCAAGACACTTCTGCATCGTAAAGGCGCGCCGCCCGGAACAGGCTCAGGATTCCGATTGAAATCCATCAGGACTTTCCGTCCCATCCGGGTCTCGCGAAAGATGGCAACATCGACAAGGCTAGAACCGAAGTCGAGCATTCGCGAGGCATGGAACGGCCATTGATAGCCCTTGCGGAAAATGTTGGAGGCGAGCTCCTGCGTCGTTCGATAGTAGTCGCCGAGGAAATTGCGCTCGATGCCATCGGTATCGACGGAATGGATGTAAGGCAGGCACTGCGCGTACGTTCCCGACAGATTCCAGCGAAATCCATCGCGCGGCGTGCCGATCGCGAACTGACTTTCCGTCAGATTGACCGCCTCCACGCCAGCTTCGAGCGCAAGTCCCAGGGCGCCGAAACAATGCTTGGGGTAGACGCTGTCGCGATAGAGTTCGCCGGGTCCGCCTGCCGCGGTGACGAGGTCGGCACATCGGATGACGACAAGCCCGAGCGGGTTGTCGGCAGTGCGATCCGCGGCATGGAATGCGAGCAGGCCCGTGACGCGCTTCGGCTTGTCGTCGGTCGCCAAAATCTTCGCGCCGACGCAACGATTCAGGACCGGCACGCCGAGACGCGCCGATTCCTCGGCGAGCACCTTGACCATCAGTCGAGAGGTGCGGGGTCCGCAACTCGTCGCGCGCTCGGCTTCGTCATGATCCGTTTGATACCTGAGCACCGCACCCAGCCGGTCGAGCGGGATCGGCAATCCGAGATATTGTAGCGACGACAGCTCGCGCAGCGATCCCACCGCTTCCACATAGGCCGTGTCTTCGTCCATGGCGCCGCCAGCGCCAAGGGCTGCGGCAAGCGCGATGAAATCATCGCCATGCCGGCCGGTCGCGGCGGTATGCAGGGTCTGCTTGTCCGATCCCGAGCACGCCGATGTGCCGCAATTTTGCGTCGCGACAACGACATCGATTCCGTACCGCTTCAACTCGACGGCGGCGCGCCACCCTGCCGCCCCGCTGCCGAGCACCAGGGCGTCGCAGGCGTAAACCAGCAATCTCAGGCCTTCAGCTTCGATCGATCCCCGAGCCGTGCGGGCGGGATGACGTTTTGGCATATCAACATCTGTCAGCGCATCGAGCACGGACTGGCAGAGCGAATCAGCCACTGACATTTCCTCTGGATCTTTGTTGACGATCCTTGCATGCTGCGGTAGGCTTATTTTGTCACGTTCCAATTAGCAAGAGTGAAGCACTAGAATTTCTTCGCATATGCGAGGAAACATGCGGAAAAATTGTCAGTAAAAATAATTGGAACGATCCAGAAAGTTAGGGAAAAAGTTAGGGAAGTGTCCGAGACGCTGAGGGGAGATGCTGCTGTTCGCGTTGGTCGTGTGACCATCATCGATGTTGCGCGTCGCGCCGGCGTTTCCAAATCAACGGTTTCGTTGGTCTTGTCGGGCAGCGAATTGGTCGCTGAAGCGACGAAAACACGCGTGAACGAGGCCATGCAGGCGCTCGGCTACGTCTATCATCGTGGCGCCGCCAGCCTGCGTGGAGCATCATCCGATCTTGTCGGGATGATCATGGGCGATTTGAACAACCCCTTCTTCGCCGAGCTCACGGCGGGGATCGAGGACGCGCTGTTTCAGCGTGGCTTTACGCCGATCCTGGCGAACACAAGCGAAGACACCGCGCGCCAGGCCCAGGTGCTTCGGGCGATGCGCGAGCACAACGTCGCCGGGATCATCATGAGCCCTGCGCGCGGCACCGATACGTGGACGCTGGCCCAGCAGTGGCCATCCCATATCCCAGCCGTCATTACGATGCGCCGCATGATCGGCAGTTCACTCCCCTATGTCGGTCCCGACAATCAGAAGGGCGAGCGTGCCGCTGTCGAGCACCTTCTGAAGCTGGGCCATCGTCGTATCGCCTTTATCGGGGGTCACGAAAACATGACGACGCAACGCGAGCGCGTCGCCGGCTGGCGCGCCGCGCTCAACGGCTGGGGCCTCGCCGCGGACGAATCCCTGATCTTTGAAGTCCCACCCACGCGGGACGGCGGGCGTATCGCGATCGAACGGGCTTTCGACAGTCCGCAGCCGCCAACCGCGTTCGCCTGTTACAACGACGTCGTCGCGATGGGCGCATCGCGTGCGCTTGGTTTGCGCGGAATTGTGGTCGGCCGCGATATTGCGGTGATCGGGTTCGACGACATTGCCGACGCCGAGCACAACGCGCCGCCGCTGACGACCGTGAGTGCCGATACGCGGGAAATGGGCATGCGATGCGCCGAGGGCCTGCTCGGCCTGATCCGCCGCGAGGATCCTGCGAGCCTGTCGTTCGCCGGCGATGCCCGTTTGATCGTGCGCGAGAGCTGTGGCGCCAAGTTTCAGGGTAGGGGAGGGGCATGAGCAGCGGTTTGCGTTGGGGGGTGATCGGCGCGAGTACCATCGCTTCAGAGCACATGATCGGCGCCATTCGTGCGAACGGCGGCGAAGTTGTCGCGGTGCTCAGTTCAGATGCGTCACGCGGGCAAAGCTACGCCGAAACCCATGGAATTCCTCGCTCGACGACAGATCTCGCCGCGCTGGTGGAAGCGCCTGATATTGATGCCGTTTATATCTCGACCACCAACGAGCTGCATCGCGATCAGGTGTTTGCAGCCGCGGCGGCCGGAAAGCACGTGATGTGCGAAAAGCCGCTCGCGCTGACCTTGGCCGATGCCCGCGCGATGGTCGCAGAATGCAAGCGCCAGGGTGTCGTCATGGGCACGAATCACCATCTGCGCAATGCCGCGACCCACCGGGCAATGCGCGACGCAATAGCCGAAGGACGCATCGGCAAGCCGCTCTTCGCCCGGGTCTTCCATGCGGTCTACCTGCCGCCGCGCCTGCAGGGCTGGCGCATCAAGACGCCTGGAGCAGGCGGCGGCGTCATCCTCGATATCACGGTCCATGACGCCGACACGCTGCGCTTTGTGCTTGGCGATGAGCCTGAAAGCGTCAGCGCGATGGTGTCTCGCGCAGGCATGGGGGAAGCAGGCCTCGAAGATGGCGTGATGGGTGTCGTCCGCTTTGCCGGCGGCCTGCTCGCCCAATTCCATGACGCGTTCACAACGCGCTATGCGACGACCGGCTTCGAAGTTCATGGCGATGAGGGATCGCTTGTCGCGACCGATTGCATGACGCAGCAGCCGAAGGGCACGGTCGTGCTGCGTACCAGCGACGGCACCGTGCCGCTGTCACTGATCCATGAAAATCTTTACGAGCGCTCGATTAGGCTTTTCCAGGACGCCACTGCCGGCGCCGGCGTACCCGCCGCGACGGGCGAGGATGGCTTGCGCTCGTTGGCGCTCGCTCTCGCCACGATCGGGGCCGCAAAAGCGGGCCGGGAAACCTCCATAGCAAGCCAGGGTTGATCCAATGGCCAAGCCGAGAGTACTTGCCGCCAGCGACGCAGCCGAGCTCATCCCAGACGGCGCAATCGTCACGGTCTCGTCCTCGTCTGCTTTGGGTTGCCCCGATGCGGTTCTGGCGGCGATCGGCACGCGCTTCGACACCCACGGCCATCCGCGCAATCTGACAACGTTGCATCCGATTGCCGCCGGCGACATGTGGGGTGTCAAAGGCATCGATCACATCGCAAAGGCCGGCTGCCTCGCGCGCGTTCTTGCCGGCTCCTATCCTTCGGGGCCGTCATCAGCGGAGCCGCCTACGATCTGGAACATGATCAGCGACGACGCGATCCCTTGCTACAACGTACCCTCTGGCATTCTATTCGACCTCCATCGCGAGGCGGCGGCGAAGCGGCCTGGCGTATTGACCAAAGTCGGCATGGATACGTTCGTCGACCCGATCCATGAGGGGTGCGCGATGAACGCAAAGGCGCGTGTCGCCCCGATCGTGAGCCGCGTTAACTTTGCCGGCGAGGACTGGCTGTTCTTTCCGACAATCGTCCCCAACGTCGCCATCATCCGCGCCACCACTGCCGACGAGCGCGGCAACCTCTCCTATGAGCATGAGGGGGGCATTCTCGGCCCGCTCGATCAGGCGCTGAGCGTGCGCAACAACGGCGGCCTGGTGATCGCACAGGTCAAGCGCCTCGCCGCCGCTGGTTCCTTGCGGCCGCATGACGTCGTTGTCCCGGGAGTCCTCGTCGATGTGATCGTCGTCGCACCCGATCAGAAGCAGACCACCAACACGCCCTACGATCCCGCGATTTCAGGCGAAATCTTCCGCCCATTATCGACGTTCGAGACGCCGGCGTTTGGCGTCGGCAAGACGATAGCGCGCCGCGTTGCTCAGGAGCTGCGGGATGGCGATGCCGTCAATATCGGCTTCGGCATCTCCGCCAATGTGCCACGTATCCTGATTGAAGAGGGTCACCACGGTGCCGTGACCTGGATGATCGAACAGGGCGCTGTCGGTGGCATTCCTCTGTTGGATTTCCAGTTCGGCTGCGCCTCCAATGCGGAAGCGATCGTGCCATCACCTGCGCAATTCACTTATTTCCAGGGCGGCGGCTTCGACATGTCGTTGTTGTCCTTCTTGCAGATCGATCGCCACGGCTGCGTAAATGTCTCCAGGCTTGGATTGCGACCTCATGTGACCGCCGGAGCAGGTGGCTTTGTCGACATCACGGCGCGGGCGAAGAAGATCGTCTTTTCGGGCTTCTTCACGGCAGGTGCTGCGCTCGAAATCCGGGACGGCGCACTTCACGTCACGCGTGAAGGCAAGGTCAAGAAACTTGTCGAAGCCGTCGAGCAGATATCGTTCTCGGGCCGCCGTGCTGTTCAGCAGGGGCAGGAGATTGTATATGTCACCGAGCGTTGCGTGATGCGGTTAGAATCAGCGGGGCTGACCGTCCTGGAGATCGCACCAGGCGTCAATCTCGAGCGTGACGTGCTGGCGCAATCGGAATTCCCGCTCCTGGTCGCTCCGCAGCTGAAAACGATGGATGCGAACTTGTTCCATCCCGGGCCCATCAGGCTGCAGCTGCGTCCGGCCATGGAGGCAGTACAATGACTCCGTTCGTCCAACTCGTATTCGATGGCCCGCTGGCGCGATTGACGCTGAAGCGCGGCGACAAGCTCAACGCGCTCGATCAGGCCATGATCCACGCGCTTGCCGATGCGGCTCGTACGATCGACGAGACGACTGAGGCGCGCGTCACGATCTTGAATGGCGAAGGCAAGGCGTTCTGCGCTGGCGGCGACATCGGCGCCTGGGGTGCACTGCCGCCGTTGGACATGTGGCGAAGCTGGACACGTGCCGGTCATCGCGCGTTTGAAGCGCTCGCGCGGCTGCGTACGCCCTTGATCGTTGCGCTGACGGGTCACGCCTTCGGTGGCGGCCTGGAACTGGCGGCTGCCGGCGATTTTCGTATTGCCGAGCGCGGCGTCAAATTGGGTTTGCCCGAGACGGGCCTCGGCATGGCGCCGGGCTGGTCGGGGTCGCAGCGGCTCGTCCGTCGTTTCGGCCCATCGGTCGTTCGCCGCATGGCGCTGGCCGGACAGATGTTCGAGGGCGAGGCCGCGCTTGCGCTCGGCCTCATCGATGAGATCGCAGAAACCGGTCAGGGACTGGCGCGCGCAGAGGCCATGGCTGCCGATATCGCCATGCACGGTCCTATCGCCGTCCAGATCGTCAAGGCGATGATCAACTTTGCCGAAGGCGAGGACCCGGACGCACCGATCGAGGGGCTCGCGGGCGGGCTGACGGCGATGACACAAGACCTGGCCGAAGGCGTCGCGGCGTTTCGTGCCAAGCGCGCGCCGACGTTTCGCAACAGCTGAGAGGAGGTTGAATTGCCGTTCGATGGATACGGTCAATCAGGTCTTGGACTCTGCGCTGTCGCCGACTATACCGAGGATAAAAACGTTCCACGTTCACAAAGGTCCGCGCACGAGCTGGTGGCTCCTGCGGACCTGAGCTGAACCAAAAAGATCGGAAGTCAACAAGGCTTCTGGAAACGGCGCCGGACCGAATCCGGTGGGAGAGAGTATGCCTTGGAAGGTAAAAACAATGAAGCCTCGTAGCTTTTTATCATCTAGCGCGATGGCCGCTGCGGTCCTCGGCTTTGCCGCGACCGCACACGCCGCCGACGTCAAAGAAGTGCAGATGCTGCACTGGTGGACCTCAGGCGGCGAGGCCGCCGCGCTGAACGTCCTGAAGCAAGACCTCGTCAAGGAGGGATATGTTTGGAAGGACGTGCCCGTTGCCGGTGGCGGCGGCGCAGGCGCCATGACGACGCTGAAGGCAATGGTCGCCGCCGGCAATCCGCCGACCGCGTCCCAGATTCTCGGCTATTTCGCGCTCGACTATGCGGAAGCCGGCAAGCTCGGCGATATCACGGCGCTTGCAACCAAGGACGACTGGGCCAAGCTGGTCCCGACGGCGTTGCAGAAGTTCACGACCACCAATGGCAAGTGGGATGCCGTGCCGGTCAATATCCACTCCGTCAACTGGATCTGGCTCAACAAGGCGGTGATGGAGAAGATCGGCGGCACGGAACCCAAGACTTTCGATGATTTCGTTGCCCTGCTCGACAAGGCGAAGGCGGCGGGCGTCATTCCGCTCGCGCTTGGCGGTCAGCCTTGGCAGGAAGCCACCATGTTCGACTCCGTCGTCGCCTCCACCGGCGGTATCGATTTCTACAAGAAGGCGTTCATCGATCTCGACGCGACTGCCCTGAAGTCGGACACCATGAAGAAGGCGTTCGACAACCTCGCCAAGCTTCGCTCCTACACCGACCCGAATTACGCCGGCCGCGACTGGAACCTGGCCACGGCGATGGTGATCAAGGGCGACGCGCTGGTGCAGGTGATGGGCGACTGGGCCAAGGGCGAGTTCAGGGCGGCCAACAAGGAAGCCGGCAAGGACTTCATCTGTTACCGCTTCCCGGGAACCGACGGTGCAGTGATCTACAACTCGGACATGTTCGCCATCTTCAATGTGCCCGCGGATCGCAAGGCCGCACAAATCGCCATGGCCGATGCGACCATGAGCAAGAGCTTCCAATCCGCCTTCAATGTCATCAAGGGCTCGGTGCCGGCTCGCATGGATGTGCCGGATACGGACTTCGACATGTGCGGCAAGAAGGGCATCGCCGACGTCAAATCCGCCAACGCCAGCGGCAAGTTCCTCGGATCGCTGGCGCAGAACTACGCGCAGCCCCCGGCTGTTGCCGCTGCGTATGACGATGTCGTCACCAAGTTCTTCCACGGCGAGATCAAGACTTCTGATGCGGCTGTGACCGAGCTCATCAAAGCGATAAACAACGCCAAATAGGCGTTTTTCTTGCTCACGCCTCTCTCCGTGATCCGAGAGAGGCGTGGGTAACGGTTCGTTGTGTCGTGCGGTCCGGCTAACGGGAGGTGTCCATGTCTGTAACCATCGCTCCAATCGCCTTAGTCGATCGCCGGTCGCGCCCCACGATACGTGAACGTATTCAGCATTTCGTGCCGAAGCTCGTTCTCGCGCCGTCGTTCCTGCTCGTCTTGATTTTCGTCTATGGCTTCAATCTCTGGACCGTATTTCTGTCCTTTACGAATTCAAAGGCGTTCGTGAGCTCCAAGCTGATCGGCCTCGCCAATTACGAAAAGCTTTGGAACTGGACGTTCGAGACCGACCCGCCGTCAAGCTGGTACACCGCCATTGTCAATATCGGCATCTTCGGCGGGCTCTATATCGTCTTTTGTCTCGCGCTGGGCCTGACACTGGCGATCCTGCTCGATCAGAAGATCCGCGGCGAGGGCATTCTGCGCCCGATCTATCTCTATCCGCTGGCGCTGTCGTTCATCGTCACCGGCACGGCGTGGAAGCTCTTTCTCGATCCGGGCATCGGGCTCGAGAAGGCTGTCCACGATTGGGGCTGGACCAGTTTCAAGTTCGATTGGGTCGTCAATCCCCGCATGATGATCTATTGCGTCGCGATTGCGGGCATCTGGCAGACCTCCGGCTTCGTGATGGCGATGTTTCTCGCCGGCCTCCGCGGCGTGGACGGTGAGATCCTGAAGGCCGCGCAAATCGACGGCGCCTCCGCCTATGCGACCTATCGGCGGATCGTGATCCCGATCATGCGGCCGGTGTTTCTCTCCGCCATCATCGTGCTCGCCCACATGGCGATCAAATCCTACGACCTCGTCTTGTCGGTCACCGGCAAGAACCCGGGCGGGGCCGCCGAGCTCCCATCGACCTTCATGTATTCCTACACCTTCACGCGCAATCAAATGGGGGTGGGCTCCACCAGCGCGGTCATCATGCTGATGACGATCGCCGCGATCATGATTCCTTACCTCTATTCGGAATTGCGGGAGAAACGCCAATGAGCGCCGCGGATCTCGTCACCGCTCCGCCGCGTCGTCCCACGTCGGGCCAATCCGTCATCACCCGTGTGGTGATCTATGGGTTGCTGCTGTTTTTCGCGATCATTTATCTGGTGCCGCTTATCGTGATGGTGATGGCGTCGTTGAAGCCGCTCGACGAAGTCACCGGCGGCAATATGTTCGCGCTGCCGAAATCGCCGACCTTTGCCCCCTGGATCAGGGCCTGGGGCGAAGCCAGCATCGGTGTCTCCGATACCGCCGGGATCAGCGGCTATTTCATGAACTCGATCAAGATGGTGGTGCCGGCGGTCGTGATCTCGACGCTGCTCGGCGCACTGAACGGCTATGTCCTCACCAAATGGCGCTTCCCGGGACACAAGCTGGTGTTCGGCATGATGCTGTTCGCCTGCTTCATCCCGTTCCAATCCGTCATCATTCCGATGGCGGTGATCCTGGGACTGTTGGGCCAGATCGGCAATCAGCTCATTGACGCCACCGGCTTTTCGTTCGGTTTCGGCAATCCGACGGTCAACCTGGTGCTTTGCCATGTCGTCTATGGCCTCGGCTTCACGACGTTGTTTTTCCGCAACTACTACGAGGCGTTTCCGACCGAACTGGTGAAGGCGGCCATGATCGACGGCGCCGGATTCTTCCAGATCTTCCGACGCGTCCTGCTGCCGAACTCGACCCCGATCATCATCGTCACGGTGATCTACCAGTTCACCAATATCTGGAACGACTTCCTGTTCGGGTCGACCTTCGCTGCCGGCGACCAGTCTCCGATGACGGTCGCACTGAACAACCTCGTCAATACCTCGACCGGGGTCGTCGAATACAACGTCAACATGGCTGCGGCCATCATCGCCGCCGCGCCCACTCTGTTCGTCTATGTCGTGGCAGGCCGCTACTTCGTGCGCGGGCTGATGGCTGGCGCGGTGAAAGGATAGAACATGGCTTTCCTCGAGATAAGCGGGCTTCGCAAGCGATTTGGCACGCTGGAGGTCCTGAAGGGCATCGATCTCAGCCTGGAGAAGGGCGGCTTTCTGGTGCTCATCGGCCCCTCGGGGTGTGGCAAGTCGACCCTGCTTGGCACGATCGCGGGCCTGGAATCGATCAGTGCCGGCGAAATTTGCATCGAAGGTCAGCAGATCAATGATCTGCACCCGTCGAAGCGCGACATCGCGATGGTGTTTCAGTCCTACGCGCTTTATCCCAACATGACGGTCGCCGAGAACATGGCGTTCGGCATGGAAATGCGCGGCGTGCCGAAACTTGAGCGCGAAAAGGCCGTCGCCGAGGTCGCCAAGACCCTCCAATTGGAGCATCTTCTCAAGCGCCGTCCGAGCCAGCTTTCAGGCGGCCAGCGCCAGCGCGTCGCCATGGGGCGCGCATTGGTTCGCCAGCCGCGTGTCTTCCTGTTCGACGAGCCGCTGTCCAATCTCGACGCCAAGCTGCGCGTCGACATGCGTGTTGAGATCAAGCGCCTGCACCAGCGAACTGGCGCGACCATCGTCTATGTCACGCACGATCAGATCGAGGCCATGACGCTTGCGACGCGCATCGCCGTCCTGAAGGACGGCGAGCTTCAGCAGGTCGGCACGCCGCACGAAGTCTACAACAGGCCCGCAAATCTGTTCGTCGCCGATTTCATGGGCTCGCCGTCCATGAACCTGCTGGAAGGCAAAGTCTTGCGATCGAACGGCGCTGCCTCGGTCGTGATCGAGCACGCCGGAGCGGACCCGATCGCGTTTCCTGCTCCCACGAGCGCGGACGTGGCAACGCTCACGGAGGGTGCAAGGGTCATCTTCGGCATTCGTCCTGAAGCTGTCAGCGACCTAGAAGGCGCGGACGGCAACTCCAAGAGCATCGCGACCTTCACAGGCCAGGTCGAAATCGTCGAGCCCGCCGGATCGGACACATTCGTCGTCACCTCGATCGCCGGCAAGGAGGTCACGGCGCGGATGCGGGCGGATTCCGACATTCGCGTCGGGCAGAGCCATGTGTTTGCCCTGAACCTAGACAAGGCCATCTTGTTCGACCCGGCTACGACGCATCGAATTTAAACCATCTGCCGCCACCGGTCCGTGTTGCCGACCGGGCAATGGGGACAGTTGGCCACTGCCGCGAGCGTGTTGTCGCGAGGTTCGATGTCTGAGCCAGCCGCCTTGAGCCGTACCGGAAGCCCCGACGTGATCATCGTCGGATCAGGCATGGGTGGCGCGACGCTCGCCGCCGGGCTCGCGCCGACGGGGGCTCGCATCGTTATTCTCGAACGCGGCGAACAGCTCAAAGATACGCCCGAAACGCGCGACGCGCGGGCCATCTTCCAACGCGGTTTTTATCGCCCAACCGAGACCTGGACAGACGGAGCGGGTCAACACTTCAACCCCGGCAACTATTATTATTTGGGTGGAAACAGCAAGTTTTACGGCGCGGTCCTGATCCGATACCGCGCGTGCGACTTCCGGCCGATCGCGCATGCGGAAGGGACTACCCCAGGCTGGCCCTTCGACTACGACGAATTGGAGCCTTGGTATACAAAGGCCGAGAGCTTGTATCGCGTCTGCGGCGCGCTCGGTGACGACCCCACGGAGCCACGGCATTCCGCGCCCTATCCTCTGCCGGCCATCCCTGACGAACCGGCCATTGCGGCAACCCGCGAACGGCTGCACAGAACAGGACTGCACCCGGCGTCGCTCCCGCTCGGTGTCGACGTCGAAGCCTGGATGAAACGCGGGGCCACGCCCTGGGACGCGTTTCCTGATACGCGGACCGGGAAAATGGACGCCGAGACCTGCGGCCTTGCTGCCGCGCTGGCTCACCCCAACGTCACGCTGCAAACAGGGGCGAAAGTCCAGCGCCTGATGATGGCGCCCGACGGCAAACATGTTGAAGGCGTCGAATGCGACATTGGCGGCGAGCGGCGCACGTTCAACGCCAGGCTGATCGTGCTGTCCGCCGGCGCGGTCAATTCGGCTGCGCTGTTGCTGCGCTCCTCCGAGCGCGGCGTTGCCAACCGAAACGACATGGTCGGCCGGCATTTCATGAATCACAATGCATCGGCCGTATTGGCGATCGATCCGCGAACGGTCAATGATTCCATCTATCAGAAGACATTCGGTATCAATGACTTCTATCTCGACGACGGCGCAGGCGGTCCGCCGCTCGGCAACATCCAGCTGCTCGGTCGGGTAACTGGTCAGATCCTCAAAGCCAACCTGCGTCAGGTCCCCGAATTCGCATTGAACTGGCTCAGTCGACACGCCGTGGACTTCTACGCCATGAGCGAGGATCTGCCCAATCCCGATAGCCGCGTGACGCTGGACGGAGCGGGGATCCGACTGGATTGGAAGCGCAGCAACTGGGCCTCGCACCTTGCCTTGGTCGCGAAATTGCGCGCGCGGCTCCATGCTGCGGGTTACCCGATCGTGCTCGCGCGCGCGTTCGATCGCCGCACGCCTTCGCATCAGTGCGGCACCGTGCGCATCGGCCTGGATCCGGCGGAGGCGCCGCTCGATCCCTATTGCCGTGCTCACGACCATCCAAACCTTTTCGTGGTCGACGCCTCGTTCCTGCCGACGTCCGCGGCGGTCAACCCGGCGTTGTCCATCGCGGCGCAGGCGCTTCGCGTCGCGAACCACATTGCCAGCAACGATCTTTGACCGGAGGACCCAATGGCCCACGACTACATCATCATCGGCGGCGGCTCCGCCGGTTGCGTGCTCGCCAATCGGCTGAGTGAAGACCCGTCGATCAGTGTCCTGCTCATCGAGGCAGGTGGTCCCGACACCAACATGCTGTTTCGCATGCCGGCTGGTTTTGCCAAGATGACGAAGGGCATCGCCAGCTGGGGTTGGAGCACCGTGCCCCAGAAGCATCTGAATGGGCGCGTCATCTGGTATACGCAGGCCAAGGTCGTCGGCGGCGGTTCGTCCATCAACGCCCAGCTCTATACGCGTGGCAATGCGAAGGACTATGACGCCTGGGTGACGGAAGCGGGCTGCGAAGGCTGGTCCTATCGCGATGTCTTGCCCTATTTCAAGCGCTCCGAGGATAACCAGCGGCTCGTCAATGCTTACCACGGTTATGGCGGACCGTTGGGCGTTTCCTACCCGGTCAATCCCCTGCCGATCAGCTTCGCATTCCTGCGCGCCGCGCAGGAAGCCGGCATTCCGTTCAATGATGACTTCAACGGCGCGGTGCAGGACGGCATCGGTCATTATCAATTGACGACGCGCAATGCCGAGCGGTCTTCGACGGCGAGCGCCTATCTCGGACCGGCACGCTCGCGACAGAACCTCACGGTAAGACTGAACACGCCCACACTGAAAATACGCGTTGAAAACCGGCGCGCAGTCGGCGTGGAGGTCGGCATCTCCGGCGGTATCGAGACTCTTCGAGCAGAACGCGAGGTTATTCTCTCCAGCGGCGCCATCGGCTCACCAAGGCTATTGCAGCTCTCCGGCATCGGTCCCGCCGACGCCCTGGCGGCAGCCGGGGTTCGGGTCGTTCATGATCTGCCAGGTGTTGGTGCCAATATGCAGGATCATCTCAATCTCAAGACCGGCCCCGTCACGTCGACATTGTTCGAGACGGGGGGGTTCTGGTACGCGGACAGGGAGGCGCGTTCGCCGGATATTCAATTCCATCTCGGACTCGGATCCGGTATCGAGGCAGGCGTTGCGGCGATGCGCAATCCCGGCGTTACACTGAACTCGGCGTTCCTGCGCCCACGCTCTCGCGGCACCGTGCGGCTGGCAAACGCGGATCCCGCGGCGGCACCTCTCATCGATCCCAACTACTGGTCAGATACGTACGACCGGGAGTGCTCGCTGAAGGGCCTGCAGCTTGCCCGCGACATCCTCAGCCAGCCAGCGCTGAGACCATTCGTGCTCGCCGAACGGCTGCCAAGCGACGGCATCAGGAGTGAGGAAGACCTGATGGAATATGCCTACCGGTCCTGCAAGACGGATCACCATCCTGTCGGCACTTGCGCGATGGGCTCGGGCGAGAATGCCGTCACGACGCTCGATCTAAAGGTCCGCGGCATGGACGGCCTGCGTGTCGTCGACGCTTCGGTAATGCCGTTCGTCCCTTCGTGCAATACGAACGCATCATCCTCGGTCGCAAACCGCTGCCGGCGGCTTTTTTTGACGGCTAAAGAGCTGCTTGCGAGCCGGCCGACGAAAGAGGAGGAATGGATGAGGTTGTCGAGCCGCTCGCCTGCCAGATCAGGTGCGTCGCATGAGTTATGAGAAACAAACCGAGCTGCCAGGCCTTCGTCGGCCAGAATTACGTGGCGGAAACACCCGCCGTTGCAATAACAATCAACAACTTAGAAGATATTCGCTGCGTTCGGGAGGCAATCATCTGACCCAAATCTTCTTGGCAATCGAGGCGCGGGGGGGGCCGCCAGGCTTCCCCTGGCGGCCCGATTGCCTAAGCACAAGCGTGCCAAAACTTGCTCCCGCTCTCATCGAGGCTCGCGGATTGGGAACGCCCAACAGCTTTCAGGAGAAAAGCCAGCGGACGGACGGTCTCACCGTCCGCCGCAAGGGATAACGACGCCGGTCAAGCGTTGTTGCCCTTCAGCCGCTCATTGCGTCGGCGCAAGCCTTCCATGGTGGCGAGCAGGATGACTGACACCGTCGTCAGGATCACCGCTGCCGCCGTGATAGTCGGGCTGATGTTCTCGCGGATGCCGCTGAACATCTCGCGGGGCAGGGTGCGCTGCTCTGGCCCGGCCATGAACAGCACGACCACCACCTCATCGAAACTGGTCGCAAAGGCGAACAGCGCGCCCGACGCCAAGCCGGGCAGGATCAGCGGCAGGATCACCCGGCGGAAGGCGTAGAGCGGCGAGGCGCCGAGCGAGGCTGCGGCGCGCGCCAGGTTCATGTCGAAGCTTTGCAGCGTCGCGCTGACCGGGATCACCACAAAGGGCGTCGCCAGCGCGGTGTGCGCTAGGATCAAACCCAGGTAACTGCCGGTAAGCCCGATCGGGGCGAAGAAGAAGTACAGGCCGACCGCGGTGATGACGCCCGGCACGACGACCGGCGACAGCACGACCGCCAGCAC
>WNFG01009125.1_pt1 | contig 16090 bp, 16 predicted proteins | sample 5400431 | NCBI WGS metagenome assembly WNFG01 (sample SAMN13153346, study PRJNA577476) | soil metagenome | isolation source: 120 cm saprolite under Douglas fir tree site 2 hole 3 replicate 2 | place: USA:California | collected 2015-04-18 | reverse complement strand
GTGCTGCTTTTCCTGGTCATGCGCAACGAGTTCGACGATGTGGTCGACGGGATCGTGTACGGAGCCGCGATCGGGCTCGGCTTCAACTTCATGGAGTCGGTGGCGTACATGACCAACCTGTATGCGATCTTCGCGCCCGACGGCGTAGGCGGATATGCGGCCGGGTTCCAGTGGTACGCGCGACAGGTGCTCGGCCTGTTCTTCGGACACGCCACCTACACGGCGTTCGTGGGCGCGGGAGTCGGCATCGCGCGCCAGCTGCCGACCACGCGCAAGAAGCTCATTGCGATCGCGGCCGGATTCATCGTCGCGATCGCCGCGCATTTCTCGTGGGACGCCTGGATAAACCTCTTCCCGATCGTCCAGAACAATTTCTTGATCCTGGAGATACACCTCCGCACCCTGATCATGACCGGCCCGTTCACCGCCGCCGTGGTCGCCCTTCTGCTGCTCGGACTGCACATCGAAAGCCAGGCGCTCGCGGATCAGTTCCGCAAGGAGGCCGCACTTGGCAGCGGGGCGATCATGCCTGAGGAGGTGCCGATTCTTATCAGCCCTTGGCGGCGCTTTCAGCAGCGCTTGCGCGCGCTGGGGCGCGGGGGCCTGCGAGCGTACATCCGCCTCGCCCGGCTACAGACCGCGCAGGTCGACCTCGCCATGGAGCGGTGGCACCGTGAACGCCGGGAAGTCGATAACCCGCTCGAGGCTGAGCAGGAGCTGCGGAGCCAGGTGATCTCGCTGCGAAAGCAGCTCGCCGCCTAGCTCACCTCGAGGCGGGCAGCCGGCCCCAGAACGCGCGGGCGAACGCGAGCACGAGGAGCATGGCGCCCGCCGACCAGGTGATCGCGGAAACGAGCGGATCGCTGAAGTCGGTGCCGCTAAGGACGGCGTGAAAGAAGGTGAGGGCGAAGGCGACGTAAGCGAGTCGATGCACCCACTTCCAGAGCTCGACCGACATGCGCCTCTTCAGATAAGACGTAACCGTGACGACCAGCAGCACGTCGACGGCCACCGTGCCGAGCCCGATGCCCAGGGTCCCGTAAGTGGAATGAAAAGGCAGCACGAGGTCGATCAGCGCAATCCGAGAGGTCCGGTCGAGCAGCAGCGCGGCGAGGTGCACAACCGCGAGCGGGATCCACAGCACCGTCGTGTATTCGTGCAGCGAGCGCAGCGCCCGGTTGCTGCCGAGCCAGTCGAGCACCGCTGTGCGCAGAGCGATGCCGGTCACCAGGGCCACCGCCAGGGCCGCATACGAGCCGAGACCGGCCACCCGCGACAGCACCCAGAAGAACTGGTCGATCGTCATCAGCTCAACCACCAGGCTTGCGCATGGGCCGCGCAGTACGCTGTGGCCAGCCCGGGCCCGAGCAGGAGGGCGGTCTTGGCGACCACCTCTGCGTCGCAACCCGTGGCGGCGACGACCGACACCTCTTCCAGCCCGGTCTGGGACGGGAGCCCGGTGCGCGGATCGATCAGGTGGTGAAGATCGCCCCACCTTCGCCGCCGCACGCTGCTGGTGGCGGCGCCCTGGTCGCGGAGCATCACCGTGACGCCGGCGAATCCGACCGGCCAGCCGTCGCCGTTCGGTCCTGGGCCGTTCGCCCTCAGGTCGCCGCCCAGATTCGCGAGCGCGTTGGATCCCAGCCGGGCGGCCAGGCGGTCGGCCATCCAGCCCTTGGCTATGCCCCCGAGATCGACGCCGCAGCCGAGCTCGAGCCGCGCACGCCCACGCTGCACGGAGAGGACGTCCGGAAGTCGCGGCGCGGGCCGCGCGTCCTCGAGCTTCGCCGTCGACGCACCCGCCGCCAGAGAGCGCGTGTAGCCGATCGCGAGCATCGAGGGCAGCACCGCCGCATTGACGAGTCCGGCGCTGAGCTCGTATGCGCGCAGCGCTTCCCAAAGCAGGGCTTCCATCTCGGCGCTGACGTCCACCCATGCGCCCTCAGCGCCGTTGAGCAGCGCCAGCTCGCTGCGGTCCGAGAATCGCGTGATGCGCGCGCACAGCTCGCGGACCCAGAACTCTCCCTGCAAAAGCTGCGAACGCGTCACACCCAGGCCGAACAGGCTGCAGCTCGTTCCGAGCGCCTCGAAATGGTGGGCTTCGACGGAGGACCTATGACGCATAGGTCGATGTCACCGGCTGGACGTCGCCCTTCCTGACGCCCGGCGTGATCGTCACCCCGCCCACCGACCCGCCCTGATGCGAGGCGAGCACGATCGGCTGAAGCGGGGCGGACGGATTCTTGAGATGAGCCGTGACGTACAGAACTGAAGCCAGGGTCGCGCCCAACGTGAGCGCGGTCGCCCCCAACTTCAGCAGGAACGGGCGCATGAAACCGCTACAGCGCCGCGACCGGCACTTTCAGAAACGGAATGCGATCGAACGACGCGCCGAGGATCTCGTTCGAGTCCGCGCCGAGGTGACCGCCCAGGATCTCCTGGTACACCGAGCGAAAGTCGACTGCGAACTTGAGGTTGCCGGTCGAGTCAAGGCTCGTCAGGCTCGGCTCGGCGCCGTAGAGCCCGCCCTTGACCGGGTCGCCGATGAGCAGCAGCGGCGCCGCCGCCCCGTGGTCCGTGCCGCCGCTCGCGTTCTCCTTGGGCCGCCGGCCGAACTCCGACCAGGTTGCGATCAGCACCTTGTCGGCTTTTCCGTGCGCGGCCAGGTCCTTGTAGAACGCGCTCACCGCCGAGTCCAGGTATCCCATCAGGTCGTCGTGGCGGTTGAGCTCGGTGTAGTGCGTGTCGAAACCGCCCAGCGTCACGTGCAGCAGCTTGACTCCGGTGCCTGTGACGATGAGCTCAGCGGCCAGCTGCAGGGCGGCTGCGAGCTGGTTCTTGGACGAATAGACGAGCTGGACCTTGTCGGAGTAGTCGGCCATCGGCTGATAGCTGGCCGACGACGTGCGCAGTGTGGCGATGGTGTCGTTCGCGGTGGCGATCGCCGTGTCGAAGAGAGCACCGTAGATGCCAGGCGTGCCCTTGTAAAGCGCGCCCACAGCCGCCTCGACCTCCGAGCCGCCGGTAAACCCGAACGTCTTCTGGTTCTGGATCACGGTCATCGTCGCCTGCAGGTCGCGCAGCGCGCCGGGGACATCGGTCGTCCCGCAGGCGCAGCCCGTCAGCGGGTGGCCGTTCGAGTCATAGGCCTTCGCGAGCGTGCGGCCAAGCCAGCCGTCGACCTGCCGGCGCGTGGGATCGCCGGTCTCCCAGATGCGGATCGACTCGAAGTGCGAGAAGGTCGGGTTGGGGTAGCCGACGCCCTGCACCATGGCGACCTTGCCCTGGTCCCACAGGCTCTTGATCCCGCCCAGGTTGTGGTTGAGGCCGAAATCGTTGGTCAGCGGCAGCGCCTGCGACACCATCGGGCCGGCCAGCTTGGGTCGGAGATCGTGCAGCGTCGGGTCCGTGAGCGGAACCAGCGTGCGCAGGCCGTCGTTGCCGCCCGCGAGCTGGATCATCACCAGCACGTTGTCGTTCGCGATGCCGTTCTGCTTGGCCGCGAAGACAGCGCGGGCGAAGGCATCGGGGACGGCGGCGTAGCCCGCGGCCAGCCCGGCCGCGCCGGCTCCGAACACGAGGCCGGCCCTCAGGAAGTCCCGACGCTTGAGCTGGTTGATCCCGATCTCTTGTTTCATGTCACGTGCACCTACTTGAGCTGAAATTCCGGAGACGCCAGGGTGACGAACCATCGCGTCCGCTCGTCGGGCGCCTGGTTCAAGAGATTCGCGGTCTGTGGCCCGACCACTCCGTCGAGATGCGTTTGGGCCGCGTCGGTCGCGGACGGGAGCGAGCCCTTCGTCTGAGCCAGGGCCAGGGTGACGAAGTTGACCCGCTCGACGACTGTGTTGGAGGAGATCCACGCCGCGTTGTTGGGCCAGCCGTTGACGTCGGGCGGATCGAAAAGGCTCTGACCCATTCCCGAACCGGCCGCGACGACAAGCTTCGAGAGGCTGGTCGCGCCCAGCGCCCGCGCGCCATGCACCATGAACTCGATCGGCGACTTCAACAGCGCTCGATAGCTCGCGCCGGCCGTGAACTCCGGGCTGGTGAAGACGGCGCGCATCAGCGTCTTCATGTCGTACTGGCTGCGCCGGAATATGTCTCCCAACCGGGCCACGTATGAAGACGATGGCGAGCTCGTGACGAAATGCTGGGCGACCTTCGCGGCGATGAAGGGCGCGGTCGCCTTCTGCGCCAGGATGGCGTCAAGGACGCCCTGAGTGTCGAGGGGACCGGTGTGACCGAGGTACGTGACCGTCCCCTTGTATGCGCGTTTCGCGTTGAAGATCCCTGACCGCTGGGTGCTGTAGACCGGCAGCTTCTGGGTGACCATCTTGGCCTTGTCGATAGTGACCGTCGCGGTCGAGTCTGGCGGTGGTTGCTGCCAGCCGGCCAGGGCCTTGGCGCTCGACCGCACGTCGTCTTCGGTGAAATTCCCGGCACCCATCGTGAAGAGCTCCATAAGCTCCCTCGAGTAGTTCTCGTTCGGGCTCTGGCCGGTTGAGGTGGCGAGGTCGAGGTAGCGGAGCATGGCGGGGTCCGTGGTGACGTCCATGAGCATCGACCGCAGATTGGTCATGCCCATACGCCGCCATGTGAGGTTCTGCCAGTACATGAACGTGTTGTTTGCGGTCTTGCGGTAATCGCTTGTGAAATGCCCGTGCCAGAACAGGGTCATGCGCTCGGCGAACGGCGTCGGCGAGGTGAGCATGTGGCCGACCCACCACTGCTGGAGCTCCGGGACGCCGAACCTGCCACCGGGCGTGAGAGCCGCGGCCAGCACCGGCGGTTCCGCGGGCTTGGTCTCGAGCAGCCGGTCGACCGTCTTGCTGTATCCGTCGGACAGAGCCGCGTCGAGCTGGGCCTGGGTGTACCCGAAGCTGGTTCGCCGCAGCAGCTGCATCACCCGCGCCGACTCGCGGCCGAGCGGCGAGACCCAGTCCGTGCCCGAGGCGGCACCGGAATGGGAGAGGTTCTGGATCGTCCCACCCAAAAGTCGGACGGCGCCCACGCCGACGCCGGTCGCGACCGCGGCGGCCAGGGCCTGGCGGCGGGTGATTCCTTTGCGAACGGGAGGGGCCGCCTCAGCGAGTGGTTCTGGAGCCCTCAGTGCCATGGCCCCAATTCAATCCTTGTCGGCTCGGTCTGGCATCAGCCAGATGTGAAGAATTCGTAAGCACCGATGAATAGCGAAGCCGCCAACGCCCCTCGATGCCAGGACCGTCCGGGCAGCTACGAGGCGTGGTACGTGACGGTCTCCGACCCCCCCTCGCGGCGCGGCTTCTGGCTCCGCTACACCACGATGAATCCTGCGTCTGGCACGGCCGCCGAAGCACACTCGGCCCTCTGGGCGTTTGCATTCGATCGCGACCACCCCGAGACGAACTGGGGCGGAAAGGTGACCTACCCGCTGGGCGCGCTGCGTATCTCCCGCCTGCCCTTCGGTCTGCGCCTCGAGGGCGCGGCCCTGGATCGCGACGGCTCCGCGGGCCAGATCCACAACGAGCACGGCAGCGCGACGTGGGACCTGCGGTGGGAGTCGCGCGAGCCACCGTTTCCCTTCCTGCGCCCGCGCTGGCAGGCACTCTCGTCGGTTGCGAACATTGGAGCGCAGCCGGCGCTCAGCGTTTCCGGCACGGTCGAGTTGAACGGCCGCGTACACCGCCTCGACGCTGCGCCAGGCGGACAGCAGCACACATGGGGTTCGGCTCACGCGCTGGCGTGGAACTGGGGTTTTGCGTCAGGCGCTGATTTCTGGGTGGACGGCGCCACGTCCCGAGTGCGGTCTCGGTTCGGCCGCGTGATCGTTGGCACCGCGGTCGGAGCGCACGCGGGCGCTCACACGTTCATGTTCAACGGTCCGGTTCAAGTGCTTCGCAATCGCGGCCCGATCTCACCCGACGGGTGGCGAGCGACGGCACGACTTGGCGACCGCACTCTTGCGGTGGTGATCAAGCCTCGCCTCGAAGACCTGATCGGGGTCACCTATGACGATCCGCGAGGCGGTTCTCGCTACTGCTACCACACGGAGGTGGCCGACCTCGATCTCCGCCTGACGCGCGGATCCGAATTGCTCGCGCACGTCAACCGGCCTGCTTCCGCCGCCTTCGAGTACGCCTCGGAGACGCCGCTGGCGGGCGTCCCGCTGACGACCTAGCTCAGCTCGGCCGCGAGGTGCCGGGCGTTGCGCGCGGCCAGCGCCATGATCGTGATCTGCGGGTTCACGTACGTCGAGCCCGGCAGGATGCTGGCGTCGCTGATGACCAGCCCGGCCAGGTCGTGCGCGCGTCCGAATTCGTCGACCACCGACGACCGCGTGTCCTTGCCCATGCGACAGGTCCCCATCGGGTGGTAGGCGGAGAGCTTGAGGTCGGCCGAGGTCCATTTGCCCTCTGTGATCCATGACAGCTCTTCGCGCTTGCGCACGGCCGGCAAGCCGGGCAGCAGCGTGTGCACCTCCTCCGCGCCCGCGGCCAGGTAGATCTCGGATGTGAGCCGGATGCCCTCGAGGGTCTTGCGCAGATCGTCTGGGCTCAGGTTGTAAGTGATGAGCAGGCCTCCACCGGGCGTCGCGCGCACACGGCCGGTGCCGCTGTCCGAGATGATCAGGCCCGCGGCCGCGGTCTGTCGGTAGCGAGCGAGGAAGTCCTTGAGGTCGCTGCCCTTGCCGCCGACCCCGCCGGCGCTGTAGCCGACGCCCGGCGGTGGGTACGTCGCCTCGACCAGGATGCCGTCGCGCAACTTCTCGTCCACGTAGTAGCTCTGCATCACGCCTTTCCACGCTTGCAGGTCGTGATCGAATACGCCGAGCACGCCGCAGCCCGGATGGACACGAAGGTTGCGACCGACTTGCCGGCTGGAGTTGGCGAGGCCCTGCCGCAGGAGCATGGCGGGCGTATAGACCGCGCCGGCGGCGAGCACGACCCTCCGCGCGCGCACCTCGAATCGCGCGTCGCGCTGGACCGCGCCGGTCTCCGCATCGACGATCGAACCCCGCACCCCAACCGCGCGCCCGCCGTCAACCACCAGGCCATCGACGCGACAGCCGCTGATGATCTGCGCGCCGGCTCGCGCCGCCAGCGGCAGGTAGGTGACATGCATGCCGAGCTTGGCGTCGAGCGGACAGCCAAACGCGCATACGCCTGAGCCATGGCAGCCACGAGCGTTGCGCCGGATCGGGCCACCGCTGTAGCCGAGCTCGCGGCGCCCCCTGTCCATGACCTCGCCGTTGGCGCCCATGATGTCGTCGCCGACCGGGGCGACGCTCAACGTCTTCTCCACGTCTTCGAACACCGGCTCGAGCTCGGCACGATCCATGCCCCATGCGTCGAGCACGAAGTCAGGGGTCCGAAAACAGGTACCTGAGTTGATCAGCGTCGACCCGCCCACGCCGCGCCCGATCGGCAGCGAGATGGTCGGCACGCCGATCGTGAACGTCAAGCCGTTGCCGCGATAGAACCGCCGAAGGCGCTCCGGCGGCGAGCCCGTGAAATCGCGCCGGTCGAAATGCTCGCCCTCTTCGAGGACGATGACCTTCAGGCCCGACTCCGCCAGCTCCATGGCGGCCACCGCGCCGCCGGCGCCGCTGCCGACGACAACCACGTCTGCGGTGTCGTAGAAGCCCTGGTCAGGTTGCATGACCTTGAGCTCGACTACGCCCGGGTCGCGCTCGACCTTTTTGTAGGGCTGGGCGTCATATCCGATGAGCGGCTTGATGCGGTCGTCAGAGCAGAAGAACATGAGAATCAGCGCCTTGAGCGCGATGAGCGTTTCGCGGCGCTGGCGGATCTTCGATTTCTCGCAGTCCATGAGATAGGCCTCGCGCGCAGCCGGTCCCAGCATCCGAAACGGCCGCGCGTGACGGCTGGCGATGGACGATAGGTTGAAGGCGGTCAGCATGAGGTCGACCGTGCGGCGGGTCCCGGGTGCGCACCGGTCCAGGTACGAATCGAGCTGCCCGGCAACGTTCACGTCGCGTGCCCCCGGCTCGAGCGCGCCGCCATGCGGCAGGATCGAATCGGCCAGCGCCGCCAGAGTCGCCCGCCGGGCGGCAGTCAAAGGCATGCCGTGCGATTATGGCCCCGCCATGGCGACGAAGCGCTTGCGGCTGCTGCTCCGGATCTGGACGGTGATCTTCTTGCTGGGCGCCGTCGACTTCTTCGTCTTCCCTTACCTGACGGTCAAGATCCTGAACTCGACCGCGAGGTCGCTCGGCATGGTGCCCTACATGATCCTGGTGGCCGCGCTCTCCTGGATCGCGCAGCGGGGCACGCGCATCCAGGCCCAGCCGGTGCAGTTCCTCCTGCTCGCAAAGGCCGCCAGCTCGCTCACCTCGCTGGCTCTTTTCCTGCTCGGTGGCTTCGCTTACCCATTCCTCGCCAACTTCGTGGTCGACGGCGCCATCGTCTTGATCACCTACTGGTTCTACCGCGCGGCACGCTCGGAGCTGGCTTTTCCCGCTCAATAGCTGGCAACTGCTAGGATTTCCAAAGAAATGCCTAGCTATCGGCTGAGCCAGGCGGCCAAGATGCTCGGGGTCAGCCCCGACACCGTGCGCCGGATGGTGGACGACGGGCGGCTGCGGGCGGCGCGCAGCTCGGGCGGGCAGCGGCTGGTTGACGGCGCCTCGCTGGCGCTCCTGGCCAAGCCCGCACGGAAGCAATCGGCCGCGGTGGTGGTCGCGCAATCCGCTCGCAACCACTTTCCCGGCATCGTCACCCGTGTCGTGAAGGACCGGGTCGCGGCCCAGGTCGAGATCCAGGCCGGACCGCACAGGCTGGTGTCGCTGCTCACCCGCGAGGCAGTAGACGAGCTCGGCCTGAAGCCTGGAATGCCTGCTGTGGCCGTCATCAAGGCCACCAACGTCGGCGTGGAGCTCCGGCGTGATTAAGACGGCAGCAACCCTGGGCGCGATGATCCTGGTCGCCGCTTGCGGCCCGACCGCCGCGACTTCTACCGGCCCTGCTCGCACGACCCTGACCGTATTCGCGGCGGCCTCCCTGCAGCCCGCCTTCGACAACATCGGCCAGAAGCTGCAGGGCACCAACAACATCGTCATGACATTCAGCTATGCCACCATCGAGTCGGGGGGCCTGATTCGCGGGCAATCGGCGGTGTTTGCTCACAACCGCCTCGAGATCGCCGTCGCCAAGGGCAACCCGAAAGGGATCCACACGCTCGCCGACCTGGGGAGGTCAGGACTCGTGGTCGTGCTTGCCGATCCGTCTGTTCCCGCCGGCAAATATGCGCAGCAGGCGCTGGCGAAAGCTAAGGTCACCGTCCACGCGGCGAGTCTGGAGCAGCAGGTGACCGGTGTGTTGAGCAAGGTCGCGCTCGGCGAGGCGGACGCCGGGATTGTTTATGTCAGCGACATCGTCACCAGCGGCCAGGTGGGTGGCGTGGCCATTCCCGACGCGCAGAACGTGATCGCCGACTATCCGATCGCGGTCCTGAAGGGAACGCAGAACCTCACCGGGGCGACCGCGTTCGTCGACCTCGTGCTGTCGACAGAGGGCCAGACGATCCTCAGGGCTGCCGGTTTCGAGGGGGTTTGAGGCGAACCAAGACCCCCGCGGCCATCGGAATCCTGGCCGCCCTGGGATTGCTGCTCTTCCTTCTACCGCTGGCCGGTCTCATCATTCGCGCGCCGTGGAACCAGGCGCTCGGTGAGCTCGCCGATCCGACCACGACGACCGCGCTCGGACTCTCCATCTTCTGCTCGCTGACCGCGACCGGGATTGCGCTCGTCCTCGGCATCCCGCTGGCCGTGATCCTGGCCCGCACGCGCGGGACGTTGAGGAACATCCTGCGCGCGCTCACCACGCTGCCCATGGTGCTGCCGCCGGTCGTCGGCGGTGTCGCGCTCCTGCTCGCGTTCGGGCGGCGCGGCCTCGTGGGCTCGCTTCTCAACCAGGCCTTCGGCATCCAGATCCCGTTCACGACCGCGGCGGCCGTGATGGCTGAGACCTTCGTGGCGATGCCGTTTCTCGTCATTGCCGTCGAGGCGGGCATGCGATCGCTCGACCACCGCTACGAGGAGGCGGCGCGGTCGCTGGGCGCCGGCTACTGGCGAGTCTTCACCCGCGTGACGCTGCCGCTACTGCGCCCGGCGATCTTCTCGGGTGCGGTGCTGTGCTGGGCCCGAGCGTTGGGCGAGTTCGGCGCCACGATCACGTTTGCCGGCAACTTTCCCGGCCGCACGCAGACCGTGCCCATTGCGGTCTACCTCGCGCTCGAGACGAAACCGGAGGCTGCCATCACGTTGAGCCTCATCCTGCTCGTGGTTTCGGTGGCCATCCTGGTCGGCATGCGCGATCGGTGGCTGGGGGCGCTGTGACCCTCGAGGCTGCGGTGCGCGTGAGGCGCGATGGCTTCACGCTCGACGTCACGCTCAACGCCGCCGCCGGTGAGACGGTCGCCGTTCTCGGTCCCAACGGCGCGGGCAAGACCACGCTGCTGCGAGCGCTGGCCGGCCTCGACGACATGGACGGACGCGTGGTCCTCGACGGCGAGGTCCTCGAGGACACCGGCCACAGGGTGCACGTGCCCGCCGAGAAAAGGCATGCCGGCCTCGTGTTCCAGGACCACGTCCTGTTCCCGCACCTCACCGTCGTGGAGAACATCGCCTTCGGGCTGCGCGCACAGCGGCGTCCGCAGCCGGCAGCCCTGGCGCGCAGGTGGCTCGATGACGCGGGGCTTGGTGACCGGGCGGAAGCGATGCCGGGGGCTCTATCGGGCGGGCAGGCGCAGCGCGTCGCGCTGCTGCGCGCCCTGGCGACTGAGCCAAAGCTGCTCCTGCTCGACGAGCCGCTCTCGGCCCTGGATGTCTCGATCCGCGCCGAGGTCCGCCGTGAGCTGACCAGGCAGCTCGCGTCGTTCCGCGGAGTGCGATTGCTGGTCACGCACGATCCACTCGAGGCGATGGCCCTGGCGGACAGGCTGGTCGTGCTCGAGCAAGGCTCGGTGGTCCAGGCAGGCACTCCCGATGAGGTGACTGCCCGCCCGCGATCCCGCTTTGTCGCCGACCTCGCCGGCGTGAACCTGCTTCGCGGGCATGCCCACGGCGACCACGTGTCGCTGGCCGGCGATGCATTGGTGGCGGCCGCAGAAGCAGGCAGTGGCGACGTGTTCGCGGTCATCCATCCGCGGGCGGTCGCGCTGTACAAGGCGCGCCCGGACGGGACGCCGCGCAACGTGTGGCACGGGCGGGTCGACAGCGTCGACCTGTACGGCGACCGCGTCCGGGTGCGGGTCAAAGGTCCCGTGCCCCTGGTCGCCGAGGTCACGCGCGCGGCGGTCCAGGAGCTTGAGCTCGCCGCCGGCACGGATGTGTGGATGGCCGTGAAGGCCACGGAGGTTTCCGTCTACCCGGCCTAGCATTAGCGCGCGAATGGCCAAGCGCATCCCGATGGCGAGCATCGATGCGGCGTGGCTGGGGATGGAAGACCCCACCAACCTGATGATGGTCACGGGGGTGCTGGCCCTTGCGGGCCCAGTCGATCGCAAGCGCCTCCGGCTGCTTCTCGACCGCCGCCTCAGACCGTTCCGTCGCTTCCATCAGAAGGTGGTTCGCCCGCGCTCGCGGGGCAGCCTGCCGCACTGGCAGGACGACGAACAGTTCGAGATCGACAACCATGTCAGCCACGTCGGGCTGCCTGCGCCGGGTGGCGATGCCGCGCTCCGCGACATGGTCAGCGACCTCATGAGCGTGCCGCTCGATTTCAGCAAGCCGCTCTGGCACATTCACGTGATCGACGGCTACAAGGAAGGCTCGGTGGTGCTGGCGCGCGTGCACCACTCCATCGCCGATGGCATCGCGCTCGTGCGCGTGATGCTGTCGCTCACGGACGAGTCGCCGAACCCCAAGCCGACGCGCGCGCCGACAAAGGAAGCGGCCCCAGGGTTCAGGCTGCCACTCGATTGGCTCTCGGCCGCGCTCGGTCGCGGCCTGGCGGGCGGCCAGGATTTGATCGCGAACCCCGATCGGGCCCTCGACATCGCTCGCATCGGAGCGCAGGGCGCGTATCGGCTCGGGCGGATCGTCCTGCTGCCGCCGGACCCGCCGACGCCTTTCAAGGGACAGCTCGGCCGCCGCAAGCGAGCCGCATGGTCTGAACCGGTTCCTCTCGACGACTTCAAGGCCATCGGGAAGGCATTCGGCGCGACGGTCAACGACGTGCTCGTCGCCACCGCCACAGGCGCGCTGCGCCGCTACATGGAGAAGCGCGGCCAGCGCACCGCCGGGATCGCCATTCGAGCCTCGGTGCCGGTCAACCTCCGGCCCGCCGACCAAGCGCACAAGATGGGCAACGCATTCGGCCTGGTGTTCCTCACGCTCCCGATCGGGATCGCCGATCCCGCACGGCGGCTCCGGGCGATCAAGAACGAGATGGACGAGCTCAAAGGTTCGCCTGAGGCGCTGGTGTCGTTTGGGGTCCTGAGCCTGATGGGGCTCGCCCCCGTCGAGGTCGAGCAGCTGGGCCTGAAATTCTTCGGCAGCAAGGCGACCGCCGTGCTCACCAACGTGCCCGGGCCCCGCCAGCCTCTATACATGGCGGGCCGAAAGATCGACAAGGTGATGTTCTGGGTGCCCCAGTCCGGGCATATGGGCCTCGGCATCAGCATCCTGAGCTACGCCGGTGGGGTGATGCTCGGCATCGCCACGGACGCCGGCCTGGTGCCCGACCCCGAGCGCATCGTCGACGGGTTCAAGGTCGAGTTCGAGGCCTTGCGCAAAGCCGCCGGCCAAGCTGGAAAACCCCGGCCACACGCTCGCTCCTAACTCGTCGTAATGTTGTAAGCACTGTGGCAGACGAGAGCGCGGTGGCGACCGAGCGCGAGGCGCTGGACGCCTACTCGACGACGGTGACGACGGTGGCGCAGAAGGTGCTGCCCTCGGTCGCCAGCCTCCGAGTGCGGCGGAGCAGCCGCTCGTTCGAAGGCGGAGCCGGCTCCGGCGTCGTGATCACGGGCGACGGGTTTCTCGTCACGTCGGCCCACGTCGTCGCGCAAGCGGGCGCCGCCACGGCCTCGTTCCTCGACGGGTCCGAGTACGAGCTCGACGTCGTCGGCGCCGACGCCCTGTCCGACCTGGCGATCGCGAGGGCGAGGGCGTCAACGCTGCAGCCGATCCAGATCGGCAACGCCGACGACTTGAGGGTGGGCCAGCTCGTCGTGGCGATCGGGAACCCGATGGGCTTCTCCGGCTCCGTGACGTCGGGGGTCGTCAGCGGGTTAGGCCGCTCACTGGCGACCGCCGACGGCAACGGACACCGGCGCTTCATCGAGGACGTCATCCAGACCGATGCCGCGCTCAACCCCGGCAACTCGGGGGGCGCGCTCGCCGACTGGCGGGCTCGGCTGGTCGGCGTCAACACGGCCGTGGCCGGGCAGGGGCTCGGGCTGGCCGTGCCCATCAACAAGACCACGCAGGCGATCCTCTCCGCCCTGATGAGAAACGGCCGCGTCCGCCGAGCCTACCTGGGCATCGCGGGCGGAACCCGCCCGCTGCCGCCCGCGATCGCCCAGCGCCTCGGCCGGAAGGCGGGGGTCGAGGTTCAGGAGGTGGTCGCCGGCAGTCCCGCCGCGGCAGCCTCCCTGCGCGGTGGCGACATCATCGTCTCGGTCGGCGAGGTGGCCGTCGCCAAGGCGGGCGACCTGCAGCGGCTGATGGTGGAAACGAAGATCGGTGTCAGGCTGCCCTTGACAATCCTGCGCGCCGACAGGCTGGTGACGATCGAGGTCGTTCCGGTGGAGCTCGCCTAGGCTCCCCACCACGCGGGGAGCTCCGGGCCGCGTTTAGCGGCGCGGTGAGGGGCGGCTCAAATAGAGTTTGGCCGTGCCGAAGCAGATCCGGGACCTGCTCCGCGCCACAGTCGAAGACGGGCGCTTCCGGCTGGCGGAGGTCGACCCAGACTCGACCCCTGGACTGAAGGGTGCAAAGCGAGTGGAAAAGGACCTCACCAAGCACAAGGCCAAGCTGTTCAAGCTCCAGGAGGAGCTCTACGCAGAGCGCAAGCGCTCGCTCTTGATCGTGCTGCAAGGCATGGACACGAGCGGGAAGGACGGCACGATCACCCACGTAATCGGCGACCTGAACCCGCAGGCGGTCCAGATCACGCCGTTCAAACAGCCCACTCCCGAGGAGAAGCGCCACAGCTTTCTCTGGCGGATCCGCCGTCGCCTGCCCGAGGCCGGCGAAGTCGGGATATTCAACCGATCTCACTACGAAGACGTGCTGGTCGTTCGCGTCCACGGCCTGGCCCCGCTCAACGTTATCGAGCGTCGCTACGACCTCATCAACCGCTTCGAGAAGCAGGTCACCCGCGAACGCACGCAGATCGTGAAGATCTGCCTGCACATCTCATACGAGGAGCAGCGCAAACGGCTCACCGACAGGCTCAAGGACCCGGACAAGCAGTGGAAGTTCAGCGAGCACGATATCGATGAGCGAGCGTACTGGGACGATTACCAGAGCGCTTACAGCATCGCCATCACGCGGTGCTCGACCAGGTGGGCGCCGTGGTACGTGGTCCCGGCCAACGACAAGGACTATCGCAACTGGGCGGTGAGCAGCATCCTCATCGAGACCCTTGACGAGATGAACCCGAAGTATCCCCATCCCAGCCTCGACGTGCCGAGGCTTTTGAGACGGCTGCAGGCGTGAGTCGACTACGCGTGGTTTCGGTGCTGGTGGCGAGCGTCATTGCCGCAGCTTGCGGCTCGACGAGCGGGGTCCGCACGTCCGACAACTCCTACGCAGGCAAGACCCTGAAGCTGGGGGCGATCCTGTCGATCACCGGCCAGGGCAGCGTGTACGGACCGTCGAGCCGGGAGGGCATGGAGCTCGCGGTCGAGCAGATCAACAAGTCCGGCGGGGTCAACGGCGCCAGGATCAACCTCACTGTGAGGGATGACGCGTCGATGCAGTCGCAGTCAGCCCAGGTCGCCCAGGCCATGATCCAAACGGACCAGGACCTGGCGCTGCTCGGGCCCACGCTTTCGAACTCGGCGGTGGCCGTTCACCCGCTGGCCGAAAATCAGCACATCCCGATCCTCGCCGTGAGCACGACCGGAATCAACATCGTCCCCAACTGCAACTTCCCGAGCACTCTTGGCTGCCGCTATGTGTTTCGAGACAGCCTCGGCGAGGAGACCGCGATCCCGGACAACGTCAAGTCATACGCCGCCGACGCGAAACCGACCACGGGCGTGCTGCTCGTCGCCCGGGACGACAAGTTCTCAATCGATGGCGGCAAGATCGTCGAGGCCACAGTCGGGAAGTACGGCATCACTCTCAAGAAGACGATCGGGTTCAACAAGACCGAGCCCGACCTCTCGTCATACGTGACTCAGGCGGTGCAGCTGAACCCCGATGTGATCTTCATCACGTCTCTCGGCGGCATCCCGGCCGAGATCATGCACGAGGCCCGCAAGCAGGGCTGGCAGGGTCAGTTCCTCGGCGGCAACGGCTTCAATACGGCGACCGTCTCCAAGGACGCCGGCGCCGACGGCGCGGGTGCGCGCAGCGCCAGCGCCTGGTATCTGGGCAACACTTTCCCTTCCAACAGCGACTTCGTGACCGCGTATAAGGCGAAGTACGCCAACCTGGACGGCACGCCCAGGAACCCAGACCAGTTCGCCGCGCAAGGCTTTACGGCCATCAAGATCCTCGCGGACGCCGCGAGGCGCGCCAACCTCACGTTCACGGACCTGACAGCCGACCGCGACAGGCTGCGCACCGCGATGGAGAGCGTGAACATCCAATCCCCGCTGGGTCCGTTCCAGTTCACCTCCACGCACGACGTCAAGCAGACCGTCTGGATCATCAAGATGGACGGCCGGGGCGGCTTCACCCTCGTCCACGAGATCAAGGCGAGCTGATGACGGTACGTCCGGCGTAGCGCACAAAAAAAGAAGCCCCGGGTCTTGCGACCCAGGGCTCCTTCCGCTGTTTCGTCTGGTTAGACGGTGCGGACGCTGCGAGCGCGCGGGCCCTTGGGGCTCGCCTCGATCTCGAAGGTCACCTTCTCGCCACCGCGGAGGCTGTCGAAGTCACCTTCGGTGCCACTCCTGTGGAAGAAGAATT
>WNFG01002278.1_pt1 | contig 16097 bp, 12 predicted proteins | sample 5400431 | NCBI WGS metagenome assembly WNFG01 (sample SAMN13153346, study PRJNA577476) | soil metagenome | isolation source: 120 cm saprolite under Douglas fir tree site 2 hole 3 replicate 2 | place: USA:California | collected 2015-04-18 | reverse complement strand
TCGACCGCCTCGGCGCGACCGACGACCGGCTTCGCCAGTTCGCGGCGTTCTACGAGCGGCGGCTGCGCGCGAAGCCGGAGAGCGAGAAAGCTTTGTCCGCGAAGTTCGCCGCCGAGCTGAAGGAAAAGGGGAGGGAGGTCTTTCTCCGCGATGCCGTGTCGCCGCTGACTCCCGGTCTCGCCAGCGAGGCCTTTCACGGCCTGATTCGCACGGCCCATGCGGTCGATAGCGGAGACGACGTCTATCTTCCGGACGCTCTCACCTCCTGGATCATAGGCTACGCGGAGCTGGAAGGCCGGGAGGAAACGCGCTGGGAATCGGCAATCGATGCGTTCGCGGCGATGAATCGGGATGATCGTTTCCCAAGGAAGTTTGGATCGCGAAGCATCAGCGGCGCCATCCTGAAGGTCGTGGCCATTCCCGCCTTCGACGACTACCGGTTCGGGATCAGGGACCTCGCACTTGGCGATCTGGCGAAGATCGCCGCGTTGCTCTTTCTGGCGACCGGCGATTTCACGGTTCTCCATCTCGTCACGGCCTGTCACGCCACACGGGTTCTGCAGCGGTATCTCGCCGCCGATGCAGTCGACCACCTGGCCGTGGCCATGCTGGCCGCATACGCATCCATCGGCCGTCCGGACTTCGACGCCGCTCCGCAGCCCGCGCACGATCTTCCCGATTGGGCGTCGCTCGCCGCACGCGTGATCCCGAGCGACGATGAGCATGACCTCAAGCTCGTCTACAGTTGTCAGCAGGAAGAGGAGCAATACGGCTGGCATCTCCATCAGATGGCCGCGGCGCTACGACTGGCAAAGGCATGATCGTTCACCTCATCGACGGGACGTATGAGCTGTTCCGCCATTTCTTCGGGATCCGCCGTTTCAAGAAGAGCGATCCTCCCTTCGGCGCGGTGGCCGGCGTTCTCGGCACGGTCGCGCAGATGCTGGAAGGGGGCGCCACGCACATCGCCGTGGCCACCGATCACGTCATCGAATCTTTTCGTAACGACCTTTGGCCGGGCTACAAGACCGGCGCGGGGATCGAGCGCGCGCTGTGGGCGCAGTTTCATCCGCTGGAAGCCGCGCTCGTGGCGATGGGCGTGGCCACCTGGCCGATGGTCGAGCTCGAGGCCGACGATGCCCTTGCCTCGGCGGCGTACCTCGCGGGCCGCGATCCGCGCGTCGAGAAAGTGTGCATCTGGACGCCGGACAAAGATCTGGCGCAGTGCGTGGTGGGGGAGCGCGTCGTCCAGGTCGACCGTAAGAGCGGCCTGATTCGCGACGATGCCGGCGTCCGCGCGAAGTTCGGCGTCGCCCCTGCATTGATCCCCGACTACCTGGCGCTTTCCGGCGACGCCGCGGACGGCTATCCCGGCATTCCGCGCATCGGCACGAAGACCGCCGCCCGCCTCGTCGCGCAGTACGGACCGATCGAACAATTTCCGGATCAGGTTCTCACTGGTCCGAACCGCGAGCTGGCATTGCTCTTCAAGACGCTGGCGACGCTGCGGGTCGATGCACCTCTCTTTGACGACGTCAATGAACTGCGCTGGCGCGGTGCGTCGCCGTCGTTTGCCGAGGTAGCCGAAACGATCGGCGACCCTCGGCTTGCGACGAGGATGGCATCGCTGGCGAAGAGATGAAGGCGTTACCCTGCTGCGCATGCTCAGCCGCGAAGACTTCCGACACCGCTTCGGCCGCAACGCCATCATCGGCATGGTGCATGTCGATGCCCTTCCGGGTGCTCCTCGGCACAGCGGTTCGATGCAGGCCGTGATCGACGCGGCGCTACGCGACGCGCGTGCGTTGCGCGAGGGCGGTTGCGATGCGATGGCGTTCGAGAATTTTGGCGATCGGCCATTCTTCAAGGATCGCGTGCCGGCCGAGACCGTGGCAGCGCTGACGCGCGTCATCGTCGCCGTGACCGCCGAGGTCGCGCTGCCGTTTGGGGTGAACGTGCTGCGGAACGATGCGGCGTCGGCCATCGCCATCGCGGCGGCGGCGGGGGCGTCATTCATCCGCGTCAACGTCCACACCGGCGCGATGTTGACCGATCAGGGGATCATCGAAGGGCGTGCGGCGGAGACTCTGCGCAAGCGGGCGGCCATCGCGCCCGAGGTGCTGCTCTTCGCCGACCACATGGTCAAGCACGCGGTGCCGGTCGTTGCGCTCGATGAGATTCAGGCGGCAAAGGACCTGAGGCATCGCGGACTTGCGGACGGCATCATCATCAGCGGCGCCGAGACGGGAGCGGAGCCCGATCGCGTCGGCTTCACCGCGTTGCGCGAGGCGCTTGCCGACGTACCAATTCTCATCGGCAGCGGATTGACAGCGGCGAATGCCGGCGCGTTCGCGGACGCCGACGGCGCGATCGTCGGAACGTCGATCAAAATCGACGGACGTGTGAAAGCGCCCGTCGATCCCAGCCGCGTGGCGCGGCTCGTCGCCGCGTTCAAACGGGTGGTCTGACTAGCCTGAATTCTCACACGCTCACTTGAATTGTTCCCTCGAGCGCCTGCCACTCCCTTCGTCGAGAGTCCTTCTCCGCCCGCGGTTTCTTGCGGGGGGAGAAGGTGCCGAAGGCGGATGAGGGGGCGTTTACAGGAGATGTATGGTCTTGCCACGCGACGCCCGTTAGTTGGCATCCTGCACATACCCAACTTACGGACGCGTGAAGCGCCCCTCATCCGCCTTCGGCACCTTCTCCCCCAGCTGAAAAGCGCTGGGGGAGAAGGCTCTCGACGAGTAACAGGGTGCCGACGATTCCAGGGAGAGTGTGAGAAATGCCGGCTAAACGACTCGTCGGCCTGTGATGAGCTGGACGATCAGCACGATCACGGCGATGACGAGTAGGAGGTGAATGAATGGGCCGCCCCAACGCATCGCGTAGCCGCCAAGCCACAGAATTACTAGGATCACGATGATGAGCCAAAGTAAGTTTCCCATGTGGCAGGTCAATAGCTACACGCATGCCAGTCTCAGTCGTTATCGAACGTAATACTGCCGTCCGCGGCTCGCTTCGCTACTGGCGCGTAGGCACCGAGCGCTTCGCGCCGCCACCATGCACCGGTGCGCGCGCGCTCCTCGCGCGTGGTGAACCAGTACTGCCAGGCGACAGCGCGGACCGCAATAGGCGGCTTCTCCGCGAACGGATTGCCCGCGAACAGCGCGAGCACCGGCGGTGAGTTTTCGAGCAGCCTCCCCTCGGCGTTCAGGACCCATCGGTTCTCGTCCCACGATCCGAGCGATGCGAACCAGAGGTTCCACTCGAAGCGCGGCTGGTAGGGAGCGTAGAGGCCCGGCCGTTTGCGGACATCCTGTGGCTTGTGGCGGAACGGATAGGCGATCCATGTGACGCCGTCGCGCGTTCCCTGGAACTCGATCTCGTACCGGTTGCGTGTCATGACCGCGAAGAGGCCGTAGCGATTGGCGATGCGAAACGGTTCGAGCAGCGTGGCGGTCGGGAACGACGGCATCACGAAGCTGGCGATCGAGGTGAGGAAGATCGTCGTCAGCACGACCGCCGCGACGATCGACGGTCTCTTCGCCGCCGGCGCGGGCGCCGGTCCTCGCAGAATGGAGTCATCGAGCAGCAGTACTCCCAGGCAAAGCACCAGATAGTTCAGGAACGCATAGTTCGCCGTCAGGATGATGCCGATCTGCAACGGCGTGACGATGAGGAATGCCATCAGCCGGCAGAGCGACGCCTTGCGTGGCGCGAAGAGGAGCCAGACCACGAACAGCTCGACGGCCAGCGTCAGTCCGGCGGAGAAGGCATGGAACGAGTGCGGCCATTGCTGCACGTACCAGCCGATCCACGAAGGCAGCGGGCCGTTCTCGTAGTACTTGTCCATCGCTGTGAGATTGCGCCACTGCTCCTCGCCGCTGAGGATCTTGACCAGGCCCGACTCGAAATAGATGCGGAACCACTCCCACTGCAGCATGAAGACGGCCGCGCGCGACGGTGGCTGTTGGATTGCCAGCCGCGGCCGGATGCCGCGCGGCGCCAGGAAGATCGAGAGGAAGGCCGCTTCCAGCAGCATCCCGTCCGACTGATAGCCGGCGAACTCCTGTGCCGCGCCGATGAATGAGAGGAAGCAGATGCCGGCGATGGCGATGGAGAGCCGAGGCCAGAGATTGAGGATGATTGCCACCGAGGAGGCGAAGCCGATCCAGACGATGACGCTCAGCATCCGGTCGCCGCTGTTGAGCCAGAGCAGCGTTGGCGCGAACCAGTAGCCTTTCAGTCTGAGCGCGCGGTGAACGGCATCGAGATATTCGAACGCAGGCAGGATGCCGTGCGGGCCGATGAGGCCGTGGATCTGAAAGTAGAGCGAGTAAAAGGCGGAGAAGAAAATCGCTCCGAGACAGCGAAGCCAGATCCAGCGGGCGCGCAGGAACGAAGGCGAGACCGACGGCGCGAACAGGCGCTCCAGAATCGGGGGACGCTGGGCCTCGGCTGTGAATTCTTCGAACATCATCGTTGATAGATTCGCAGTTGCGGATCGCTCCAAATCACGCGGAACATTCTCGGCGTTGCCCCCCGCCAAACATGCCACCACCACGTCGATTCTGGTGCGCGCTCCGTGCCGAGGATGGCATTCGCGGAGGCGACGCCGAAACGTGGCTGTTCGAGGATGAGGTAACGGACGCCGGCCGCGTCGCAGTAGCGCGCCAGCGCTGTTTCGTCGTGCGCGAGAAGCGCTTCCTGGGCGCGCTCGAACGTATTCGCGTCAGGCATCGTCCCGAAGTTGTCGATGACGACGGGATGCCGTCCTTCAACGTCGATGGCATGTCCCATCGACCACGGGGCGAGGATACGTCCGGGCGGGAGCGTGCGGATGAACGACACGGCGATGAGCCACTGCTGCTGGTTCGCCGGTACCGGCGTGATCGGCGTCATCAGCCAGCCGGCGAGTTGCAATGGCGGCGGGAGAGCGATCATCAACGCGGCGAAAATCGCCAGCCGTTTGCGCGCGATGAGCGGGATGTAAATCGCGCCGGCGAGGGCGAGCAGCGGAATGGCTACGACCCAGAAGCGGCGGCTGGTGATCGTCAGTGCGAGGTAGGCGATGGCGAAAAGGGCCACAGCGAGGCGGGCGTGGTCACGCGTTCGGATGGCGCGCAACAGAAGAAACCAGACCAGGATCGCACCGCCGGAGAAGCCGGCCAGATCGGAGAGGAGATCGTCGCCGTTTGCGCGCCAGAGGGGCTGGAACTCCTGGATCGTTTTCAGCCAGCGGTCGCCGCCGAAGAAGTGAGCGCCGCTGAGGAGGGACGCGGGGCCGGTGGGGGAGGCGAGGAGGACGGCGACGCCCGCGAGCAGAGCGACGACGCGCCATCGTGGACGAACGATGACGATTGCGCACGCGGCCGCCGCGGCGGCGAAGAGCGACGCATGCGTCCAGCCGAGGAACCACTGGTTGTCGGGAAAGCCGGACGCGCGCGTGAGGCGGTAAAGAGCAACAGCGATGGCGGCGATGCCGAAGCCGCACGTTGCCGCCACGCCATCGCTCCAGAGGAAAAGAACGGCGAAGGCGAGCGCGGCGCTGATGAGAAGCGCCGTCTGCACGAACATCGCCGCGGTGATGGCCATGCCGAGGAGGATGCCGGCGCGGACTCGTTCCGGCCGGTTGCGCGCCCGCATGCCGAGGCATGCCGCACCGAGAATGGCGAACGTGAGCACCGGTTCGAGGAAGTGATGATCGATGCTTCCGATCCACGAGGTAGTGACGAGGAATGGTGAGGTTGCCAGTGCGGCGCCGGTGATTGTTGCGACGAGCGTGCTCGTTCTCGCCAGGATGAAGACGGTGATGGCCACAAAGAGGGCGAACAGAATCGGCGGGAACCAGACGATTCGCTCGAGGACCTCGTCCGCACAGACAAGAGTGTCTGTGCCACCTTGGTCACGGCTTTCGCCGGAGACCACCTTGTGACCCGGTGACCCGGTCACGCCCGGCAGGCTGTTGGTTCTTGGCAGGCCGAATGTGGCACAGACACTCTTGTCTGTGCCTGTGCCAGCTCCCAGCAGCCGCGCCATGCCGCCTGAAGCAACGTCGTAAAGTGGCGGCCACGGACAGAACGCGCCGCCGATTCCCCGGTCGCGGTCGAATTCAAGTGCGTGAGGAAAGTGCGAGGCCGAGTAGGCGATCCGCTTCCAGTGGTAGAGCTCGTCGACCGGGGTAATGCGCGGCTTGTCGCTTCCGTCAAAGATGTACGGCGCGTTGAGCAGCCGGACGACGAGCGCGACGACGAAGAGCCCCGCTGCAAGCCGCCCCCCACTCCCAATAATTTTCCTTGCCATTTCTCCCGCTTTGCCCGAATCTTATTGCTCGTCGTCCAGGACGTCCGAAAATTCAGGTGACTCTGCTGCGAAGAACGTTCGCCGCTGTTCTGTTTGCGCTCGCCGTCTATCCCGCGGCTGCCGGAGCACAGGATCTCGTTTCGACGCGCTGCCACGAGTCCGAGGTCGCGCTCGACGCCAATCACAACGCGGCCAAGCTCGATGGATGCGGCGATCCCTCGGCCGTCAATCTCCTCTGGCACCTCGACCGGATCGATCAGCGCGACGGCATTCTCGACGGTCAATATCGCCGCCGCGCCCTCGGCGCCGGCGTGGTCGTCTACGTCATGGACACAGGCGTCATGGCGGCGCACACCGAATTCGCGACGTCGGCAGGCAGCCGTGTGATCGCCGGTTTCGACACCACGCATTCAGTCGTCGTCGGTGTCTCGAACTGCAGCAGTACGAACAAGGCGCTGAATCCCTGCTTTTCAAACGCGGCGGAGCTGGTTGGCTCCCAGCACGGGACGAGCGTTGCCTCGCTCGTGGCGGGACGGAATATCGGCGTGGCACCGGAGGCGATGATCGTCAGCGTCCGGGTGATGAATGAGTCGGCGCTGGCGACCACGCGCACCTATCTGGACGGGCTGAACGACATTATCCGCCACGCCTGGGATCCGGCGACGCCGCCGTTTCATACGGCCGTGGTCAACATCAGCGGCTGGGTGCTGGAGAAGCTGGAAGCGAATCCTGACAACGCTCCGGTGACGTTCGCGGCGGTGGAGCGGAAGATTCGCGACATGGTCGGCGGCGTCAATGCCCTCGGCAATCCCGATCCGAACGGCAAGCGCTTCTTCTTTGTCGTAGCCGGAAACAATGTGGACAACGGCTGCGGACGTTCCGGCGTCGTCGACCGGTTCCCGGCCACGCTCGGCAAGGATCTCGATGGTCTCATCACCGTCGGCGGCATGACCGCCGACAACAGTTGGTGGCCGGGCGCGTGCCACGGCGGCCTGGAGATCCTGGCGCCGTCGCAGGGGATCTTCAGCGCCTCGATCACGGCACCGGATCACTATCGCGGTACGAAGCCCAACCTCCGTTCGGGGACGTCGTTTGCGGCCCCGATCATCTCCGGAATCGCTGCGCGCCTTCTGTCCGAGCGTCCGAACCTGACGCCGCAGGAGCTGGAGTCGATCATCACCTCGACTCCATCCCGCATCGTCAATCCCGACGCCAGCCGCGCGGATGGGAAGGTTGCGTTCGTGCAGGACGCACCGGCGGTGCTGACCGCGGGATCGGTGGTTTCACGCGGAGGCGCGGAGACGCGCAGATAGGAATTTCTTAGCTCATCCTGGAATGTGCGCCAAGTCGCTTCCTCATCCTTGCGCGCCGCTTCTCGCATCCCGCTTGCAACAAGAATGAGCGGAGGTACAGTCATCATGAGAGCCAGGATTGCAGCAGCGGCGGTTCTTTTGATCGCGCTCAGCGGTACCGCGTGGGGCGCGAGCGATTCGCCGAAGCTCAACATCAGCATGCAGCAGTTGACGTCGTCCGGCGACATGTTCTATTTCCGAGGTCCTATCAACATTCAATACCAGCTCTCGATCGAGAATCCGACCAATCAGCCGGTGACCTTGAAGCGTCTCGAGCTCAGCAGCTTAGGACCCGGTTCCTATTCGATTCACACCGGATCGACGCCGATCACGCGGACGATTGTGCCGCGCGGCACGACCACCCTGACGCTTTCCGTGTGGGGACGGGCGGCGGGAGGATACCTGCGTTCCGAGGAGCCGGTGACCGTCCGTGGAGTGGCGTACTTCGAGGGCCCCAACGGACATTCGTTCGTGCGGCAGTTCATCGAGAACTTCAGACCGTAGCGTGAACGCGTAATAGCCGCCCCGCGCGACGATGCTAAACTCGAAGCCTCTTCAAAAGGGGGGCTTGCATGCGTCAGGTCGCCGGGGCGTTGGTTGCCGTTCTTCTTCTTCTCGTGGCTCTTCCAGCCGTCGCGGTCGATCTGGGCCGGGCCGAGGGAACTTTGACTGTCGACGGCACGAAGATCCCGCTCAACTATGCCTACGCCATCGGGAGGCAGAAGAACCTGTTGACTGACCGGAAGGAGATGACACGGGTCATCCTCACGGACAAAGCTCTGCCGGAAGACGCGAAGCTGACCGATCTGGATGACAACCTTCCCGGCGATCTGAACGGCGTCATCATCTCCATCGACAAACAGGGACGGGTGGGCCATGTAGCCATTCAACATCCCACGGGCAACTACGACGGCGGCTACTTTGAAGGGCTGCCGGACTACGAGTTCAAGTCGCACAGGGGTGACTCGGGGACGTTCGGCGGCACGGTGTCATCGATGCGCGTGAAGACGAACACGATGACGTTCTCGTACGACGCGACATTCGTTGCAGCGCTGCGATAAGACGGTAGACTCCGCCGTCAATGGCCCTTTTCTCCTCTGACGTCAGCGACGCGGTGAAGCGGCTGGCGGCGAAAACGTACGCGACGCAGGAAGAGCGCGACGACCTTCTCGGCCGGGTCGAATCGGCGGAGGGCGTTCGCGCACGCGACGTCGTCTGGATGCTGTTCCGTCCGGATCGAGCGCTGCGCGACGCGGCCGTGCGCGTGCTCACCCGCCTCCGTGACCCGGAGACACTCGACGTCTTCCTCGGCGAGTCGAAGGGCAAGCCGGAACAGGCCCTCCGCGCCGCCGCGGCCGGCCTCTTCACCCTCGGACTGCAGGGGATGGATGCGCGCTTCGCGCAGTTGCTCACGCCGCCCGCGAAAGAGACGAAAGAAACGCGCGAGCTGCAGGAAGCGACGCGGCGCCTGCTGGCCGAGGCGCCTCTCGGCAGGCAATTCGAACCGATCCTCTGGCAGCTCGCATTGACCGGCAGCACCGAAGAGCGGATGCCGTTCCTCAGCAAACTGTCGGGGGTCGAGCTCGACGAGAACGGGGTGAAGCGGTGGCGCCGTATGGCCGCCGAATCTGATCCGGCCATTCGCGACAAAGCGATCGAGGTTCTCGCGGCCCGCGCGCCACAGCATTCGCTCGACCTGTTGATCGAGGCCCTGCCGCACGCCGGTTATGCCTTGCAGCAGATCATCGTCGAGGCGATGACGCGGACGGCCGCGGGGCAGGGGGTGGCATTCGCGGAGCGGCTTCTTCCGGCGCTGGCTTCGGGCGATGCGGCGACGCGCACCTCGGTTCTCAAGATTCTCCTGGGCATCGGCGATCCGGCCGGCGTGATCAAACGCTACATCCGCTTCTCGGCGACGCTGGCCGGCTTCGTGCGCGACCGCTCCCTGGAGTCGCTGCGCGAATTCGGCGCCGCGCTCGTCGATCCGGTCATCGAGCTCCTGCAGGACCCCGATCCCGATATCCGCTCCGGCGCCATCGCCGTGGCCGCCGGCTTCGATGATGTCCGGATCGTGCCGGCCACGATTCAGTTGCTGCGCGACGCCGACTGGTGGATCCGCATCTCCGCCGCCGACACCCTCGGACGGATGAAGGATCCGCGCGCCGTCGAGCCGCTGGTGGCCACGCTCGCTGATACCGAGATCAAGCGGGCCGCGATCGAGGCACTCGGCCGCATCGGCGATCCGCGGGCGCTCCCGGCCCTCGGACGAATGCTCGCCGATCCTTCCCCCGATGTTCGCATCGAGGTGATGCTGGCGCTGAAGCACTTCAAGCATCCGCAGGTTCTCAACGCCCTCACGACCGTGGCCCAAAGCGATCAGGATCGCGGCGTGCGTACGCAGGCCATCGAGATTCTCGACGAACTGGCCAAGGCCGACCGCAACTCGCAAATTCAGGTGGATGCCATCCGCAAGGCGGCGCTGGCCGTCTCGGGGACCCAGGGCGAGGCGCGCCTCAACACGCTTCTGATCGCCACGCGCAATCAGGGTGCCTCGGATTTTCATCTCTCCGTCGGCCAGCCGCCGATCGTCCGCCTCTCCGCCGACCTGCTGCGCGCGCAGGGCGATCCCTTCACGGCCGCGCAGACCCAGGCCATGCTGAAGGAAGTGCTCACCGAGCCGCAGTGGAGCACTCTGGAGAAGACGCATCAGATCGATTTCTGCTACGTCATTCCGCAGGGCGGCCGTTATCGCGCGAATGTCTTCTACGATCACCGCGGCTACAACGGTGTCTTCCGCGTCATCCCCGAGAAGCCGCCGACGATCGTCGAGCTCGGGCTGCCCGCGCATCTGGCCGAGATCGCCGACTATCACCAGGGACTGGTGCTGGTCTGCGGTCCGTCCGGATCGGGCAAGTCGACGACGCTGGCCGCGCTGGTGAACCTCTTCAACGAGACGCGCAACGATCACATCCTGACGATGGAGGATCCGGTCGAGTTCGTCCATCCGTTCAAGAACTGCCTGGTCAACCAGCGCGAGGTGGGATCGCACACCGAATCGTTCGCGCGGGCGTTGCGGGCCGCGCTGCGCGAGGATCCGGACGTGATCGTGATCGGCGAGCTGCGCGATAACGAGTCGGTCTCGCTGGCCCTCACCGCCGCGGAGACCGGCCATATCGTCCTCGGCACGCTGAACTCGACGAGCGCTCCGAAGGCGATCGATCGCATCCTTTCCAGTTTCCCCGCCGACGAGCAGCCGCAGATCCGCGCCTCGCTCTCCGAGTCGCTCAAGTACTGCATCGCCCAACGGCTCCTGCCCGCCAAAGAAGGCCGTCGCCAGGTGGCGGCGTTCGAGGTGCTGAAAGGGACCAGCAACATCGGCACGATGATCCGCGACGAGAAGACCTACCAGATCTATTCGTCCATGCAGATCGGCCGTTCGCTGGGGATGCAGACGTTCGACGAGGCGTTGAAGGACCTTCTCCGCCGCGATCAGATCAGCCCGGAGACGGCGTATCTGGCCGCGCTGAAAAAAGAGGACTTCGAGTCGATGGTCAGCGCCGAATTCATCGACCGAGGGAAGATGTAATGGCCGCGAACAAAATCGATCGCTTCCTCAAGTTGATGAACGACCGCGGCGCGTCGGACTTTCATCTCACCGTCGGCCGCCCTCCGATGCTGCGCGCATCGGGGCTGATGGAATCGATCCGTTACCGCACGATTTCCGAGATCGACTTCGGCGAGATGCTCAAACCGGTCACGCCGGAAAGGCTGTGGACCGAATATCTTCAGTCCGGCGACATCGACTTCTCGTACGAGATCCCCGGCGTGGCCCGCTATCGCGTCAATCTCTTCCGCCAGCAGCGCGGCGGCGGCGCGGTCTTCCGGGTCATCCCGACCAAGATCATGACGCTCGAGCAGCTCGGTCTGCCCGATCAGGTGCGCCGCATCGCCTCGATCCGCAGCGGTCTCGTGCTCGTCACCGGCCCGACCGGATCGGGAAAGTCGACCACGCTGGCCGCCATCATCGATCTGATCAACGAGACGCGCAGCCTGCACATCATCACCATCGAAGATCCGATCGAGTTCGTTCATGCGAACAAGAAGTGCCTGCTGCACCAGCGCGAGATCGGCTCGCACGCGAAGTCGTTCGCCGAAGCGCTCAAGGCGGCGGGCCGCGAAGACCCGGATGTGATCCTGGTCGGCGAGATGCGCGATCTGGAGACGATCGCCATGGCCCTTTCCGCCGCCGAGCGCGGCACGTTGGTCTTCGGAACGCTGCACACGAACAACGCCGCCAAGACCATGGACCGCATCATCAGCGTCTTCCCCGCTCCGGAGCAGGAAGGGGTCCGCAACGTCCTTGGCGAAACGATCCGCGGCGTGGTGGCGCAGCAGCTCATGCCCAAAGTCGGCGGTGGCCGCGTGGCCGCCGTGGAGATCCTCTTCGCCTCTCCCGCCATCGGCAACATGATCCGGGAGGGAAAGACCTCGCAGGTGACGAGCGCCATCCAGACCGGCGTCACTCAGGGGATGATCGACATGGACACCTCCATCCGCCGCCTCTACGAAGCCGGTACCGTCAGCGCCCGCGCCGCGTATGACAAGGCTATCGACAAGGAGCAGTTCAAGGATCTGCTGGAGAGGTCGGGGTAGCTAGCTTCTTTATGACCATCATCACGGAAGGAGAACTGTGCCATGCCACATGGACTGGCACGTGCTGTCGACGCTTTGCTGCGGAGAGCAGGCATCCTGCCTGCTCCCGACGGGCGTCTCGCCCGGCGGTGGTTTCCGAGAGACCAGCCAAGAAGCTCTGCATAGAGCGTCTGGACGGATTCGGGAATGCGGATGTAGCCCATCTACGAATGATACGCAGAGTTCACCAACTCTGCGTATAACGGACGTAGGTCGGACTGGAGAGTCCGACGTTTGTTTCGGCTACCGGCGGCTAAAAGAAATGGCGATAGGAAATGTCGAAGCTGCGGGCGGGCAGAAGGTAGTACTGCGCATCCCCCAGCTCGCTCTCCGCGATCGGGGGGCGGACGTTGCTCAGGTTCCATCCATCGAGACGCAGCTCACCGTGGGACATGCGGTAGCCGATGCCGGCCGACCAGGTCGTGTATGGTTTGGCCGGCGCGGTGTTGCGCATGTTCAGCCAGCGGCCGCCGACGTAGTTCACGAGCACATTGGCATTGAACCCACTCTTCGGTGCGAAGAGCACACCGGCGCTGGCGAGATTGAAGGGCGTCATCTCCAGCCTTCGGCCGGCAAGCTGGGTGGGGACGCCGGGGTCGAATTCCTTCACGAAGTCGCGGAATCGCGAGTCGTGATAGCTGTAGCCGAAGTGGGTGTGAAGGTTGGACGCCCATTCGTAATCGAGCTCCGCTTCCGCCCCCTTGAAACGCTCCTTGCCGGCGTTCTCGAGCGCGGGCGCGCCATCCACCGTCGTGGCGATGACCAGGTTTGAGAAGTCCATCTGAAAAAGGGACACGGTCCAGCGCAGGCGGCCATCATCGAGACGGCCTTTGGCACCCACCTCGTAGCTCGATGCGGTCTCAGGATTGAGGATTGTGACCTCGGCCTCCGGTCCGAAGTCGATCGCCGCCGGCTTGAAGGTGTTGCGATAGTCGGCGAACAAGACGAGCGCATCCCGTTCGCGGGTGAAGAGTGTGTAGTCGACGCCGGCGCTGCCGGAGAGGCGGGTGAAGGAGCGCGTTTCGGATTGCGGTCCGTCGGGGCCGTCGGTATTGCGGCTCTCGGAGGTCCGGTTCAGGCGCGCGCCGAGGTCGAAGTGGAGCCTGGGAGAGGCGGTCCACTGGGAGCTGGCGTAGAGACCGGAGAAGTTCCGGCGGTCCCGTGCATCGAACTGTTCGAAGACCGGCACGTCGCCGCTGCGCTCTCCCCGGCCGCCGGTCAGCGGCGCGAAGTAGTCGAATGTTGCGCTTTTCGCGTGGGCGTTGCCGTAGAGATGATCGAAGCCGGCCACGACACGCAACGCCGGCGAGATCGTGCGGACGATGTGCGTATCGAAATAGACGTCGTTGACGGTGCGGTCCTGCGAGAAGCCGAAGGCGTTCGGATCGGCCGCGGACACGTCCGTGAGGAAGCCGCGTACGATGCCGTAGGTTGAATGCGAGACGGCGATGGTCGAGGTCCATGTCGAGTTCCACGGTGAGCCGGCCAGCTTCGACTCCCAACCGCCGACGAGATGGATGCGGTCCTGGTCCAGGTGCGCGTCGCCGGGATTGTGATTGGCGTCGACAGGGACGTCGCCGGTGAGCACGGTGCCGATGCGCGGATGAGGACTGTTCGGATCCTGGCGCAGCGCGGAGACGTCGGCGTCGAAGCGAAACGTTCCGCCGCTTCCCGTTCCCGAGGCGCGGTAGAGCGCGTGGTAACGGTCGAAGCCGGTGTTGTCGTCGCGGAACCCTCGGCGGTCGGCATTCGCGCTGATCGACTGTTGGAGGTCGGGTGTCTGCGACAGGGGCAGGGAGACCGCGGCCGATCCGCTGCCGTACGAGCCGGCCGATACACGGCCGGTCCCCGGCGCGCCGGGAGCGCGATGGATGACGTGAATCACGCCGACGAACGACGTCGCCCCGTACATGACCGGCGCCGAGCCACGGAGGACTTCGATCCGATCGACGTCGGTGAGATCCAGTGTGGGGAGATCGGGGTTGAACGCGCCGCCCCATGGGACGCCGTCGACGACGAGCAGAAAGGCGTCGAACTCGCGCAGTCCCCACATCTCGGGGACGGCACCGGCCGGTCCGCCCTCACCGCCGGGCGCAATCGATACGCCGGCCACTGTGGCCAATGCCGACGCCAGAGTGGTTGCATTGCGTGCCCGGAGCTCGTCGCCGTCGATGACGGTCACGGATGCAGGAACGTTGAGGACATCCTCGGCCACTCGCGTGGCCGTTACTTCAATCACTTCGTGCTGCGGCGGCAACGACGTCTGCGCCGGGGCCGCGGTGGCTGCCAGTAAAAGCAGCGGAATGAGCTTTCTCATTGGAAGCGAATCCTCCTGAATCGGTCTTCGTCGCCCTCACCGGTCGGGAGGGACGTGCGAAATGCGGCCGAGCGGAGGAGCTCCTAGATGTTCAGGCGGCTGGAGGAGAGAAGAACGTCCGGCGGCGCGGGCGTATGCGCGGTCTCGTGCGGTCTCGGATGTGTGAGGTGAAGAATGAGCGGCGACGGAGCCGGCGGCGCGGCGAGCGGCGCGCGCGTCAGGGTCGCAACAGGATCGCCCGCGGCATGCTGGCGGCGGAGCGTTGCGTCACGCACCGTCTGCGGAGCGCGCGCGGTGACGAGGTGTGACCGTTTGCCCTGGCGATCGCCGGCGACCCAGGCCGTGACGCCGCCATCGCCTTGCCGCGCTTCTTCTCCGGGAGATGCGGATGTCGCCGCGGCCGGCCAGATCGGCGCGAAGCCGAGCTGCGCGTCGATCGCGAACGATGCCGGAACTTCGATCGCGCTCTCGCGACGTTCATCACCGACGCGCAGGAGCACCCGCACGTCGCGCGCGGTGATGTTCGGTACCGTCCAGGTGGCGCGGTGGAGGTCGATGTCGAGATGCGGTGTGATGCGGATCGGATAGTGCCGGCCACCGTCAATCGATAGAAAGGCTTCCCACTCCTCGGCCCCGGGCGGAAGCGAGTCCGCCTCCCACGCGATCGCGGCCGTTTCCCCTCCGCGCAGCGACGTACCCGCAGCAGGCGCGATCAGGCGAATCTTCTCCGGACCGGCGAGAGCCACTGCCGGGAACAGGAGCGCGGCGAGCGCGATGGCCGGTCGAAAGCGGGACATGTCGGCGCGGATCATCGCACGGCTCCGTCATTTCTTGTGTTGCATAGCCGCGAAAATCTTCTGTCTCGCCCGGAGCGCTGGCGTCTCTCCGGCTGGCCCGGGAGGCTGGCCCGGGGGCGTCTCGCCCCCGCTCTTGCAAGATTCGATACATTTGCCTGGTAACCCTCAGCGGCGAGACGCCGCCGAGCCAGCCGGCGAGACGCCAGCGCTCCGCCCGCTCAGCGTGAGCTCAGCGGCCGTGCGTGATGACGTTCTTTGCCAGCGTGAGGGCCATGCGTGCCAGGCCGGCAGCGGGCGTCTCGAGCGGGACGCGCGGTTTGAGCGGATGCGGCGGCGCCGGGTCGGGCGATCTCACCGGTATCCCTTCCTGGGTCACCGTTGGTTCCCCCGTCTCGGTGGCCGTTACGGGGGTGGCCTGGAGAGTTGCCAGTTTTGTATGCGGCGCGGTGAACGAGCTGGCGAAGAGATAGATCACAAAGCCGGCGACGTGCATGATGGATAAGTGTAGCGCGATGGCCGGGCGGATGGCAGCGTCCTCTTTGGATGACGACGCGCGTGTGTCCCCTGTGGGGGACGCTATACCCCCGTGCAGCGTTGCGTCGGCTCCGCGCCGCAACGTTGCCTGTGGGCGCCACA
>WNFG01002277.1_pt1 | contig 16098 bp, 11 predicted proteins | sample 5400431 | NCBI WGS metagenome assembly WNFG01 (sample SAMN13153346, study PRJNA577476) | soil metagenome | isolation source: 120 cm saprolite under Douglas fir tree site 2 hole 3 replicate 2 | place: USA:California | collected 2015-04-18 | reverse complement strand
ACCCGCTGCGCTACTGAATCAGTTGAAACGGCTTGCCGCCTTCCAAAATCCGGAATTCTACAAGAAGCAGAGAATGCGCCTCTATACCGGGACGACGCCGCGAGTGATCTCCTGCGCGGAGGACCTCGATCAATACATCTCACTGCCCCGGTGTTGCGCCGTAGAGGCCGCGCAGCTGCTCGCTGAGCACGGGGTCACGTTGACCATCGATGACCAGCGCTACCACGGCACGGCACTCAACCTGCAGTTCAACGGCGACTTGACCGCCGTTCAAACGGATGCGGCCCGTGCGCTACTTGCCCACGACACCGGCGTGTTTGTTGCTCCGCCGGGCATCGGGAAGACGGTCCTTGGGACCTATCTCATCGCGCAGCGCACCTGCAATACTCTGATCCTGGTCCATCGTAAGCCGCTCCTCGAGCAGTGGATCGCGCAACTGGCAATCTTCCTTGGTATAGATGCAAAACAAATCGGTCAGATCGGGGGCGGGAAGCGCAAGCCCAACGGCCGCCTCGATGTCGCAATGATTCAAAGTCTCTATCACGACGACAACGTCGATAATCTCGTCGCCGGCTACGGACACGTCATTGTCAATAAATGTCATCATCTGCCGGCGTTTTCATTCGAGCGAGTCCTGTCGGAGGTCAAAGCGCGCTATCTCGTCGGACTCACCGCGACGCCCCAGCGGCGCGACGGACGCCATCCGATCACTCAGATGCAGTTGGGTCCCGTGCGATTTCGCGTGGATGCGAAAAGCCAAGCCGCGCGCCGGCCGTTCGATCACCGGCTCATCGTGCGAGAGACCGGATTTGCAATGGACGGCGATCGCTCGACCATCGGCATCCAGGAGCTTTACCACGCTCTCGCGAACGACGGCGCCCGAAATAAACGAATCGTCGACGACGTGATCGCGGTCATGCAGGAAGGCCGCTCGCCGATTGTGCTCACCGAGCGTAAGGATCACCTCCAATACTTGGTTGGGGAACTCCGAGGATTCGTACGCCACATCGTGGTCCTGCAGGGCGGGATGTCCGGCCAGGAACGGCGTCGCAGCCTCGATCAACTCGCATCCATTCCCGACAGCGCCGAGCGGCTCATCCTCGCAACGGGCCGCTACATCGGCGAGGGGTTTGATGACGCCCGTCTCGACACACTCTTTCTGGCGATGCCGGTCTCCTGGAGGGGCACGCTGATTCAGTACAGCGGTCGGCTGCATCGACGTCACCCGGCGAAGACTGAGGTTCGGGTCTACGACTACGTTGATCGTGAGGTTCCGATGCTACTGCGGATGTTCGAGAAGCGCCTCGCGGCATACCGTGCGATCGGATACGCACGCGGCGAGGCGCCGCTGGGATTCGCGGAACCTACGGAGGAACGGACCATTGAGTACGACGAGGAGGCGCTTCGCCACTTCGACGAGGCGTATTGATGTTTGCAAAAACCAAAAAAACGTCACAAATCACCGGATCGAATGAATCGATGAGGCCCAGGCGCATGAAGTTCGACGGATATTTTCCTGGTACGCCGCCGGCTCTCGAACCCTTTTGTTGCTACTCGGTGCCAGCAAATGTGGACAACCTATGGTAGCGCCCCTATGCAGACACGTAGTCGAGATTAATCTCGTAATGCCTTGATTATAAGCAAGAAATTTTGAAATTGGTAGCGGGGGCATGATTCGGAATTATAGACATGCCTACCATGAGATCTTCTTTAACTAAGAAGAGGAAATTGGCCAATTAGCCCCCTGTCAGAGCTGACTCCAAGTGAACCAAGACTCACGACTCGTACGCCCTCTTCCGGGCACGCGATCGTCCCCGTCGGTGAGCCCGCGTACTATTTCTCTGAGCCGTCCTCGTCCGCGGGCCTGTCAGCTGGACGGAAGTATTCGTCGATCTCCGCGTTGCTAGTGACTGTCGCGGCGAATCTTCGCCAGCGCCATCGAAGCGGCCTCCGCGCGCACTAGTAGCGTGACACGTAAATAACGGAACATTATACTTGCGCATACCTGGGATATTCGGAGGAATCAGGCATGCGACAGACAGAACTGAGTTTGAACAAGAGGGACCGGCGGATGGTGGATGAATTTCGTTCCAAGGGTCTACATATGGCGCGGGAATTCAATCGGGCACACATCCTGGCGGCGCTGGACGCGAAGCTGCCCGAGCAGCAGATCATGGAGATCCTCAGCGTGGGCCGGACGGCCATTTGGCGCACCCGCACGGCATATCTGGAGGGCGGGCTGGATTTTGCACTCCACGATGAAGCGCGATCGGGTAAACCCAGGCGGTACGAAGCGGATGCCGAAGCACAGGTGACAGCACTGGCCTGTTCAGACCCGCCCTCCGGAGCGCAGCGCTGGACCGTGGCGCTGCTGACCGAAGCGGCACGGCGCCACCCCCAGATGAGAACGATCAGCCGCGAGACCATCCGGCGGATTCTAAAAAAAACCTCCTCAAACCCTGGCGCAAGCTGATGTGGTGCATTGGCGAACTCACCGCAGAGTACCGTCGGCGCATGTACGAGCTCCTGGATCTGTATGCTCGCCCCCACGATCCGCGCGAGCCGGTGATTTGTTTGGACGAGAAATGCAAGCAATTGCTGCGCCAGACGCGTCAGCCCTTGCCCGCCAAGCCCGCCACCGTGGCCAAGGAGGACTACGAGTACGAGCGGGGCGGTACCTGCAACATCTTTGTCGCCGTCGAGCCCCGTGGCCAGCGGCGCTTCGCGCAGGTCACTGCCCGACGCACCAAGGTCGATTTTGTCGCCTTCGTCTGCCGGATGCTGCGCAGGGGATACTCCCAGGTGCGCAAGGTCCACTTGGTGTTGGACAACCTCAACACGCATTGGCGCGAGAGCTTCGAGGAAGTGCTCGGTGTGAAGACGGCCGTAACGGTGCTGCGCAGGATCGAGTTCCACTACACGCCCAAGCATGCCAGCTGGTTGAATATGGCCGAGATCGAGATCGGTGTTCTGCAACGTCAGTGTCTGGCGCGCTGTACTGCCGAGCAAACTATCCTTGCCACCGAGGTGGCGGCGTGGCAAAGACGCCGCAACGCCGCTCGATGCGGTATCGATTGGACCTTTACGCGTCGAGAGGCAGATCGGAAGTTGAGTCGCCATTATGTTTCGTAATTAACGTGTCGTACAACTAGGCGCAATCGTGTGCTATTTACAGAGCTTCCAAGGTGGCGCGGGGCGTTTTGAGAGTTTCACCGAGACAGCGACTGTCGAAAAATGCTAAATAATCTCGGGCTTTTATTCCGAGACCTAACGTGCGCATGCCTCATCTCTCTGTGCTTCTGCTGGAAGGCCCTCCGCTTGCCTACCACATGGCTGCGTCGCTCGCCCAGACACCGCATGTGGTAGTTCACTGTCTGTCGGATGAGAAGTCGTTTGCTCATCTTTCGCGGTACTTCACATCATTTCTTTTGCACGAAAGATTTGCCGAACCGGTTGATTTGCTCGCCCTTGTGAAGAAGGTCGTCGTCCGCACGGGTGCGAAGGTGGTGTTGCCGGTGTCGGAACGGTCGACGCGCTGGTTGAATCAGCATCGGAGCGCCTTGGAGGAGTTTGTCGCGGTTCCGCCGTTGCCGAGCTTGGAGACGTTTGAGATCGTTTCAGATAAACGCAGGTTGTGGGAGTTTCAGCGTGATCACGGTTTGTCGGGTGCACCCACGGTATATGCGGTGGGTGCGCGTACGCGGAACGCGTTTGAGAATTCCTCCTTGGAGTATCCTCTTCTCTTAAAACCGTCGGTTGGGCAAGCCAGCGAAGGGATCATGCTGATCAAAACCGCGGATGAATTGGCGGTCTGGAAGCAGTCGGCGGGCGATGATCGCCGGGAGTACATCGCGCAGAAGTATATTCCCGGACGCGACATCGACTGCAGCCTGCTCAGCCAGGACGGAGAAATTGTCGTGCACACGGTCCAGCAGCATGCGTCGGCCGAATCGGGTGCTACGCTGGAAGTGTTCTCGGGTGGCGAAGCGCTGGAGGCGGTGCGGCCGTTGATTCGGACGATTGGGTATTCTGGGATTGCCCACATCGACATGCGGCAGGATGCCGCGGACGGCGGGTTCACCATCGTTGATTTCAATCCGCGTTTCTGGGCCAGTCTGTTTTCATCAACCTGCGCGGGAGTGAATTTTCCGTACCTGTGGTGCCAGCTGGCGTTAAAGCAGCCGGTGGCGCAGCCGACGTTCGAGCGGATTCATCACTACAGTAGTTCGGCAACTTTGCGGCACTGGGTGCAAAGGATTTTGCATCCGCTACGAGTGAGACCGGAGTTTAAGTGGAAAAACTCGTCCTTGCCCTCGGCGCTAGCCGATCCGTTGCCGTTGCTGGCCAAAGCCGGGGCGCAGTTGCGCCGCGCGATCCAAAGCAACCGGCTCACCCTCTGAACGCGCCTGAACGTTAACGTTGCCTACGGCAAGCGTATGTCGGTCATTTCGCGCTCGAAAGCCGCTCGATCGTCGCCGCCATTGCGCCGGATAAGTCGGCGGCAGGCTCTAGGCGCTGGCAGTCGATCAGTTGCCATTGGAGGTCCCACAATGCGACGTAACGCGGTATAGGCGCTCGGTTGAAGGCGGGGAAGGTATAGCGGCCCATGCCGCGGATTGTCCCCACTGAAACCAGCCGCGTCTATTCAGTAGTCGGGTCGGCCTGACACTGTATAACTGGCCGAGAGATCCAGGGGGGACGCAGCGTTCCTGCTGAGTCTCGGACCCGTCATGGATCGTTGCACATATCCAACGTTGTTGGAGGGCGTAGGCGTTCAACATTCCCGTATGTAAACAATGTCCTCGGCCACTGTCGATGAGCCAGCTATTTGAAGGTATCTGGCAATCCCGGTTAACTGCACGCTAACGCGTTCAAGATCTGAATCGTCAAAGTGAATCATTGCGCTCGGCTTGAGCACGTCTTTTCGCTCGACAGTAAGCCACAGCGATACCGGGACCTACACGACCAATTTTTAGCGTCGACTCCTCCACTGGGGCCAAGATCGCGCTCCCCTGCTTCTCGCCGAAGCTGGAGATCGTTGAACGGCGGGGTCCATAGGTAATTGCGGAATCTGAGGTGAGGAATGCGGAGTTACCGTAAGTCCACCCTGCGCAAAAAGTCATGGCGACACTGCTCCCATGGACGACGAAGGGTTTCCCCCGCGAATACGAAACAGGAATATCTTAAGCACTGCGAAAGTTCGACCGTATTCTCCGGCGCCGCCGCCCCACGTTGTTCCGGCGATGGCGTCGTAGGTGAAAACGCGACCGTCCTCGCCTGCAAAATGCTGCAGGTGAAGGCGCGGGATGATGTGCTGTCGCTTTGGCTGACTCAATTGGCTTACCGAATAAGTCGGTCGCCATGCCTCTGAATTGATTCCTCGACCCTACACAGCCCCTACATGGCGACATTCGAAGGCCGCGGTTAATTGCCAACTTGAGTGGCAACACTTCAAAGAAAGGTCTTATAGATCAAGTGTTTATTAGTTGGTAGCGGGGGTAGGATTTGAACCTACGACCTTCGGGTTATGAGCCCGACGAGCTGCCAGACTGCTCCACCCCGCACCGGAAGAGCCGATCATTGTACCCAACCGTTTCGCCAATGCAAGAGGTCAGTGGCTTTGGGGCAGGCACCCTGCCCGGCGGCTGGTCAGCTCTCTATTGCAAGGCTCGCTGACAAAGCTGTAGCAGGGTGCCGGGAATCACTCCCAGCCCGAACGCCAGCAAGGCATTGACGCTGAGTACCGTCCGCATGAGGGCCGATCCGCCGATGACCGTCGCGTCGGTGGGCTCGTCGAAATACATCAATTTCACGATGCGCAAATAGTAGAACGCGCCCACCACCGAAAACAGCACCGCCACGACGGCGAGCCAGGTGTAGTTCACGCCGAGTACCGCCTGGATGACGCCGAGCTTGGCCCAGAACCCGATGAACGGCGGCACGCCTGCCAGGCTGAACATCAATATCGCCATCATGCCGGCAAACCAGGGACTGCGGGCATTGAGCCCGCGGAAATCCACGAGCTTGTCCGCCTCGAAGCCCTGGCGCGCCAGCAGCAGAATCATCCCGAACGCCCCGGCGGCGACGAGCACGTAGCTGATCATGTAGAACATCGCGGCTTGATAGCCCTGCGCCGTCCCGGAGAGGATGCCGAGCAGAACGTATCCCACGTGCGAAATCGTCGAATACGCGAGCATGCGTTTGAGATTGCTCTGTGCGATGGCGACGATGTTGCCGATGGCCATCGACAGCACCGAGAGCACTACCAGCATCTGGCTCCAATCTCCCTGAGAACCCGCCAAAGCTTCGGGCAGCAGACGCATGGCGAGAGCGAACGCCGCGAGCTTCGAGGCGGTGCCGATGAATACGGTCACGCTGGTCGGCGAGCCGTCATACACATCGGGTATCCACATGTGGAAAGGCACGGCGCCGAATTTGAACCCGATGCCGACGATGAGGAAGGCAATGCCGAACACCAGGCCGATGTTGTCGCCCAATCCGTTCTGCACGGCGCCCGCGATCGCCGCGAGCTCGAGATTTCCAGTCACTCCATACACGATGGACATGCCGTACAACAGCGTTCCGGAGGCCAGGGATCCCAGCACGAAGTACTTGATGGCTGACTCGGCCGCGATGCCCGACTCCCGATCGAACGCCACCATGGCGTACAGGCACAACGACATCAATTCCAAACCCAGATACAGGGTGATCAGGCTGCCTGCGGAAATGAGCACCATGGCGCCCAAGGTGGCGAACAATCCGAGCACGTAGTACTCGCCCTTGAGGATCGCGCGTCGCTGCAGATAGTCGGTGGAATACACGAACACCACCGCCACCGCCAGCAGCGTGACGACTTTCAGCACCTGCGCCATCCGATCCAATTCGAACAGTCCGCCGAGGGCCACGATTTTCACCGGCAACGGCTGCACGCACACCAGGACGGCGGTTATGCCTAAGCTGATCACAGCCAGTACGCCGGTCCAGCGCCGCTGAGCATCGTTCAGCAACAGATCCAGCATCAATATCGCGCAGGCCGCCAATCCGAGAAAAATCTCCGGGCATGCGTAGAGCAATCCGGTGTTGAATTGGCTGGCACTGAATGGAGCGAGGGGATTCATGCGTGAACCTTAAGGCGCGATCTTCGAGACCAACAGCTGCTGGGCCAAATGCAGAGTGGACGCCCGCATCACATCGAGCAGAGGCGCGGGCCATAGCCCGACCAGCAGGACAGCCACGGCAAGCGCGCCCAGCACCAGGAACTCGCGGCTGTTGAGATCCTTGAGCGCCGCCACCTTGTCGTTGGCGACCTCGCCGTAGATGACGCGTTTGACCAGCCACAAAGTGTAGGCGGCGCCCAGAACCAGGATGGTGGCGGCCAGGATCGCGTACCAGACATTCGCTTTGAAGGACGCCAGGATCACCATGAATTCACCGACGAATCCGGAGGTCCCGGGCAATCCCGAATTCGCCAGCGCAAACAGCACCATGAAGGCTGCGAACTTCGGCATGGTATTGATGACCCCGCCATAGGCGCTGATTTCGCGGCTGTGGACTCGGTCGTACATGACTCCGACGCACAAGAACATGGCGCCCGACACCAGGCCGTGGGACAGCATTTGCACGACGGCGCCGTCCAACCCCAATTCGATGCCGCTGGTTCTGCCCGTGTGAGCCACGATTTGAAAGCCGATGAACATGCCCAAGGTGACGAAGCCCATGTGAGCGATCGACGAGTAGGCGATCAGCTTCTTCATGTCGCGCTGCGCCAGCGCCACGAAACCGATGTACACCACGGCGATCAGCGACAGCGCGATGATCAGCCAGTCCAGCTCGCGGCTGGCGTCGGGCGCGATCGGCAGGGAGAACCTCAAGAAGCCGTACCCGCCCATCTTCAGCATGATGGCCGCGAGAACCACTGAGCCGCCGGTCGGCGCTTCCACGTGCGCATCCGGCAGCCAGGTGTGCACCGGCCACATCGGCACCTTCACCGCAAAGGCCGAAACGAAGGCGAGGAAGATGTATGTTTGTTCGTGGAGCGTCAGCGGCATGTGCTGGAACACCGCGAGCTCGTAGCTGCCCGACTTCAAGTACATGTAAATCAGCGCGACCAGCATCAAGAGCGATCCGATGAACGTGTACAGGAAGAATTTGATGGTGGCGTACACTCGCCGCGGGCCGCCCCAGACGCCGATGATGATGAACATCGGGATGAGCATGGCTTCCCAGAACACGTAGAACAGCACCCCGTCCAACGCGGAGAACACGCCGATCATCAAGCCTTCCAATATCAAGAAGGCCGCGAAATACTGGGCGACTCGCTTTTCGACATTCTCCCAGCTCGCGATCACGATGAGCACGGTGGTAAAGGTGGTCAGCAGGATCAGCGGCATCGAAATGCCGTCCACCCCGATGTAGTACTCGGAATGAATGGTCGATATCCACGGCGCGCGCTCGACGAACTGCATCGCGGCCGTTCCCGTCTTGAACGACGTATACAGGGGCACGCTGAAGACCAACTCCAAGCCGCTGACGATCAGCGACACCCATCTCGCCGCGGCCACTCGATCGCCCAAGGCCAGCACGATGAAACCGCCGGCGATGGGCAGCCAAATCACCAGCGACAGGAGGCGGCCGTCGAACATCATGTTCGCCATAAGATCCACAGTAGAAAGGAGGCCAATCCCAAGATCATCGCGAACGCATAGTGGTAGAGATATCCCGACTGCGCGTAGCGCATCACGGAACCCAGCCAGCCGACCGTGCGCGCGCTGCCGTTGACCAGAGCGTCGTCGATCAAGATCTGATCGCCGAAGCGCCACAGCCCTCCGCCTAGGAGCCGCGCCGCGACCATGATCACGTGCTCGTTGAACCAATCGAAACCGTATTTATCGACCAACGTCGTGTGCAGCCATTTGAACCGACGCGCCGCCGAATCGGCGAGAGCCGGGTTCTTGAGAAAAAACCACCAAGCGGTAAGGACCCCCAACGCCGCGAACCAGACGGGCCACTGGGCGAATGCCGACCACATGAATGCGCCGGGACCGTGAAATTCCTCTCCGACGCGCCCGAGCACGTCATTGGCCGGGAGCACATGAATGGCTCCGTCGAAGTAGCCGCCGAACAGCATGGGTTTGACCGTGAACCAACCGATCAGCGCCGAAGGGATGGCGAGCATGATCAGCGGTACCGTCACCACCCAGGGACTCTCGTGAAGATGCTCCTTCGTGTGGTGGTCCATGCGCGGCTCGCCGTGGAAAGTCATGAAAAACATCCGGAACGTGTACAGGGCCGTGATGAATACGCCCGTCAGCACGCAGAAATAGGCGTAGCCCGAGCCCACCCGATGAGACTCGTGAACGGCATCGATCAGCGCGTCCTTGGAGAAGAAGCCCGCCGTGCCCGGGAAGCCGATCAGGGCCAGCGCACCCACCAGGCAGGTCCAATAAGTGATCGGCATGTATTTCTTCAGGCCGCCCATCTTGCGCATGTCCTGCTCATGGTGCATGGCAATGATCACCGAGCCCGCCGCCAGGAACAGCAGAGCCTTGAAGAATGCATGCGTCATGAGATGGAAAATGCCGGCGCCGTAGGCCGATACGCCGAGCGCCACCGTCATGTAGCCGAGCTGGGACAGGGTCGAATACGCCACCACCCGCTTGATGTCGTTGTTCACGATGCCGAGCAACCCCATGAAGAACGCCGTGGTCGCTCCGATGACCAATACCACCGACAGCGCCGTCTCCGACAGCTCGAACAGCGGCGACATGCGCGCCACCATGAAGATGCCGGCGGTCACCATGGTTGCGGCATGGATCAAGGCCGAAATCGGCGTGGGGCCTTCCATGGAATCCGGCAGCCACACGTGCAACGGGACCTGCGCGGACTTCCCCATGGCGCCTATGAACAAGCAAATGCAGGTGAACGTGATCGCCGGCCAGGCCACGGTGCCGCTGATGTGAATCTGCGCCGCTGCGATTTGCCCGGCATGCGCAAACACCGTCGCGTAGTCCAGCGAGCCCGTGTAGCGCAGCACGGCCGCAATGCCGAGCACGAAGCCGAAATCGCCGACCCGGTTGACCAGGAATGCCTTCAAATTGGCGAAGATCGCCGACGGCCGCGTGTACCAGAATCCGATCAAGAGGTACGACACCACGCCCACGGCTTCCCAGCCGAAGAACAATTGCACGAAATTGTTCGACATCACCAGCATCAGCATCGAGAACGTGAACAGCGAAATGTAGCTGAAGAAGCGCTGGTAACCCGGATCTTCATCCATGTAGCCGATGGTATAGATGTGCACCATCAGCGACACGAAGGTCACCACCGCCATCATCATGGCGGACAGCCGGTCGATCAGGAATCCCACGTCCATGCGAACGCCGTCGCTGACCAGCCAGGTATAGACCGTGCCGTTGTACGGCGCCAGTCCGTTGAACAGGATCTGATACAGCACGTAGAACGACAGGACGCAGGAGATTCCCACGGCCAGGATGGTGACGCCGTGCGCACCGGCCTTGCCGATGGACTTTCCGAACAGGCCGGCGATGATTGCCGCCGCCAGCGGCGCCAACGCGATCGTGAGATAAATCGGCTCCATTTTCGCGTGTCCCTCAGCCTTGCAGCGTGTCGAGATCTTCGACTTCGATGCTGCGCCGCTCGCGGAACACCACCACCAGAATCGCGAGGCCGATGGCGGATTCGGCCGCCGCCACGGTCAAAATGAAGAACACGAAAATCTGGCCGCCGATATCGCCCAGATACCGCGAGAACGCCACGAAATTGAAATTGACGGCGAGCAGCATGAGCTCGATGCACATCAAGAGCACGATGATGTTCTTGCGGTTCAGGAATACGCCGGCGACCGCGATCGCGAACAGAATTCCGGAGAGTGTCAGCACATAGTTGAGCGTGATCATGGTCTTTTCTCGGAGGCCATTTTGACGATTCGAACCCGGTCCTTCGCGCGCGCGGCAACCTGCAGCGCGATGTTCTGCGGCTTGCCGCCCGTGCGCCGGCGCAACGTCAGCACGATGGCGGCGACGCTCGCCACCAGCAGAATGACGGCGGCGATCTGCGCAGGATAGGCATAGCGGGTGAACAGGGCCGTGCCGAGGTCCCGCGTATTGGAGTAGCCGGCGGCCAGCGGCGGCGCGGTTCTCATGCTCATGCCGCCCAGGTGCTTCACCACGATGACGTTGAGTATGGCGAAGACCACGAAGCCGGCAACGGCGACCGCCAGCGGCCAATAGGTCGCCAACCCCGCGCGCAATTCCTCGAGGTTGACATCGAGCATCATGACCACGAACAGGAACAGCACCATCACGGCGCCGACGTAGACCAGCACCAGCACTATCCCCAGGAACTCGGCGTCCAGCAGCAGCCAGATGACCGCGCTCAAGAAGAAGCACAGCACCAAGAGCAATGCCGAGTACACGGGGTTTCGGGCCAGGATGACGCCGAGCGCGGCTGCGATCAGCGTGGCGGCGAAGACGAAGAACAGAATGGTAGGAAACATCAGCGATACCGTGCGTCGGCGGCGCGATCCGCGGCGATCATGGCTTCGTAGCGTTCACCGATGCCGAGCAACTTATCCTTGCTCATGATGTTCTCGCCGCGATTCTCCATGTGGTACTCGTGCAATCGCGTTTCCACGATGGCGTCGACCGGACAGGCTTCTTCGCAGAATCCGCAGTAGATGCACTTGAAGAGATCGATGTCGTAGCGCGTGGTGCGGCGCGTCCCGTCGGCGCTCACATCCGATTCGATGGTGATGGCGAGCGCCGGACACACCGCTTCGCAGAGCTTGCAGGCAATGCAGCGCTCCTCGCCGTTCGGATAGCGCCGCAGGGCGTGAAGGCCGCGAAAGCGGTTGCTCTGCGGAGTCTTTTCCTCCGGATAGTTTATCGTCACCTTGGGCGCAAACAGGCCTTTCAAGGTGACCCACAGCCCCTGCAACAGCTCCCAGAGCAAGAAAGTCTTGAGGAAATTGCGAACGCCCTGCATTAGAGATGCCCCTTCCACGGTCCGACATGGAAATAAACCATGAAGCCCTCGACCAACAGCCAGACCAGAGTGACCGGAATCAAGGCCTTCCAGCCCAAACGCATGATCTGGTCGTACCGATAGCGCGGAAATGTCGCGCGCAACCAGAGAAAGCTGAACATGGGGAACAGTGTTTTCAGACCGAACCAGAAAAAGCTTGGGCTCGCCAGCCACGAATCGTCCGGCAGCCAACCGTCGAACGGCGACAGCCAGCCGCCGAAAAAGAAGATGACGGTCAGCGCCGAGATCAGAATCATGTTGACGTATTCGGCGATGAAAAAGAGCGCAAAGGCCATGCCTGAGTAGTCAACATGGAACCCGGCGACGATTTCCGATTCACCCTCGGCGACGTCGAACGGCGCGCGATTGGTCTCGGCAACACCCGAGATGAAGTAGACCAGCATCAGCGGGAACAACCAGGTCCAGTTCCAGCCGAACAATCCGTGCTGCGCGCGAATGATCTCGCCGATATTGAGGCTGCCCGACGCCATCAATACCCCGACCATGGCGAAGCCCATCGCGATTTCATAAGCGACGATCTGCGCGGCCGAGCGCATCGCGCCCAGGAACGCGTACTTGGAGTTCGCGGCCCAGCCCGCGAGGATGATGCCGTACACGCCCATGGAGGTGAGCGCCAAGACATACAGAAGTCCGGCATCGATATTGGCGAAGGTGTGCTCGGGCGCGAAGGGAATCACCGCCCAGATCGCCAGCGACGGGATGAGCGCCAGGAACGGCGCCAGGCGAAACAGGAACCCATTCGCGTCGGTCGGGATCAAAATTTCCTTGGTCAGGAGCTTGAACACGTCCGCGAAAGGCTGCGCCAGGCCGGGAATTCCGAGCAGATTGACGCGGTTGGGACCGCGGCGCGCTTGGATCCAGCCGATGACCTTGCGTTCCGCCAGCGTGTAAAACGCCATGACCAGAATGAGTCCGACCGTCACGATCGCCGCCTGCACCAGCGTCAGCAAGGGAAAGGTCCAGTACGGCGTGATGGCGCCGGACAGCCAGTCGCGAATGGGGCTCCACTCCCACATTCAGATTACGGTGCGGGTCATTCGCCCGTCCTTGGTCTTCGACAGCGCCTCGGAACCGCGCACCAGCGCATCGCTCTGATACGGCGGGATATCCACCCAGGAACCCGGCGGCCTCTGACCGTTGGTCACGCTCGCGGCGCCCGCGGCGGCGAGACCGTTGCTCGACGCCTCGACGCGGGCCCCGCACAGCACCTTCAACGCCTCACGAATCTCCTCGGAACTCACGTAATCGACGCCGCGCAGATTCAGCAGGTTGGCAAGGACCCGCAAGACCTTCCAGCCCGGCCGGCTCTCGCCCGGCAGTTTGGCGGCGCCCGCCCAGCTCTGCCAGCGCCCCTCTGCATTGACGTAGGTGCCCGAGGTTTCGGCGAAGGATCCGATGGGCAGCACCACGTGCACCGAAGAGCGCAGGCTCTCGGGCAGATGCGTGGTGACCGCGACCACCAGTTCCGCCGATTCCAATGCCTGCGGCTCGACCGAGAAGTCGGACGCCGGATCGACGCCGCCGAACAATACATAGGCCTTGAGGGCCGACTCCAGCATGGCGCGCGCCGACAGACCGACTGTGGCGGCCGGCGCGCCGCCGGGCTCGCGGTGCGGCACGGCGCCCGCGAGGTACGCCCCCGCGGCATTGGCGCCCTCGGTGATGCACCCCACGCTGGCAGCGCACAGCTCCGCCAGCATCGCCGACAGCGCCTTGAGCTCCGAGTAGCCCGGGTGTCTCTGCGCCAGGGTCCCGAGAATGACGGCGCGTCGAGACCCGTTCGTCAGCGCGCTGACGATGGCCCGGTGAGCATCGTTGACTTCAGCCGCCGCGACACCCGCCGGCACCGGCTTGCCGGCGGCGGCCGCCGCGGCGCGCACCACCGCCGCGAGCTCGCCGGCCAAATCGGTTTCGGCGATGGGATAGGCCGCCACGGGAAACATGTAGTCGAAGCGGCGCGGATTGAGGAAAGCGACCTTCGCGCCGGCGTTCCGCACGGCAGCCTTGCGGATGCGATGCGCCAGCAGGGGCATTTCATGCCGCAGATTCGAGCCGATGACCAGCACTCCGTCGAGCCGTTCGACGTCGGCGATCTTGAGGCCGAGATTGGGGAAGGCCGCGTCGCTGCCTTGAGCGCGAAAATCCAGCTGACGCAATCGATGATCGATGTTGGGGCTGCGCAATCCGCGCGCAATTTGCGCCAACAGGTACAACTCCTCGACGGTGGCCATCGGCGACGCCAGGAAGCCCGCGGCGGCTCCGCCATGCGCGGCGGCGGCTTTCTGCAGGCCTTCCGCCGCGGCGCTGAGCGCGACTTCCCAGTCGACGGCTTGGAGCACCCCGTCGATGCGCAGCATGGGCTCCGACACCCGATCCGGCGAGTACATGCCTTCGAAGCCGAAACGATCGCGGTCGGCAATCCAGGTTTCGTTGATCTCTTCGTTTTCGCGGGGCACCATGCGCATCAACTTCCCGCGCAGCACATGGGCGTACAGGTTGGTGCCGAAAGCGTCATGCGGCGATACCAGTGCGTGCTGGGTCATCTCCCACGAGCGGGCGTGATAGCGAAAGGGCTTGTTGTTGAGAGCGCCCACCGGACACAGATCGATGATATTGGCCGAGAGCTCGTGATCGACGCTGTGCTCGATGTACGTGCCCACCTCCATGTGTTCGCCGCGGCCCGTGGTGCCCATCTGCGGGTAGCCTTGAATTTCCTGGCCGAAGCGAATGCAGCGCGTGCAATGAATGCAGCGGGTCATGTCGGTCGACACCAGCGGCCCCAAATTCTTGTCCTTGACCACCCGTTTGCGTTCGTTGAAACGGGAAATGTCGCGCCCATACCCTAAGGCCAAATCCTGGAGCTCGCACTCTCCGCCCTGATCGCAGATCGGGCAATCGAGGGGGTGATTGATCAGCAGGAATTCCATGGTCGCCCGCTGCGCGGCCACGGCTTTCGGCGACTTGGTGAACACCTTCATGCCTTCCATCACCGGCGTGGCGCAGGCCGGCAGCGGTTTCGGCGCCTTCTCCACCTCCACCAGGCACATGCGGCAATTGGCGGCCACGCTGAGCTTGTCGTGATAGCAAAAGCGGGGAATATAGATATTGGCCGGATCCGTGGCCTGCATGATCATCTGACCCTTGCGGGCCTTCAGCGGCACGCCATTGACTTCGATGTTGACCGAATCCTCGCTCATATGACTTGCGCTACCTATGCCGCCGCGGCCGCGGCCGGCGGCTGACCTTCGACGATCGAGCGGCCCTTGTGCTCGATCATGTATTGAAACTCATGCCGGAAGTGCTTCAGGAAGCTCTGCACCGGCCACGCGGCCGCGTCGCCCAGCGCGCAGATGGTGTGGCCCTCGATGCGATTGGCCACATCCAGGAGCAGACCCAGATCCTCGCTTCTGCCTTGGCCCGCGATGATTCGCTTCAGCATGCGGTCGAGCCAGCCCGTGCCTTCGCGGCAGGGTGTGCACTGACCGCAGGACTCGGACATATAGAATCGCGCCAGGCGCTCCAGGGCGCGCACCATGCAGGTGGTCTCGTCCATGACGATGACGGCGCCGGTGCCGAAGGAGGAGCCCGCCTTCTTGAGCGAGTCGTAATCCATGTTGACGGTCCACATGACTTCGCCGGGGACCACCATGCAAGATGACCCCCCGGGAATGACCGCCTTGAGCTTGCGGCCCTTCCAGACGCCGCCACAAAGATCCATCAGATCCTTGAACGGAATGCCCATGGGCAACTCGAAGTTGCCGGGCTTGGTCACATGGCCCGAGACCGAGAAAATCACGGTGCCGCCCGAATTCACCGGCCCCAGGCCCGCAAACCACGCGGCCCCTTTGCGCATGATGGCGGGTACTGACGCAAAGCTCTGAGTGTTGTTGATCGTAGTGGGCTTGCCGAACAAACCGAAGTTTGCCGGGAACGGCGGCTTGAAACGCGGTTTACCCGGCTTGCCTTCGAGAGATTCGAGCAGCGCCGTTTCTTCGCCGCAAATATAGGCGCCCGCGCCGATGAACATGTGCAGAT
>WNFG01002272.1_pt1 | contig 16107 bp, 10 predicted proteins | sample 5400431 | NCBI WGS metagenome assembly WNFG01 (sample SAMN13153346, study PRJNA577476) | soil metagenome | isolation source: 120 cm saprolite under Douglas fir tree site 2 hole 3 replicate 2 | place: USA:California | collected 2015-04-18 | reverse complement strand
GTGCACATCAATTCCGGCGTGGCCGGGCTGATGGCCTGCCTGGTGCTCGGCAAGCGCAAGGACACCGGCCCCGCCCACAACATGGTGCTCACCTTCATCGGCGCCTCGCTGCTGTGGGTCGGCTGGTTCGGCTTCAACGCCGGCTCCGCGGTGAGCGCGGGCATGCAGGCCGGCATGGCGATGACGGTGACGCACATGGCGACCTCCACCGCGGCCTTCACCTGGATGGTCGTCGAGTGGATGATGCGCGGCAAGCCGACGGTCGTCGGCATCTGCACCGGCGCCGTTGCCGGCCTCGTCGCCATCACCCCGGCCTCGGGCTTCGTCGGCCCGCTCGGCTCGCTCTGCATCGGCATCGCCGCCGGCATCCTCTGCTACTGGGGCTGCACCGGCCTGAAGAGCATGTTCGGCTATGACGACGCGCTCGACGCCTTCGGCGTTCACGCCGTCGGCGGCGCCGTCGGCGCGCTGCTCACCGGCGTGTTCGCGATCGAGCAGTACGGCGGCACCGCCGGCCTGATCGAGGGCAATGCGATGCAGGTGGTCAACCAGATCGAAGGCATCGTCATCGTCTTCGTCTACGACGCGATCGTGTCGCTGATCATCCTCAAGCTCGTCGACGTCTTCATCGGGCTGCGCGTGAGCGACGAGGCCGAGCGCGAGGGGCTCGACCTGCAGCTGCACGGCGAGACCGTGCACTGACCGTGCCTTGACGCGATACGGTTAGGGCGGAGACCCGGCACCGCCCTTGCCGTCGAGGGGCTCCGGCGCAAGCCGGGGCCCCTCACTATTCTTGTGCGGCCCAATCGGCTATGCTCGAGCAATGACAAAGCTGCTGGAACAGGCCATAGCAAGGGTGCGCGAGCTGACCGACGAAGAGCAGGATGAGCTCGCACGCGCTCTCCTCGCGATGGTCGGCGATGCCTCGGCTTTCCCGCTCGACGACGAGACGCGGGCCGCCATCCGTGAAGGCCTTGCCCAGGCGGATCGCGGCGAATTCGTGCCGGACGAAGTGATCGCCGAAGCCGATAAGCGCCATGGTATATGAGGATTCGCTACACGCCGCGTGCGTTCGCCGATCGGGAAGCTATTTACGAATATTATGACCGGCGGAACCCGCGCATGGCGCGCGAGGTCAAGACGTTCATCAAGAAACGCATCAACGATCTTCGTTATTTCCCAGAGCGCGGCGCTGATCCAAGAACGCGACGCTCGTGCGCTCTTCGTGGGCCGCTACCAAAAGGCGGAAGCTCGGGCGGTCGTCACCCCATCATCAGGATCGCCGGGTCGACCCCGATGAGGGCCGTCCCGATGCCGGCGGCCGCGAGCACGACAAGATTCCAGGCTGCACCCCGCCAGAACGCCATGTTGATAGCCATGTCGGTTTCTCCACTTAGACCCCGGCGCGGTCTACGACATCGGCCTTAAGAGCGGCCTAACTCGGCGGCGCCCGGGGCTGCCGAGTTTCAGGGCACGCCGCCGGTTCCATGCCGATGGTTAATCGCGCCTTAACCTCGCCCAACCTATGGTAAGGAAACCATTGTGCGGCGGGCGTGCGCCGCTTGGTCCATGTTCATGACCGCCGCCGAACGGGTCACTGCTGCCTTGCCTGCGCGCGCCGATATCGGCCGCTCGCCGTTCGTGCGGCTGCGCGAGCTTCTCGGCGACGTGCCGCCCGGCAAGCCGGCGATCAGCCTTGCGGTCGGCGAGCCGCAGCATCCGGTGCCCTCGTTCGTTGGCCCAGTCATCGCCGCCCATCTCGGCGAGTTCGGCCGCTATCCCATGAACCGCGGCCTCGACCCGTTCTGCGAGGCCGCCGCCGACTGGCTGGGACGGCGATTTGCGCTGCCGCGCCCGATCGATCCGGCAAGCGAAATCCTGGTCCTCAACGGCTCGCGCGAAGGACTCTTCCTCGCCGCCATCGCGGCCGAACGCTGGGTCGGCGGCCGCCGCGGCCGCCCGGCCATGCTGATCCCCAATCCGTTCTACGCCGCCTATGCTGCCGGCGCGGTGGCGGGAAATTGCGAGCCGGTCTACCTGCCGGCCACCGCCGCGACCGACTTCCTGCCCGACCTCGATGCGCTCTCCGAGGAGCTGTTGGCGCGCACGGTGGCCTTGTTCATCGCCTCGCCCGCCAATCCGCAGGGCGCGGTCGCCGACCTCGCCTATCTCAAGCGCATCGTCGCGCTCGCCCGGTGCCACGGATTCCTGGTGTTCAGCGACGAGTGCTATTCCGAGATCTATACGAGGCAGGCTCCCGCCGGCATGCTCGAGGCGGCCGGTCCCGACTTCGCCGGCGTGGTCGCGTTCCAATCGCTGTCCAAGCGCTCCAACCTGCCGGGGCTGCGCGTCGGGTTCGCCGCCGGCGACCGAAAATTCTTGGCCCGCTTCCTGGAATTGCGCAACGTCGCGGCGCCGCAGGTGCCGACGCCGATGCAGCGCGTGGCGATCGCCGCCTATGGCGACGAGGCCCATGTCGAGGCCAACCGGCGGCTCTACGCGCAGAAATTCGATCTTGCCGATCAGATCATCGGCGACCGCTTCGGCTACCGCCGGCCGGCCGGCGGGTTTTTTCTCTGGCTCGACGTCTCGGCGCAGGGCGGCGACGAGGCGGTGACGCGAGCGCTCTGGCGCGAGGCCGGCCTGCGGGTGGTGCCGGGCCGCTATCTCGCGCGCGACCAGGCCGACGGCTCGAATCCCGGGCGCGGCTATATCCGCGTCGCCATGGTGCACGACCAGGAGACTACCGCGGAGGCGCTGCACCGACTGGTCGCGGCGCTGCGCTGAGGGGAGATCATGCCGGCCATCGACCGCGGCCTCGACCGCCTGAGCTTCCTCCCCGACGCGTTGCGCGATGCGCTGCGCCGGCGGCTGCGCGAGCTCGGCGGGCTTGCCTTGATCCTCGCGGCAACGCTGCTCGCGCTCGCGCTCGCGACCTGGTCGGTGCAGGACCCCTCGCTCAGCCACGCCACCAACGTGGCCGTGCGCAACGCACTCGGCCTTCCCGGCGCGATCGTGGCCGACCTGCTGATGCAGCTCCTCGGCGTGGCGGCGCTGGCGCTCGTCCTGCCGGTCGCGATCTGGGGCTGGCGGCTCGCCTCGCACCGTCCGCTCAACCGCGAGCGCATTCGCCTGGCGGCTTGGATGCTCGGCGTGTTGCTGGCCGCCGGCTGCGCCGCCGCCCTGCCGCGCAGCGCGGCCTGGCCGCTGCCGGCCGGGCTCGGCGGCGTGATCGGCGATTGGATCCTGCGCCCGCTCGCCCTGCTCGTGGGCGCCTCCGGGCCCGCGCGCATCGTCGTCGCGGCCGCCCTCGGCATCGCGATGCTCGTCTGCCTCGCCGTTGCCGCGGGCCATGGCTGGCAGGCCGACGCGGGCGACGACGAGCCGGCCGAGGACGAGGAGGAGCGCGCGTCGGTCTCCCTCGGCTGGATCACCCACGGCTTCCTCAGCCTCAAGGCCCGGCTCTCCCGCTGGCTGCGCGGGCGCTCCGGCCGCGGCGACGCGCCGCCTGCGCCTAGCCGCAGCGAGCCGCGCCTCGACGACGGCGCCCGCGCCCCGTTGCAGCCGGAGCTCGAGGCCGACGAGGAGGAGGAGGAGGAGGAAGACGAGACGCCGCGCGCGCCGCGCAAGCCGAAGGCGGCGATCCGTCCCGCGCGAAAATCGAGCGGCGGCTACGTGCTGCCCGCGCTCGAGCTCCTGGCCGCGCCGAAGTCGACGGGGCGCGCCATGCTCAGCGCCGACGCGCTGCAGGCCAACGCCACCGCGCTCGAAGGCGTGCTCGCCGACTTCGGCGTGCGGGGCGAGATCATCAATGCGCGGCCGGGCCCGGTGGTGACGCTCTACGAGCTCGAGCCGGCGCCCGGCATCAAGTCGTCGCGGGTGATCGGGCTCGCCGACGACATCGCCCGCTCGATGAGCGCGCTCTCCGCGCGCGTCGCCGTGGTCCCCGGACGCAACGCCATCGGCATCGAGCTGCCCAATCCGACGCGCGAGAAGGTCTATCTGCGCGAGCAGCTCGCCAGCAGCGATTACATCGACACCACCGCCAAGCTGCCGCTCTGCCTGGGCAAGACTATCGGCGGCGAGCCGGTGATCGTCGATCTCGCGCGCATGCCGCATCTGCTGATCGCCGGCACCACCGGCTCCGGCAAGTCGGTGGCCATCAACACCATGATCCTGAGCCTGCTCTACCGGCTGCGGCCGGACCAATGCCGGCTGATCATGGTCGACCCGAAGATGCTCGAGCTCTCCGTCTACGACGGCATCCCGCACCTGCTCACCGCGGTGGTCACCGATCCGAAGAAGGCCGTGGTCGCGCTCAAGTGGGCGGTGCGCGAGATGGAGGAGCGCTACAAGAAAATGTCGAAGCTCGGCGTGCGCAACATCGACGGCTACAATGCGCGCGTGGCGGAAGCGAAGGCGAAGGGCGAGAAGCTCAGCCGCACCGTGCACACCGGCTACGACAAGGAGAGCGGCGAGGCGATCTACGAGAACGAGGAGCTCGACCTCGAGCCGCTGCCGTTGATCGTCGTCATCGTCGACGAGATGGCCGACCTGATGATGGTCGCCGGCAAGGACATCGAGGGCGCCGTGCAGCGGCTCGCCCAGATGGCGCGCGCCGCCGGCCTGCACGTGATCCTCGCCACCCAGCGCCCGTCGGTCGACGTCATCACCGGCACGATCAAGGCCAATTTCCCGACCCGCATCTCGTTCCAGGTCACCTCCAAGATCGACAGCCGCACGATCCTGGGCGAGCAGGGCGCCGAGCAGCTGCTCGGCCAGGGCGACATGCTCTACATGGCCGGCGGCGGCCGCATCAGCCGGGTGCACGGACCGTTCTGCTCCGACGAGGAAGTCGAGAAGGTGGTTCGCCATCTCAAGTCGCAGGGCACCCCGCAATATCTCGAGGCCGTCACCGCGGCCGACGAGGAGGACGAGGACGGCAATCCGGTGTTCGATTCGACCGGCATGGGCCAGCCGGAAGGCGCCGACCTCTACCAGCAGGCGGTGCAGGTGGTGCTGCGCGACCGCAAGGCCTCGACCAGCTACATCCAGCGCCGGCTGCAGATCGGCTACAACCGGGCGGCGTCGCTGATGGAGCGCATGGAGAAGGAAGGCGTCGTCGGCCAGGCCAACCACGCCGGCAAGCGCGAAATCCTGGTAGGCGAAGAGGACGCCGAGCGCTATTGAGAATTCGGCGATCGGCCGTTAACTCAATGTTTTGGCAAATCAGTCGTCATCTCGCCACACGGGGCGGCTACCGACGCCGGCGAAAGGTCTGACGCGGAGAGGGGACTATGGCGGGCGCTGGCCGGGGGCTTTTGGTCGGGGTGGTGCTGCTTGGGGGAACCGCATTGATGCCGCCGGCGGGCGCGGAAACCATTCCCCTGCCGACGCCGGCCCCGCTCCCCAAGGAAGGGGCGCCGCCGCCGGGCAAGCCCGCCGCGAGCGCTCCCTCCGGCGGATTGGCCGCCGGGATCAAATCGCTGTTTCATCTCGACCAGAAACCGCCGGAGGCGACCGCTCCGGCCGCCACCACCGCCATCACGACGTTCAACGCCGCCCAGCGCGCCCAGGTCGACAAGGTCAGCGCCTATCTCTCGGGCGTGCAGCAATTGACCGGGAATTTCGTCCAGGTCGGGCCCGACGGCAGCCGCGTGCGGGGCGAGTTCTACATCCAGAAGCCCGGCCGGGTCCGCTTCGAATACGATCCGCCGAGCCCGATCGAGATCATCGCCGACGGCCAGTCGGTGGTGGTGCGCAACAGCAAGCTCGCCACCCAGGATCTCTACCCGCTGTCGCAGACGCCGCTGCGGTTCCTGCTGTCCGAGCGCATCGACCTCCTGAAGGACACCAACGTGATCGCCGTGCGCGCCGACGACGTGTTCGTGACCGTCACCATCGAGGAACGGCAGGCCGTGATCGGCACCAGCCGGCTGATGATGATGGTCGGCGCCAAGGACTATCAGCTCAAGCAGTGGACGGTGACCGACCCGCAGGGCTTCGACACCACGGTCGCAGTCTCCAACCTCGATACCAGCAAGCGCCCCGACCCCGGCATGTTCAAGATCGACTATACCCGCTATCTCCAGTAGCCGGCGATCACGGGACGGACGTCAGAGCTCGGATGCCGGAAGCGAAGCGTCGCCTGCTCGCCGACATCTGTCCTCTGACATCTGATTGCTGACCTCCGTCATGCGGCTCACGATCACCACCTGGAACATCAATTCGGTGCGGCTGCGCATCGACAGCGTCGCGAAATTCCTGAAATCGGCGCGGCCGGACGTTCTCTGCCTGCAGGAGACCAAGTGCCCCGACGACAAGTTTCCGCGCAAGCGCTTCCGGCGGCTGGGCTACGAGCACGTCGCGCTCAACGGCCAGAAGGGCTATCACGGCGTCGCGGTGCTCTCGCGGCTGCCGTTCGAGCGCTTCGAGGTGCGCTCGTTCTGCGGCCAGTCGGACTGCCGCCACGTCTCCGCGGTCATCGGCGAGCGCGCGGGGCTGCGCGATCCGATCACGCTGCATAATTTCTACGTGCCGGCCGGCGGCGACGTTCCCGATCCGGAAATCAATCGGAAATTCGCGCACAAGCTTGACTTCCTCGACGAGATGCGGGCCGCGGCCGCGCTGCGCTGCAACGGCTCCGAGCGCATGATCCTCGTCGGCGATCTCAACGTCGCGCCGCTCGAGCACGACGTCTGGAGCCACAAGCAGATGCTGCGCGTCGTGTCGCATACCCCGATCGAATGCGAGAAGCTCGTCGCCGCGCAGAAGGGCGGCGGCTGGGTCGACATCATGCGCGAGCTGGTGCCGGAGCCTGAGAAGCTCTACACTTGGTGGAGCTACCGCTCGCCGGATTGGCAGGCGGCCAACAAGGGCCGCCGCCTCGATCACGTCTGGGTCGCGCCCGCGCTCGCCGACCGCGTCGCCGGCATGCGGGTGCTGCGGCATCTGCGCGGCTGGCCGCGGCCATCCGACCACGTGCCGGTGACGGCGACGCTGGAGCTGTAGTGCGGGCTACGACCGTCCGGATTCGTCGAGGAAAGCCTGCACCGCCTCGAACAGCATAAGACGGTTCTTCTCCAGCATGATGTGGTGGGTGCCCTCGGGCAGCTGGACGTAGCGCTTGCCCGGCGCGTTCGTCAGCAGCGGGAACAAGGTCTGCGCCATGTAGGCTGGGGTGTCGCGGTCCCATTCGGCGTGGACGAGCAGCGTCGGCACGGTGACCTTCGCGGGATCGTAATAGGGCTTGCCGGCCGAGAAGAACTCGTCCCCGTCCTGCTGCACTCCGTTCGGCGCGCGCAGGACCGGCGGGTTCATCTTGGCGCCCACGGGATCGGTGGCGAAGGTCGCGTCGGCCCAGGCCTCGAACCAGCCGGCCGGGATCAGCGCCGCCTTCTTGTCTTCCGGCACGCCGGTATACCAGCGCGTCTTCGCCTGCTCGCGCGTCACCATGCGGTAGGCGCCGAGCGGACCCGGCGGCCGGCTGAGCGAGGGCGTGGTGCGGATCCAGGCCGGAGCGTAGAGCGCCAGCCGCTCGACCTTGCCGGCATGCTGCGTCGTGTAGGTCGCCATCAGCGTGGTGCCCCAGGACCAGCCCAGCAGGTTGAGCCGCGCGATGCCGCGCCGCGCGAGGATGAAGTCGACCACGGCGGCGATGTCCTTGACCGCGGTCGTGCCGCGCACGATCGGAGCGTTCGCCGCGGGCTCGGCGTCCATCGCCCTCGGGCGCGTGGATTTGCCGTAGCCGCGCAGGTCGAGCAGATAGACGTCGTAGCCGCGCGCGGCGATGTAATCCATCCAGGACAGGCGGTCGAGCGCGAGATCGAACGCCGTGTGGGCGGGATAGGTCGCACCGTGCACGAACAGGAGCGTGCGCTCCGGCCGGAACGCCGTCATGTCGGCCGGACGCTTGTTGCGCACGTAGATCTCGATGCCGGGCTCGGACGGCACCATCATTTCCTCCACGACGATTTTCGGCGCCTGCGCCGACGCCTGGGCGGCGAATGTCGCGGCCGCCGCGGCGGCGAGCCATGAAATCGAGCGCATTGATGTCCACCCTTCGTTTCGTTATTGCGCCTGCCCGGCGCCGTTCGGCCACCTATCGTTCGCCGCGGGCAGGCGATGCTCACCGCCCGGCCGGGACGGTCGATGGTTCCTTCGGCTTGCTGCGAGCAGAGGGCGCCGCGATCCCGCCGCTCATCCGCACGTATCCGTCGCGCGTCTGCGGCAGCTTGCGGCCGAGAATGGAGGATGCGACCAGCGTGCGCAGCACCTGCGTCGTGCCGCCGGCGATCGCGAACATGCGCGCGTCGCGCACGTAGCGCTCCATCGGGTTGTCGCGCGAATAACCGGCGCCGCCCCAGATCTGCAACGCGTCGTTAGTCACCTTGATCGCGGTCTCGGCGGCGAGAATCTTGGCGCGCGCCGCGATCGCGGCGTCGGGGAATCCGCCGGGCGGCGCGCTCGCCGCCGCCTTCCAGATCAACGCGCGCGCGGCTTCGAGCGCGATCGACATGTCGGCGAGCATCCATTGCAACCCCTGGAACTCGGCGATCGGGCGGCCGAACTGCTCGCGCCGATTGGCATAGGCGACGGCCTTCTCAAAGGCGCCTTGCGCGAGGCCGAGCGCCACCGTCGCCGCGCCGATGCGCTGCCCGTTGTAGGCGTCCATCAGCTCGCCGAAGCCGTGGCCGAGGCCGCGCGGCGGCACCAGCAGCATGTCGGCCGGGATTTCGAGGTTGTCGAAGATCAGCTCCGCCTCCGGAATGCCGCGCAGGCCCATGGCCGGCTCCCGTTTTCCGACGATCAGCCCCTTGGGCGCGCCGGTCTTGGGATCGCGCACGGCGATGAATCCGCCGATGCCCTGCTCGGCGCCGCGCTCGTCGAATACCCGCGCAAAGATCAGGTGCAGCCGCGACACGCCGCCGCCGGTGATCCAATGCTTGCCGCCGTTGAGGACGTAGACGCCGCCGCGCTTGTCGGCGCGCGTCTTCATCTGCGTCGCCGCGCTGCCGGCCTCGGGCTCGGTGATGCAGATCGCCGGCTTGTCGCCGGACAGCACGAGGTCGGCGGCGAGCTTCTGCTGCGCGCTCGTGCCGTATTTGACGATGGCGCCGATCGCGCCCATGTTGGTCTCGACGACGATCCGCGCCGCCGCGCCGCAATGCTTGGCCATCTCCTCGATCACCAGCACCGCCTCGAAATAGCCGAGCCCTTGGCCGCCGAGGCTCTTCGGCATCGTCATGCCGAGAAAGCCGCCGGTGCGCAGGCGCTCGACATGGTCCCAAGGGTAGGCTTCGGTGCGGTCGATCTCCTCGGCGCGCGGCGCGATGTGGGTTTCAGCCAGCGCGCGGGCGCGCGCTTGGAGTTGCCTCTGACCCGGTGAAAGCTCGAAATCCATCCGCGTTCTCCCAGATGCCGGTCGGCCCGCTTGGTTGCGAGCATCGTATTGGTTGAAGAGCGGCCGTCAATCACCGTATCATCACGGCAACGAGGCGGGGGTCGAATCAGAGAGCATCGATGGCGCGGGACGCGCAGGGTCTCACGATTTCGACCTCGTCGCCCGAGGCGGGTGCGCACCTCGACCGTGCGGTCGCGGGCTTTCTCAAATTCCGCCTCGATACCCGCGAGCACCTGTCGCGCGCACTTGCGGCCGATCGCGAGTTCGGCCTGGCGCAGTGCGTGAAGGGCTATTTCGCGATGCTCCTGTACAAGCAGGCGGTGGTGCCGAGCGCCGCCGAAGCGGTGCGCGCCGCGCGCGCGCTGAGCGCGAACGCAACCGTGCGGGAGCAGACCCACGTCTACGCCCTGGAGGCCTGGGTGGCCGGCGACCTCGAGCGCGCGCTCAAGCTTTGGGAAGTCATCCTCGCCGACCACCCGACCGACGTGCTCGCCTTGCGGCTCGCGCATCTGAAATATTTCTGGCTCGGCCGGCCGCGCGCCATGCTGGCGTCGGTCGAGCGCGCCGGTCCGAGCTGGGGTCGCGACTTGCCGGCTTACGGCTCTTTCCTGACCTGTCGCTGCTTCGCCCACGAGGAATGCGGCGACTACGCCGCGGCCGAGGTGGCCGGACGCGCCGCCATCGAGATCGACCCGGCGGACTTGTGGGGCGCGCATGCGATCGCGCACGTCATGGAGATGCAGGGCCGGCACGACGAGGGCATCGCCTGGCTCGCGGGACTCGAGCCGCACTGGTCGGCCGGCAACCATCTGCTGCATCATCTGTGGTGGCACGAGGCGCTGTTTCACCTGGAGCGGCGTGACTTCGACGCGGTCCTGGAACTGTACGATCGACGCTTCCGCAACCTCAGTTCCCCGCTCACCGGATCGCAGCCGGACTTCCACCTCGACGTTCAGAACGCGGCATCGATGCTGTTCCGGCTCGAGCGCCATGGCGTCGACGTCGGCGATCGCTGGAACGAGCTCGCCGACAAGGCCGAGAAGCGGGTCGGCGATTGCCTCTCGCCGTTCACCCTCCCGCATTGGATGATGGCGCTCGCCGCGGCCGGCCGCGACGACGCCGCGCGGCGGATGCTCGAGGCGATGCGCGCGTTCGCTAACGGCGACGGAACCATCGCCCCCATCGTCGGACTCGTCGCCGTGCCGGTTTGCGAGGCCGTGCTGGCGCATCGCCGCGGCGACTATATGCCCGCGCTCGACCTGATGCGTCCCGTGCTCGACCAGATGCACCGTCTCGGCGGCAGCCACGCGCAACAGGACGTGTTGCAGCAGCTCGTCCTCGACGCGGCCGTGAAAGCGCGGCGCCCGGACGATGTCCGCTTGCTGCTGGCGCGCGCCACGGACCGGCATCCCGTGCCGCCCGAGCAACGCGTCGGATATGCCGACGCCGCGCATCGGTTCATGCACTGACCCAATCACGCGCGCGCCCAGGGAAGCGTCATGGCAGACCAGCCCGGCACCGATGAAGAGCGCGCCGAAGCGGCGCTGATCGCCGCCGCCGGCAAGGTCCTCGACCACGATCATCGCGGGGTCCCTGCGGATTTCGTCGCCGGCCTATTCGCGCGCGCGGTCCCCGAGGACCTCATGCGCTACGGCCCGCGCGAGGTAGCGACGCTTGCCGCCGACGCCTGGGCGCTGATGTCCGTGCGGCAGCCCGGGGCGCCGCGCATGCGCTTCGCGTCGCCGGCGGCGAGCGGCGGGCAGGCGCGGCTCAACACCGTCTCGGTGCTCGAGATCGTCAACGACGACATGCCGTTCCTCCTCGACTCGGTGATGGCCGCCCTCAACGAGCGCGGCGTCGAGATTCACTTCGTCGTGCATCCCATATTCAGCGTCGAGCGCAACGAAGGCGGCCGCCTCGCCGCCTTCCGCGGCACGCAGCCGGCGACCGGCGCGCTGCGCGAGAGCTTCATCCACATCCATACCGAGCGCCTCGACGAACGCCGCCGCGCCGATATCGCGGCGGCGCTCGAGCGCACGCTCGGCGACGTCCGGCTCTGCGTCGAGGACTGGCGGGCGATGCTGGCGCGCGTCGGCGAGGTGATCGCCGAGCTCAAGAACAATCCGCCGCCGCTGCCGGTCGCCGAGATCGCCGAGGCCGTCCAGTTCCTGGAGTGGCTGGTCGCGGACAATTTCACCTTCCTCGGCATCCGCAATTACCGTTTCGGCGCCGGCGGGGACGCTCTCGAGCCGATGTTCGAGACCGGGCTCGGCCTGCTGCGGGCGGCCGCCATGGGGGTGGTGCAGCGCTGGAACCAGCCGCTCGCGATCACGCCGGAGATTCGGGCGCTGATGCAGGAGCCGACGCTGCTCATCGTCACCAAATCCGGCGCGCGCTCGCGCGTGCATCGCCGCGTCTACTTGGACTACGTGGGCGTGAAGCGCTTCGACGCCGACGGCAAGCTTGTCGGCGAGTTCCGCATCGTCGGCCTGTTCACCTCTACCGCCTACAACCGGTCGACCCGTTCGATCCCTTATCTCCGGCGCAAGGTCAGCGCGGTCGTCGCGCGCGCGGGTTTCGATCCCGACGGGCATTCCGGCAAGGCGCTGGTCAACGTGCTGGAGAATTATCCGCGCGACGAGCTGTTCCAGCTCGACGAGGAGACGCTCTATCAGTTCGCGATGGCGGTATTGCAGCTCGACGAGCGGCCGCGGGTGCGAGTCTTGCCGCGGCGCGACCGCTTCGATCGCTTCGCCTCGATCCTGGTCTACGCCCCGCGCGAGCGCTACGACAGCGACGTGCGCAAGGCGATCGGCGACTACCTCGCCGACGCCTTTCAGGGCCGGGTCAGCGCGTTTTATCCGTTCTTTCCCGAAGGGCCGCTGGTGCGCGTCCACTTCATCATCGGCCTCTCCGAGCCGCCGGCGGCGGGCCCGGACCGGGCGAGCCTCGAGCGCGGGGTCGAGGCCATCGTGCGCACCTGGATCGACGAGCTCGCCGACGAGCTCGCGCGCAACACCGACCCGGCGAAGGCGCGCGCGTTGCTCGAGCGCTATCGCGATGCGTTCTCGGAAGGGTTTCGCGAGGTCTATTCGCCCGCCACCGCGGTCGGCGACATCCGCCTGATCGAGGGGCTGTCGCCGGGCCGGCCGCTCGGCGTCGATTTTCACCGCCGCGCCGGGGAAGAGGGCAATGCCGTCGGTCTGAAGGTGTGGAGCCACAACCGGCCGATCCCGCTCTCCGAGCGCGTGCCGGTGCTGGAGAACATGGGCTTCAAGGTAGTGGACGAGCGCACCTATCAGATCGCGCGCAAGATCGAGCCCCTCCCTTCCGCGCCCCCGCTTGCGCCGGTTTTCTCTCCCCCGCTCGCGGGGAAGGCCGGCGCGGGGGCGGCCGACGTGTGGCTTCACGACATGCTGCTCGAGCGCGCCGACGGCCGCAGCGTCGATCTCGACGCCGCCAAGCGCGGGCTCGAAGCGGCCTTCCTGGTGGTGATGGGCGGCGCCGCCGAGAACGACGGCTACAACGCGCTGGTGCTCGCCGCCGGATTGATGTGGCGCGACGTCGCGCTGATCCGCACGCTGTCGCGCTTCCTGCGGCAAATTCGCGTGCCCTATTCCCAGGATTACATGTGGACGACGCTGGTCAAGCACGGCCCGATCGCCGCCGACGTCGTGCGCCTGTTCAATGCGCGCTTCGATCCGCGCATCGCGGCGGACGCGCGGCGGGCGAGCGAGGCGGAGATCGCCGCCGCCATCGAGGCCGCGCTGGCGCAGGTCGAAAGCCTCGACGAGGACCGCATCCTGCGTCGCTTCGTCAACGCGGTGCAGGCGGCGATCCGCACCAATTTCTACCAGCTCGATCGCGCCGGGCAGCCGAAGCGGCTGATCACGGTCAAGCTCGACAGCCGCAAGCTCGACGGCTTGCCGCTGCCGAAGCCGCTCTACGAGATTTTCGTCTATTCGCCGCGGGTCGAGGGCGTGCATCTGCGCTTCGGGAAGGTCGCGCGCGGCGGCATCCGCTGGTCGGACCGGCCGCAGGACTTCCGCACCGAGGTCCTCGGCCTGGTCAAGGCGCAGCAGGTCAAGAACGCGGTCATCGTCCCGGTCGGCGCCAAGGGCGGGTTCGTGCCGAAATGGCTGCCGAGGATCGTGGCGAGCGGCGGCGGGCGCGAAGCGGTGCAGGCCGAGGGCACCGCGGCCTACAAGCTGTTCGTCTCGAGCCTGCTCGACATCACCGACAATCTCGGCGACAACGGCGTCGTCCCGCCCGACCAAGTCGTGCGCCACGACGACGACGATCCCTATCTCGTGGTCGCCGCCGACAAGGGCACCGCCACCTTCTCCGACATCGCCAACGGCATCGCCGACGAGCACGGCTTCTGGCTGAGCGATGCGTTCGCGTCGGGCGGCTCGGCCGGCTATGACCACAAGAAGATGGGCATCACCGCGCGCGGCGCCTGGGTATCGGTCGAGCGTCATTTCCGCGAGATGGACGTCGACGTCGGCACGACTCCGTTCACGATGGCCGGGGTCGGCGACATGTCGGGCGACGTTTTCGGCAACGGGCTTTTGCGCGCGCGCACCGCCAGGCTGGTCGCCGCCTTCGACCATCGGGACATCTTCATCGACCCCGCGCCCGATCTGGAACGAAGCTTCGCCGAGCGCCGGCGGCTGTTCGAGCTGCCGCGCTCGAGCTGGCAGGACTACGACCGCGCGCTGATCTCCAAGGGCGGCGGCGTATTCTCGCGCTCGATGAAGGAGATCCCGCTGTCGGGCGAAGCGCAGGCGGTGCTCGGGTTCCCGCGCGCCAAGGCGACGCCGCAGGAGGTGATGAAGGCGATCCTGACGGCGCCGGTCGACCTCTTGTTCTTCGGCGGCATCGGCACCTATGTGCGGGCCTCCTCAGAGACCGACGACGCCGTGGGCGACCGCGCCAACGATGCGATCCGCGCCAGCGGCGCCGAATTGCGCTGCAAGGTGATCGGCGAGGGCGCCAATCTCGGCATGACCCAGCGCGGCCGGATCGAGGCGGCGCGGCGCGGCGTGCGGCTCAACACCGACGCCATCGACAATTCGGCCGGCGTCAACACCTCGGACATCGAGGTCAACCTCAAGGTCGCGCTGGCGAAGCCGATGCGCGACGGGCCGCTCGCGCGCGCCGCGCGCAATGCGCTGCTCTCCGACATGACCGAGGACGTCGCCGCGCTCGTGCTGCGCAACAATTATCTGCAGACGCTCGCGCTCTCGCTCGCCGAGCGGCGCGGGCTCGAGGATCTCGGCTTCGAGCAGCGCCTGATGCAGACGCTCGAAACCGCGGTCGAGCTCGACCGCGCGGTCGAGTTCCTGCCCGACGACATGGAGATCGGCGAGCGCCGGCGGCGCTCGCAGGCGCTCACGCGGCCGGAGCTGTCGGTGCTGCTCGCCTATGCCAAGCTCTCGCTCAACCGCGAGCTCCTGCAATCGAGCGTGCCCGACGATCCCTATCTCGGTCGCGAGCTCGGCCGTTATTTCCCCAGGGCGGTGGCGGAGAAATTTCCCGACGCGCTCGAGCGCCACCGGCTGCGGCGCGAGATCATCGTCACCCAGCTCGCCAACTCGATGGTCAACCGCGGCGGGCCGTCGCTGCTGGTGCGGATCGCCGACCAGACCGGCGCGCCGCCCGCGAGCATCGCGGCGGCGTTCGCCGCGGTGCGCGACAGCTACGGCATGACCGCGCTCAACGGCGAGATCGACGCGCTCGACAACCGCATCTCCGGCAAGCTGCAGCTCGATCTCTATCAGGCGGTGCAGGACCTCCTGCTCGACCGCCTGGTCTGGTTCCTGCGCAACGTCGACCTCACCCAGGGGCTCGCCGCGATCGTCGCGCATTATCGCGACGGCATCGCCGCGGTCGAGGCCGCGCTCGACGCCGCGTTGCCGGAGGCGGCGGCCGCCGAGCGCGCCGCGCGCGCGGCGGACCTCGCGAAAGAGGGCGTGCCGCCGGCGGTGGCGCGGCGGCTCGCCGCCTTGCCGACGCTTTCCGCCGCGCCCGACATCGTCACGGTCGCCGACCGCACCGGCGAGACCATCGCCGAGGTGACCGCGACCTATTTCGCGGCCGCCGCGTTCTTCCGGCTCGACCACATCGCCAGCGCCGCGCGCGGCATCGTGATCTCGGATTATTTCGACCGGCTCGCGCTCGACCGCGCGCTCGATTCGATCGGCGACGCCGAGCGCCGCCTCGCCGCCGCCATGGCGCGCAACGGCGCCGCCGGGGCGCAGGCGGTCGAGGCCTGGATCGCGCCGCGCAAGGCCGAGGTCGAGCGCATCCGCATGGCGGTCAACGAGATCGCCAATTCCGGCCTCACGCTGTCGAAGCTCTCGGTGGCGGCGAGCCTGCTGGGGGATTTGGTGAAGAATTGATGCAATGCTGCGTCACAACCCGATATGTCGTGCCCGCGAAAGCGGGCACCCAGTAATCGCGGGGCTTGAGAAAGAGCGCTGCCCGATACGTCTGCCGGTGATTACTGGATCATCCGCTTACGCGGATGATGACACCCTGTGTTCGGCAACATCAATGCCTAAAATGCCTCGTCCCCGTGAACACCATGGCGATGCCGTGGTCGTCGGCGGCCTTGATCACCTCGTCGTCGCGCACGGAGCCGCCGGGCTGGATCACCGCGGTGGCGCCGGCTTCGACCGCGACCAACAGGCCGTCGGCGA